>OGEP01002651.1_pt1 | contig 15158 bp, 17 predicted proteins | sample 1570721 | NCBI WGS metagenome assembly OGEP01 (sample SAMEA2582131, study PRJEB24529) | metagenome | biome: Human gut stool | place: China | collected 2011 | reverse complement strand
TCCCGATCACCCTGATCATGCCTTTCGGCGCGGGCAACGCCCCCGACACCGCCGCCCGTATTATCGGCGACTACCTGCAGCGCAAGCACAACATCACGCTGCTCATCACCAGCAAGCCCGGCGGCAGCGGCATCCCCGCCACGCTCGAAACCGTCCGCGCCCGTCCCGACGGCTATACCATCAGCCTCACCTCTGCCAACGTGCTGACCGTCGTCCCGCAATACAAGAAGTGCGGCTTCACCTATAAGGATCTGGCCCCGGTGGCGCAGGTCAACGTCTTCACGATGGGCTGGGGCGTCCGCGCCGATTCCGGCATCGCCAGCGTGCAGGATCTCATGGACAAGGCCAAGGCCGAACGCGGCAAGTACAGCCTCGCCAGCCCCGGCGCGTTTACGGCCCAGCGCTTCTACCACGCCAACGTGATGAAGCTGTTCCCCGAATCCGACCTCCCCTATGTGGCCTACAACGGCGGCGCGGAAATCGTGACGGCGCTCCTCGGCAACCACATCTCCGCAGGGTTCACGCCCGTGGTGAACTTCAAGCCACACAAGGACATCCGCGTCATCGCCGTGTGCGGCGCCCAGCGCGATCCCAACTATCCCGACGCGCCCACGTTCAAGGAAATGTTCGGCGACGGTTTCGTGTTCGACTCCGTGTACGGCATCGTGGCCCCGCTCAAGACTCCCAAGGATCGCATCGAACGCCTCCAGAGCCTGATCAAGGAAGCCCTCAGCGATCCCGACGTGCAGGCCAAGTTCGCCAAGGTCAACATGACCACCAACTACCTCCCCGCCGACGAATTCGGCAAGGTCATCGAAGGGTACTACAAGCTCTTTGAGGAGCCTATCCGCAAGGCTAAGGAAGCCGAAAAGAAGTAAAGGCAAGCCCTTCGTCAGGAAGCCGTCCTCAGGGGCGGCTTTTTTGTTTGGGGGCCAGCACGGGCGGCGTCAAGGGGGGGGCCTCCCTCCCGCTTGGCGGTTTTCGCCGGGGGCGCGGGAGGCGTCCATATGCCGAAACGCCCGGCAGCCGTTTTTCCCGCGGACAGCCACGGGCGCATCTGGGGATGGGTATCGCCCGCAACCCGATGCGGCCCTTTTGCAGGGGGAGGGCGGAAACGGCGGAGCCCCTTCAAGAGCAGGCGATGGAGGCCCGGTTCCGCTCTTGAAGACATGCGAAGGGCCTCCCCCCGGCGCAGCGGTGCTGTTGCATGAGAAGGTCCCGGCAGCCCCCGCCGTCCAAAGGCAGCCTCTCAGAATCGGTTTCCGCCACCCGCTTCGGGAACAACAAAAAAATACGGCTTCTCCTTTTTTCCACCTTTTCGCTTGTCTTTTTCTCATGCAGGTGAGAAACTCAAAAGAGTAACTATAAAAGTAAGATACATCGATAAAACATATAGATTTGCCTATTTGGAGACACCTATGAGATCGGAAATCCATGCCGCTGTCCCCCTGTGGATCAACACCCCTCTCGAACCTCCCCTCCCATCGGGTTCCCCCGTCACCGAGCGTTGGCGCCTTGTGCAGAAGCATCTTCCCCCGTTGGCGGAGCTGCTGGACGTGGAAATCGTGATCATGAACGCGGAAGGCTACTGCGTGGGGGGAACCGGCCCCTACCTCCGCGGTGTCGGGTTCCGGATGCCCGCGGACAATGCGCTGACCTACAGCCTGCGTTCCGGCCAGAGCTCCATGGTGCTGACGCCCGGCAAGGAAGAAGTCTGCCGTACCTGCTCCGGCAAGGGGGCCTGCGCGGATGTGGCCAATTTCACGGGGCCGGTGGTGATAGAAAACGAAATCGTCGCGGTCGTGCAGATCGTGGCCTTCACCGACAATCAGCGCGCCGAGCTGCTGATGAAGTCGGAAAAGGCGTTCGAGCTCATCAGCCAGATCATCGGTTTCGCATGGGCCCGCGGACGCGACGTGGAATCGCTCCCCGAACAACCGCGCGATGACCGTTTTCCCAGCATCATCGGCGAGAGCAAGGCCATCTTGCGGCTCAAGGCGGCTATCCTGAAGGCCGCCGGCACGAACGCCACCGTCCTTATCCAAGGGGAGTCGGGGACGGGCAAAGAGTTGATCGCGCAGGCGGTCCATGACAACAGCCCCCGCCATACGGGGCCGTTCGTCGCCATCAACTGCGGGGCCATCCCGGAATCGCTCATGGAAAGCGAGCTGTTCGGCTATGAGCCCGGCGCGTTTTCCGGCGCGAACAGCGGGGGTCAAAAGGGGCTTCTGGAACAGGCGCACACGGGTACCTTCTTCCTCGACGAGGTATCCGAAATGCCCGTGTCGCTTCAGGTCAAGCTGCTGCGTGTCTTGCAGGAGCGCGTTGTCCGGCGTGTCGGCGGGAAGGGCAACCACAGCGTGGACATCCGCATCATCGCCGCCAGCAACAGGAACCTCCGTGAACTGGTGGCGCAGGGGGCGTTCCGTGAAGACCTGTTCTTTCGGCTGGACGTGATCCCCCTGTTCGTGCCCCCGCTCCGGGAGCGGCAAGGCGACATCCGGCTGCTGGTGGCCCATTTCCTCCAGTCGTTCAGCCGCGAACGGGGCTGCACCTACCGGGTCGCCACCGAACTCATGCACGCTTTCGAGGCCTACCCGTGGCCCGGCAACGTGCGCGAACTGAAAAACTTTGTGGAATACGGGGTCGGGTTTTGCGAGCACGGCGTCCTGACGCTGGATCTCATGGATTCCCGCTTCAAGACGGCAAGCCCCCCTCCCGTCAAAACGGAAAAAGGTATGCCGTCCCCACCGCCGGGGCCTGCCCGCGATACGGCGGAATACGACAGGATCATGCAGCTCCTCGGGCGCTACGGGCAGCACACGGAAGGGAAAAAACGGACGGCCTCGGAACTGGGGATCAGCCTTGCCACGCTTTACCGCAGGATGGGGCAGCTAGGCATCACGGCGAGAAAGCACGCGAGATGACTGCGGGCTCGCCTTTTCGCATGGATACGGCGGCAACCGCCCGCCCTGTCGCAATCCCCTGCATGGCGGGCCATTGCCTGTTCCAGGCCTTGGACGCCTTCAGCAGGCCTACGCAAAGGAGAGGGAGGGGCCGCCTTCCCTTCCGTCATTTCCCCCCCAGCCCGCCTGGGGCAAAACATTCCGGCTGTGCCTCCTCCCATGCGCTGCCGGGGGACATGGCGGGGAGGACGGACCGCGCGGGGATAAGCGAAACGGGCGAACCCGTAAGGATGGGCGGGAGGATGGACAGGATGCCTGTCGCTATATCGAGCGAGATCGCCCCATGCAGGAAACAGCCATAGCGGATGGGGTGGGCGAACGGCTTTCCCTTGAAGGGTATCCGGTTTTTGAGGACCTACAGCCCCTATAAGAAGATGCCTTCTTGGGGGGGGGAATGCGGCAGGCGGGTTGCGGCGAGGCAAAAACGGTGGAAGGCGCATTGAGGAGTGCCATCAAGCGGTTTCGATTTGCAGCGGACAGATTGGGAACGCTTTTTCGGGTACGAAAAAAAGGACTCATGATTATTCATCATAAGTCCTTCAAAATTCTGGTGCGGCTGGAGAGATTCGAACTCCCGGCCTACAGGTTCGTAGTTTGTTTATCAGCGTCATTTCAAGGGGTTATTTAATAATCATCAATAACCCTTTTTATGCGTATTTATCCTTGACTTGTCACATGGTTACGATCAATTCTTACTTTATCAAAAATTGTCTAAAATCACCTTCCATAGTCTAGAAATGTGGGGCTATGTTGGGGCTGGCGTGGGGCTGGAATATGGCGGGCATGATCAAGACAACCTTCCCCGGAGTCCGATACCGGGAGCACAAGACGCGGAAACATGGTATCCGAGCGGATCGCTATTTCTTCATCCGGTACAGGCTGGAGGGAAAAACAAAGGAAGAAGGGGCGGGGTGGGCGTCTGAGGGGATGACTGCATCCAAAGCTGCCGAACTCCTTTCCATGCTCAAAAGTAACATACGTTCGGGCTTGCGGCCTCAATCATTGGCGGAAATGCGGGGAATGGCGGAAGAGGCACGGCAGGCGGAAGAAAAAGCCGCCAGACTCGCCGCCCGTGCATCCGTCACCTTTGCTGAGTTCTGGGAAGCGGAATACCTGCCTTTCGCCGCCGCAACGAAAAAAGAACGGACTGTGAGGGAAGAGGAGGGGCTTTATCGGCGTGAATTAGAAAAGCCGTTGGGTTCTCTCCCCGTTCGGGACATAAGCCCTTTCATGGTGGAACGCCTTGCCCATGACGCTCAGGGCGCGGGGAAGGCCGCCGCAACGGTACGGCATATTGTCGCCCTCATCCGGCAAGTATGGAACCTCGCCGCATCCCGTGGCGTTGTTGCCGGAGAGTCCCCTACCAAGCGCGTGAGGCTTCCGAAACAGGATAACCGCCGGATGAGGTTCTTGACGGAAGAGGAGGCGCGGCTGTTGCTGGAGGTATTGGCAGATCGGAGCATGGATACCCATGACAGTGCCGTTCTTTCCCTCTTTGCCGGGCTACGGGCCGGGGAGATTCATGCCCTGACATGGGGGGACGTGAATCTTGACGCGGGCACCCTCTACATCCGCGACCCCAAGAACAAGGTTAGCCGCCATGCCTTTATTACGCCGGAGATACGGGCCATGCTGGTGCGGCGTGGGATGGATGGGATGAAGCGGGGGAATTTTGTCTTTCCGCCTACCAAAGGGCAACAGAGGGCACAGGTATCCTCTACTTTCGAGCGGGTTGTCAAAGAGCTAGGCTTTAATGAGGGAATTGAGGATGCGCGGGATAAAGTCGTGTTTCACTCCCTGCGGCACACTTTCGCCTCATGGCTGGTGCAACGCGGTGTTCCCCTCTACACAGTGGCGGAACTCATGGGGCATACCACATTGGAAATGACCAAGCGGTACAGTCACCTTGCCCCGGATACCATGCGCGCCGCCGCAATGGGGTTATCCGGCATACTGGATAAAAAGTCCGTCAAGGTCATGCCGTTCCGAAAGCGGATCGCGGAAGGAAGCGAGTGATACCCTGAACATCACGATATTTCCCCGGCTAGGTGCGGCGTCATGAACCGCGCCGAAAAGATGGAACCCTTACCGTCCTGCCGGGGTACTCATAAAGGGCATCCCACAAGGGGGGATCGTTTTGGATGCAAGAGAATGGCTAGACTATATAGCTGATGGAAAACTTTCGAGTGTATGGGCACTTTCTGAAAAATTGGCGTGGGAAAAGGCACAATCTGAGGTGGTATCATGCCGTGAGAAGTTTCCACAACTTTTGGACAGGCTTTCAGGAACGTCAAACCGTTTGGGGAGAGGATTGCGTTGTGTGTGCTGTGCAATCGCTCAGGGGTGCCGCCTTGGGGCAATAGAGGTTGTTTCGGAGAATGCCCCTATCTTGTTGGCATGGGAGAAGGCGACAAAGGAAATGGAGCGGTTTAGGTCGTTCCAAGACCGTTCACTCTGGTATGAGTCTTATGGATTCGTTGAATCTTCCCCTCAGACGGAACACTTGCGAACAGAAAGCAGAGCGCTTGAACTATACTCCTCCCTAGAAGCTATACCGCTTATGGATGAACTAAAGGAAGTTTTCGTACCTGTATATGAAGCTGTCACCTTCATAGCCGAACAGGAGCAATATAGGACGCTGCTGCCTACTCCCTTGCTCGAAGCTCTTCAATATGAAGAATCCCCCGCCGATGAAGCAACACTGCATCACAAGCCGAATCTGGCGGAACAAGTGGATACCCCGGCAACGATGAAGGACGCCGCATCCGTTGACGGGGAAGAGGAGCAGATATCAGGCTCAATGCCGACAAGGGAGGAGGTGCTTGCGGAGGTTGGGAAGTGGTACGCCCTTGACCCCACTAATAAAGCCCTCCTTGTGGGGGTGCGGCGGTTTCAACGTGCGACGTATAAGCAAATCTATCAGGAAATATTTGGGAAAGAGGATAAGGAACAATGGGATACACAGAAAAAAAAGGTAGTACGGTTATGGGAGAATTTTCTTAATTTTGCAAAAGGCAATGGATACGAACCAGAGATTCTTAAAAGACTTGTAAAGAAGTAGCGTCACCTCTGCGTCACCCTTCCGTCACACCTATACTATGTAGCCTGCTGTAATGGTAGGCTATTTTTTTTGAAATAGTCACTCCTGCGTCACTTCCGCGTCACCTCTTCTCTATGCGACCCTTCTGTCATCAAAAATGGTTACAGGAGGTTGTAAGCTATGAATGAAGGTTTCATTGAAGCATTGCGTCAGACGCTTCCCCCTACGTTTTCCCGGCAAGTCGCGGCGGCGAATCTGGCGGGTATCTATAGCGCAGGCAGGCTTGCCAATCTGGACAGTAAGGGTGAAGGGCCGGGCGGGGTGCGGCTTGGGCGTTGTGTTGCCTATGAGCGCGAATCCTTCCTTGCATGGCTGGAGGGACGAATCAATACACCTTCCGGCAATAAGCGGCTGGGAGGGTGTGCCTGATGCTCAGAAACACGAAAAGCCGAGGGGCGCAATCCTCGGCTCTCCAGAAAAAGGCATTTGTCTTAACAGGACAGAAAAACGATAACATTCCCACCTCTGCCCTGCAAGATTTTTCGTCCTGCATCCCCTGCGCCAATTGCCCGCACTTCCGTCTTGTACGGTTCAACAGTCGCAACATGCGCCACCAGTGCGGCTACTCCGGCCTATGGCTGGAATCTTGCGGTGTGATTGAATGCCCGGTGCGGCGTGAGGGGGTGGATTGTGTATAAACCTTTTCCATTTGCCTGTCAGGGGCGCTTGTGTTGCCGCTGTGAACACGCCTCTATCCGTGGTGCCTTCCCTGTCTCAGAATCTGTTTATTGTCGTTTTTGGCATGAGGTGGTTAAGGCTGATTCCAAGCCGTTTTATTGCCCCCAATACCGAGTTGTCCGGGAGGTGGCTGCATGAGTGCCATTCCCCAGACCACCGAGGAAATCTGTGCCGCAGTGCAAGCCCGCGCCATTGAAATCCAAGGCCCGGCAGAAGAGGAAGCCACGCCGCAACCCCGACGCCCTTTGCAAGTCGACCTCTCGCACTTTTCTGGGATTCGTTACCTGCGGGAATATCCGCCCGCCTTTGACTGGCTGCTCGACAAGAGTTTCCGGCTGAACAGCCTAGGGGCCATTGTGGGGCCTCCCGGCGCGGGTAAGGGGTCCCTTGCGATTCAGCTTTGCGTTGCCGTCGCAAGCGGGACTTCACTTGTGGATGCATGGCACACCGCCGCCCCTGAACCCGTTGTTTACCTGAGCGCCGAAGACGACGCGCTGACCATCCACAGACGAGTATATCATGCACTGGAACAACTGCCGGAAGACCTGCGGGAACAGGCGGCCGCCAATTTTTACGGGATTCCCGTACACGGTGGGGTGAACCTGTGCCGCGTCGTAGGTGGGGTTGTTGAAGCTACGGCAAATTATGAAGACCTGCGGGATATTCTGGACGCGATCCGTCCCCGTTTGCTGGTTCTGGACACGCTGGCCCGTTTTTCCGGCGTTGACGAGAACGACAACCCAGCCATGACCGCTTTTTGTGGGCTGCTTGAAGGGCTGATCGACGCTTACGGGTGCAACATCATTTTGCTGCACCATTCCAACAAAACCAGCGGCGATCTCATCGAAGACCCCAAGGAACTCGCCAAGGCGTTGACCCAAACGGCGATGCGCGGGGCTTCCGCCCTTGCCGGGTGCATCCGGTGGGGAATGTTGGTTGCGCCTTTGGGAGCGGCCCTTGCCCAAAAACGGATCGGCGAGCCTGCCACCGGAAAATATGACGGGGCGTTTCTCGCTGTGCGTGTGGGCAAGAAGAACAGCGGCGGCCCGGAACCCCGCTACTACCTTGGGCGCGACGAGCATGGATTGCTTTACCGAGTTGATCCTGATGCCCGGCAGGAAGAGGGCGACGTGGTTTGGGATGCCCACCAGCTTGCGGAAGAGGTGGAGCGGCGGCAACGCGCCGGGGAAAAACCCCTCAGTGCAACCAAGGGTGGGCAAGAGGCTTTCGGATGGGGTATCTCACGGACTCAAAAGGCACGAGAGCGAGCTATAGAATTGGGGCTTTTGATTGAGATCCGGAATTCGGGCAAGAAAGGCAGATCCCTAACTACGCCGTCCTTGTGTTCCAAAAATACCGAGGGTTCCGATTACATAGGAACTTAGAAGAAATACTTATATTCTACATAGTTATAACAAAGTTCTTATAATAAAGTTTTAACACCCCGGAACCAAGAAAAAACATAAATTATTTCAATATGTTTTAAAAATTCCAAAAGTACCCCCTAAAGGGGGGAATGGGGAAGGAACTTTCCCCAGTTCCTCCCCTCCCCTTTAGTCTTTAGGGGGCCGCGAAAAGGAATTTATGAGGAGTCTTCATGGATGTTTTGACCCTCTATCAAACACTCTCTCCTGCCGGGAAGATCAAAAGCAAGGGCAACGGCGAATACTGCGGCCCTTGCCCAACATGCGGGGGACGGGATCGCTTCCTCGTGTGGCCTGACCATCCTAGCGGGGCCACAGGTGGACGGTTTCTGTGTCGCGGCTGTGGCGTACAGGGGGACGCTGTTGAGTTTTTGCGGACATTCCGGGGCATGAGCTACCGGGAAGCCTGTGAAGCCCTGCGGCTGGAACCCCGCCGCGCCGTTTGCCATACCGCCGGAAAGGGTACGGCAAGGGAATGGATGCCCGAACCCGAACGCCTTCCCTCCGCCGGGTGGAAGGAACGGGCCGCCGCGTTCGTCCATGCGTGCGCCGCTGGTGTTGAATCAGGGGACGGGCTGGAATGCCTGCAATCGCGGGGCCTGACGGTCGAGACGGCGCGAAATCTGGGCATCGGCTGGAACCCTACGGACAGATACGACCGCCGCGCCGATTGGGGCCTTGACGATGAAGTGAACCCGAAAACGGGCCGTCCACGCAAGGTATGGCTTCCGCGTGGGCTGGTACTCCCGATCCGCCGCAAGGCCGGGGTGACTGCATTACTGATCCGTCGAGCAGACTGGAAACCGAAAGATGATCTCCCCAAGTATTGGCAGATCAAAGGTTCTGGGAACGGCTGCTACGTCATCGGCAAGCCGGGGCTTCCGGTAGTGCTGGTGGAGTCCGTTCTTGATGCCGTTCTTGTCTGGCAGGAGGCCGGGAACATTGTGGCAACGGTGGCCCTCACCGGGGCGACGAAAAAGCCTGACGCGGGCTCTGCGGCCTTTTTGCGTGCGGCCCCCCTGATTCTGTGGTCACTGGACTTTGACGAGGCTGGCACGAAGGCGTGGACATGGTGGCGTGAGCATTTCCTCGGAGTGATGGCGTGGCCTTGCGCCGTGGGTAAAGACCCCGGCGACATGCTCAAGGCCGGAGTCCCGATCCGTATGTGGGTTGAGGCCGGGATAACCGAAGCTGAAAAAAGCGCTCGGCAAGGTGAAGCTCTTCCTTTGCCGTGTGCCCCGGAAACGCCCCAGAATGCCCCCTGTGCCGCGAATCGAACCAAAGACGAACCAAAGGCCATGCCAGTGGTTCAAAGCAAGAGCGAACCAAGAGAAACGCCGCATCATGGGGATACCCTAAGGGGTGTCGATACTATGGACTTCCTCAATCGTCTGGCGGTTGTCGATACCAACATTGATGCCCTGTTGGGTTGGGGGTTGGTGCCCCACCTTCAGGACGGGGAACTGGTCATTGGCGGCATCGAGGACATGGGCCCGGTCTTCCGGGCCGGATTGAAACGCTGGCTTGACCATCCGGGACCGAACGGCGAACCGCGCCGGGAACGTGTGATTCGGGCGTTGAAGACGGGCAGGAGGTGCGCCGCATGAAAATTCTTTGCGATACCCGTGAACAGGCCCCCTACACCTTTGACCGCTACCAAGGGGTGACGGTGGAGCGGGCCAGCCTGCAAACGTGTGATTACAGCCTTGCCGGGCTGCATGACCATATCGGCCTTGAGCGCAAATCACTGGATGATCTGACGGGAACCCTCACCAAGGGCCGGGAACGCTTCCAGCGCGAATGTGAACGCGGGCGGGGGCTGGACTATTTCGGGCTGATTATTGAGGCCAGCTTGGAAGATGTACGAAACCACGCCTATCGCTCTCAAATGACGCCCCAGAGCCTTTTACAGACGCTTGCGGCCTACTCCGTCCGGTACGGGCTGCATGTCCATTGGTGCGGTAACCGGGCGGGCGGGGAGTACATGGCCTATTCCCTCCTTCAAAAGTTCCTCGCGGAACAGGAGGGCAGGCTTAAGGCGTTGATCAAAGCGCATGGGGATGCGGCGTAGCCGTTTGAACTGGCTTCACGGCAAAACAGGGTTCAATCCTGCGTGAAGCGCACAACGGCCTTTTCAGGCACGAAAAGATAAGGACACGACGCATGAGCACAAAAAAAGGATTGAAGCCCTTCACAAGCGAAACAGGAGCGGAAGCGGGCCGGAAAGGTGGCATTGCATCCGGGGAATCCCGCCGCCGCAAGAAGACCATCCGACAGGCCCTTGAAGCCCTGTTGTCATGCCGGAACCCCAATAACGGACTTGAGGGAGTTGAAGAACTTGCGCTTGCCATTTTTGAAAAGGCCAAGGAGGGAGACGTGCGCGCCTTTGCGGAAATTCGGGATTCGATAGGCGAGAAACCCATTTCCGGCATGGATCACACTAGCTCTGACGGTTCCATGTCCCCGCGCCCTGTCGATCTCTCGCATCTTTCCGCCGACGAGCTAATCCGGCTGACACGGGAGGCGTTCAAGGCCCCGGCGTCAGGGTGACGCTTTATATGCAGCATATAACCCATAAAGAAATAAGGAGTTAGAATGACCGCAGGTGAACTTGTTGTTAGTTTGATATTGAATGTGAATCGTTTCAAAGCACAGCTACAGGATGCCCAAAGAGAATTTGATACTGTGCAGGCCGTCGCACATAGTGCAGGTACAGGCATATCCGATGCATCCGATAAAAGTGCCGCTGCTATCTCTGAGATCAGCGCGTCCGCGCGAGATGCAGGCCGTGATATAGCGGACGCCACAAAAAGAGGCGAACATGAACTGGATGCCCTCGGCTCGGCTGCCCGTTCTGCCGGAAATGAACTCGAACGCGCTGCGGATCGGGGAAGTGACGGGTTCGAGCGTATGCGTGGGACTCTTTCGAAAGTCGTGGGGATTATCGGCGGTATCGCTTTTTTGAAGGCTCAGCTATCGGGATATGCCGATGCCGTTAAGGATGTGGAAGAAGGCAGTAAGGCCCTTGGGATGGATATAACGACTTTTCAAGGGTGGCAATCCGCCGCCCGCGAAGTCGGGCTTGAAAGCAAAGAGCTTGTCGAGCTCATAGGCGACGTGGGCGACAAGATGCAAGATGCTGTCTTGCATGACTCAGGGCCATTCAAAGATGCTATGGAAGATATGGGCCTGTCTTTGCAGGGCGTCAAAGATGGTGCGATTACGTCTTCTGATATGCTCTTGCGGCTTTCAAAGACTGTCGAAACGCTCTCCGCGGATAAAGGAAACGCGCTTTTGAGGCAGTACGGATTTCAACCTGAGACGATCAAGCTGATTATGCTTGGAGAGCAAAAGCTCAAAGACTTGATCAAGACAGGAAAAGAAAAGGCGTGGATCGATCAAAAAGATATTGAGAACGCCGCAAAACAGCGGAAGGCTTTACAAGAGATGTCTGTAGGGTGGCAAAAAGCCGCCGCCGCGTTTGCTGGTATCGTTTCTCCCGCAATTTTAATCGTTGCAAAGGTTCTAGCAAAATTATTTGAACTTATTGAAGAAAATAAACAGTTCGTTATCATTACGTTTACAACCTTCGCAGCCATAATCGGCGTTGTCATGCGTGGGGCTCTTATGAAGATGGCAGAAGCTGCATGGGCGGCGATGGCCCCTCTAGCCCCTTTCCTTCTCATCGCGGGAGCACTTGCGCTGGTTATCGATGATCTCATCACTTACATCCAAGGAGGAGAGTCCGCTTTTGGTAGCTTCTGGAAAATTTTCGGCGAAGGTGATGAGCTTGGAGCGCGGTTCAAGTCTCTATGGGAAGGCATCAAAAGCATCCTTGAAAGCGTCGGTGCAGCACTAAAAGCTGTAGCAAAAGCCTTCATCTTAATTTTTTCGTTAACTGGGCAAGGTGTCGTCAAAGCAATCGAGGGGATCTGGAAAGGTGTCACCAATCTTTATAACGTGCTCAAATCGATGCTGAACTGGGTAGCTCAAAAGCTCTATGATCTTCTCCCCGACTGGATCAAGGACTGGCTCGGCGGCGATGAGTCTTCGCGCCCGGAAGAAGAAAAGACAGAGGCCAAGCCCGGCGGCGTTGGCGATTCGATGCGGGTTGGTGATGCGCGTCCGTCTATTCTGCCGCCGCAGGTGCGCGCCGGGGATGCGCGTCCGGGAAGCGTGAGCAATGTCAACAACTCAAGTCGGCAAACGGTATTCAACAATGATATTGAAATCATCACGCAGGCGACGGACGGGCAAGGTGTGGCGAATGATCTGGATAAAGTATGGCGTTCCCAAACTTTCCAGTCAGATAGCGCATTCGGATATTAACCTGCCGAAAGTTTAAAAAAGAGGCCGTTCACCCTTTGCCGGGTGGCGGCCTTTCTTCATGCGCGCGTGTCGGCGCGTTCTGCCCTCATTTGGGCCTTGATGCGGCGCACATATCTAACAGTACATGAAGAGGCCCTAGAAACGACCGTAGCGGGCATTCCTGCGTTCAAAAGACGGCGGATCAAAATGTGGGCTTTACCATGTGTAGGCATGGGGGCGGGCATCGGCAATCTGAACTCCCCGGCGAAAGGGTCAAACTCTTCAATCATTCGGCATCTTCTCCCGGCAATAGTGGAAAACTACCCACAAGGCAGGCGGATAGCGAGACTCTAGAGGGCATCCTCATAACTTATTGATATTACAATTTGCAAGTAATTTACTATGAATTACTGCCCGATCTCGATCCGGGGTTCACTTTTCCCAGACCGGGCCATTTTCCGCCCTCTTTCCACCATTGCCGGGCACCTCTAAAACGGTTCATAGGCCGGAAGGCTGGCGATATAGTCCGTTGCCCACCCCGGCCACCGGAACGCCTTGAAATCGTATTTGGGCCATTGCTTGCCGGGCGTCCACGGGTCGGGCTTGAACCAGAGCACGCCGCAGCTCACAAGCGCGTCCTGCAATTCGGCATAGGCGTACTTCGCGGCGTCCCCCTTCATGAAGTCGAGCACCACGAACGCATCAGCGGGTTCCATGATGTACATGCCGGAACGCAAGCCCGTAGGGGCCACGTAGCGGCTTTTTGTGGGGTAAATGGCAGAACGTCCGCGTTTCCGTTCCGCGCGTCTCTCAATGGCCCTCACAACATTTTGGTGGCGGCGTCCCGTCAGCCCGGCAAGGTCGAGGGAACAAATCACCTTGCGGGATATGCAGCACTCCGCAAACCCCACCATAAATGGGGGCCAATGCTCGGCAGCGGCGCGGCGGCGGATGTCGTTCAATTCATCAAAAACGTGGGCGCATCGGTTTAGGATGCGGGCAAGGATCAATTGTTCCGGCATGGTCTGGTAGTCTTGAAAAAGGACGTATTCACCGCCGGGCATGTGGGGGATTGGCTTGTATCTCATGTGAGTAAGTATCCACCTAACATGCTGAAATAGCAAGCACGGTTGGGGCTGTATTTTACGCTGGAGGGAACGGGGGCGGCGGGTGCTCCGTGCCTTCAGAATTGAGTTTGTTGCAGGTTGGTTGCAGGGTGCAACCACAAAAAGAGGAGTGCGCAAATTTGCGCCCATCGAATATTGCCAATCTAAGGCCCGTTTTCCCGGCAAGATGATGAAAACCCCATTCCGACACGAAACAACGCTCAGACGGCGGATATAGGCGCTCATGGGGTTGTTTTCCTAGTGCCGGGTATAAAGGGGGTGTATCCGATGCACCCCCTCCTCTTGCCGTGGCATGCTGCGGCGGATACCCTGCATGAAAGGAGGGCTTCCCATGATGAAGTTCACACGAACGGCGGCGGCCTATGCCGTAGGCATCTATTTGGCTACGGGCTGGCGAAGCGGCTGGAACCCCGGCGAATGGCCTCAAAGGGAATGGGGCACGGCGGCGGTTGCCCTTGTAGTTGTAATGGCGGCTACGATAGCGTGGCGACGGTGGCGGGGAAGACGGTAAAGCGGATTCCTACTCCTGAAAATTCAGGAGTGCCCAGAGACGCCTTGTCATGAGGGGGCGGGCTGTGTAGTGTGCAGGGCGGGACTTCCCTACCCAGTCACCAGCGGGGGAGTGTAAGGAGGTTCCTGCCATGATGTACGGCGTGTTCCGTATGCTGGCAAAGGCCGCTGTTTCGGCTGCCCTTGTCCGTCTGTTCAACTGGCTGATGGATACTTTCCTGAGCTAGAAACAGCCCACCGGACAAAGCAAGCCCCTAACAGTGGACTAGACTGCTAGGGGCTGTCTGGTGGGAAAGTACTTGTTCCTACCGGGGAAGTCCCGAAAAAGACCCCGCGTAATGGGACGGTGGGCGTTGCTGCGCTTGCCGTCCCTCTTGTTTGTGAAGATAGCCATTCCCCCCGGCAAAGGTCAAGGGGGGAGGGCTCCAAGATTGTGCATCTGCCCCCTTTCGATTTCGTAAGCCATTTTTTGCCCCTGCCGGGGAAAGTGCTTTCGATAGCGTAAAAATGGGGGTGCCCATAATTTCCTTTTCGATAGGACAATTCGGATTATGCCTGTAAAGCATTGACTATCAACGGAATCCGGGGAAAGCCGAAAAGTGCCGTTTTTGTCTCCTAAGGGGTGTTACGTAAACTTTAATTGATTTAATTTTATTTATATTGACTTTAATTTTACTTTATAATACTTTTTAAGAAATAACAACGGGGAGGTGATTGAATGACACCGCTCACAGAAGGCGAGAAGGCAAAACGTCCTCTCAACCTTGAAGAAGCGATGGAGTACTTGAGAGTCAGCCGGGTTACTATGCTCAAGCTGTTTCAGACAGGACAGGTAAAAGCCCGGAAGGTAGGCAGGGAGTGGCGAACGACCATAGCCGCTCTTGACGCCTATGTGTCTGGCGAAGACATCAACTAAGACAAACAGCAAAACGACCCGCCAAGGTGCGACCAACACCGAGACGGGTCTAACCCTGAACCACAGAAGAGGTGTGAATCATGGCTGAATTCAGTCTGTCTTATGGCGCGTCCTGCGTCAACCGTCTCC
>OGEP01002641.1_pt1 | contig 15212 bp, 8 predicted proteins | sample 1570721 | NCBI WGS metagenome assembly OGEP01 (sample SAMEA2582131, study PRJEB24529) | metagenome | biome: Human gut stool | place: China | collected 2011 | reverse complement strand
GGTGAATTGTACAATTATGTTTCCTGCTTTTTCCAAAGATTTTTTTATATTAGAAGCAAATGGATTATTTAAATTATTGGCATTGACTAATTTTAGTAATTCACTACATGTAGTAAACACGTCAATATGATAACTTAAGTCCAATTCTTCATGCATCCCGTCTTCTAAAAATTGGTCACCTATATAACCGAACCCTGTTTCTGCCCATTTCTCAGAGTTCTTGAACTCTGGATATAGTGTGCCTGCAAATACTAGTGCTCGAGCTTGGGTTGCTAATACGTTTCCACCGCTAGCGTATTTATATTGAGTCAGATAATCGCAATGGTCTGCGAAACTACACAAAAAGACAGAAAGCCATTCGGGAGTGAAATTGGTTGAATTTTTATAATATTCAAACAGTTCAACTTGAGCTTCCAAACGGGTTGCTGTTTGTAATTGCCACCATGGCTTGATATCTTTTACTTCTTCTGTAGGCTTAGGATTTTGCACAATCCAATCTCCATAAACGTCAATCCATGAAAGAACATGCTGTTCATTGCCTGTTGTACGATATACTTTAGCTTGGGGAATGAACCATTGGTGGCGGTGAAGCTGTTTGGGGTACTCATCGGAGGTTCCGTCCGGATGATTATCCCAATTAAGTTTTCCATCTGTCTTTTTTAATTGGTAAGGAAGGCCGTTTTTGTCTGTAAAACCATTAACGAAGAAACGGTATGTCAGTGCATTCTCCGCTTTATTTGCGTCATCGGTTGTAGCGGTAATATTCATTAAGTTAAGAAGTGGATTAGTTGGCACTCCAGTTCTTCTTTGGTAGTAATTAAGCAGCGCTTTTGCGGCATAATACAAATTACCTTCTTCATAATGTGTTTTAACTTGTTCTAATCCCGGATAATCAAGATTAATGACATCGAAGACTTTTTCGTTAATAACATCATTAGGTTTTGGTTGCGGATATGTAAATTCGCTTCCGTTTGTGGTCAGTTCATCGTCATCGTCTGTGCATGCGCTGAATGCAAATAAGCAGAACGAACAGGTAAACAAATAATAGAAGATGTTCTTCATACTTTATTAGGTTTTAATTATTAAAAGTTATATTTTACTGTTGCAAATGTAATCTGTTTATTTCTAATCGCTAAGCTGTGTTGTTCAAGCTTTGTTCAAAAATGATTTTTTTGATATTAAATTTGTTGAATCATATATTACTTCTGTTTAAAAAGCCTGCTATGATTCTGATAACAGGCTTTTTATCTGCCATAATGTAATCTATACCTATTGTGCTTGCAAGGTTTCTCTTGTACATTTTTAGATGTTCTATTGGATGATTTTTAATCCAAATTGGATGCGACTCCTATTCTTGAACCAAAAGTAGAGGCACATTTTGCCACTGATAATTTCTCCTTTGGGATGTAGGGCAAAGTATCCAGTCAGTAGTCGGGGAATTCCGAATACGTCTCTTTTGTTTCGGTGGTCATGTTTTTTATCTTCATTCTAAAGTTGGTAATTTAAACTATATGTTTCATTATCAATAGTCACTTCAATAGAGACATTATCTGAATTTGAAGGATTATCTGTAAATATAGCATTAATCTTGTGATTGGAAGCTGTAGTTACCGGATATAATATAGTTATATATCGTACGGGAGCATTTTTCTTCTTCTCCATGATGAGCGAATAGGCTTTTCTGACAGAGTATTTTCTATCTGTTTGATAAGAGATTCGTCCTTCAAAAGGTTTTAATGTAATGTCCTGATTTCCAAAACTACGGATAATCAGGTTGTTGTTATCTTCAAAAGTGGTGTGCGCACCTGCCTCTTGAATATCCAGATTCACGTTGTTGGTTGATGTCTCATCACAAAGGTGGAAATATAATTTGGAATATCCGGTAGCTGTTCCGAATCCTTCATCTATGAAAGCGAAGAACTCGACAGGTCTTTTCACATAGAAGATGGCACGGCGATGCTTGAAGTTGTCATATCCTTGATTTTCCGTTACTATCAGTTGTTGGTTATCGTTTTCTTCCGATAATACTAATTTGCCTTGTGCCTTGTTGATGTTTTCGCTTCCGGTGGCTTCATGTTCTTCTGATTTGCCTAGAACCATCGTGTTGTGTGCCTTGGTTTGGCGGAACCATCTGCGTAGTTCCATTACTTCCATATCATTTTCTTTCATATACGAACAAACCCCGGAATCTGGAAAGAAATTACGACCGTTGTGGTATAATTCGAATGTTCCGTTATCGAGCTGGTTGTGACTTGAGTCTTCTAACTTGGAAGATATATTGTTGCTGTGTGCCAACATCGTAGATTGGGGAGTCCAGCCATTGCGCAGTACATAAAATCCTGAATATTCGAATGTTTTGATTTTGCTGTCGGGCGGAGTTCCTTTTCCATATGTCTTCATGTAGTTAAGTTCTGAATCATCCGGGTACATTTCAGCGTATTTTACGAAATTCTTATTCAAGACACTTCGTGTTTTTATCCACGAATCATTGAATGCGGGACTGCAATTCTTACTTCCTTTTGTGAAGTAACTGGGGTACGTAAAATGCATGACGACTTTCGTTGCTTTCAGCAGGACGTTGTCAAGTTCTGGAGAAAGCAGATTATCCGGTAGCTTGTTCAATTGGATGAGTCTTTTTAAATCGTATAGGCCGTCCACTATGCCTATATGATAATGGAGTGAGAGGTCATTCGTCATTCCATCTTTTAAAAATAGCTTTGTGGTCTGTTCATTTATGATGTCGCATCCCGTTTTTTGCCACTGCGGGGCATTTTTAAGTTCGGGAAACAGAGTTCCTGCGAATACTAATGCTACTGCCTGGCTCAGTAGAATATTGTTTTCTCCGGCATATTTGTACAAGGACAAATAGTCGGCGTGTTCTGCAAAGTGTATGAGGAAAAAAGAAAGCCATACAGAAGTAAAGTTGGGAGAGGACTTGAAATACTCGAATGATTCTGTTTGCCCCATGATACGTGTAGATACCTGAAGTTGATACCATTTGAATTTGTCCGGTTTTCCATCCGGTTTGGGGTTCTTGGTAATCCAGTCGGTATACACTTCTTTCCAAGAGAGAACATACTTCTCATCATGTAAGTTTTGGTAAGCTTTCCCTTGAAGAGGCATCCAATTGTGACGATGCAATTGTTTCTGATATTCGTTGTCAGCGCCTTTTGGAGCGAATTCCCAATTGATTGTTTTATCATTGTTCTGCAATGAATAAGGAATCTTTCTAGTTTTATCCTCCAGATAATTGTCATTGACATAAAAACGATATTCGTTTATCGCATAGTCAGCATAACCCTGTTCCGTTTCATTAAGAGTAGCAGATAGATTCGGATTTAGAATCTCAGTTCTGTTTTGGTAATAGGCAAGCAGTTTTTGCATGGCTGCATCGTTATCACCGGCTTTATACAAAACCTTCACTTCTTCTAATCCGGAATAATCAAGATTGAGAATATCAAATAAAGATTCTTCGGTGTCCTCTTTGGGGGGTGTCGGTTCCTCTTTCGGCGGAATGTCGTTATTTTCTTTTTGTGGAATATCATTATCTGTACATCCTGCGAGTGTAATGATAAGAAACAGCCATATATTAATTCGGAATCTGTTTTTGCAATTCATAGTATAAATTTTAGTTTGGATGGATTTTGATTTTATATTTGAGATGGTTACTAACTCTATGCAAATATATGGGAGAAAGTAGCTTTGTTGTTAATAGTTTTATTGAATAGTATATCAAATTTGTGTAATGATACTGTTTAATATGTATAAAGGACCGTATTCTTTCTCCAAATTATGTGGAAGTTTTAATGACTTCATCTAATTGAATTGTATAAATCATCTTATCCTTTTAGTGATTTCTCCTAGTAAAGTTAATTTGTTACAGTTGAGTAACTCATGAGTTACAGTTGTGTAACTATCAGGAAGGACAAGTGTAACTTGGTGATTGTACAATTGCAATTTACTAATGGTGAAAAATAAATGGTAATTGTAGGTAATATATTGACAGATAGGGTGTTATGATAAAAGTGCAGTTTCTCGTCAGAAAAAAGCAAAATCATCCTATTGTTTTTTGTGAACTAATCTTAATTTAGTGTTATTTTTAGTCTTAAAATGTTGATTATGAAGCTTGTGACATTTTTGCATTTCCCCCTTATAAAACTTAGGATAAATACAAAAATGTCACAGAGTATAAAGGACTGATTGCATTTACAATAAAAAATCTTCCATATTTTCGGGAGTAATTACTGTGAAAGTTGCTTCCGGATAGTTGTCTGCAAAGGCTTTGGGGAATTTGGCAGAACGTTTGGGATTCCATTTGAATTCGTAGGTCATTAGTTTTCCATCCCCTTCTTCTATTAAATCTATTTCTTGCATAGCCGTAGTACGCCAAAACCATGTATTGTGCCATAAACGGTTATATTGAAGATATTTGATACGTTCTGAAACCAAAAAGTTCTCGAATAAAGCTCCTACATCCGAGCGGGTTTCTGCTAATGAGAAGTTCGCAATTACAGCATTGCGTATTCCGTTGTCGTAGAAATATATTTTTCTGCTACTTTTTAACTCATTTCTTAGATTCCTACTGAATGAACCCAGTCGGAAGATTATATATGACTGTTCGAGTAATATTACGTAGCGTTCTACTGTCTTAGGATCGAGGTCGCACAGTTGCCCTAATTCATTGTAAGAAACCTCCGAGCCGATTTGAAAGGCCAGCGCTTGAAGAAGCTTTATTATTTTGTCTGCCTTTTTGATGTGCTCCCAGTCTAGAATATCTTTATAAAGGTAACTATCGGAAAGCTGTTTTAGTATTTCGCCTTCCGAACCGGGATGCGTGACTACATCCGGGTAGTAACCATAAATCAAACGATGGGGGATAAGGCGTTTCTCATCCAATAAACCATGATGATTGACCATTTCTTGGAAAGAAAGAGGATACATTTTATATTCCCATTTTCTCCCGGTAAGAGGTTCGTTAACTTTGTTGGCTAGGTCAAAAGAGGAACTTCCTGTAGCGATTAATTGGATGCCACTTATCTGATCGGTAATTAACTTCAGACGTAATCCTATATTTTCGATGCGTTGTGCTTCATCGATAATAATAATTTTCTTTTGACCGAATATGTATTTCAGGCGAGTTGCCGATATATTCTCGAACAGGCTACGGGTATCCTGTTCATCTCCGTTCAACCAGAGAATATCGTTGTTATCTTTGAACATTTGTTTTAACAAGGTAGTCTTCCCAACTTGTCGGGGTCCCATTATTATAATAGCCTTACTCTGCCATAACTTTTCCTGAATCGTTTGTTCTAATGCTCTTGTTATCATTATTAGCCTCTTTTATCTAATAACAAATTTCGAGCTTTTTTTCTTCAAATCCAAAAATATTGTGATTTTTATGGATTCTATTCCGTAAAAATCACAATATTTTTGGATTTGTGTCGTTGTTTGCTTATCCCTTTACCTTCTTGATATACTCAGTAGGCAAGCATCCGAAATACTTCTTGAAACTTGTAGCAAAGTAAGATGGCGTATTAAATCCTACCATCGTACTTACTTCCGCTACTGTATAACGTCCGTCCTTCAGTAATTTGGCAGCTTCATTAAAGCGAATCTTACGTATAAAGTCGATAGTTGATTCGCCTGTGATAGCTTTTAGCTTCAGGTGCAGATTGGAACGACTCATATTCATTTCTTTGGCAAATTCGTCGGTAGAGAATTCTATATTGTCCATGTTCTTTTCTACAATAGTCACAGCACGTTTCAGTAATGCTTCATCCATAGCGTTGAACGTAATCTTCTCCGGTTCCACTTCCAACGATTTGGAATAACGCTCGAGCATACGTCTGCGGGTACGCATCATATTCTGAATCTTCGTAGTCAGTATGGCAAGAGAGAATGGTTTGGGGATATAATCATCCGCACCCATTTGCAGACCTTCCATTTGATCCTTGGTTTCGCTTTTGGCTGACAGGATAATAACCGGAATATGACAAGTACGGATATTCTGCTTCACGTTCTTGCATAGTTTGATGCCATCCATTACAGGCATCATCACATCAGTAACAATGATATCGACTTCATTATCTTTTAGTTTCTCCAGAGCTTCCTCACCGTTTCCGGCTTCCAGTGTATTAAACAGTTCGGCAAGCCCGCTACTTAGATAGTGCCGGATTTCATTGTTGTCTTCTACGATGAGAATGGTTCCTCGCTTTTTATCACCGGATTCTATAGCTTCATTCTCCACCTTTTCCGTGTCGATGAAATACATTTCTTTGGAATTGGTGGAATATACCTGTTCCTCCTCGCTCTTATTGCCGTTGGCAGCCAGTTCGGAGGGCTTGTAGATACTTATGTCCTGTGGCAGATAGACGGAGAACGTACTTCCTTTTCCTTCTTCGCTATCCAGTTCGATATGTCCGTGATGTAGTTCGACCAGACGTTGTATCAATGAAAGTCCGATACCACTTCCTACATGTTCACTTTCGATCTGGTAGAAACGCTCGAATATTTTTCCCTGTTTATTGATAGGAATACCGATACCGGTATCACTGACTTGCAACACCAGATAATTATTTTCTTCCTTCAACGTGACAGTAATGCTTTGGCCGCTTTCTGTATATTTGAAAGCATTCGAAAGCAGGTTGTTTACTATCAATTCCAGATAATTAGGATCAAAAAGTACCTCTTTATCTTCCAGAACGGAGTGGAGAGTATAAGTTATCTTTTTGTGGCGTGCCAGTTTATCATAAAACAAAAAATTTTCTTGTATCAGTTGGTAAGCGTTCGCTTTCTTGGCTTTCAATTCGAATACTCCGAGTTCGGCACGGCGATAATCCATCAACTGATTGACAAGGTGTAGCAGACGATTAGCGTTTCGTTGGATATATTCCAATTGGTTTCGTGTCCAACGATCGCTTATCTTATTGATGATATCCTGCAGAGGAGCTAGGATAAGAGTCAATGGGGTACGAAGTTCATGGGAGATATTGATGAAGAAACGCATTTTCATCTGGTTGATTTCCTCCTGATGTTCTTTGTCCCTGCGTTCTATTTCCAGTTCAGCTTCCATGCTTTTGCGCATCCAGAAGAAACGGAAAACGAAAGTGATGAAGCCGATAAAAGTGGCTAGAAAAAGAAGAATAGCCCACCATGTTTTATACCATATCGGAAGTACGATAATCTCGAGTACAGTTGGGATAGTGTTCCATTTACCGTCACTATTGGCGGCTTTTACCATGAAATGATAAGTCCCTTGTGGTAGATTAGAGTAGGAAACACTACGTTTGTCTGTCAGATAATACCATTCTTTATCGTATCCTTCCAGCTTGTAAGCGAAAGTATTATGTTGTCCTGAAATATAATTGGATACAACGAATTCAATGGTGAAAGCTGTTTGCCAGGATTTCAGTGTGATACTTTCAGTTTCACTGATGTTTTTAGTCAATATGCCTGTTTCATCGTCCGGGCGGACCGTTTTATTAAATAGCTGTAGCTTGGTTATTACTACCGGTGGAGTGTATGGATTGTCCAGCAACAACTCCGGACGGAAAGTAGTGATACCATTGATACCACCAAAGTACATTTGCCCGTTGGCAGTGCGGCAGTAGGAGGAAGAGTTGAATTGATTACTTTGTAATCCATCCGATTCTGTAAAGTTACGGAACTTTTCCGTTTCCGGATTGAAACAGGAAATACCACGATTGGTACTCAGCCAAAGTCGTCCGAAAGTATCTTCCAGTATGCCGTAGACCACATTATTGGGCAGCCCATTAATTGTAGTGTATCGTTTGATTGTTTTTTCTTCCTCATTAAAGCAATAGACTCCTTCACGTGTGCCTATCCAAATAATACCATTGGAAGCCTCGTAAATGCAATTGGTAAATAACTTTGTAACTGATGATTCAGGTAGTATCGTAACTTCTTGTATTTCCGGTCCTTCCTGTTGAAAGACTGATATACCCTCTTCGCCGCCAATCCAAAGTCGTTTGTGGGAATCCCTGAATAAGATTGTGATTCGTTGAGGAGTGAAAGGCGTGCCGTCTTTCTCTTTTTCTATGGTTGTAAAACTGCGTTCTTTCGGATTGAAACGGACTAAAGCGCTGAGTGTTCCCAATAAGAGATTACCGTCTTTGTCGGGAAGGATGGCATATACATTCTCATTGACAAGCTCGCTGTTCAGCTGATTGAAACTTTCCATCTGTCCACTGTTACGGTGGAGGACGTTCAATCCTCCGGCGTGTGTACCTATATATACCAATGATTTTTCTTCATCCACATATACAGCTTTGATATTGTTGGAACCGATACCGATTTCACGCTCGTTTTCTTGCAAGGCGTAATGGGTGAAATGTTGTGTCTTGGTGTTGTATAGATTCAATCCGCCGTCATTGGTTCCTATCCACAGATTCTTGTCCTTGTCTTCTACAATACAGCTTACTACATTGTCACTCAACGAGTTCTTATATGGGATGCGCTGTATATTCTTGAATCGGTTTCGGATGGGATGGTAATAGTTGAGACCGCCAAAGTAGGTGCCAAGCCACATTCCTCCCTGTGAATCCATAAAAATACTTCGGACGGAACGTTGCGAAAGGCTGCCGCTTTCTACCGGACTACTGCTATATGAGACGAACGAGTCACTGGCTTCGTGATAAATATTCAAATCATTGAAAGTTCCTATCCATAGACGGTTTTGTGAATCCAATGCCAGAGAACGTATGTAATTGGAACTTATACTTTTCGGATCGGAGGAGGAATGGAGGTATGTCTTTAGTTCTTTAGTTTTCGGATTGAGCAATAATAAGCCTGCCCCTTCGGTAGCTATCCATATTCGGGTGGGAGATTGCTGTAAAATAGCCTGAATCCGCTTGGTATCCAATATAGGAGTCACTTTCTCCAGATTTTTTTGAGTGACGGAATAACTGTAAAGCCCGTCTTCCATCGTACCGATATAGATTATGTCGCCATGCCGGTAAAGAGCGGAAGCTATGATTTTGTGCATGGCAGTGCTGAAAGCATCTTCTACAAACTTGGATTCTTTGCTGTCGAACATGATCAGACCTTCCTGTGTGCTTACCAACAATTGCTCAGGAGAGATTTCTGCGATGCCGTTGACCTGTTGCCGTTTGCCTTTTTTTTCATAGAAAAAGTTCTTGAATTGGTCTTTTTCTTCATCGTAATAAGATAGACCGTCTCGTGTTCCTATCCAAACCCGTCCCTGACTATCGGTCTTGACAATTCTTGAAATGTCATTGGCAATGCTGTTAGGATCATCTTCATTGTGTTGATAAACCGTGAATGCGTATCCATCATATTTGTTTACCCCATCATAAGTGGCAAACCACATATTGCCCCGTTTGTCCTGATCGATGGCGAATACAGTGCTTTGTGACAATCCTTCATTGATAGAGATGTAAGAAAAGTTGATAGGTTCCGGAATTTCCGAAAAAGCGGAATGGGTACCTAAACACAGAAATAGCAGGCAAATGACTATATTTTTAAGGTTGCTCATTATTAGGTCATAAGATTAATAATGGCACCAAAGATAATAAAATCTTTAATATGCCCCATCGTTTTATCTGGAAAACAATGCAACCTTTTCCGGATAATGTTAAATATCTTTCTTCATTATTAGTCGATTTTCGTTATCGATGCGTTGGTAGGATATTTCATTCATAATGCTTCGAATCAGGAAAATACCCAATCCCCCGATAGGACGTTCTTCAATAGGAAGTGTAATATCCACATCTTCCACTTGTGTGGGGTCGAAAGAGGCTCCTTTATCCGTCAGAAGGAATATCAGTTGCTTTTCGGTAGCCGTTACTTTTAACAAAATGGCATGCTGCTCTTGTGGAGGATAGGCATACATGATGATATTGGCAACAGCTTCTTCTAGAGCCAGATTGATATTCATGGTTGTTTCTACGGACAGAGAAAGTTCTTCACCTACTTCTTCTATAAAATTGGCTAAAACAGTTATTTCGTTTAGATTGTTCGAGATTGTTATTTCTTTTTCCATAATGATGTATTAGTTAATGATTTTATATTCGGGTTCGTATTGAATGAGTAAGATAGTCAGGTCATCACTGGCTTCAGCTTCTTGCACATGGTCTGCGATGGAGGTGACAATGACATCGACGATAGTGCGCACATCCGAAGAGGCATTATCAGATAAAAGTTTCTGTAATTTTTCATCACCATAAAGCTCCTTCTCCGCATTCTCAGCTTCTGTAACTCCATCTGTATAAAGGAATAACTTGCTTCCTTTTTCTAAGGTAATTTCTGTGTCCGTATATGTAGAGCTATCAATGACTCCTACGAATATCTGAGTCGGAAACTCCAAGAATGATACGTGCTTGTCCGGATGTATGAGTATGGGAGGATTATGACCGGCATTGCAAATTTTCATTTTGCCTGTTGATAAGTCAAGAATTCCGACAATTAGTGTCACAAACATATTGGATTCGTTACTGTTGGAGATTGAGTTGTTCATCTCTGTGACGATTTTGGCCGGTGAATCTACTTGATGGGACAGGGTGCGGAATAGGCTACGGGTGATAGCCATGAATAGGGAAGCCGGCACGCCTTTTCCCGATACATCTCCTATCAGAAAGTAGAGTCGGTTGCCATCCATATAGAAGTCATAAAGGTCGCCTCCCACTTCTTTGGCGGGATGTAAGATAGCATGTAAGTCCACGTCGTTACGATCGGGGTAAGGCGGGAAGATCTTGGGTATCATTCCCATCTGTATTTCTCTGGCTATGGAAAGCTCACTTTCGATCCGTTCTTTGTGGGCTGTCGTTTCTTTTAATTCACTTACGTAAGCAGACAGGGATTTTTGCATATAAGCCAGAGAATCGTGCAAATCCTTGATTTCATCCTTGGAATAGACCTGTGGTAAAGTTACATCAAATCTTCCGGTAGCAATTTCACGGGCCGATTGGGAGAACTGTTCCAATGGGCGTACCAGTCGTCGGATAATACTATATACAATTATGAACAGTATTAGTATGCCGATCAGGAAAGTATAAATGATTTTTCGGGAAGTGCTATCCAGCTCCTGAAGGATAATCCGGCTCGGACAGACTGTACATACAGACCATCCGGTCTCTGGGATAGCGGTATAGAAAGCATATGAATCCGTTCCTAAATTGTTGAACCGCATTGTTCCGGTTTGTCCTGCCAGCATATCGTGTCCAATTTGTTCCTGTGCCCGATTATCCGTTGCAAATGATTCAGCGAATACGGTTTCATTCAGAATCTTACTTCTGTCTTCATGAGTCAGGAAACTTCCGTTGCGGCTAAGTAAGTAGGTGTAGCTGGTAGGATAGGGCTTCATCAGACTTATGTTGTCGGTAAACTGTGAAAGGGATATGCTGGCGATAAAGATGGCGTACAATTCGCCTTGATTGTTATATAAAGGTTTGGAATAAGTACTCATAATGATATTCCCCCCTCCGTCATCATAATAGGGTTCACTCCAATAATCCTGTTTCAGCATTTTGGGGATGAGATACCAATCCATGCATGGATTGGTATCTCATATCTGATAGGTAATCTTATTACTGCTGAATGAGACATAGGGCATGAAATATTTTCCCTTTTCTTTATAATAATCCGGTACGAAAGCTATGCCGCTTCCTACAATGAGGGGATTATTTTTAATGATGGAAGTAATGATATAATGTAAGGAGTCCGGTTGATGTATGTTTTCCTCCAATATCCAGACGGACTGGTTGATGGTAGTCTCTACAGAACCCAATTGATTGGTGATTTCAGTTGCGATATTGCTTAATAGTCCATGGGTACGTTCAATGGCGTAATTCGTCACTTTCTCATGGCTGTATTTATAGAACAATCCCATGATTGTGGCAAAGACAATCAGCGTGAACGACAGTATGTAGATACTGAGCCGGGTTGCAAAAGAACGGGAGTATGTGTGTGTCATGTAATAGTGCGGTTATTTTACAAAGTTCTCATATTGAAGGGTCTTTGTTTCTCCGGTATTCTCCGGCAATAAAATATCCATTGCCGTGTCGAATCCCTCACGGCTCAACCGATAGGGACGCCGGCCGTTTTTATCAGTTTGCAACCGTAGTATTTCATCCAGCATTTTACGCTGGTGATAGCGGTTGGTTCCTATATTGTAATGACGAACTTGTTCCATTACGATATCGAGCGCTTCTTCACGGTGCTCGTAAGTCCAGTTCCATCCGCGAATGCAGGCGCGGACTAACTTTTGCACCGTTTCCGGATGTTCCTGATAATACTTCTCGGTGACATAAAGCCCGTCCTCAGGCAGATTGTATCCATAATCGGCAAAACGCATTATATGTGTGGAGTCTACCTCCATCCCGCATTCCGTAAGTTGCGGGAATTCGTTATAACTTCCTACCATACAGATATCTACTGCATTTGAGAGAAAGAGATTGATACCATTGTTAAAGCGTATCCAGTTTACGTGAAGTAGATATTTGTTTGCAACCTGGTCTAGTAGTTCCTGGCTGAGATGATTCCATACGGCAATATCTTTGTGTTGCAAGGATGAAATCCCTTTCAATGGTGAATGACTGACTAATATCAGGCTGTTTTCTTGTGATGTTTGCATGATATTCACAGTTCGGTTGCCTTTCTGATACGCTATCAAAGCTTGTGATAGGTTAGTGATAACCGCTTGTGGCGCATCTTCTTTAAGGTAGAGAAATGAGTTTTCGGAATGGGACGGGTGCTTGATATGTACATCGAGTCCTTCTTCTTTGTAGAAACCCATTTTTTCGGCTACATAATAACCTGCAAATTGTGCTTGAGCTGTCCACTTTGGTATCAAAGTTATGGACTGTGCGTTCGCTGTATCTGTCATCAGCCATACGGATAACAGGATACCAATAAGGATGTGGATGGCTCTCATACCTATGCGGTTAGCGTATGGTAAAAAGATTGGAACATCCTGTCATATCAAATATCTTGCGGATTTCGGGTTTCATTGCTTCCAGCACAAGTTGGCCATTGTGCTGTGTCACGCTTTTTTGTAATGTAATCATGCTTCGCAAACCGGAACTGCTGATGAATGACAGGGCTTCACAGTTGACAATGATATCGGGGTTTTCCATATTTAAGAGAGGTTGTATGATTGTGTTGAATGTATTTGAATTAGCTGTGTCGAGCCGCCCTTCGACAGTCAATATGGTCACTTCCTCTATTTTGCATATGTTTGTTTTTAAAGTGGCTTCCGGCTCGAAATTCATATCAATGTTTTTAGTCAGAATCAGCTCATTGTGATTATTAGTTGAATGATACTCTACTTTGTCCATGGTACGCCGGATTAAAAAGAGTCCCAGTCCTTGTGTCAGATGTTGATCAAGTGATTGTGTGCTGGTGGTTGCTTCTTTTTCTGTCGGGTCAAATGAAATGCCGTCATCAATAATCCGGGTAGTCAGCATACCGGGAGCTACGGAAGTCCGTAATATGATTTCACTCTCTTTATTGGGCGGATAACCATAGCGGATGATATTGGTTACAGCTTCTTCGATAGCGAGGTTGATACTCATAGTGATACTTGCCGGCAAGTGCAATGACATTCCTAATTCTTCTATAAATTGGGCGATTCTTGTAACTTCATCTAGCTGATTGTCAATGATAATTTCTTTTTCCATGTTTTTTAAGTAGCGTGTCATAAAAATATTGTTTGATTGAATGCTTCAACAAAAGTACGGCTTTATTTAAGAATAGGAAATTAATCGGCTTGAAATATTCCCTGCGTTGAACGAAAATAGAAAGAATAGGATGTATTTAAACTGATTTAACATAAAAACAGAAGAACCCGGTGCAATTACTGCCCGGGTTTTCACTATTATTTGCTCTGGAAATGAGAAAGATTACTTTTCTAGATTTCCGATCTCATCCAGATTTTTCTGGATATCTTCATCCGTCAATGAATAGTTGACCAAATCACCTGCCAGATACTTGTCGTATGAAGCCATATCGATCAGTCCGTGTCCGGAAAGGTTGAACAGGATAACTTTCTCTTCTCCTGTTTCCTTACATTGGTTGGCTTCACGAATAGCAGCTGCAATGGCGTGGCAGGATTCGGGAGCCGGAATGATACCTTCTGCTTGTGCGAACAGGCAGCCAGCTTCGAATGATTCCAACTGTTGGATATCTACCGCTTCCATCAATTTGTCTTTGAGCAATTGTGACACGATCACACCTGCGCCATGATAACGAAGACCACCGGCATGGATATGTGCCGGAGCGAAATTATGCCCTAATGTAAACATCGGAAGGAGCGGAGTATATCCGGCTTCGTCACCGAAGTCGTATTGGAATTTACCACGTGTCAGTTTAGGGCATGAGGCGGGTTCGGCTGCCACAAAGCGGGTTTTCTTTCCTTCCAGTATGTTATGACGCATGAACGGGAAAGAGATACCGCCAAAGTTGGAGCCTCCTCCGAAACATCCGATCACGACATCCGGGTATTCACCTGCCATCTCCATTTGTTTTTCGGCTTCCAGACCGATGATTGTCTGGTGAAGGGTGACGTGGCTAAGTACCGACCCAAGCGTGTACTTACAGTTGGGAGTCATTTGTGCCAATTCGATAGCTTCGGAAATAGCTGTTCCTAATGAACCTTGATAGTTGGGGTGAGCGGTCAGAATATCTTTACCGGCACGGGTAGACATGGATGGAGAAGGAGTAACCTGTGCTCCAAACGTTTGCATGATGCTACGACGGTAGGGCTTTTGCTCATAACTGATCTTTACTTGATAAACGGCTGCTTCCAAACCGAATACTTTTGCCGCGTAAGAAAGAGCCGCTCCCCATTGTCCGGCACCTGTTTCGGTAGTGATATTGGTTACGCCTTCCTGCTTGCAATAGTATGCCTGTGCCAATGCGGAATTCAATTTATGAGAACCGATGGGACTTACACTTTCGTTTTTGAAATAGATATGAGCCGGAGTACCGAGTGCTTTTTCCAATCCGTATGCACGGACTAACGGTGTACTGCGATAATATTTGTACATTTCGCGTACTTCCTCCGGTATTTCAATCCAAGCGTCGGTCTGATTCAATTCCTGGCGGCATAACTCTTCCGCAAAGATAGGATAGAGATCTTCTGCTTTCAGTGGTTGTTTAGTTTTCGGGTGCAACGGTGGCATTGGCTTGTTTACCATATCAGCCTGAATGTTGTACCAATAATGTGGAATTTCTTC
>OGEP01002638.1_pt1 | contig 15226 bp, 9 predicted proteins | sample 1570721 | NCBI WGS metagenome assembly OGEP01 (sample SAMEA2582131, study PRJEB24529) | metagenome | biome: Human gut stool | place: China | collected 2011 | reverse complement strand
TGACGCAGATCAATGCTTTTCATGTTCTTCACCTCTTGTTTTCTTGCGTTTGCGTGTGGAAAGCAGCATACCGATCAGCAGGATCAGCAGCATGGGCAGCGCCATGACGGGCGCAACAATGATAGGCTCTATCTTGAGCGCTTCGGCAGTAACACGGATGTGCTTGTACTGATCCGGGGTCTCCACGCGGTGGCCGCGTACCAGCAGGCGGTGGGTGTTGATGCCGTAGGGGGTGCAGGTCATCAGGGTGACGTAATCCTTGCCTTCAGTGACCAGCAGCTCGTCGGTCTCGGTGGGCAGCACGATGGAAATTTTGTCCACCTCGTAGGTGAGCACCCGGTCCAGCACGGTGATGGTAAAGGTATCGCCCACTTCCAGCTGGTCAAGGTTGGTAAACAGCTTTGCGCTGGGCAGGCCGCGGTGCGCCGAGATGACCGCGTGGGTGGACGCGCCGCCCACCGGCAGGCTGGTGCCCTCCAAATGGCCTGCGGCGATCTGCAATACGCTGTCGCTGGTGCCGTGGTAGATGGGCAGCTCCACGCCTATTTTGGAGATGGTGATGTAACCCATAATGCCCGTGCCGGTAATATCCAGCGTGTCGGCGTAGCCAGTAAGCTGATCCGGGCGGTAGAGCGCGTACTCGTTGGCGGCTACCTGTGCGTTAAAGGCATCGGCGGCGTCAAAGTATCCGCTGTAATCCGCATCGGTCATGTTGTCCACGTCCTGCGCGTAGCTTGCCACCGCGCGGGACTGGTTGCGCTGGTTGACGTAATCGCTGATGGTGGGGTATAACATCACGGATAGACCCACGAAAAAGACGAGGATCAATATAATGGTGCTTTTGTTCTTTTTCATGGGCTACTCCCTAACGTTATAGTTTCAGGACCAGAGCAGGGGGCTTTGCAGCCCCGCTCTGTGCTGGGGAAAAGGAGAAGTTAGCGGTTCTCCATGCGCTTTTTGGTAATGAGCAGGATGGCTGCAGCAACCATCAGGCCGCCGCCGATCACGTAGAAGATGGTGGTGCCGATGCCGCCGGTGCCGGGCAGGGTAGTGCCGGCGTTGTTCTCAACATTAAAGCCCACACCGCTAGTAGCATTATATTCGTTGACTACAACATTCGGCTGAGTGACAATTTGATTACCGATAACATCGTAGGTATTATCAGTGATCTTAATCTCCACCGGAGCGGTCAGAGCGTTATAGCCACCGGGTGCTTTGGTTTCGTACAGGTAATATTCATAGTGGTCATCAAGACCCTTGATGGAGATCTTACCGCCTGCAGGGGTAGTCATGGTATAAGTAGTAGTGGTAGTGGTATTGGCAACTGTATAAGTGCCATTATTGTTATCTACGAGCTCGATCAGTTTGTCCAGATTTTTAGTGGGATTACCGTTATTGTTGGGCTCCAGATCCAAACCGCTCACCTTGGAAAGAACGAACACTGCACCCTCCAGCTTCGTGTCGGGATTTGCACCGTCAACCTTGGTCACATCGACCTTGAACGTCCAGTCATAGACCTTCTTTTTAGGAGTTTCGCCAGTGCCACCAGAGGTAGGATTGTTGCTGTATTCCAGATAAGCTTCGTTATCCTGACAACCTACATCGTAAATCTTAGCGGATTCATTCAGAACACCGGAGTAATAAGTGTGGAGATTATCGTTAGCGTGAAGTACGCCAGCTTTAACGGCATCGATAATCATAACAGAAACGGTAAATGTGTTGCTATTGGTAGGATCAACGGTAACGTCGTAGTAAGTAGAGTCCAACACAGTGCTGTCATTAACTTTAATGGTAATGTCAGAATCGGTCTTGACGTTAGAGGTCAGCTCCGGGGACATCGTATCGTGGATTGCATAGGTGTAGCTTTTGTAACCGGTAGTATCAGGAACAGTGGTAATGGTGCGGAACTCAACGGTATCACCGATCTGGTTATCACCCACAACACCCCATTCGCCGGTCTCATTGTGCTTGATCTGCTTATCGAGCGTGACAGAGGTATCTTTTGCCTTGATGGTGACGCTATTCACAATGTTCAGCATATAACGGCTATAGGTAGCACCTACAGGCATAGAAACAGTTGCGTCCTTGATGAAGTAGTAGCCATCGGGCAGGTTGTCAATGGTATAAGTTGTACCAGATTCAGTAGAAGTGTACTTATTTGTAGAGAGGTGCTTGCTGACGACCTCGGCAAAAGTGTTGACATCGTCAGAGCTAGGGGACAGTTTGGCGAGCTCGGCAGCAAGTGCAGCCGCAGAAGAGAGACCACTCAGAGAGGAAGGCAAGTCAGGATCATTACGAATGTCATCGCCATTAACGCCGTTACCCCAAACGATGTTACTCAGAACCTTGCCTTTCAAATCGCCGGTAAACACCTGATAGGCTTCATAGGTATGGCCTTCAGTAGTGCCATTGATCGTAAGCGTGTTGCTGCCAGTACCAGCTGCAAACGCCGGGATCGCCATGGCGCAAACCATAGCAACTGCCAGCAGCGCAGCCATGAGTTTCTTCATTGCTTTCTTCATGGAAAAAGCCCCTTTCTTTTTTCTGCCCCTTGCCGCCCCCTGCATTTTGTGCAGGGGGGAAGGGGTGTAGTTTTGCTCGGATTATCGCGTAAACTTTGCGCTGGGCGGGCGGGGTTTAAGCTCCGGGCAGCCAGCAGGGAAGTACAGTTTAGTCATCTGCCCTCCCTTCGCGTCTGCGCTTGCGGTGGATAAAGCTGTATGCCAGCGCAGACAGCATCATTGTGCCGCCCACGGCTGTGTACGGGAGTGTACCGGACCCGCCGGTAGAGGGAAGTTCGTAGTTAGCATCCTCGGGAACCTGATTGTAAAGCAGGATGGTGCCGCCGGTGATGCCGGTGTTGTTCAGGTCGTATTTAAACGTACCGGAACGGTCTGTTTCCTTAACGTAGTACTTGTAGGTGATACTGCTATTGTTGGGGTCTACCAAAAGAAGGTCTTTCCAGCTATGGCTCCAGTTGTTGGAACTATTCAAGATAACGGGCTCGGTATCAACCTTTGTATCAGACGTTTGGCTGCCATCCTTGTAACCTTTGCGCCACAGTTCTACGGTTGCGGTGTAGGTGGAGTTGACCTTGTCCAGAGCAAGCTCTGTCTTGCCGTCCGTATCCAGCCAATGCTTGGCAACCGTAATGCTGTTAGCGGTGTTAGGCACATAGACAGCACTGCTTTCGCCACGGGCAAGGTAGGTCACTTTGTGATTATCAATTCTCTGGTTGTACTCCGAATCATTGACCCAAGTTTCACCGGTAGCAGTTTTAAACGCGTCATCTTGCTTTGTGTTGGAAAATGCACCCCACAGCAGGTAGATCGGGCTCTTGCTAAGCGCATAACCCGTGGGCTGTTTTGTCTCTACAATACGGTAGAGCGTACTGCAAAGCAGCTGAGCGCTGCTCGTATCATGGCTTTCCGCTGTCGCGAGACTGAAATGAATCTGACCAGAGTTGTCTGTTTCCAGCGTGCAAACCTCTTTAAACGCGTTTGTTGTGGTATCCCACTTTGCAAGCTGGAAGGTTGCACCGGGAAGTGTGACCAGATAATCGTTGGAATCCACCTTGTTCAGGTCAAACTTGCTGAACCGGACGGTAGCCGAAGAATCATAATTCACAACATGAGTATCGACCCATTTCTCTTCCAGACCGGAGAGGTTTGCATGGTTTTTAACGGTTACCTCCGTAGAGGAAGGATAAGAGATCTGATAGGTGTATTCCAGCACACAAGCCAGTTCATCCGGGACGGTGACGGTCATGGTGTGGCTGGGGCTGTCGTAGGTTACCGTAAACCGGTCATGACCGATCTCATTTGTATGGTCTGCAACAATGTTGCCGGTGGTAGTATCAAGGGTCACACCATACAGATGGATCGAGCTCAGATCCAGCTCAGCAGAGGTGTTGGCAGAGGGATTAAAGCTAAGCGTATCCGTCAGGGTCAGGGTGTTGCTGGTGGTCAGCAGTTTAGCGCCGGTGGGGTTGATAACAACGCTGTAGTTGATCTTCTTGGTCGCAGTTGGTTTACCGTTGGCATCGAAACCTTCATCGACGATAGTGCCGGTCTTATAAAGCTTTTCATAGCTGCGTTTGACGGTGGTTTCCGTTTCTGCCTTATCGCCGTTCCATTCTGCGCTGTTGCGGTACTTGTTTTCCGTACGAAGATCGTCCCAAGAGACGTCCTCCGCAACGCTGACCCAGTAGCGGATATAGAAAACCTGCGGTTTAGCAGAAACGTTATAGCCGCTCTTGATCGTAAAAGTGATCGTACGGTCGGTGTCGGTTGCGCCAATAGAATTCTTCGATACATCAAAGTTTTCGGATGTCGAAATCTTATAGTCTGGCCTGCCGTCAGAACCATGAATTGTTTGAGCAAGCCAACTTTGATGCGGCACAGAACCATCGTCGTTAAGAGAGAGTGCACCGACCGTGATGACATTACTTATGTCAAAGGTAACACCGGCCGGCAGGGTATCGGTGATGACCAGATCTTCTGTGGTCAGCAAATCCTTACAGGTAAGTGAGGTGGGGATGGTCAACTCATAGTAGATCTTACCGTTGTTCTTTTTGTAATCCAGTTCACTGATCTTGCTGCCAGCTGCATCAAAATTGTTTTCATTATAGACCAACTTTTCAAGCTTTGCTTCCTTGGGCTTTTTATAGGTGTAGCTGGCATCGGAGGTCTTATCACCGGAAGCGGCAGTGTTTACAAACCGCCACGGCTCTTCTATGCCTGCATTACTGATGTCGGCAACGGTATGGTAGCTGCTCAGCACCATGCTGGTGGCATCCAGCGTTTGGCCATCGGCCAGCTTGGCGGTGATGGTAAACTTGGTCACATGGGCATCATTGTTAGTAGTCTGATTACCATATTCGTCATAATAGGTGACGGTAAACGTGACATGATGCTCAGACGCATTTGCCATTGTGACGGTTTCGGAGGAATTGAACAGGGTCAGGTGCAAGTTCGCGTTGATCTCAGCCTTCAACTCGGACAAGACCGCATAATGTGTGCCTTCCTGCTCAGCGCCAGATACCTCGGCATCGTGGATCGTATCCGTAAGGGTGATCTCGTTCCAACCAGTAGGGATGGAGACCGAGGTTTGCCAAGTCAGCTTTTTCTTGCCGGTTTCCAAGTCCTCTGCCTTATACAAGCTCTTGCTCAGATAGGAGTCGCGGTCGGTCACCGTAACATCACCGGAAGCACTGTTGCCATCAAACGTAGCCTCATTTTTATAGGTGGTACCGACTGCGGTGCCATCAGGGACTTTCGTCTGGATTTCGATCGTGTAGAACGTTGCGGTTTCCGGACCATGCGGCAAATCATTCGGGAAGGTGTAACTACACCCAGCATTCTTGAAATCCTCGGCAGAAATAGGTCCAAGGTCATTGCTATAGTAGCCGCGTTGGATCTTAACGTTATTTACGACCTCCAGCCCGGCAGGCAAAAGATCAGTAAAGGTTTTGCCGCGGAGATCTTCCCCATAGGGGTTTTTGATTGTGACTGTCCAAGTGATGATGCGGCTGTTGGCATCATAGTTGCCGCTCTTGGTAAGACGCGGCTCGGTGTTTTTGACCTCCTTGCTCACGGTACTGTCTTTGCCGTCGAACTCAGCCTTTACGTTATTGATGGATTTATAGGTGTAATCATCATGAACAGGAATGGTGGCGTGATACTGCAGAATGTATTGCTCACCGGCTTCCAGTTTGGGCAGAGCATCGTATTTGAGCTCAGTGCCCACATTGAGCTTGCCTTGATAGTCCGTTGTGACATCTGTTTTGTTGCCATCCGCATCAACCTTTATCAGTTTGATCGTACTTTGCTGATAGGTAGCTGCGCGGGGAAGAGAAGAATTTACGGTATCAAAGAAGTCGGTAATATCTACGGTAGTACCGGTGCCGTTTGTGGTTTTTGCAACCACTTCATAGGCGATATCAAGCGTCTTTGTTGCCGAATCGAATTTGATCAGTTCTTTTCCGGCTTCGTCTTTCTGCACATTCTTGGAAAGAGAAAGATCGTGGGTCAGATCCTCTTTTTTAATGGTAACAGAACCGGTCGTGCCGCCAAAATTGATTTCTTGGTTTTCCATGGAGGAATCAGAGGAGACAGAAGCCTTAAACTCAAAATCACCGTCAAAGGCTTTGCCGTCGGCAAATTCCTCATTGTAAGTAAACGTGACGGTGTCACCATCTATAGCGTAGGTGCCAACGATAACATTTTTACCGGTGGTACTGTCATGCCAAGTAATATTACCGGAGTGTGAAACACTGGGCAACAGCGTAATACCGTTGGGGAGCTTGTAGGTTGCAACGCGGTTGTCGCTGGTGATTTCGTTTGCAAGAAAACCGTAATTCAACTGCACCTTAACGGTCTGGCCGGGACGCACAATGCCGTTTGCATCTTTCCAAGAGGTCACATTTCCGCTGCCGTCTGTGTAGGCGGGAACCTGAACACTAACGTTCGTGATGTGAGTGCCCATATCAACAGCAGTAGCAGACACGGCAGCTGCTGCATAGGTGGAGGGTGCAGCGTACCTTGCAGCGCGGGAACGGGAAGGACGCACCGCAGAAGCAGATACAGTGCCGTATACGGTAGTAACAGAGCAGGAGAATACCGGGTCGATTTCAATAATATCCGAAGAGGTATCGTCCGAAGAGGTATCGCCTTCGCTCAGCTCTATCTGCGCATACGCCACAGAAATAACGTTTTCCACTTCGGTGTTGAACAGCGTTACCTCAGCCACCTTGCCGTCCACGTCGCCGGAAATAACGGTCAGCGTGTCGGCATCCTCGTCAACACTGCTCACGATGCCCACGGTCTCCACGGGCAAAGCGTCGGTCACGGTGGTGGTCTGCGGCTCAGCAGCGGGGGATACCACGCTGGGGGCAAGGGTGTCCGCGCCGGACACAGAGGTCACGGTGCTGGGTGCAGCGGTGTCAGCGCTGTCCACCGGCTTTTCGGCGGGCTGCTCCGGCTGCGGGTCAACGGGCTCGGGGGTAAGCACAGTGTCCTGCGTGCCGGTGCTGTCGTCAGCACTGGGGGCTGCATCCAGCGCAGAAACGCCGGAGTCCTCAAGCTCTGCGCTGTTTTCAAACTCTGTATCCACGCTGAACAGGTCGTCCAGATCCGGCTCTGCACTGTCGGCGCTGCTGTCCACAGCCACGGTGCGGGTGACGTACTTATTATAAATAACGATGTCGCCGGGCTGGGCGGCGCTGCCGTCCTCTTCCAGCAGCCAGTCCATGCCGCTCATGGAGCTGCGCAGGGCAAGCACGCTGGCCTCCTGCGGGATGGCGCTTTGGGGAATCTCGGCGTACTTCAGGCAGTAGGCAAGGAACATCACGTCCCACTCGCCGTAGGCATTGCCGTAGGACTGACCGTAGCGGGAGTAGTAGCGCAGGGTCACGCCGTCCGCCGGGTCGATCTCGAAGTTTTTCTCGCTCTGCTCGTAGCCCAACTGGGTCTTTGCCACGCTGAGCAGATCCTCGTTCCACTCGCCGGTGATCACGGCTTCGGCGTTGGCGGCCTGCCACTCCTCGGGGGTCTCAAGGTCGGCAGAGGTATCGCTCAGGCAGCTTACGGTGTGGTGATGCTCCGGCAGAGGGCACACCAGCACTTCCTCGTAGCAGGCGTCGGTGTGGTGGTGGTAGATGGGCTCCACAGTGTCCACCACCGGCTCCAGCGCCACAGGCTCTGCCACCGCCATGGCCACCAGCTCGGCGGTCTGGGTGGGCTCTACCACCTGCTCCACAAGCTCGCCCTCTTCCAGGCCGCAGGTCAGCTCGTACTCGGTGGTATAGCAGCTTTCATCGTGGGTATGTTCAAATTTTTCACAGATCAGGCTGCCGTCCTCGGGGTCGTAGCAGTCGTCATCGTGGACGTGCTCTTCCTCCAGGCAGGTCAGGGTCTGCACCTCGGTGTAGCAGTCATCGGTGTGCTCGTGGGGCACAAACTCGATCTGCGGCTCCAGCTCCAGCGGCATGATCTCTTCCTCGGCGCTGCTCTGGGCAGCACTGGCGGCGGCAGCTTCGGCAGCGGCAACTTCGTCCGCATTTTCAAGCTCGCCTTCCGCGTAGCCGCAGATCAGCACTTTGTCGTAGCAATCTGCCGTGTGGGCGTGCTCCACCTCGCCGCACTGGTACTGCGCGGTCATAGAGATGCCTACGCCATGCAGCTGCCAGTTGACGAACAGGGTGGTGATCATGGCAAGCGCCAGCACAAATGCGGTGTAGCGCCGCAGCGTGTGCCGGTTTTCGCGGAACTGCTCCTTGTAGGTTTTAAGGATGTCGTTCATAACTTTGAGTACCTCCTCCCGGGCTCAATGGATCAACGAGAAACTGGACAGGGGCCATACCCTTAAAAACACCCTGCCAATGATCTGACTTTTTTCCACGCAGCCTATCACGCTGCTGCGGCTGTCGATGGATGTGGAGCGGTGGTCGCCCAGCACGAAGTAGCGGTTTTCCGGCACCTGATAGGGGAACCGGATGTCGCATTCGCCCACGGTCAGCGCGTCCACATAGGGCTCGTCCAGCACCTCGCCGTTTACCGAGACCACGCCGTTCACGTCCATATCGATCACATCACCGGGCTGCCCGATGATGCGCTTGAGCAAAAGCTTGTTCTGCCAGTAAAAGCCGCACAGCTCGCCGTTCTGGATGTGGTCGGATTTTACCAGCAGGATAATGTCCTTATCCTTTAATGTAGGGTTCATACTGTCGCCGGAGACCTGAAGCACCGGTAAAAACAGCGTAGCCAGCAGTACGGCCGCTGCGGCCACCACCACCAATATATAGACCGTACTGCGCAGCACCCGCTGGTAGCGGTTCTGGTACGCAAGACGTTCACGTTCTGCGGCCACTTCCTCGGTGGAGGGGATGGAAGCAAACCGGATATCGCGTTTTTTCATGTTTCCTCCGAAGGCTGGCTGTCGGCGCTGCGGTACTGGTCCAGCAGCGCGTTGGCCTTGTGGTCAAATATCTGCCAGCGCTGCTGCACCTCCTGCTCGGCCTGCTCTACCATGGCGCTGCATTCCTGCCGGGTCTGCGCCTTCAGGCTGTCGGCGTCTGCCTGTGCCTGCTCCAGAATGCGTTTGGCCTCGCTGCGCGCCTGCGAAAGGGTGTTGGCAGCGGCGGCGTCGGTGTCTGCAAGGCTGGCCTGCACCGAGTGCAGATAGTCATCGGCGGCGGCCTGCGCGGCGGCGAACACGTTGTTCAGCTCCAGCGCAGCCTGCGCGATGGAGCCGGCCTTTTCCAGCCGGAGCTGCCGGTCCTGCAGCTGCGCGGTAAGCGCGGCGTTCTGTGCCTTGAGCTGATCCTCGCTCTGCTTCAATGCATAAATAATCTCTATCAATTCAGCGCGGTGCATCCGCCGCAGTTCACGATCTGCCATGTATGTCCAAGCTCCCAAACTATAAAGTACAAGCCAGCGAAAAGGTTTTCGTAAACTACGAAAATACTTAACAAAAACGGCTTAAAATGCGCTTGCCGCCGCGGTTTTTGCGGGGTACAATGGGTGCGGAAACGCTCCTTTACAAGCTGCCTTATTTTACCACATCCCATGTAACAACAATATAACAAAACAGACACAAAATCAAGAGATGACACCAAAAAAATATCGCATTTTTTTGCTATTTGTGTGTATTTTTTATAAAAAACGACTGCAACCCCCAAAAAACTTAAAAAGTTTGTTCATAATTTTGAGATGTGAAGCTTTGTACACTACTGTACTAAACTGCCGCACGCACGAAAAAACGGGAGCCGCACTTTTTCGAAAAAAGCGCGGCTCCCGTATGCAGACTTTGGGATCAGCCTTTTACTTGCCAAAGCTGGTCAGCAGGCTGTTCAGCGAGACAAAGGACTGGTAGATGACGTTGACGTTGTTGATGATGGAGCTTGCACCGGAGAAGATGCGGGCGATGTAGTTGAACACCTTGCCAACGTCCAGGAAGGACTGGTAGGCGCTGCTTGCACCGCCGTCCAGATAGGTCATCTCCTCGGCATCGATCACGGCGTAGCTGGCGGGCAGTTTCATGGTAGAAGTAGACATGGTAAGATCCCTTTCTTCATTGGTATCAATGCGTTTTACAGCGTTGTTCAGAACATGGTGGAGACCAGCAGGGTGGTAAGCAGGGCACCGGCTACCAGTGCGGGCCCTACATACTTCTGCCACTGAATCGCGGCGGGCTGGGTGGCGGGCTGCGGCACGGTGGAGGCACCGGCCTTGGCGATCCAGTGCGCGTAGATGGTAGCGTCGGAGGTGAACACGGTGGAAGTGGTCACCTTGCTGCCGCCCACCGGCTCGGTGTACCAGCCGTCAAAGGTGTAGCCCGTCATGGCAGGCTGCTCGGGCGTGCTCTCCAGTTTGCCGGACAGGTTCGTGTAGGTTACCACAGTAGAGCAGATGCCGCCTTGGGCATCCATACCAATGGCGAACACGTTCTGTTCCTTTTTGCTCCCTGAAGTGTTGCCGGCAGCAAACGCAGCCGGCAGCGCACAGCACAGCAGGGTGAACAGGCAGATCCCGACCACCAGCGTTTTCAGGAATTTTTTCATGAGATCCCTCGCTTTCCTTCACAAAGATGGAGACCCTGCCCCACCCGGGCGCAGCCCGGACAGCGGAGAAGTTTCTTCAATCTATATTTATCACATCCAGTGTACCAGAACCGCAACAAAAAATACAGCTTTTGGCTGAAAAAATAATAAAAATTATGACAAAAACGATTTTTACCCTTGCAAGATGAATTTTATGCCCCGATAGACCGCATTTTTTGAAAATTGCATCCTTTAAAACTTGTCTTTCGTAAAAACATGGCAGGAAATGGAAAGCATAAAAACAGCGTCTAAAAGCCCAAAAAATGACAAAAAACGCCGCAAACGCTCTAAGTGCTGCGGGGAAAAGGCTGCAAAAATGCAGTGTCCCTCTTGTGGAACGGCAGAAAATATGCTATACTTAACTGCATGATGCGCCATCGCCAAGCGGTAAGGCAGGGGACTTTGACTCCCCCATCGTAGGTTCGACTCCTGCTGGCGCAACCAGAATGCCCCGGCGGCCTTTGCGGCTGCCGGGGCATTTTTGCGTCTGTTCAATAGCGGCGGTGGATCTTTTTAGTGGGTTTGCGGCGGTTCCAGTTGGCACACAGCAGCCACAGCCCGTAGATCAGGGCGGCGATTAGGCTGAGCACCAGCACCACCTTCAGGTATAGGCTGGTGAAGAACTCCTTCACCTTGTCCACCCCGAACAGCAGCGGGTTGCGGGCTACGTCCTGCCCGGCGATCAGATCCACCACGCCGATGGTCTCGCCTGCCAGCTTCAGCTCCACTGTGCCTACCACATCGCCCTGCTGGATGGGCGCGCAGACGTAGTCCGGCAGGTGGAAGTATTTCTGGGTGACGGTGCCGTCGCTGGTGGAGGGCAGCAGGGTCATCATGCTGTCGTTGGGGTACAGCTGCAAGGTGTCTGTATCGGAGGAATACTTTACCGGGATCTCCGCAATGGTCAGGTCGGTGTCCAGCGCAGCCTGAATGGAAAAGCTGTCGAACACCCAGTCCATCAGTTTGACTGTCTCAAACAGGGCGGGACGGCGGTTGGCGTAGCCAAGGGTATCGCAGCTGTCGGGGCTGTCCATCACGCAGAAGATATAGGTGGCACCGTCCTTATTGCCCCATGAAACATAGCTCTGGGTGCCGGTATCGTTTTTAAAGGCAGTCACATTGCACATACCGCCCTGCATGGCGCTGCGGTAGTAGCTGCCGCCGCTGGCTTTGCTCAGCGCGGCGTTCTGGCTGACCAGCACCGAGGAGGAGCGGTGCTTCTCCTTGGCGGGCATGGTAAAGCTGGGGGCACCGGACACCTCCACAAAGGCGTCAAAGCTCATCAGGTAACGCAGAATCAGGTACATATCCACCGCGCAGGTGGTGTTGCCGCTGTCGATGCCGCAGGCGTCCGTCCAATTGCTGGCGGTGGTGCCGATGCGCTGGGACAGGGTGTTCATCTGCGCCACCCAGCCGTCCAGATCGCCGCCGGAAAGGGTGTACGCCACACCCATGGCTGCCTCGTTGGCATTGCGGGTAAGCATGGCGTACATGGCTTCCCGGTAGGTGAAAGTCTCGTTGGAGCGCATATCTGCGTTATTGGTGTTATAAACATAGTCCGAGATGGCAAAGGGCATCTGGAAGGTGCTGTCCAGCTGGTCGGCGTAGTTGGTCAGCAGCACGGCAAGGGTCATATATTTGGTCAGACCGCCGGCAGATACCTGCTTTGTACTGTCCTTATCATAGACGATGATGTTGGTATCGGTGTTGACGATATAGGCGCTTGCAGCCTGCACCTGATACACCGGGCTGGGGTCGAACATGGCTCCGGCGGGCAGCACAAGGCAGCTGAGCAGAAATACAAGCGAAAGAACCAGTGCAAAAATACGTTTCATGTGGACAATTCCTTTAAAAAGCGATAAAATATACTAAATACGGCTGCGCGGTACAGCGCGCCGGAGGATCAATTTTGCAGCAAAAGTGCTGTGTTCTATAATAATAACAGGTTTGCCGGGGTGTTACAAGAGCCTTGCGGTGTTTTACACCGTTCTTTCGCTCCGGCAGGGAGGGCAGGAATGGTATATCTTACAGGGGACACCCACGGCGATATCCAGCGCTTCAAGCAGGGCAAACTGCGCTGGCTGGGCAAAAAGGACACCGTGGTGGTGCTGGGGGATTTTGGCTTTGTATGGGACGGCAGCGCCGCAGAGCGCAAACGGCTGGACTGGCTGCGCAAGCGCCCCTACACGGTGCTGTTTCTGGACGGCAGCCACGAAAACTACGACCTGCTGGCACAGTACCCGGAGACCGAGCTGTTCGGCGGCAGGGTGCAGAGCCTTGGCGGCAATGTGTACCATGTGTGCCGGGGCAGTGTGCTGGAGCTGGAGGGCAAGACCTATCTCTGCTTCGGCGGCGCGGAAAGTCAGGATAAGGATGACCGGGAGCCGGGCGTGAACTGGTGGAAGCAGGAGATGCCCAGTGACGAGGAGTACGACACCTGCCGCCGCAACTTAGAGACAGTAGACTACAAGGTAGATTATGTGCTGACCCACGACGCGCCAAGCAAGTTTCTGGATTTCAGCGTGCTGGCTGAGGGCGAGAATAACCGGCTGCACCTCTTCCTCGACAAGGTCGTCATGAAAACGACTTACGAGAAATGGTTCTTCGGCTGCCATCACAAGGATGTGCAGCTCTCGACCAAGAGCCGCTGCCTCTTCTGCGATGTAGTGAGCATCGGCGAGAAGAAGCCGTGGTGGAAGAGAAGATAACGAAAAAGGACTGCCGCGGGCAGTCCTTTTTCGTTACTCAATTCATTGCACCGGCTTTGTCGAACATCTGCTCCACCTGACGGGCCAGCAGGGCGTGTTCGGGCCGCTCGAGAAGCGGGTCTTCGGCCAGCAGGGCCACAGCCTCGCTCTGGGCCGCGTGGAGGGTGCGGGTGTCGTTCATCAAATCGGCGATCTGCAAGGTCGGCAGACCGTGCTGGCGGCTTCCGAAGAAGTCGCCGGGGCCGCGGGTCTCGAGGTCGTACTGCGCTACGGCGAAGCCGTCTGAGGTGGAGCAGAGGAACTTGAGCCGCTTCTGCACCGACTCGGAGGCATTATCGCTGACGAGGAAGCACCAGCTCTCCGCCGCGCCGCGTCCCACACGCCCGCGCAGCTGGTGCAGTGCGCTCAGGCCGTACCGCTCGGCGTTTTCGATGACCATGACCGTCGCATTCGGCACGTCCACACCGACTTCGATGACGGTGGTGGACACGAGGGCGTCCAGACGTCCGGATTTGAAGTCGTCCATCACCTCGGCCTTTTCCTTCGGCTTGAGCTTGCCGTGCATCAGGCCCACCCGGCGGTCCGGCAGATAGGCTTTTGCGATGTCCTCATAGTAGCTCTTGACGGCGTTCAGGCCGCTGCCGCCCGCGTCCTCGATGGCAGGGCAGACGATATACACCTGTCGTCCGGAATCGATTTCTCTATCAAGGAAGCCGTAGAGGTCGGCCCGCTTTTTGCCGGTGATGCAGCGGGTCTTGACGGGCTTGCGGCCCGGCGGCAGCTCGTCGAGGATGGAGATGTCGAGGTCGCCGTACATCAGCAGCCCCAGCGTCCGGGGGATGGGGGTGGCACTCATGACCAGCAGGTGGGGATTCGCGGCCTTTTCGGCCAGCAGGCCCCGCTGGCGCACACCGAAGCGGTGCTGTTCGTCCACGACGGCCAGACCCAGCCGGGCGAACTCCACGCCCTCGCTGAGGATGGCGTGGGTGCCTACGATAAGGTCGGCCTCGTCGTCCCGGATGGCGGCGAGGGTGGTGCGCCGTGCGGCGGCCTTCATGCCGCCGGTGAGCAGGGCTACCCGCATCCCGAAGGGAGAGAGCAGGCGGTTCAGGTTCTCGGCGTGCTGGCTGGCCAGAATTTCGGTGGGAGCCAGCAGTGCGGCCTGATACCCGGCCCGGATGCAGGCCCAGATGGCCGCAGCGGCCACCAGCGTTTTGCCGCTGCCCACGTCGCCCTGCAAAAGGCGGTTCATGGACGTTTCGCCCGACATATCGGTCAGGATCTCTTCCACGGCCCGCCGCTGTGCGCCGGTGGGGGAGAAGGGCAGGGACTCCCAGAACGGGGAGGCGTCGGCCTTTTTCATCGGCGCGCCGGTGGAGGCCGCGCCGTGGTTCTTCATCCGGCCGATGCCCAGCTGTAAGACCAGAAGCTCTTCGTAGATGAGCCGCCGCCGCGCCGCAAAGGCTTCCTCCTCCGTGGCGGGGCAGTGGATGGCCCGGACGGCGTCGGCCTTGGAGAGCAGACGGTATTTTTTCAGCATCTCGGGGGGCAGCGGGTCGGGCAGAAGCTCCGCGTGGGGGAGGAGCTGGCGGACGCACTTGGCGATGGCGCTGCTGGTCAGCCCCTCGGTCTGGGGGTAGACGGCCTCGAAAGGCGACGACTTCACCTGCGCGTCGGTGCGCACCTGCGGGTTGACCATCTGACGGCGGAGCATCCCGCCCGTCACGATGCCCTGAAAATAGTATTCCTGCCCCAGCTCCAGCTTCTGGGCGGCGTATGGATTATTGAACCACGTGATCTCGAGACTGGATACATCGTCCCCGGCGGTGATGCGCTCCATCCGCCGCCCGCCCGGCAGGATGCGCCCGCCGGGCTTTGCAAACACTTCGGCCTTCACGACGCACTCGGTGTCGGCGGG
>OGEP01002627.1_pt1 | contig 15288 bp, 7 predicted proteins | sample 1570721 | NCBI WGS metagenome assembly OGEP01 (sample SAMEA2582131, study PRJEB24529) | metagenome | biome: Human gut stool | place: China | collected 2011 | reverse complement strand
TATGGCAAGTATACCACCTGAGATGGCTACTCCCGCATATCCTAAGTTTCCTACAAACTGCATGATAGGCATCATAAGTCCTGAGAGGAACTGTGATTTCCAAGCGGATTTGTAGAGCACATTGTTGGCCTCCTTAAAGGTCTTTACAGTCTCTGCCTCTTTATTATATGCCTTTATGACGAGGTGGCCTCCGTACACCTCCTCGACCTGTCCGTTTATGTGTCCCAGATACTCCTGCTGCTGTCTGAAGTATTTCTGTGAATGCTTTATGACAAACGAAATAAGTATCATCGAAACAGGCAGGATAACGAGTGAAATCAGCGTCATGAGCGGTGAAATAGACAGCATCATGACCAGTGTACCGACCAAAGTGGCAACAGATGTAATAATCTGTGTGATACTCTGGTTCAAGCTCTGTCCGAGTGTGTCCACATCGTTTGTGATACGCGAAAGCACCTCACCATATGTCCTTGACTCGAAATACTTCATCGGCATACGGTTGATTTTGCTCGTGATGTCCTTACGCATCCTGTAGCAGGTCTTCTGCGTGATGCCTGTCATGATAAGCCCCTGGGCAAACATAAAGATGGCACTCACCACATATAAAGCCAGCGTAAACAAAAGAATCTTTGCAATATAATCAAAATCTATGCCGCCTGTTCCTGCAATCTTGTTCATAAGTCCCTCGGCAAGCGCAGTGGTGGCTTTACCCATGACCTTAGGTCCTGCAACGGAGAAGACAGTCGAAACTGCAGCAAATATCATAACCGCAATTATAGCAGCCCAGTATCTGCCAAGGTACTTTATAAGCTTCTTTGTAGAGCCCTTGAAATCCCTGGCCTTCTCTGTAACCATTCCGGGGCCTCTGCCCATTGGCCCTCTTGGCCTCTTAGGAGGCATCTTGAACTGTTCGTTATTGTTCTCACTCATTTTACATGCCCTCCTTTTCATTATCTAAGCCTGATACAGCCGAAGTATCTGTTGCTGTTTTTGTTGCAGTATCTGCTGCTTTATCTGTTGCAGTTTCTGCCACCTTATCATCAAGTCCAAGCTCCTTTGCAGAAAGCTGTGACTGTGCAATCTGCATATATACATCGCAATTTTTAAGAAGCTCCTCATGGGTGCCTTTTCCTACGATTTTACCGTCATCGAGCACGAGAATCTGGTCAGCATGAATAATCGTGCTGATACGCTGTGCCACGATAATGACGGAAGCATTCTCTGTCACCTCAGATAAGGCTGCACGAAGACGCGCATCTGTCTTCATATCAAGTGCTGAGAAGCTGTCATCAAACACATAGATATGAGGATCCTTTGCAATAGCTCTTGCGATGGCAAGCCTCTGTTTCTGACCACCGGACACATTTGAGCCGCCCTGTGCGATTGAGCTGTCATATCTGTCATTCTTTGTCTCTATAAACTCAGAAGCCTGTGCGATATCCGCTGCCTTTTTTATCTGCTCATCACTCGCGTCTGCTTTACCAAAGCGCAGGTTTGAGGCGATGGTTCCTGAGAAAAGAATACCTTTCTGCGGAACAAAGCCTATTGACTCGCGAAGCTCGCTTAGTGTGTAGTCTCTGATATCGTGTCCATCAAGCTCTATTGAGCCTCCCGTCACGTCATAGAAACGCGGAATCAGGTTTACAAGTGTAGACTTTCCACAGCCGGTACTTCCGATGATAGCTGTGATTTTGCCCGGCTCCGCCACAAAATCTATGTCTGAAAGCACATCCTCCTTTGCTCCCGGATATCTGAAATCCACATGGTTGAAACGGATAACACCTCTATGATCAGCCTCAGTAACAGGCTCCTTTGGATCATTTACGGTGCTGTTTGTCCTTATAACCTCATCGATACGCTCTGCCGCAACACCAGCTCTCGGAAGCATGATGGACATGGCTGAAAGCATGAGGAATGACATAACAATCATCATGGCATATGTAATAAACGCAGTCATGGTACCTACCTGCATAGAGCCCTTGTCTATTCTGCCTGCTGCAATCCACACGATACCGAGTGTGATGCAGTACATGATCATGGACATACCCGGCATCATAAAGGTCATGACGCGGTTTGTAAACAGCTGTGTGCGTGTAAGCTCGCGGTTAGCCTCATCAAACCTCTTTTCCTCCTCCTTCTCACGGCCGAAAGCCCTGATAACGGAAAGACCTGTAAGAATCTCACGCGAAACAAGGTTTACCTTGTCTACAAGACTCTGCATAATCTTGAACTTTGGCATCGCAATACCAACCAGAGTGAAAATAAAAACCATGATAGCAGCAACCGCAATGGCAATCACCCACTCCATGCCGGATTTGGTCTGTGCCACCTTGATGATGCCACCGATACCAACGATTGGCGCGTAAAGCACCATACGAAGCATCATGGTAGTAACCATCTGAATCTGCTGTATATCGTTCGTGCTTCTCGTGATAAGTGATGCCGTAGAGAATTTGTTAATCTCGGCATTTGAAAAACCTACAACCTTTGAAAAGGTCTTCTCCCTCAAATCCCTGCCGACAGCGGCACCGACCTTTGAAGCCGCAAAGCCTACAACGCAAGCTGCTATAAGCATAATTGCTGCAAAGGCTGCCATCTTGGCGCCTGCCTTCCACAGATAAGCAACCTGATTGGCATCCACGTCGATTCCTGCATTCTCATCACACTTTGTCGCAAAAGTTACACCCATGGACTTTAAAGTAGCTGAACCCACCGCATCGATTTTGTCCTGCACCTTGCTTCTTATCTGCTTTATCATGTTATCATCGAGCGCTGCTGACTGCGGGATAGCTGATGCATCCACATCCATCTGCTCCCCCGACTGAAAAGCCTGATATGCCATGACAAGAGGAACCAAAAGCTCCTCATCCAGCTCATCAAGTGTGTCAGAATCAGCTGTCAGCTTGTATTTTGTCACACTGTCATCAGATTTTGAAGCATCCTGCGCCTCATAACAGTCTGTAAATTTTTCTTTCTCGTCAGACAGCATAAATGTCTGTGCCATCTGATAATCCTCCGATGTAATCTCCTTTGGCAGGATATGCTCAATGCCGTGATCCTGAATACCCACATCAATGATGTCTGATGTGTACGCAGGCAAAGCCAGGTCACAGTAAGCCTGTGCAATGAGGAAAACAAAAATTAATATGATCCATCGCCAGTATGGAATCAGGTTTTTGAAAATTTTACTCATAAACGTTTCCTTTCTTTCCGGTTAATTATCCCCCATACACGAATGCAAAAATATCCGCAATCGTGCGCATACTATCTATTTTATCAATTAGCGCGGATAATTCAATAAAGAAAGTATAAAGAAACGGTAAAAAAACAAGGACCATACGAGCTGATTCTCAGCTCATATGGTCCTTGCTATATAGAAAAATATATTATATACACTAATCCAGGTCTGTATGCCTTGGCTGTTGTGGTCTCTTTATCCCCACCACTCGCCAGTGACTGATAAATCTTACTATATCCTACGGCATAAATCTTTATAGAATTATTTCCCTCCGGTAAAGTGTCCAATGGTACCTTTACCTTATATGTTTTATTATTTTCAAAGAAGTCCCTTGGATCTTTATTTAATTTACCGTTTTCTTTACTGTCATTTATCAGTTCATTTTCTGTTCCGTCATTATTCAGTGAATAGATATCCCAGTCCACCTTCTTTAAGTAAATCTTATCATCTCCGGTGCCAATCGTTTCATCATTTGGATTTTTTTGTGGATCCTCGATATAAAAATCCAAATAAACAACAGTTTTTTCATCAATCTGATTTCGCACAAGGTTTGAATCCTTTACCGTAAAATAAACATCCTGCGTACTGTCTGCACCATCTAGTCTGGCATCCGCTTTATTAGCTGCATCTTCTTCAATGGCATCGTCAATAGTTGCATATAATGTAGATATGTCATTTGAATCGGTATCAGCATTCTCCTTAAGATAAATTGACGGCTCATGAACTGATGCACTATATGCAGCAATCATAGTGTTTATATAAAGCTTCAATTCATCCTCATTATTTGAGAAATCAGAATGTCCTACACCTGAGTATGTTACATTTCCCATTGTGTAAATATAATAATTATTTCTTACATCCTTTGGAGACTGCTCATAAATTCCATGGTTTGACAAGGTATACCATACAACAATATCACTCTCACCATCACCATCAGCATCCTGATTCATATCCAGCTGGTAGTACTGCTTATGAGTGGTAGCTATATTTATTTCGTCAGCAATCTTAAAAGGATATGTGGTAATCTGTCCTGAATTAACCTTGACTGCCTTATTCGTCTTAGCTTCAAAATCATTACCATCTAGCCCTGAATACAGTCTGTACTCACCATGATCATTATCTGCCCACTGATACTGATTTAAATCCGCATAAGTAAATCCCTGATTCTGTCTGACAATAACTGAATTATCGGATTTTGGCTCATATGCAATATCAGTGTTATTCTTTTCAGCAGTCTGTACAGCTTTATCAAAATCCTCATCAGTACTCTGTAATGTATTGCCCTTCTTTAAATACGCATTTGACAAGATTCCATACCTATCCAGTCCGACAGTATCACGAATTATAGAGTTAAACTTATATCCCCAGACATTATTATATTTATTATCATTTTTATTATTACAAAATGACGTTGTATCATGAGCAAACAATACCGGTTTTCCTGACTGGATATATGCTTTTATTTTATCGAGATGATTATTTGTATTATCAATATCATAACAATCACCAAATCCAATCACAAGCATATCGTATGTCTGCAGCTTATCACATACCTCATCCATTTTAGGTACGTTGTCATAACGAACTGTTTCTATATCCAGGTCAAAATCCTTCACTTGACTAAGTAATTTATGAAACTTTGTATTGCTATCATTCTTCTGTGCCTGCATATCAAAATTTCCCCTAAAGCCCTCATTATGCTCCAACTTTGAATTAATCTGAAGAATCTTGACTTTTGTAGGACTGCCTTTTGAATTTTTGACATACACATATCCGGATTTCTGATCATATCTGTAGCTATTTGTAGCCTGACTTACACGAAGCTGCCAAGGCATAACTCCTACATAGCCATTCGGCAAATCATAGACCAGTTTATAATTATAATTGCCTGCATTCAGACTATACATATATTTACCATCATCACCCATTACCGGATTCACAATAGTACCATCACAATATAATTTTATTTTATTTGCAGCTATTCCTTCATTGGTTGTCGAAAACTTACCATCAGAATTTGAATCCAAAAACAGCTGTGCATTAAAACTTGCTTTGGAATCAGCACCACCTGCATTGTTTATTGAAAATTCCAATGTAATCTGATTATTACTAATCTCAACATAATCTGTATCTTTTACTTTTTCCTGCTCCTTGAGTAATATTTCAGGTTTTTCAGTAGTCAGGTAGGTAACAAGCTCCGCTGGCTCATTTGACTGTTTTTTTAAATTTCCCTTGCTGTCCACTTTAAGAACATTGTCTTTATCTTTTGCATAACATAAAAGAGTAAAAACATTTGAACAGTTGTCTATATACTTCTCATTAATTCCTCTGCCATAATCAATAGAGAAAAAGCCATCTGAAAAGACGACAGGAAAGCCTGCCTTTATATAATCCTCCAATTCTGAAACCTTCTGCTTAGTAATATCATTGCCTGAACCTCTGTATGTGTTTGGAGCAGTTAAATAATCAGCATTATTTCCATTTCCTCTTAATGTAAGCTGAGTATTAAGCGCCTCTCCATTATTTATATAATCAGTATCCAGCAATCCCGCATGGCCGTTCTTGAGCATATCATATCCCCAATAATTTACCACATCTTTCGGATTTATAACAACAATGTCACCAACATTTGAGTATTTAAGCCCATCCATGTTCCAATCATTATATACTGTATGACCATCTCTATAATTCAGATTATCGGCTACGAGTCCCATATATATCATGTCATAGTTATTAAGGTCCTCTATTCTTCCAATAAATTCTGCACTCGTAACCCTTGTTATTGTAACCTTTTTTTTCTCCGGGCATCTTGATCCAAGCCAATTTTTTAGCTTATCATAATTTAAAGCGTCAGACTCATTTTTTACAGTTCCGGGCTCTATATCAAGTATGTTCAGACTATCTGTCGGATTTATAATGTCTCTTTTATCAGCATACGATATGATATAGCTTAAAACTATCGCCTTTGAAATCTTCTTGTCATAATACGCATACTCGTCCTTTCCAAGAGTACTATTTTCTTTTTTCCTGCTTGTATTCTCTGAGTTGATGTATTCTGCTATCTCGTCAAAATTCTCTGTTTTAGCATCATTGACAAATGCTGTTTCATCATCATTTTTAATAAACGCAGAAGCAAAATCGTCTCTTAAAACAAATGGCACATCATCTTTAGGACTATAGTTTCGTGGAATAACATATTCGTTGCCAATTACAAAACCATATTTATGGGTTCTACTGTCAACCTTATAGTATTTTATGTCATTCCCCCAGTTAATAAAATTATCAGCTGAGTCCTTGGTAAAATTCAAGGAGCTGAAATTGTTACAGCTCAAAAGACCTGCAAGCTTTTTAATGTTGCTGGAATAATCTGCATTCGAATCAGGCCACACAATACCATTATCCACTATAACAGGCATCATGATACCACTCTGGTGCACACGTTGGACTATCTGCTTTACCTTGTCCCATGAAATGTCATTACCGGTATTGTATCCGGTATTGTATTTTGCAGAATCGTCTCCTAAATCCTTGGAAAGAACAGACTTTGAGCCGGAAAGATAGAGTAAATCAATTGTTGACACATCTATCTGCTCAAGCTCCTTGGGTGTGACAGTTTTTACATTGAAGGTCATATTGGCAGTCTTATCATCATCGCCTGTCTTACCCTCCTGATTGAATACACCTGTTCTGAACCAGTTATTGTTCTTGAAACCACCCTTATAATATATGTGTGTAGTATTTACAGGATAATCAAGCGAGCCTTTTTTATCAGCCTCCATTATATAGTCACCTTTTCCTTTACCCACATAGGTATATGTCTGGCTATCCTTAACTATATCAAAATATCCGTCTGTATCGGTGAGGATTACCCTGCCTGTGTTACCATCATTATTCTCTGTAGCAGAATCAGCTATTGAAGCGTCATCTGAAATATCATCTGCTCCGGTCTTACCTGCCGGCTGATTGTCCAGTGTGCCATCATCTATCTTCTCGTATGGATTCTGTGAGTCAAGCACTGCTCCATACTCGCCGGTCTCATCGTAATTAAACTCAATAGGTACCTCAGTGTTCACCTCGTAGTAGGTCTCGTCATCAGTGATTTTATCTGCAGGCACATACTCCATCTCAACCGTGCAGTATGTATACTTCTCATAATCCGGCTTACTGCCATCCGGCAGATTTGCCATCCGGTCCGCTCTTGCAACAAATTCATATGGTGATGTGATATCTGAATTGTCTTTTCTGTAAATATATGCCTTTGGGTCATATTTTGCTATGTTTTGCATGCCCTCAGCGGAACCAATGGCATATGCGCTCTTTATAGAATAAACCACATGCTTCTCAACGGTATCGTCACCTGTGCCTGTATCTGTCGTATTATCTGTACTGCTGTCTGTATCTCCATCAGCTTTCTGTGAATTATCAGTCTCTACCAGATACTGGGTGTTTGTCATACCATCCGGCAGCTTGACAGCCGAAAACGCAACACTGTAGTAGCCTCTTTTTCCGGGTGCCTTAATTTGATTGCCATTTTCAGTCTCTGTATTAGAGCCATCCGCGGTACTTCCAGTACTTCCTGTACTGCCTGTATTACCAGTACTACCTGTATCCACAGATTCAGAGCCATCTTCTGTCTCATCCTCGCCCTGCATGAAAACATAATGGTCAACATTTTGTCTGTAATGACCTGTAGGCAGTCCATCTTCATTTACAGCAAGCTGGTAATCGGTATTGAACTTATAATCTCCCTCCGCCTGCTCTGTCATCTTATAACCGGTGGTACCCTTGTTTATTCTGTCCATATCTACAAGGGCAAGCTCTGTCCAGTCATCGCCCTGACTGACATAGCTCTCCTCATACGGCTCATAATAAAGAGGCTTTGTGTTATCCTTTTTCTCGGTAGTAATAGGCGCAAGCTTTGTTTTCAGTTCCTCCATATAGGCAGACCTTTTTTGTACACCTGCACCATCTTTGTCAGACATCCTTGACAGTGTTCCAAACCAGTCGTCAGGCTCCTGACCATCAATCAGATAACCGATGGATGCCATTTTCTTGTCAGGCACCACCTCCACTATATTGAAGGGCTTGTCCTTGCCATGTGAGCTGACTATATCAGATATTCCATTGAACGCTACATTTGCATCGACCTTTGTAAGGCTGTCATTCAGCACAAAAGCTGCCACAACGAGACATCCTGTAAGTGTGAGCGATATTGGAACCACTATTTTTTTTCTTAATTTGCTCATTGCGATTGCTCCTTTTGTTATTTGTCATATTTAAAAGTAACTACATTAGAAGAAATACTCGGATCTGATTTCAAGGTTACCCAAACATATATTCTATAATGTTTCCCTGGAATACTGACCTCTGATGTCATGCTTAGTTCCTTGGTTGCTTCATGTTCATGCCCAAAAACCCAACTGTCTTCTATATGGTATGTAAATATTTTTCCACCTTTATAATCAGCCTGCTCTCCTGCAAACTCCTCTATATCATTACTTGGACTTTCTATTCCATTTTCCAACGAATAAGTCTCAATGTGCCATTCAAAGTTATTCACATCATATGCTATACCACTATTTCTTACCTCATACGGATTTATATGTGTTTTTTCAGTATTTCCTCCATTAAGTCCATATATTCCCTCCGTAGTCAGCCAATTACGTGTATCAACCACATTTATCGTTACAGATGTATATTTGGAAGTATCTTCTTTTGAAGTCACCTTAACCACAAACTGCTTTGATGTTTCATTCTCTGCGATAGATAATTTTGCTGTATTTCCGGAAGAATTAAACGTTGTTCCATTCCCATCAGCAGCCCTACCGGTGTATGACCATATAACCTCTTGGCTTGGATTATTTCCACCCAATATTTTAGATGTAAATTCAAGGACATTGCTATTATCTCTTCTGACATATGAAATGCTCTGACCAGAAACATCTCTGCCACCATAATATATATGTACAGAAATCGGCTCTACCGGTGCCACATACTCCACGTCTGCTCCGGTCGGTACCTTATTGCGCATAGTGAAGTTCTGCTTTGAAGTATACTTCTTGTCTCCTGCCTTAAAGTCCACAACAAGTCCGACAGAGTTCTTGCTTTCTGCCTCACTTAAATCAGGTGTAAAGCCTATGACATTTTCTGCCATAAGTGACTCCTTGCCCTGACCATCAGCCTTCACCGCACCAGTTGCAGGATCCAGTGTATCCTTTCGCAGATAGATTTTGTGCTCTGACGGTCTGTATATGATATTGTATGTACAATCATTGTTGCAGATTATCAGCTTGCTGTCGGATGATGATTGCTCAGATGATGCTTCTTCGGATGACGCTTCTTCCGCTGATGCAGTTGCAATATAACCTGCCTCAGGGTTTACTGATGCCACTTCAACCGGGGCTGCCACCGTAGCAGGCTCATACTTAACACCCTTTTGCGCATCAATTATCAGATTTCCTATCTGATTCATGGTCAGCTGTGCCTCATACTGCAGGTCTACGTCCTTTGTAGCATACTTATACTGCTTCGTGCTCGTACCGATAAAGCCCACAACAGCCAGACCCAGTATTCCCATTATCGCCATGACAATGACAAGCTCAACAAGTGTAAAGCCACTGTTTTTCCTATTATTTGATTTATTCATGCGCTTTAAAATCTTCATGGTTCATCTTCCTCTCCGATTTCATCATAAAACCTTATAACAGCCTTGCGTCAAAATAAAATATTTTGCATTTAACTATGTAAATTACTCACATACCACCTTGCCGGTTTCCTTGTATATCGTGATAACCTTCTCGGTGCTGTTTTTTTGAACCCAGATACGGCTGCAGTACTTGCCGTTAGTATCCGGCTTTTGTGCACCTGAGCTTCTGTCGAACTGAAGCTCTATACTGTCAGAGACGTTCAATTGTGTCTTGCCACTATAATCATCATTCAGGGAATAGTATACTTCAATCCTGCTCTTTCCGATTTTACTCGGATCAGATTCCGTACCATTTATAGTCATCTTATAATAGTAGGCCCCATCTGATGCCTTGTATATCTTAAGAACTGCGCTGTCCTTTCCCATAGAGGTAACTCTTGTTTTGTTAATTATCGATTCAATATTTCTGGCACATTGCTTCACCTCAACACCCATGACCGAGCGAATGGATATGGTTGCCGCGCCTATCAGTACGACAGATATCGCTATCACTACTATAAGCTCTACGAGAGAAAAACCGCCATTATTCTTTTTTTCTTTTACAGACATATTGGATTCCTCCCTTGTATATATCGTCAAAATATGTCAAATATAAATATTTATTTCCTACTCCTTTGTCCAGTTCTGGTATGTAATGAGTGTAGCATAATCTATTTTTGTATCCGCCTCTTTCTTGTTTGAAAAAGCAGAAACATTACCCAGATAGTTGGCACCATCCATGAACACATCATACAGGTGCAGTGCATCGTCTGCATCACTTACCTTTTCAAGAAGCAATGCCTTAAATACCTCCTGTGTACCATTATCAATCTCGCACTGCTCTTTGTTTACGATTATCCTGCCCTTTGCAATTATAGTACCTGTAAAGTCAGCATCAAGTGTCACATTTCCTGTAGCAACAATTATATCCACATTGTGTGATTTGTCATTTGCATCATAGGTGTAGTTACCGTTTTTGACAATTGCCTGGTATTTTTTTCCCTGATACTCAGTCTCAAATATATGTTTATTACCGGAATTTGGCACTATTTTCAGCAAATTGGTATTGTTAACTATATTTGTAAAAAGCGAAACACTTGCTGCATTTGTCGGTAAATCCGCATAATTCGTCAAAAGCTTTGAGTTTAGTGCAGTATATGTGCGCTGGAAGGCATCCGACTGTGCATCCATGTCCACACCATCAGCTATGCCCTTCAAAAGGCTTAAATTGCTGCCATCGTAGATGCTGTAATTGCCGGCAGTATAGATGCTTGCTGCCTCATTTACCTTTATGCTGTCAGTATAGAACTTAGTGTATCTATTGAGCTTGTCACTGTCTGCGCCAAAATAGTCTCTGTAATACTCAGCAGCCTTATTCGTTGGCAGATTGACATAATAGTATACAAGTCCATCATCATTATTATCAGCAGAAGGGACAAAGACTTTCTTTATGCATTTGTCAATTGTCCTGCCATCCGGCAGATATTCTGAGAGAGCCTTGCCTGTCTTGGTACTGACCACATTGGTATTTATCTCAGTATACTTCGTCTGATCCTGTCCGGTTGCCGTGATATCCTTATACTCCTTATAGGAGAGTGGATTCTTATTATAAAGCGATTTGGCATCCGCACCCTCTCCACTTGTGCCTATGCACTCAGGCGGCACAAGGTATGCTATCTGGTCACCCTTTACAGAAATTGACTCACCCATAGCCACATTGCTGTTTTGTGTACCCACACCACTTGAATTTACAATAGCCTGTGTATTGATATATGCAGTTCCTGCTAACATAAGCTCCCTGATATTTGACATATCAAGAGATGCCTCCCTGCCGTTTATGATAATAGCAGAGCTATCGCCTGCGACAGGATTTTCCTTGTCATCGCCTCCATTGCCAAAGCCGACGTACTTTGCATTGTTACTCTTATTATTCTTGCCAAGTGTGACCTTTGAGCCTGTACCCTTTAAGGTCATGTCATCCGCCACATATGTCATGCCATCCAGATTGACTGTTGCACCATTTACATTTATGTTGCTTGTCCACAGCTGACACTGTGCATCAACAGAAAGTTTACTGTTATTGTGTACACCAGCCATGTTATTTTTTATTGTAGCCGTATCTTTTCCGGCAAAGTCTCCCACCTCTATATCGCCCTCTGCAATCATATAGCTGGTATCCTTTACATCAAGTGTGGCATTGTTTGGAATAACAACACTCGTAGTAGAAGTTCCTGTGTCTGCCGCATTTTCGCAGCCGGCATAGAGATTGCCGGATAGATTTACTTTAGTAAGTCCTGATGTAATTTTCAGTCCTTCATTTCCTACAAGAGAATATGTAAAAAGCTCCGGAACTCCTCCCGATGCTGTAAAGCTCATGGATGGAACTCCCAGAGAAATGTCTGTCTCTATTATTGATTTAAATCCCTTTTCATCGGTATACTCTACCCTTAGTCCGTTCAGCACGACACGATTTTGGTACACCTTGAGCTGTCCATTGCCGTTTACATCGGCATTGGTCGATTTGATAATAGCACGTGGCTGATTGTCTTTATTCTCGAGAAGCTTCGGGTCTACATATTGTATGAGCTTTCCCATATTAAACGTCATACCTGTGCTGTCATACTCCAGGCTGGTCTTTAAGCTCTTCAGATACTCCTGCGCAAAGTTGCTCTGTCTGCCGGCCTCATTTATGCTGCTGTCAGAGTAATTCTCCATAACCTTGGTATATCCTGCTGAGTAAGCCTTGGAAATATCTCCCTGCAGACCTGTACATATCTGATCCAGCACACCCTCTGCCGAGTAAAAGTTATCTGTATTTTTTTCATCCGTCACCTTCATCTGGAGGTTCATAAGTGCTATCCACAGCACAGTCACAGCTAAAACAGCCACTATAGCCATTGCAACTACAACCATCACAAAGGAAGCACCACGGTTATCGTTACGCTTCATAATTAATACCCCATGCTTCCGGTCATCGTAACAACCGGGTCTTTATCATTAAATATATCATCCAGTGAAGCCTTGCTCTCGTATACAGCCACCTTCACATCATACAGCCTTTCAGATGCATTGCTTTTTGTCAGATTCTTTATATCGACAATTGCCTTTACATCATTCTGAATTACATTGTTATTAAAGCCATATATAGCCTGCCCCGGCTGTAGTGGATTATCCGGTGCTCCCATATTTACATTCAGATTGGTGGCTATATGAGTATAAGCATGACCTGTACGATTTCCCGGCTCACTTACCTTCACATATGCCTTATATGTACTCTCCTTCGTGCTCAACTCTGACTGATCCGATATAGTCTTTTGCTTTACAATATTTACCGTGCAGTCCAGCTTGTCCTTATTATTGATTATAATGACATCGTTGCAGGTATTGTAAAGTGCTCCTGTAGATGTGTACCATGGATTGTAAAACAGATAGACATTTCTCAGATTATGGTTTACAGTATCTGAAGAATTGTCGTAAATCACCATGGTATAATCATCCTTCAGTGCACTATTCGGATCCGGAAAAGTCTTTCTTACTCCATTCTTATTGATAGAATACGAATACGACACCGTCACCTTGGTAGCCTTATTGCTCGCAGCTCCACTCTTTTCTATATCAATTGTGATAGTTCTCTTTATATCACTCTGCTGTACACTGAAGCCTAGATTCATATTGTTAAATGCAGATATAATATTTGTAGCAGAATACTTGTCTGCACTCATGCAGTCAAAATTTGCATCCATGGCCGACATATCCGCTACCTCGTCCATGTTGTACTTTTTAACCTTATTGTCCGACTCTGCGTCCGATTTTGCATCCACTGTCACAAGAGCATTGTATTTCTTTGTGCCTGACTGCACACCAGACATATAGAAATAATACTTGTGTGCATCCGACTCCCTGAAATCCCAAAGCGATGTATCGATTATTTTGGCTGATGCATCAGTCTTGTGAATACAGCTAGTGATGACATCGTCCTTGTTTACAATCTCAGCACTGATATCCTCAAGCCTCTTTACATTATCAAACTTGCCCGACTTCTTAAGAAGCTCACATGCACTGCTTCCATCTGATATATTAAAGCCGTCCGCCACGTCAAAGCCCTCCGACGGATAGTTGAACTGATACGCCAGTGTCTTCATGGAGTTCTTCTCAATGCCCTCCATAATGTTTGTCGCCAGATGTGTAGCATTCATCTCGTTTTTTGCCTTTACATTGGTCTTTGTAGCTGTGACAAATGCATTCAAAAAAGGAAGCACGATTATTGCGAGAATAGCAATCGACACAATAATCTCCACAAGTGTTACTCCTCGATCATCGTTTTTTAGCTTTCTCAAATCTGCTTCCTCCCCTCTTGTATTTTGTTATCTCATAACTCAATAATCTAACATTTAATATTTATGATTAATCAGTTAGTTTGTTGTACCAAACAGATTATTTGTACCATGTGGTACTGCAGGTATGTATGGTGCCTCATATGGCTTATCAAGTCCATACAGGAAATATGAATCCACAAGCATCTCACCTGTCAGCTTGCCTGTCGAATCATCAAAGCTCACATTGAGTGTGCTGATAGTTTTCTTCTGTGATGAACCAATCACCTCGCCGAGCATAGCCTTAAGCCCATGATATTCTGTCTTGAATGCCATAACTGTGCTGACATCATAAAGCTGATAGCCTGTAACCGTAGACTTTGCAGAGCCTGATGATGTGCCGCTACCAGCTGCACTACCGTCATCAGTCTGTGACTGAGAACTGTTGCCATCAGCGGTCTGAGAGCTCTGCGAACTGTCTGTATTACTGCTGTCCGTAGTACTACTGTCAGTAGAGCCACTGTCCGTTGTGCTGCCGGACGAAGAATCTGTACCGGCTTCACCTGTCGGATTATTCACATCAATAGCAGTCGGTGAGCCGACTGTAAGCTCTGTAATATTTGTATTAGTAGATTTCTCGATAGCAACCGCATCCATAATGCCGTTTTCAATCTGTAAATATGAAGGAAAATTGTCATATACCTGTTGCATGGCATCAGACATATCCTTTGTCTTCTTTGTGTAGTCATCCGCCTTTGCCGCAAGGGCTGAAAGCTGATTGTACTGTGATTTCAGATTCATATTTTCGCTCTTGAGTGAATCCCTCTTATTGGACTGCGGCATAAAAATCAAAAAAAATGTCAGTGCTAAAATGGCAACACCCGCTAATATAATAAGTAACTTTTTATCTCTTGTCGACATCCTAACACCCCCCCTACTGATTTGTACTGTCTGTATCTGATGATGAATTACTATCCGTCTGTGCCTGTGATGACGCATCTTTTGATGTATCATCTGGCTCACTGCCTGTGCCATCCGCCGATTCAGAAGCA
>OGEP01002625.1_pt1 | contig 15291 bp, 13 predicted proteins | sample 1570721 | NCBI WGS metagenome assembly OGEP01 (sample SAMEA2582131, study PRJEB24529) | metagenome | biome: Human gut stool | place: China | collected 2011 | reverse complement strand
TTGGAATACAGTTAGTGATGAAATCCGTTCTTGCCGTGCTTTCGTTACCGTTTCTGTCTGTAATATAAACAATCCCGTTCTTTATCTCGATAGTTTCACCCGGAAGAGCGATAATTCGCTTTGCAAAAAGCTGTGTTTCATCATCCGGATATCTGAAAATAATAATATCATACCTTTGCGGTTCGTCATTGATATATGCCAAACGGCTTGCAATTATTCTGTCGCCCTCTTGAATAGTGTTGAGCATTGAGCCTGTCGGGATAACAATATTTGCAAAAATGCAGGTTTTTAAGAATATGGCAATGATAAGCGCAACAACAATAGGAGTCATAAAAGAAATTGCTTCCCTCAGTTTTGACTTCTTTTGTTTTTCTTCGTTATTTTTTGCGATATTATTCTTTTTGCTTTTTTTGTTTTTGTTCTTTTCCTTTTTAGGCTTTTTGCTGTCTATAGCGCTTTTAGCATCGTCATTTTCCTTGAAAATAATGTTTATAGCGTCCGGTTGCCGTGATTGCTCCTTGATTGTCACGTTTTCTTCGTCGAGCATTTGAAGCATTTTTGTAGGACTTTTCTCTCCTATAAAATCGCTAACATCAAACATCATGGCGCCGCATTTGGGACACTCATACCATTCGCCGTTTTTAATCAGTGCATCACAGCCGCATTTTTTGCATTTTGTAATCATTTAAATAACTTCCTCTTGCCGACGCCTGCGAGAATATTTTTGAGAGTGATAATCTCGTCGTAAGGCGTAGCTTTTTCAATCACATTGAAATCTTCTGCGTCGCTGTCTATCACTGTGTTGATTTTAGCCTTGGCTCTTGAATCATAGCCAGAAGCATCAAGATTTCTGTCAATATAAAGTTTAAGCGCCTTGCTTTTTTCTCTTACAACTGTAATTTTGTGAGCGCCGCCGCTTACGATTGAGTTTGAGCGAAGATGGCATCTTCCGCATTTTATGTTTACATATCCCTTAACGATTGAAATGTCAATGTCGTCATTATGGGCAATTTCAATATTTTCCTCACCCTTGTAGTTAAACGAAACAGTGAAATCCGTAACAGCCTCACGATTAGGATAACGTTTATCCTCACTGCCGAATTGGAAAATCTTAATTTCAAACGGCTGAAGAGCCAAGTCAATTTTGTCGCCGTAGGAAAAACTGTCAAAGCTTTCCTTGTTTGATTGATTATAAACATTGTATCGCTTGACATCCTTTAAGTTTTCAGGACAACCCATAAGCTTGTTGAGCGTAAGTGTAAGCGATGTTTTCTCGTCTGTCGGATTTCTCAACGCAATTATTCCGTCGCCGTTATCATTCCAGCTAAAGTAACCGTAAATATTGTTTTCCTCAGGGTTTCCGCCGATGAACATTGCGTTTTGCAAAATGTCATAGTTGTTCTTTTGCCATTCAATTGCCTTGGCAAGCGTGCGCCACTTTGATTTGTTCATCATATTGTAGCTTAAATGAAGTTCATTGAGCGCCTGGCCTCTTGCAACGTCAAAATAAATATATTTTTCAAATTCCTCGTCGGTGTAGTTTACCTTGGCGTAAGAACCGTAGATAGGCTCATGATTATAGATATGCTTTAGCGGCATTTGAATTGCACGTGTGTTGAGAAGATTAAAATACCTTGCATCACGGAATGTAATTTCCTTATCCACCTGTGCCTGCTGCTCAATATTATCGGCAAAACCGATATCTGCACTGTTTTGAAGCCAAATGCTGTTTACATATTGAAGCCACCAAGGTGACGGGTTCACGTAGCAGGTCATATTAATCCAAAGGCCTTTGCCGTGTTTTTTTCTAAGCTCTCTTATCTTTTTGAAAACCTCAATCCAGCAGTGCCACATTTCGCTCACAAAATACATATCATATTCCCCGCCGACAGGATGGCTGTGGTTGGGATTTTTGCAAGGAGAAAGGCAAAAACCGTCAAATTTCCAATAATCAATATCAAATTCCTGAGTCGATTTTAAAATGAAATCGGTTACGTTTTTGATATATGTTTTGTCTGCTACACAAATGTCCTTAGCCTCTGCATTATATGCACCGAGACCACGTTTTTCCATTTTCTTTGCAAATAAATCAGGCCTGCCGTAACCGCCACGTGGACCGAGCCACAAGCCGAATTTAGTGCCGAGATTAGCGGTAAGCTGAGTGATATCGTAAAGTTGGTTAGGAAACTTTTTGTTAAAACTCCAAAAGCCTGATTTATAATCAACCCAGCCGTCGTCAACAACATAAGCGTCAAGCGGAGCAACGCCGTTTGAAGAAAGTCCCTTTTCAATTTCATAAAATGACTTTTCAATATTGTCTGCCGTTATGTCTTTCATAAAGTCATACCAACTGTTATACTGAAGCCTTAAGGTTGTCGGTGTGGCAATGCTTTCAATATAGTCGTAAAATGCTTTTTGAACGTCAACGAGTAAGTCGCTTTTTGCACCGCCGACTACTGTAACCGGGCATTTGTATTCTCCGTTAATCTTCTTTCCGATATAATATTTAACTTGACCTATGCCGTAAAGTATAATGTTTTGCGTGCCGGGAAATTCACAGCCGAAGAAAAGAGTGTCAATATAAAACGGTTGACCGAGAGCGGAAAGATATCCGTTAAGTTCAGGACCTTTAATGTCGGTAGGAACGCTGAAATGAGCCTTTGAATTTGTAATTCCAATATGCTCAAGAAGAATGTAATCAATCGTTTTATCTCCGGTTTGGACAAAGCTTATCTGCTTTTTCAGCGTGCTTCCGTCATCGCCGGGCCAAAATGTCATAGTTACGGTAATGCCTTGCGTTTCCTCGAATTTGAATGAAAGCTTGCCGTTTTCCTGCTTACTGTCGGCAACCTTAAGCCCTTTTGAAGAAAATTCACTTCCATCTGTAAAATGGAATAAAAATTCAACGCTGTTTCCGTCAGGAACGAAATCCTGACCTGATAAAACGTTTCTTATTTGCGAGGCGTAAAGCGTTCCCTCATGAACAACAAATTCACGTTGTAAAATTTTACTTTCAAGCCTAAACATAAATTCTTCTCCTAATTATAATTGTTCCTCAACCTCTTCAAGCGCTCTTGCAAGCTGGTCAGGGCAGGATGTGCCTTTGAAATTGCAATCAATTCCTTTTAAAACAGAGATGATTTCCTCAGGTTTTTTGCCTTTAACAAGCGCAGCTATGCCTTGCAGATTACCGTTGCAGCCGCCTGTAAAGCTGACTGAATTAATAGTGTTTGTATTTTCGTCAATGTCAATAACGATTTGCCTTGAGCAAACGCCGTGTGGTGTGTATGTAAACGTCATTATTTATATTACTCCTTTATACTGTTGCACATAAAACTATTATACATATTTCTGTCTTTCTTTGCAACAGTTTGGCAAACTTTTTAACATTTGTATAAATTAAACAATTTTAATAAAAAAATAAGCTTATGTTGAATAATAAGTGTTGAAATATACAAAATTATATGATATATTTAATGTTGCAGAGTGAAAACTCTTAAAAAATTTTTAGTTTTACGAGGTAAATTTATGGAAAAACTTAAGGTTGGTATCATCGGTGCGGGACGTATCGGTCAGGTACACGCAAAATCAATTACATACCATATTCCGCAGGCTGAAATTGTTGCCATTTCGGATATTTATGTTGACGGCGCAAAGAAAGTAGCACAGGAACTTGGTATTCCTAATTATTATGAGGATTATCACGAGATTTTAAACAATCCTGAGATTAATGCGGTACTTATTTGTTCATCAACTGATACGCACGCAGATATCGCTGTTGAAGCGGCTAAGGCAGGTAAAAATATTTTCTGCGAAAAGCCTGTTGATTTAACAGTTGCTAAAATCAAAAAGGTTATTGAAGCTGTTGACGAGGCAGGAGTTAAGCTCCAAATCGGTTTTAACCGCCGCTATGACCATAACTTTGCAGAGATTAAAAATCTTGAAAACAAGGGCAAAATAGGCGAACTTCAGACTATCAAAATCACTTCACGTGACCCGGAGCCGCCTCCAATCTCTTATGTTAAAGTATCAGGCGGTATTTTCCTTGATATGACCGTTCATGATTTCGATATGGCACGCTTTATCGGCGGTGAGGTCGAAGAGGTTTATGCCAATGCCGCAGTTACCGTTGATCCGGCAATCGGTGAAGCCGGCGACGTTGATACTGCTCTTGTTGCTCTTAAGTTTAAGAGCGGCGCAATCGGCGTTATTGATAACTGCCGTAAAGCTGCTTACGGATATGACCAAAGGCTTGAAGTGTTCGGCAGTAAGGGTCAGGCAAGTGCCGCAAATGACACTCCTACCAACGTTTCATTTATTGACGAAACGGGCAATATGACCGATAAGCCGTTATATTTCTTCCTTGAAAGATATATGCAGTCGTTTACTGACGAGATGACAGAGTTTATTGACTGCGTGATTAATGATAAGCCGACTAAGACTACTGTTTATGACGGTCTTGAGGCTCTTCGTCTTGGTCTTGCCGCTAAGCTTTCGGTTGCTGAGCACAGACCTGTTAAACTTTCTGAAATTGAGGCATAATCTATGAAAAGAGTAAGACTTACTATGTCGCAGGCGCTTGTTAAGTTCCGCGACAATCAGTATATCGAATGTGACGGTGTTGAAACAAAGTTTGTCAGCGGTATGTTTGGCATTTTCGGCCACGGCTGTGTTGTCGGCGTTGGTCAGGCTTTGGAGCAGGGCGGTCATAATCTTAAATTTTATCAGGGTAAAAATGAGCAGAATATGGCTCTTGCCGCTGTTGCTTATGCAAAACAAATGGACAGAAAGGCAATTATTCCCTGTGTATCTTCTATCGGCCCGGGCGCTACCAATATGGTAACTGCCTGCGGCTGTGCAACTGCTAACAGAATACCGCTTCTCGTTTTACCCGGCGATACTTTTGCATGCCGTCAGCCGGACCCTGTTTTGCAGCAGGCAGAATTTTTTGATAACTACGGCAGAACGGTAACAGATGCTTTTAAGGGCGTTTGCCATTATTTTGACAGAATACTTCGCCCTGAGCAGCTTATGACAGCGTGCATTAACGCTATGCGTGTGCTTACAGACCCTGCCGATACAGGCGCTGTTTGCCTTGCTATGCCGCAGGATGTTGAGGGTGAGGCTTATGATTATCCTGAGCATTTCCTTCAAAAGAGAGTATGGCATCTTGACAGGCGTCCTATATCTGCCGCTCAGCTTGAACGTGCAACAAAGCTTATTAAAGAGGCTAAAAAGCCTATTATTGTTTGCGGCGGTGGTGTAAGATACAGCGGTGCTGAAAATGAACTTCTTGAATTTGCAACGAAATATAATATCCCTATTGCCGAAACTCAGGCAGGCAAGGGATTGATTAAATGGGATAATCCACTTAATGTCGGCGGTATCGGCGTAACAGGCGGAAAAGCGGCTAACGTTATCGGTCGTGATGCTGACCTTATTATCGGTGTCGGCACTCGTTTTACCGATTTTACAACCTCATCAAAGTGGCTTTTTAATGAGGAAAGAAAGGTTTTAGGCATCAACGTTTGCCCGTTTGACGCTTATAAAATGGATGCCGAGGCTATTGTTGCCGACGCTAAAGAGGCAATTACTGCTCTTATTTCCTCTTGTGAGGGATATAAGAGTGAATATACAAACGAAATTGAAAATGCTAAGGCAGAGTGGGATAAAATTGTTGACGAATATTATTCTACAGAGCTTGAGGGCGGGCTTAACCAAACTCTTGCACTCGGCATAATCAATGAATTTATGGACAATGATGCTATTGCACTTGGCTCGGCAGGCTCACTTCCGGGCGATATGCAACGTCTTTTCAGACCTAAGGACCGTGGCACTTATCATATGGAATACGGTTATTCAAATATGGGCTATGAGGTAAACGGTGCTCTCGGCGCTAAGCTTGCTAAGCCTGAAAGTGAGGTTTACACTTTCTGCGGCGACGGTTCATTCATTATGGGTCACAGCGAACTTTATACTGCTTTGCAGGAAGGTCTTAAAATCAATGTTTGCCTTTTTGATAATATGGGCTGGGGATGTATTGAAAATCTCCAAAACAACCAAGGTACTGACACCTTTGGTACTGTTTTCAGAGCGAGAAATCCTGTAACCGGTATGCTCGACGGTGACGAAATTGACGTTGATTTTGCTAAAATTGCAGAGGGCTACGGCGCTAAGGCTTATACTGTTCGTACGTCTGACGAATTGCGTGAGGCATTAAAGGATGCTAAAAAGCAGACTAAGAGTTGTCTTTTTGATATCAAGGTTTTGCCTAAAACTATGACACCGGGATTTGAGTCTTGGTGGAGAGTTGGCGTTGCCGAGGTTTCAAAGAGCGAAAGAGTTGCTAAGGCGTACGATGATATGCAAAAGCACATTAAAGAAACATTTGACTATTAATTTTGAAAGGTAATATAAATATGCTTAATCCTGATAAAGTAAAGCTTGCCATTGCTCCAATCGGTTGGACTAATGACGATATGCCTGATTTGGGCGCTGAAAATACGTTTGAACAGTGCATAAGTGAAATGGCACTTGCAGGTTTCAAGGGCTCCGAAATAGGTAACAAATATCCTAAAGACCCTGATGTTTTAAAAAAATATCTTGATATTCGTGGCTTGCAAATTTGCAACGCTTGGTTTTCTTCGTATCTTACTTCTAAGCCTTATGAGGAAACAATTGAGGCTTTCAAAGCTCATTGCGATATGCTTTATAAGCTTGGCGCTAAGGTAATAGGCGCTTCTGAGCAGGGCAATTCTATTCAAGGTTGTCTTGATAAGTCAATTCTTGATGAAAAGCCTTATTATACTGATAAGCAATGGGAGATTGTTACTAAAGGCTTTAACGAAATGGGCGCTTATGCAAAATCCAAGGGTATGTTCTTTACTGTTCATCACCACATGGGTACAGGCGTTCAAACAGTTGAGGAAATTGACAAATTAATGGAGCTTACAGACCCTGATTTGGTTTATCTTCTTTTTGACTCAGGTCATCTTACCTTTGCAGGTATCGACCCTGTTCCTGTTTTGAAAAAATATATAAATCGTGTTAAGCACGTTCACCTTAAGGATGTAAGGATGGACGTTTATAATAATCAGGTTGTTCCTAATCATATGTCATTCCTTGATGCGGTAAGAGCAGGCGTGTTTACCGTTCCGGGCGACGGCGATGTTGATTTCAAGCCTATTTTTGATATCCTTGCCGATAATGATTACGAGGGATGGGTTGTTGTTGAGGCTGAGCAGGATCCTGCAAAGGCTAACCCGTTTGAGTATGCAGTTAAGGCAAGAAAATATATTGCAGAAAATACAGGCCTTTAATAAATTAAATATTTCAAATCTACAATTGAATTGATACAAACAAACTGATTTTGTTCAGTGTGCATTAATAAAATCCTGTTAATACTTGCGTATTAGCAGGATTTTTTAATAGTGCAATGGGCAAAACTCAGAAAGTTTAAACCACATTCTTCTTTATGCAGTACGCCCCTTACTAGCTTCTCTTTTTTTCAATTATTAGGTTTATTATTATAAAAATTAATGCGCCGAGTACACCGCCGAGCGTGTTATAAACAATGTCAGAAAACTGAAACGTACCTTTTGAAAAAATAAGTTGAGTTGTTTCAATAAAAGCGGAAAAACATAAGGATGAAAGTAGGGTTATAAGCAATGTTTTGGCACTTTTTTCTTCCCTTTCAAATGTCAAAGCCCAAAGTAATCCGAACGGAAAAAACATTGCAATATTGCCTATAACCTGATAGTCAAGCCCTGTGTATTGTGTTTTAAAAATTTTCCATCCGCCAAAAACATCACTAAGCGAATCGTAACTGAAATCTCTTTGAAAAAGAGTTCTGTATATAACTATAAAAAAGTAAACTAACAGTAAAAACAAAAACAGACGGTCTTTGTTTTTCAGACTTTTTAAAAAGCCTTTAATTGTATTTTTAAAGCCTGATTTTTTAAACGTTGGCAAGGCAGACATAACTAAAAAAGCAAATATCAGACCCGGTACCAATGTAAAAATCAGCGTGCGAAGTATATCTTTAAACATCATCAGCATAGCTAATACCTCGTTATTTATTTAATGCTTTTTTAAAGGCGAAAAGAAGCTTTTTTCTAAATATAACAGCAAATACCGCAATCAAGGCAATTAATATGTATCGAACTATGTTGAATTTATAAAGGAGAATGCAAATAAGCATAAATGCTAAAACTGCAATACCTAAAATCATAAATATGCCATCGTTGTAAACATTTCCTGTTTTTTCCTTTTTTGCAATGTATTTATATAATAAATAATGTGCAAAGCAAAATACTATATATGAAAATACAGTAGTATAACCTGCGGCGATAAAACCGTATTTTTTAATGAATACTAAATTTAAAATAATATTTACAACTGCACCTAAAACAGAAACGAACATAACATAATTTGTTTTTTCAAAGTAAAATTCAACATTTACGTAAAACAAATAAATGAAAGTGAAGAACATTGAAGCCGCAACAGGTGGGAATATCCACTTAGCTTTAATATATTCGGGTGCAACGAATAAAGTCAATATTTCAGGCCCGAAAAGCATAAATACGCAAATAAGAGCTGCCATAAATATCGCTAAAAATGTAGTAACTTTTTTTATGTTTTCGCATTTTTTATTTTTGAGGCTTTCATAAAGTGTGGGCACAAAAGAATTATTAATTGCGTTTACAAAAAGTGTTATAACTGCCGCTAAATTATATGATACGCCGTATATCGCCGCCTCACTTGCACCTATCATTTTGTCAATCATAATTCTGTCAGACTGGCCGAGAACTATTTGCGACAAATAGTGTGGAATTAGCGGAATACTAAACGAAAGCGCAAAGCGCCAAAATTCTTTATTAAAAAAGGTTTTGCCCCTAATACTTTGAATTATGTAGAAAATAAGACCTGCACAAATTTGAACTATTGCAAATGAAATAACCCTTGCCTCAGCTTTGTATTGCGTTGATAATACGGCAATTACACCGATTATAGGACCGAGAGAGGAAGTTATAAGTGTTACAATAACAAGCCCTTTATATTTATATTCGTATCTTTGCCTTTGCGACCAAAAAAGATATGCAGGTTCAAAAAGCATTTGTGCAAACATTGTAACCATAAATAGTGTCGAAAGGCCAAAAATATGGTTGAAAAAGTTGTGGAATATAAGATATGCAATAAAAAAACAAATTGTAATACAAGAGGAAAGCGTTTGAATTGATGAAATAAATTCGTTGCGCCGATTCTCGTATTTTGACATACCGTTTAGTATTAAATTGCCTGATAAATTGAAGGTGACAATTATATTAATAATTGAATACCATGATTGATAAACTGTAAATTCGCCGTACTGCTCGGTCGTCAAAAGCCTTGTAAAAATAGGCATTGATATCATTGTAATGCCCTTTTGAAGCAAGTTGCAAAATGTAAACCAAACAGCCGCACGAACAGCAACGCTGAGAGAAAAATATTTAGTTTTTAATTTCTTCAGCTTTTCCATATTTTATTATCAAGCCTCTTCAATGCTTTTCTTTGCCGAATTTTCAGCTTTTTTAAATGCCGTATCGTAACCGCACACCATACCCAAAACACACATAACAAATACGCCTATACTTGATTTTATAATTGCTGTGCCTATGGCGCTGATTATAAGTGCTATAAATATACTGAGTGAAAGAATTTTTATTCCTTTACTGATTGTGATTTTGTTAATCGGAACGAAAACAAAGCCTACCATAATAAAGAAGATTATCGCACCAATATAACCAAATTAACCAAATACCATTCCGAGATAGCAGTCATTAAGAAAGGCACCATAGGTTTGATTAAGACCGTATCTTTTAGTAAAACCGTATTGTTTATATAAAACGGAATAATATCTTGCCGCCATATCAGAGCCGTATGTTGCAAAACCGGAGCCAAACGGCAGATATTTGTTTGCTGTTTTAAATCCGTATCGCAGGAGTGCCATTCTCGGCGATTCCTCGTCACGCAAATATGTATTAATTTGCAGTGTTGATGCAATCATGATGCATATTGAAAGAATTAATGTATTACCTGTTGTAAATTTAGTTTCCTTTTTTCTTCTCCAAATAAAGGATAATACAATATAAACAACCAATATTATGTAAACAACGCCTTTTGTTGTGAGCAGTATGTCAAATGCCGTCATAATTTTGTACGCCAGCATTTCCTTTGGCGATGAATTGCTAAAATGCAATATAAGAAAACAGCAGGCAACAATTAAGCCGTATCGTGAGCTATTATTGAATACAAAATAGTATTCGTTAATACCGTATCTTACATCTTTACCTGTCATTCCGATATTAAAAAACAAGGAAATAAAGCCGCAAAGAGTCGAAATTGAAATAAAAAGTTTTGATAACGGAGCAAGATATTGTATCATTCTTTTTTTCTTGTCGTACTCGGCAACCTGCTTGTAAACAATAAATACGATAAATATTTTAACAAGGCAGATAAAGTCAACTATTATCGGCAGGGGAGAAGTTATAAGTTTACTTACAAAATTACCTACGAAAGTGATAAGTGAGCAAACAATTAAAAGGATTAAAAGTGTTAAATCATTACCCTTAATTCCTTTTTTAAAAGAAAAGTAAAGCGTATAGATAATGCAAATAATACATAGTATCTCGTCACAGTATGCTATTTCGTTCCAACTTGTATGATATTCGGCAAATAAGCTGAAAGGTAATAATACTATAAAAAACGCAAAAATCAATTCACGCAGGGATAGTTTAAATGTTAATTTTGGTGCCATCGGTTATTATTTCTCCACTATCATTCAAAAGATTTTCTAAGCTGTTTACATGCGTCAATAAAAATGCCGACGTCAACGCTGTAACTTAAATATTGAACGCCGATTTCTTTCCACATTTTTAAGTCCTGCGGTGTGTCAACAAATGTGCCGACTACCTTGCCTTTTGCCTTTGCACGTTCAACGATATCCTTCATAGCGTTTACAACAACAGGGTTATTAACCTGACCGGGAATGCCAAGTGACTGCGAAAGGTCGTAAGGTCCGATAAATAAGATATCAACGCCCTCGACGTCGAGTATTTCGTCAAGGTTTTCAATCGCTTTAATTCCCTCAAGCTGAAGAATGATGAGCACATCCTTTGAACTTTCAAAAAACTTGTATCTGTCGCAATTTGAATAGTCAGCCGCTCTTACGAATCTGCAAACGCCCCTCATTCCGTAAGGGTAGAATTTAGCAAATTTAACTACGTTTTTCGCTTCTTCGGCATTGTTTATCTGCGGTACCTGTATGCCGTAAGCACCTATGTCAAGCGCTTTGCCGATTGTGTTTTCGCCCCTGTCTTTAAGTCTTATAATAGGAACGGTATTTCTTGCCTCGGCAGCACGAATATTGTTTTGCTGATTTTCAATTGTAACAGGTCCGTGCTCCATATCAAGTATAACGTAGTCAAAGCCGGCAAGACCGACCGCTTCAACAAACATAGGGTCACTTGTTTTCATAAAAGGACCATATACAAATTCGTTGCTATTTAGCTTATCTCTGAAAATTTTTAAAGTTTCTTTCATAATTATTCCTCAATTTTATAAAGACTGTTGTAAATTGCGTCTGCAATTTGGAAGTCCTCTTTTTCGTCAATGTCAACCGCTTCGATTTCATTTACTTCAACTATATACGGTTTTTCTCCGATGCGTCTGTTGAGGGAAGTGATTACGCTTGAATTGTAAATGTAAAATCCGCTTGTTTCCTCATAAAGCGGCTCTAAATCCTGCGTTCTCGGAATATTGTCAAGTTCATAGTTAAACGGCTTGCCGTCTTTCCATAAGAAGTCTTGAAGCTTTTTTGCCGCAAAGGAGGAATCGTATTCACCGCTTAAAACAGCATCAAGCCCTTTTTCAATCGATTCCTTAGATATAAACGGCGCCGTAGTGTGCGTCATAACATAAACGTCGGCAGGCACGTCCTTTGCAAATGCCTTTAAAACTTCGTTCATTTTAGTGGTATTTTGGTCTAAACTTTCGCTTCTTTTAAGATATTTTACACCGCTTGGTATGTATTTTTTTATTTCTTCATTGCTGCAATATACATATACCTCGTCAATTTTTTCTATTTTTAACAGCGTCGAAAGAATATAATAGCAAAGTGGCTTGCCGTTGGTAAACGCTTTCGTGTTTTTCTGCGGCAATCTCTGATTATTAAGCTTCATAGGTACTATTGCAACAATTTTTTTCATATCTTTTTCCTTTTTGGTCTTTATTTTGATAAAATTTCATCTAAATCTACTCTTTCAAATGTTTCAAGCTCACCGCCACGTGTGGCGTTGTATATTTTTATACCATGACTGTCGGCATAGTCTTTTGCGCATTTGTAGCCGACCCTCATTCTTATAGGGTTTGACGCAGCGTTTTTGTCAACAAAGCCGCTTTCAACCACGTGGCTTTTTGAACCCTTAGGATAACTGCAATCACAGCCTAAAAGATAAATTTCCTTAAAGCCCATATATACGGCAATTTCAATAAGCGAATATGTTATTGAATAGCCGTCATAAACAATTTCATAAGCATTGTCGCTGAATTGGGCATTGTATTCGCCGAATTTGACGTCAAAATAATGATAGTCGCTATTATAGGGGAAGAGTATAAAATCATTCGGTACATCATAGTACTTCTTGATAACGTCGGCGCAAAAAGCAGTCTTAAATTTTGTGTTTTTTATCACGTCCTGCATGGCGCCGTAGACAAATTTGTCCTGTATTCCGTAAAAATCAGGTCTAAAATCCGTTTTGTCAAAAAGCTTGATTATTGAATTAACGCCAAAGGTATATTCATCTTTTAATTTTTCAAGATCGTCAATTGTGAGTGATGGACCTGTTGCAAGTATAAAGCAACGCTCACCGTTATATTTATTTTCAAATTCCTTAAGCCTTGAAAATTGGCGGTCATCAAAGCCGTTTGCTCGTTTTTTTGCGTTTTCTTCAAGTTCTTTTTGCGATTTTCTTGTTCTCATTCTCCAATAACCGAGTCTGAAATTTTCATAAAGAGGGTTGCCCTCAAATATTTTTAAGATTTTGTCCTTTGTGTTCATCAAATAAGTCCTTTAACCTTTAAAAACTGCTCTGCCTTATATTCTGTCGGCAGGTATTTTCTGTAATTGATACAGTTATTTATATATTCATCACTTGTTGCAAGTTTTCTTAAATCGTCCTCGTTCCAATTATTGTTTACTATCCCTAATTTTTCAGCTTTAATATAACTTGCATTGTAGGGAATGTCGGTAGTGATAACAGGTGTTGCAAGCGCAATGGATTCGACAACTGACACCATATTGTTGTCTTTCTCGGTGTAAATAAGCATAGCAATTGATTTTTTCAGTATTTCAATAAGCTTGTTGTGGCCGAGCTTGCCTGTAAAAATAATATTTTTATCAGCGCCAAGGTCTTTTGCAAGTTTGCGCAAATTTTCTTTTTTATCGCCGTCACCCATTATATAAAGCTTTGCGCTGTCGTCATATTTATTTAAGTATTTTGCAAAGGCTTCAATCGATTTTTCAATATGCTTTCTTGAAATTAATTGAGAACTTATAGCAAATTGATTGTCCTTTTCTCTGCAAGGGGTGAATTTTTCAATATTAACGCCGTGGTCGATAATCGTATCTGATACATTTTTGCAGTATTTTGAAATAAATTCCCTTGCCTGAACGCTTCTTGCAACAATAAGCGCTTTTTTAAATCCTATTTTTGCAACAATGCCATACCAAAATTTGGAAGCAAGCCCATGAAAAATACGATTATGCTTACCAAGTTCTTGCCAAACAATTAGATTTTTCGGAGTGCAAAGCGCTAATTTGAGAGAATTGAGTGAAAATACTTCGCTCGTGATTATTAAATCAAAATTGCCTGATTTTGCGATTTTCTTAACCTCCGGGCAGTAGGGGAGAGTGTGCGGCGGAAAAAGTTTCGTGCACCTCGTCCTCATCCAAATATTAAAAGGATAACTCTCGTTCTCGCTTGGCTTATATAAATCAGATGCGGCAAGCGTAACGTCGCACCCTTTTTTCTTAAAAGCTAAGCACAAATCGTAAATCATCGTGTCCTTAATTGTATTAACTTTTTTAATATTCCTGTTCTCGTTGGTATAAAGAATAGGGTTTACAATTAATACTTTCATATTTCACCAAAATATTTATTTAAGTTGGGCCATAATATCGGCGTCAACAATTTCTTCTCCGGTTTTGTTTTTTAGCTGCTCTCTCGATTTTTCCGAAAGACCGTCATTAATTTGAGCGTTTATATCGCAGGTTGAAAGTTTGTCAAGTTCAGCTTTTGTGACCTTGCCGTCACGGTAGTCACGGCAGATTTTGTTTTCATACATTGAATATTTGTTTTCTTTAAAAAATCTAAGGAATTTGTGCTTAATAACCCAAGCGGCAGGAACCCAAATATACTTGTGCATGGCAGGGGAAACCGAGCCTATCATCCAGCACTGCCTGTCACAATGGCGCACTTTTTCTCTGACTCTGTCCGCCTGCTCACTGTTCCAAAGAGTGTCCCAATCCGTTTCGTTAAGATTGCCCATAACCTCTTTTTCCTTAGTTCCGTTGCAGGGCATAACATCGCCGTAAGGGTCAATGAAAAAGGTATCAAATGCCATATCGCACGGCAAAAGCCTTTTTTGACCGTATATGTAATTGATTAAGCCGTGGTTGAAATATGCTCTAAACCATTTCTTAGGCGAATTTGATTTCAAAAGCTCGTTAATAAGCCCCTCAAATTCCTTTGCAACCATCGGTCTGTCTTTAATAATGTTTTTAGCCTCAACAAAATAAAATGAATTGTGAAGTGACGCTGTTGCAAATTCCATATTCATCTTGTCGCTTAATTTATAAAGTTCAACAAGATCCTTCGCATTTTCGTCCTGAACAGTCATACCGAATCCGACGTCAGGGTGATTCATTTCAACAAGCTTTTTAAGCGTTGTGTAGCCCTTGTTAAAGCCGTCTTCAAGACCACGGATTTTATTGTTCGTTTCCTCCAAACCCTCAATCGAAATACGAATACCTACGTTTGGAAATTCCTCGCAAAGTTTTATAATCCTGTCGGTAAAAAAGCCGTTTGTTGATATAACGATACGATCGCTCTTTTTGTAAAGCTCACGAACTATATCGCCTAAATCTTCTCTTATAAACGGCTCTCCGCCCGTAATATTGGTAAAATACATTTGCGGCAGCTTCTTTATTGTCTCAACCGTCAGTTCTTCCTCAGGCTTTGACGGCTTTTTATA
>OGEP01002621.1_pt1 | contig 15306 bp, 11 predicted proteins | sample 1570721 | NCBI WGS metagenome assembly OGEP01 (sample SAMEA2582131, study PRJEB24529) | metagenome | biome: Human gut stool | place: China | collected 2011 | reverse complement strand
CCTGATGTCCCACGTCCCATACAATACGGTCATAAGGTGTATTGTAGACGTAGTGTAAAGCTACGGTCAGCTCCACTGTTCCCAGACTGGCAGCAAAATGCCCCGGGTTGCAGCAGAGTTCTTTAATAATGTCTTGCCTTAATTCACTACATACCTCCGGCAGTTGCTCTACGTCTAGTCTTCGCAGGTCGTCAGGATAATTGATAGTGTTTAGCAAGTTATATATCGGTTCATTCTTCATGATTCGAGGAAATTTAGTGCAAAAATACGAAAAGAAAGTATATTCGCCCCCCTTTTTTTTATAAAATCTTATTCGGCATAGGGACGTATCTGTTTTTCCATACTCCCTAAGATTATTGAATCGTGAGGAAAAAGAGGTAGGAAATTGTTTTTTGATTACTTTTGCATATGAAACGTAATGAAATGATGGAAAATCGTATGAACTTTCAAACATCTGTAGAATTGCCTGCCGGGATGCCACCTGTCAGTCATGCAGATCGTATTCTTTTGATGGGTTCCTGTTTTGCAGAAAATATCGGGAGACAATTAATGGACGCCGGGTTTCAGCTGGATCTGAATCCTTTTGGTATCCTTTATAATCCTTTGTCCGTCTCATCCGCTTTGAGAGAGATTATGGGACATAAAGAATATACCAGCCAGGATTTGTTTGCCTACAAAGACTTATGGCATAGTCCGATGCATCACGGCTCTTTTTCAGCTTTTACGCCCGAAGAAACGTTGCATACCATAAATGCCCGTCTTCATCACGCCCATCAAAGACTACTGGAGTTGAACTGGCTAATGGTAACTTTGGGCACCGCTTATGTTTATAAACAAAAAGAGAGTGGGCAAGTGGTAGCCAACTGCCATCAACTGCCGGAAAACCATTTCTTACGTTACCGGCTTACTGTTGAAGAAATTGTAGAAGATTATACAGCGCTCATCACCGGAATGGCAGCCTGCAATCCGGAATTAAAATGGCTGTTTACAGTCAGCCCGATCCGTCATATACGCGACGGAATGCACGCCAATCAATTAAGTAAATCTACGTTGTTACTGGCCATCGACCGGTTGCAGCAATTGTTCCCGGAACGAGTGTTCTACTTCCCCTCTTATGAAATCATATTAGACGAATTGCGTGATTATCGCTTCTATGCTGACGATATGCTGCATCCGTCTCCTCTGGCGATTCGTTACCTGTGGGAACGCTTCTCCGAAACCTTCTTTTCCGCTGAAACAAAGCAGGTTATCATGGCAGTGCAGGACATCCGCCGGGACTTGGCACATAAACCCTTTCACCCCGAGTCAGAGGCGTATCAACGCTTTTTAGGACAAATAGTGTTAAAAATAGAACGACTTATCGGAAAATACCCGTACTTAGATTTTCAAAAAGAAACAGAACTATGTCATATGCGATTGAATCCATAGCCAAAAGTATCGGTGCCCGCCGTATGGGCAAACATAAAGCGACTATTGATTGGCTGTTAACAGACAGCCGCTCTTTGAGTTTTCCGGAAGAAACTCTCTTTTTTGCTTTAACTACCAAACGAAATAGCGGAGTCCGTTATATCCCCGAATTATACGACCGGGGCGTACGCAATTTTGTAATAACAGAAGAAGACTTTAAATTAATTGAGAATGGAGAATTGAAAATGGAGAAATCTGGGCAGGATGATGATGCGCAGCCAATTCTCAATTCTCAACTCTCAACTCTCAATTTCCTTATCGTTCCCAATCCTCTGAAGGCTTTGCAGAAGCTTGCCGAAGCGCATCGTGATAAATTTAAAATCCCTGTGATCGGTATCACCGGAAGCAATGGAAAAACCATTGTGAAAGAGTGGTTGCACCAGTTACTTAGTCCGGATCGTTGTATCGTCCGTTCTCCGCGTAGCTATAATTCGCAGATCGGAGTTCCTCTTTCTGTATGGCAACTTTCAGAAGAAGCAGAACTGGGCATCTTCGAAGCCGGCATCTCCGAAATGGGAGAGATGGGAGCCTTGAAACGAATGATAAAGCCTACCATTGGTATTCTGACCAATATCGGCGGTGCCCATCAGGAAAATTTCTTCTCATTGCAAGAGAAATGCATGGAGAAACTGACGCTTTTCAAAGACTGCGATGTAGTGATTTACAACGGCGATAACGAATTAATCAGTAATTGTGTCGCAAAATCAATGCTGACTGCACGTGAAATAGCCTGGAGCCGTAGGGATATTGAACGTCCGTTGTATATCAGCCGTGTAATCAAGAAAGAAGATCATACCGTTATATCCTATCGTTATCTGGAAATGGATAATACATTCTGTATTCCTTTCATCGATGACGCCTCCATTGAAAATGTGCTGAATTGCCTGGCAGCTTGTCTTTACCTGATGACACCTGCCGACCAGATCACCGAACGGATGGCCCGTCTCGAACCGATTGCCATGCGTCTGGAAGTGAAAGAAGGAAAGAATAACTGCGTATTGATTAATGATAGTTATAATTCAGACCTGGCATCGTTGGATATTGCACTCGACTTTCTGGTACGCCGTTCGGAAAAGAAAGGCTTGAAGCGGACACTGATCCTGTCGGATATACTGGAAACCGGCCAAAGTACCGCTACGCTCTACCGGCGTGTAGCACAGTTGGTGCAGAGTAAAGGAATAAATAAACTGATTGGTGTAGGGCAGGAAATATCCTCCTGTTCCGCTCGTTTTGATGACGATCTCGAACGCTACTTCTTTCCTAACACAGAAGCACTTCTTACATCCGGCATACTCAAATCACTTCATTCGGAAGTAATTCTGGTAAAAGGTTCGCGCGTGTTCAACTTTGATTTGGTATCCGAAGAACTTGAATTGAAGGTGCATGAAACCATCCTTGAAGTAAACCTGGGAGCGATGGTCGCCAATCTGAACCATTACCGTTCCATGCTTCGCCATCCGGAAACAAAGGTGATCTGTATGGTGAAAGCATCCGCTTACGGAGCCGGTTCGTACGAAATAGCCAAGAGCTTGCAGGAACACCATGTCGATTATCTGGCTGTGGCCGTGGCTGACGAAGGTTCCGAACTTCGCAAAGCAGGTATTACCGCCTCTATTATAATTATGGATCCGGAGCTTACGGCATTCAAAACCATGTTCGATTATAAGCTGGAACCGGAAGTCTATAATTTCCATCTGCTTGATGCGCTCATCAAAGCAGCAGAAAAAGAAGGAATCACCAACTTCCCGATTCATGTGAAACTGGATACAGGTATGCACCGTCTGGGCTTTGCGGTAGAAGATATACCATTGCTCATTCGTCGTCTGAAGAATCAGAGTGCGGTGATCCCCCGTTCGGTATTCTCTCATTTTGTAGGAAGTGATTCGCCGCAGTTCGACGCTTTCACTCGCAGGCAGATTGAATTGTTCGAGAAAGGCTCGCAAGAATTGCAGGCTGCCTTCTCTCATAAGATTCTCCGTCATATCTGTAATACGGCAGGAATCGAGCGTTTCCCTGATGCACAATTTGATATGGTGCGCTTGGGAATCGGACTTTATGGAGTTAGCCCGATAGACAATTCGATTATACATAATGTAAGTACGTTGAAGACTACCATTCTTCAGATACGGGATGTTCCCCAAGAAGATACGGTAGGATATAGCCGGATGGGGCATTTGGCACGTCCTTCACGCATTGCGGCCATTCCTATCGGCTATGCGGATGGATTGAACCGCCATTTGGGACGCGGCAACGCCTATTGCCTGGTGAACGGAAAGAAAGCTCCTTATGTAGGGAATATCTGTATGGACGTCTGCATGATCGATGTGACGGATATTGATTGTCGGGAAGGCGATCAGGCTATCATCTTTGGTGATGATCTTCCGATTACGGTGTTGTCCGATAAGCTGGATACGATCCCTTATGAAGTGTTGACAAGTATATCGACACGGGTGAAGCGGGTATATTATCAGGATTAGAATTTTCTAATAACCCTGTGTTGTCATAAAAAACAGGGTTAATCTATGTAACCTGTGGTGAAAATGATTATATTTGCAGCAACTATTAAAAACCTCTTATATCAAATAAACTTATGACAAACTTATTATTGTTAGGCTTTTTGCCTAGTGGTTCCGAATGGATTATTATCGCTTTGGTTATCCTTCTTCTTTTTGGTGGAAAGAAAATACCTGAACTGATGCGCGGATTAGGCAAAGGTGTAAAAAGTTTCAAAGACGGTGTGAACGAAGCGAAAGATGAAATAAACAAGGCAAAAGACGAGTTGGACAAACCTGTAGATCCTTCTAAGAACTAAAAGAGCACAACATACGGATGGCAGAAATGACCTTTTGGGATCATTTGGACGAACTGCGTAAGGTGCTTTTTCGGGTAGTTGGAGTTTGGTTTGTATTGGCGATAGGCTATTTTATTGCTATGCCCTACCTCTTCGACCATGTGATACTTGCACCTTGCCACAATGATTTCATATTCTACGATTTATTACGGCATATCGGTAAAACATTTGATTTGACCGATGACTTCTTCACACAACAATTTTATGTGAAGCTGGTCAATATCAACTTGGCTGCTCCTTTCTTTATTCACATGTCGACAGCATTTTGGATGTCGGTGGTGACGGCTATGCCTTATATCTTTTTTGAAATATGGCGTTTCATCAATCCCGCTCTTTATCCGAATGAGAGAAAGGGCGTGCGTAAAGCATTGACTATCGGAACGGTGATGTTTTTCATCGGCGTACTGCTGGGTTACTTTATGGTTTATCCGCTGACTCTCCGTTTCCTGTCTACCTATCAGTTGAGTTCGGAAGTGGAGAATATCTTGTCGCTTAATTCCTATATAGATAATTTTATGATGCTGGTTCTCTGCATGGGATTGGCTTTTGAACTTCCGTTGGTTACATGGCTGCTTTCTTTGCTGGGAGTGGTGAACAAGTCTTTCTTGCGGAGATACCGCCGTCATGCGGTGGTTGTCATCGTGATAGCAGCTGCTATTATTACTCCGACAGGCGATCCCTTCACATTGAGTGTCGTAGCTATTCCACTTTATCTGTTGTACGAGATGAGTATTTTGATGATAAAAGACAAGAAGAAAACCGAAGAGGAAGTAGAAGATGAAGCTGGAGATGAAGTTGCCTTGTCCGAAGAGTGAAGCGATAGAATCTTATGAAATCCTTTTAGCAGTTTGCCGGGCAGAAGATGCCTATCTTGCCGTAGGATATAAGCAAATGCGCGACTTGCTGGAACGCATTTGTCGTGCGCAAATGCAAAACGAAAGTTTACAGATGACCGATCTTTCCGCACGAATTAGTTTTGTGTCAGCTAAGGTGGGCCTTTCTGTTACAGAGCAGAACCGGCTGCATACTTTCCGGTTAACTTCAAATGCTATCCTGAACCGTCAACAAGAGCCCAACCGGGAACAACTCTTGCGGGATGCGAAAACCCTGGCTTTCTTTATCCGTAAACTCTTGGATGAAGATATTCCTCTGGAACTATATCGACTACTTCCGCGTGCGGATGCCACCTATTTGGTTGCGCCTCCCGCCCGCGAGCGGGTACAGCGGATGCGTGTCTGTTTCCAGTATGCCGACGAACAATATCTGTATGTGACTCCCTTGGATGAAGTTTCGGAGCAACCATACCTTGTCCGTTATAATGTTCCTCAAATCAATGAAGAGTTTGCAGAAACGTGCAAGCTGCTTTGGCGGCATGCGCAAGTCAATTTATTGGATGTAGCCATCGATGAAGCAGGAATCCTGACCCCTTCTTTTATCGTACTCGAACCGGATTACTTGCTCGACATCAGTTCCCTTGCCGAGTGTTTCCGTGACTACGGACACCATCCGGCCAACTATTTTCTTTCCCGTCTTCAACCGATCGAAAATGCTCGTCCTTTATTACTGGGAAATATAGCCAACCTTTTTCTGGACGAATGGATTCATGCAAAGAGTGAAGAGATAGACTATCGTACCTGTATGCAGAAAGCCTTCCGGCGTTATCCTATTGAACTGGCCGCCTGCTCTGATTTGCGAGACAAGGAGAAAGAACGCCAATTCTTTGAAGACTGCAAATTGCACTTCGATCATATTCGTGAAACAGTAAATGACACCTTTCATGCAGCCGGCTATGAGCTTGACAAGACAGATGCCGTGCTCGAACCATCTTATATTTGCGAAGCACTCGGACTCCAGGGACGTCTTGACTATATGCAGCGGGATATGTCTTCTTTTATCGAAATGAAATCCGGTAAAGCGGACGAGTATGCTATCCGGGGCAAGGTAGAACCGAAAGAGAATAATAAAGTACAGATGTTGCTTTATCAGGCGGTATTGCAATATTCGATGGGAATGGATCACCGGAAAGTGAAAGCTTATTTGCTTTATACCCGCTATCCGCTTCTTTACCCTTCCCGTCCTTCGTGGGCGATGGTACGCCGGGTAATTGATTTGCGTAACCGGATTGTAGCCGATGAATATGGCATCCAATTACGAAACAGCCTGGAGTATACGTCACAAAAACTGGAAGAAATCAATGCTTCCACCTTGAATGAACGAGGATTGAAAGGGCGTTTCTGGGAAACATACCTGCGTCCTTCTATTGATAACTTTCAATCGAAGCTGAAAGCTCTTTCCGCATTGGAAAAGAATTACTTCTATGCGGTGTACAACTTTATAACAAAGGAACTTTATACCTCAAAATCCGGTGACGTGGATTATGAGGGACGTACAGGGGCAGCTTCTTTGTGGCTCTCTACATTGGCGGAGAAATGTGAGGCTGGAGAAATCATTTATGATCTGAAAATAAAGGAGAACCATGCCGCCGATGAATATAAAGCCGGACTTACTCTTACCGCTGGAAGTGAGATGCTTCATGCTGAAACTTTCCTTCCTAATTTCCGTCAAGGCGACGCCATTATCCTTTATGAACGAAACTGTGATACAGATAATGTCACCAATAAAATGGTTTTCAAAGGCAATATCGAGTATCTGACAGAAAACGAAATAGGTATCCGCTTGCGTGCTACCCAGCAGAATCCATCCGTACTTCCGGCCGAAAGCCTTTATGCCATAGAGCATGATACAATGGATACGACATTCCGCTCGATGTATCAGGGATTATATGCTTATCTTTCTGCAAGAAAAGAACGTCGTGACTTGTTGCTGTCACAACGTCCTCCGAGGTTTGATAAATCATTGGATTCCATGATTTTCTGTTCGGAAGACGATTTTACGCGAGTCGCCCTGAAGGCAAAAGCCGCACAGGACTATTTCCTTCTTATCGGACCTCCGGGAACAGGCAAGACTTCATGTGCCTTGAAGAAAATGGTAGAGACTTTCCATGCAGACAAGGATGCGCAGATTCTTTTGCTTTCCTATACCAACCGGGCGGTTGATGAGATATGCAAGTCGTTGGCTTCCATTGCTCCGGCAGTTGACTTTATCCGGGTAGGAAGTGAATTGTCATGTGATGAAGCCTACCGCGGGCATCTGATTGAAAATGAATTATCCTCTTGCAACCGTCGTTCGGAAGTTTACGAGCGTATTCGGAATTGTCGGATTATTGTGGGAACGGTAGCGGCTATTTCCGGTAAGCCGGAACTGTTTCGCTTGAAACATTTTGATGTAGCTATTATTGATGAGGCTACCCAAATCCTGGAACCGCAGTTGTTAGGAATCCTCTGTGCACGTGGAGAAGATGAAAAAGATGCAATAGATAAGTTTGTATTGATCGGAGATCATAAGCAACTGCCTGCTGTTGTGCAGCAAAACGCGGAACAGGCGGCAATCTATGATGAATCATTACTGTCTATCGGATTGAGCAATCTGAAAGATTCTTTGTTCGAACGTCTTTATCGGAACTGTACGGCAGCCTGTTCATCGTCTGCTATTCATCGTTCCTATGATATGCTTTGTCGTCAGGGACGCATGCATCCGGAAGTTGCCTTATTTGCCAATCGTGCTTTTTACGGGGGGCGGCTGATTCCTGTCGGACTACCTCATCAAATAGAGGACTCGGACACGATCTGCCGTTTAGCCTTTTATCCGTCTGTGCCGGAGAAAGCAGGAGCATCTGCCAAAATCAACTATTCGGAAGCACGTATCGTTGCGGATTTAGCCGTTCGCATTTATGAACACCATCAGTCGGATTTTGACGAATCCCGTACTTTAGGAATCATTACTCCTTACCGGAGTCAGATAGCATTGATTAAAAAAGAAATAGAATCAGTAGGTATTCCGGTTTTGAATCGCATTCTGGTTGACACAGTAGAACGGTTTCAGGGAAGCGAGCGTGATGTAATAATCTATTCCTTCTGTGTCAACTACCCTTACCAACTAAAATTTCTATCCAATCTGACGGAAGAAGAGGGTGTTTTGATCGACCGGAAACTGAATGTTGCCTTGACCCGTGCAAGGATATGTGGCTCCCGAATTAGTGAAGAATGGTGCGTCTGATATAGTGATCTATGATGGAGATAGGCTGTATGATGAAAATAGAATGCGTTGGGTATTTGGCGGATTGGGTGTTGGTTCAAATAAAGCAAGTACGCTTGGATTTTTGCTCGAAATGATTCATCCGCAAGTGCACACAGAAATTCATGAAAATAATTTAGATGAATAAGCGTTAAAGTCAGAACTGCAATCGGTAGATTTGATTATTTTTACAATAGGCAGTAGCGATACGCAATTAAGGTTTAACCGGATGTTGAGCGAATTACATTGCCAAATACCCGTTTTCTTCGTATGGCTTGAAGCTGGCGGATGGTATAATCATATATTGGGGGTCAAATATGAAAAACAAGGATGCTTTGAGTGCTTATACACGAATGCAGACGGAACGCTTGTAAATAATAGAGCGATGCTAAATACAGAAGTACAGTCAGAAAGTAGTTTGATTAGAAATGGTTGCGGAGGAACCAGAGCAGCGTATGGAACATCTATTTTGCTTAGGACAACAGCTGTTCTGCTTAATACAATGCAACAGTTTTTTTCAGGAGAGATTATAGACAATGTGTTGATCGATATTTCACCGAATACGGTGTCATATCCTGATTATATTATTCCGGTGGAGGGATGTAATTGCTGTGGTAATAGAAAAAAGTTGCAAATGTGTGAAACTGAAGCTTCCCAATAATAAGGTAGTCGATATATTATCACTTGTTCTATGCGAAATGTATCAGTGGATACAGGATTCGGATGAAAAACCAGAAAGTGGCGGCTATATTGTTGGATATCAACACAAAGAAACGGGGAATGTCTCTCTTGAGGCAGTATCACATCCTTATCCGCTTGATACTAAAAATCGGATCAGATTTAATATAAAAGATCCACACCATACGCTTTTTCTAAGAAAAGCCAAGCGTAGTAGAAGTTATTATATGGGAGTTTGGCATACACATCCACAACGAGTTCCCAGTCCATCCAATATAGATTGGGCAGACTGGTCAGACTCACTAAAAGAAGAAAAATCAGGTTGTGAGTATATATTTTTTGTGATTGTGGGTATAGAAGAGTTTCGGGTTTGGGTGGGAGATTCGCAAACCGGTATAATTAGTGAAATTGTTGAATGCGAAAAGGATAAAGACGGATTATATCTATGGAAAGAGAGCGAGGAGATGCGAAATGATTAAAAAATTGAAAGCAAACTCTGTTCAAATCATAGAAGTGATGATTATGTTAATAGCGTTTCTTTTGCCATATATATTGAATATTCCTTCGTGGTTTGGCGACTATTTGAGAGATCATAAACCAGAACCAGAGATAGGAAGTTTTCTTCCGTATTATATACTGAGAGCTGGTAATACAGCAATTGCGTTAGGATTATTGTTTGCTGCACTTATAGCAATTCGCAGTTATAACAAAGAGCTTGTTATGAATAATTATAATGTGTATCATGATTATCCATATGGGTGGTATTGGTTTTGCGCTAAAGTATTGGGAATTAAAAAGTGCAACCTGATTTTAGTACCAATATATATGCAGTTCAAACTTGTCATTGGAAATGTATTTCAAGATTACCCATTAGATGAGGCTGAGTTTCCAGTAATTGAAGCTGAGCCGGATTGTACTATTGAAAAGAAAAATATGATTGCGGATTTATCCGAGGTGAATTTGGTTCTTGAAGATACATATGTCATAAAGGCAAAGCAAATACCATTTAGGAAGAAATCTCTTCCAACCATTAAAATCAGTAGGAATGATGGGAATAGTCATACTCGTCATTTTAGCCCTAAATTTGTAAATGCAGTGACAGAAGAAATCAGAAGGCTTCCGGAAGTAAATATAATCAACATCTATGCTACAACTAATCCAATGAATACAGTACGAATATCACGTTCTGCATTTAGGATGGCAGATAGAGGAAATGTAGAACATGTATTTGTTTACCAGCAGAAGCGTAGTGGGGCACGCAAATTTGATGGAAAAAGATACAAGATTTACTAAGATTTTATCTCATCCCATTTCATGACTTATGCAGTTTATAAAGGCATTGACTATCTTTCAATGGTGAGAGAAAGGAACTATGGATTGGAGAGAATTTTCGAATAAACACCTAGTGACAACAGATGCTTATTACACCACTACGCTATTTTTGAAAGTGTCTTGCTGTGATAGAATATATATTTGAAAAAGAAATATATGAGGACTGGCTTTGCGTCATTTTCACAAAGGCAATATGTGAAGCGAAAAATCGCAATCAGTTTTTGAAGGCAAAGACAATGGCAGAGAAGCTGGGACTTCAGGAAGGAAAGGATTTTTTTCTGATAAAAGATAGATGTTTGACGGAATTGGAACCGGAAGAAGTGGATAAAAATGGAGTAAGCTGGACATTGACCTGTATTGGTTTCGACCGCTGGAGGATGAGATGGCGCATCAGAACAGCAGGAAATACCAGTTGTTTCGATGATGAAAAAGATGAAAACTTTGCTTGGTTCTTCGGAATATAGTAGAGACAGCAGTTTTACCAACTTCCAAAATCATTTTACCAACTTTCAAAATTCCCCAATTTTAAAACAAAAATCAGAGGCGAAAACCATTTACCAACCAAAAGTCTGGTAAACAAAAATGCGGACATCCCTCAAACCAGCATAAATCCAGGGGTTTTGAAAAAAGTTCGCAAAGCAGATGGGACAGTAATTTATCTGTCGATGTTTCAATAATAATAGACTTTCTGTCCATAAGGACGGACATAAAACAGTTAAAAAAATAGTAATATAAAAAAGATTCCGTGATACAGGCATGTATTACGGAATCTTTTTTTGTTGATGATGAGACCTGTGCGCAGAGCGTGCAGGTTATCGTTCTGTGATTTAATAAAAAATTGTTCTGCGATGTGTGTTATACGATACAAAGGTAAATTGGATCATTCCAATAGTGCGAAGGATTTGTTAAGATCCCATTGTTTGTCTGAATAAACTTGACGAAAGACTAGAAAAAGTATATTATTTCAACATAAATCAAAAGAAAATAATAAAATTATTATTTTTGTTTTGATTTTAGAAAATATTGGAATAGTCCAATTGAAAAAGGAGGAAGGAAATGAAACTCACAAATTATGAACAGGATGTGCTGAACGGTAAGTATGGGGAGGGCGCAGCCATGGCGATGGAGATTCAGGTGGCAATCGGAGAGACCTTCGATGCACCGAGGATGGTTCCCGGTGACCAGAACCCATGTGGCGCTCAGCGCACAGGACGCAGACCTGTGGTTTGCCGAAAAGCTGCTTTCAAAAGGGGCAAAGTGCAAGATTCCACCGACAATCAATCCGAGCATCTGCATCAAATATCTGAATGAGCATCTCCATGAAGTTCCGGATGAGGGAAAGAATATCGTGTTTGCCACGAATGAGGCATACCGGAAGCTGGGAGCGCAGCTTACCTTTGACTGTACGCCTTATCTTCAGCAGAATGTTCCGGCTTATGGAGAGGTGATTGCTTTCTCGGAATCCAGTGCGACCCCATATGTCAATTCCGTGATTGGCGCAAGAACCAACCGGGAAGGGGCGAACAGCGCCCTCTGTGCGGCGATAACAGGGATGGTTCCGGAGTACGGGCTTCTCTTCGACGAGAACCGCAAGGCGGAAATCCTGGTTGACGTCCAGGCGGATGTTAAAACGGATTTTGACTACCAGATTCTCGGCTGGTGTTATCCGGAAAAATATAAAGGACTTGAGGTTCCTGTTTTTAAAGGGATTAAAGAAAGGCCGACACCGGAGGGCTTCATGAATTTCGGCGCTCAGCTCAATACATCGGGATGCGTATCCATGTATCACATAGCGGGAATCACACCGGAGGCCCCTACCGTGGAGGCGGCCGTCGGAAGCAAAAAGATTAAACGGGAAATCGTGATTACGGATAAAGATTTGCAGGATACGAGAGAGCGGCTTTGCAATGAGCCGGGAACGATTGATTTTGCGATGTTCGGGTGCCCCCACATCACAATCCGCCAGGTTGGAATAATTGCTAAAGTCTGTGAGGGAAGGAAATTCAAGGTAGACACATGGCTGCTGACAAGTTCCCTTACGAGAGAGCTGGCGGACAGAATGGGATATCTGAACATCATCCAGAGGGCCGGCGGCCATATAATAGCCGATACCTGCATCGATGTACCTCCGTGCTGGAAACCGTATTACGGGTCGGTGGGAGTGACGGATTCTCCGAAATGTGCTTATTACAATGAAATCCGCGGAATTAAATTCTTAATCCGTCCGCTCGAAGAAGCGGTAGAGGCGGCAATTTCAGGAAAGGTGGTTAAATAATGGAACGTACATATCACTGCGCAAAAATTGCAAAAGGGACGGCCGAGGCCGAGGCTCTGGTTTCCAAAGATGCGGTCTGCTTTTATCTCGTAGTACCTGAGACAGGGGAGCTGATTGAACGCAATCACGATATAAATGGAAAGAATGTGGCGGGAAAGATACTCATCATGCCGTCGGGGAAAGGAAGTTCGGGGGTGCAGGGGGGTGGGCTTTACAAGCTGCTGATGAAGGGGAAGCACCCGGCCTGATTAATCGTGGAGACAGCCGACACGGTGCTGGTGACGGCGGCGGTAGCAATGGAGATTCCGATGGTGCATAAGGTGGATCCGGAATTCTTCAGTGAAATCAAGGACGGGGACTTTGTAACTCTCGACGCGGTAAATGGGGTCATTAGAGTCGGGGCAAAATAAACTTAAAACTTATGGGGCAGGCTCTTATGGGCCTGGTATTAGGAGGGGAACTATGTTAGATATTATCAGAAATCCAGTCGTTATTTCTGTCGTACTGATGTGTGTGCTTTGCCTGTTAAAGCTGAATGTTCTGTTAGTCCTTATCATTTCATCCATGGTGGGAGGGATTGCTGCCGGGATGCCGATTGATCAAACTATGACTATATTCATGAATGGGATGGCCGGAAACTCAGAGACAGCATTGTCATATATCCTTTTGGGGGCTATCGCAGTAGGAATTGCAAAAACGGGGTTAATGTCAATTTTATCGGATGGGATGCAGCGTGTTTTTGAGGGAAAAAAACTTTTGTTTATCGCTGTCATTGCAGGTATCTCCAGTTTGTCCGGTACAATAATTCCTGTCAATATTGCTTTTATGCCGATTTTAATCCCGCCGCTTATCTATATGATGAATCGTATGAAGATTGACAGGCGCGCAGTTGCCTGTGCACTCTGCTGGGGGAACAGAGCGCCATATCTGTTTCTGCCTGTGGGGTACGGATTGATTTTCCATCATCTGATTGCCGGCAATATGACGAAATACGGAATGCCGATGGAGACAATGGAGATTTGGAAAGCAATGATATTTCCGGCCGGTATTGGAATGCTGCTTGGTCTGCTGTTTGCTGTTCTGGTGTTGTACAGAAAACCGAGGGAGTATAAGGAGATTATTATAGCGGGAGCTGATGCAGGAAATAAAGCGGAGGGAAAAAATGTTTTGAATAGGCGGCATATCGGCGCAATCCTTGCCGCTTTATCTACCTTTATTATTCAGCTGATTTTCAATTCTCTTGTAATAGGAGGCCTTGTAGGGCTGTTGATTATGGTGGTTACGGGCTGCTTTAAATATTCGGAGCTTGACGAAACTATTAACAGCGGAATAGCAATGATTGGCTGGATTTCTTTTATTATGTTAGCGGCCAGCGGCTTTTCCGAGGTGATTGTGGCAACGCACGGAATCGAAAATTTGGTTGCAGTTTCTGCAAATGTGCTGTCTGCATCGAAATTTATAGCGTCCGCCGTGCTGATTCTGATTGGTTTCACTATCGTTATGGGAACCGGAACCTGCTTCGGAACCGTTCCCATCCTCTCTGCCATCTATGTGCCTATGTGTATGACACTTGGTTATACTGCCCTGGGCACGGCGAGTCTGATCGGGGTGGCGGCAGCGGTTGGTGACGTGTGTTCTCCGGCATCTGACGGGACATTGGGACCGACATCAGGGCTGAATCCGGATGGACAACACGATCATATATGGGACTCGACCGTTCCGGCGGTGCTTGTATTCTCCCTGCCTTTATTTGTGATAGGCGTTGTGACTTCGGCAGTTTTATAATTAATAACCGGCAGTTCATACTTTTTTCTTGCAATCCGGAGCAGATATGCTAGTATAGTGATATTGGCATTACATCAAACAGCAGGAACCATAGCGCAGCCAAAGCATCCGCTTTGGGCCGGCGGCGAGTCGCCGCCGGCGGTTATCAAAGTCAGACGCAGGCAGGGCCTGCAGACTTCAATTTGCTGCAAGGTACGCCGCACACTTTGTGTGCTTTCTGTGGCTTTGCCACAGTCCGGTACATCTTCGCATATTGAAGAATCTTTTTAAGTATGGTTCCTGCATGGGAGAGATTGTATGGAAAATACAGGACTATGGAAATATTGTACGCCGGAGCAGAGCAGGGAATTTCTCTTATCATTGCGTCTGCTTGGCAGGACTGACAGGGAGGACGGGGAGCAGCTGGCCTGCCTTTATGCTGTCAGTAATCATATAGAAAAGCATTATCATCCGGCTGAGATCAGGAAGAGGGATGGGAGCATCCGCCGTCTTCTGGTACCCGATCCTCTTTTAAAAAAGATTCAGCGCAATATCCTGCACAATATTCTTGATCAGATGCCGGTCTCCCCATATGCAACGGCATACCATAAGGGGGCGGGAATACGGCTCAATGCCCGGCCGCACAGCGGGGCTAAGCTGCTTCTGAAGCTGGATATTAAAGATTTTTTTGAAAATATCCTGTTCAGTCAGGTATATCAACAGGCATTTCCAACCATCTATTTTCCGCCGTCGGTGGGAACGATTCTGACTTATCTGTGCTGTTACCGTGATTATCTGCCCCAGG
>OGEP01002601.1_pt1 | contig 15441 bp, 10 predicted proteins | sample 1570721 | NCBI WGS metagenome assembly OGEP01 (sample SAMEA2582131, study PRJEB24529) | metagenome | biome: Human gut stool | place: China | collected 2011 | reverse complement strand
TTGGCACCTCTTTCATCATTGGACTTCCATCCGGATTATATTTCAAATATTGGTGATCGTTTTCTGCGCGGATATACCGGGGACTTCCATCCGGATTGGTCAACAGGACTTTTTCATACGTTCCGGTTCCCACCTGTACCTCAATCTGTCTGGTTCCTTCCTCTCTGCGATAGAACTCAGCGCCTTTCGGAAGGCCGGACAGGACAATATCATATTTCTGCTCCTTCGTATCTTTTGAACGGGCCGCAAAGTACAAGTCATTCGGCCTGGCTCCGGTTCCATCATCGGATGTCTGCTCATCGGCAAACAGCTGCTGTGTAACCACTGCATGCCCTTTCGATTCTTCCGGGGCCTTTACCTCTAAATCCTGTCCGAAATTTGTTATATCATTGGCCCGGTTTCCGATTGACAGCTCATATCCTTCGGAACGGGACAGCTCTTTGACATAATAGTCCCCCATCAGAAGGGGCCGGCCGATCCAGCAATTTCCATTGTCCGCTTCATTGTCTGTATATTGTCTCCGGTACTGGCCGTCCTCTGAATAATCATCATAAGAGCGCTCCGACCGGTAGAGATTCTTTGGCGCTTTCTCCCTCCACCCGTCGCCGGTGTCAACGACAGCTCCCATTTGATAATCATAGGCCCGGCCCGGCGCTTCCGTGATGGCAAGAAAAGAGGCATCTCCGTTTTTATCCGTTGCTGCGATCGCAACCAGGTTGTTTGCCCGGTAAACCACTCCCGTCTTTCCGTCCGGATGGGAAATATCTTCCGCTGCAAACAAACCGTAGACCGCTCCTTCCAGCGTTCCGTCCCCCTGAGCATCCCCATATGCGCTGTAATCAGCTGATTCACCGGAAGCCAAATCAATATCCTTTTTGTTAATATGAAATTCCCCTTCTGTCCGGTGATCGTAAATCCTCCAGGCATTTCCTTCCCGATCTGCATTATGGAACCATTGAAATGCTGCTTCTGACGGGGTGGCTGCCTCCGATGGTGCAGCAGCCTGTGATGGTGTAGCTGCCTGTGATGGTGTAGCTGCCTGTATATCATTTTTATCATCTTCATCAATAAACTGAAATACAGGGATAGACGGTGCAGATTTTCTGTTGGCTGTTTTTTTCTCCTGCTCTTCTGCTGACTCAATTTCGTTTTCATCTGTTATAGCTTCAGGCGTAAGATACGTCACAATGTCCTGGACAGTCGTTGCAGCTTCCTGAAAAAGCTGCTTCGCCACATTCTTACGAATCGGTTCGACCTCTTTCTTTTCTTCCGTTTTCTCTGTTACAGCAGTTCGATTAGAATAGCCGGCTGCTCCGCTTTCCAGCGTTTCTTTTTTACTGTACCCGCCGGCAAAAAATGCATTTGCACCGGCCTCCGATGAATCGGTTGTAATAATTTCCACCGGGAGATCGTCAGCATGAAGATCGTGCCGGATATAACCATCCCTTGCCTGAAACTCCGTATAGGCGTAACTGTATTTCAAGGATATAAACTTCTCATATGTTTCTTGCATGTCCTGATAGCAGCCTGATTCTTCATATGCTGTGTCGGAATCCGGCTCTGTTGTATTTCCACCGTCCGGAGTGCTGCCCTCGACTCCGCCTGAACTTGCAATGTTTGTAATTTCCCCCTGGTCTACATCGGACATCAGCCAATGGAAATGTACTCCCTCAAAAGCCCCGGAGGCCTGTTCTTCACAGTCTGACACACAGTCAAGCCATGCCTGGGCTAATTCCCGGTTCACTGTTTTGGCTGCTTCAATTTCCTCTGCGTTTAAAATCCCGCCGCCCTCGTCGTCATCCTCCGCAAAAGCTGTTAATTCCTCCTCTTCCTCGATTTCTGGTTCGGGTACCGGAACAAAGGTGGGAGCCGGATGACCATCACAGAATGTCTTGTCATAGTGATAGCCGTGGGTTATTGTCTGTGCTGCATGTCCGTTTGCATCTGTCACCACAGAACCAACATTCCGAAAGCCGGACCAAATAACAGGGTTATCCTTATGATAGCTGGCGTACGGTTCTCCTCCTTCGTAAATATGTACCGGGCCATCTTTTTCGGTGTCAATTTCTCCTTTATCATCAAACCGCTCAAACAGGACAAACCTCGCATTTTCCAGCGGCTGGCCGGTTTCATAATCATATTTATAAAGCTGTGTGTTATACGTGGATTTAAACTCTTCCTCATGGCGAAAAACCTGGAAAGTGATTCCTCCTCCAGCCGCACTAACAGCCGGTTCGCCAGCAAGGGCAGCGTAAAACACTATTGGTACAGTATCAATTTCCAGCCAAACCATTCGTTGATGTTGCCAAGGTGGAGTGGATGGAGGAGTTCCCCCACCATGTCTTCCCGAACAGGTAATACATTCCCATATTTGTAGACACTCATCAAATAGAGCTTCTTCTGATACATAAGCACCGCCCGTGCTGGCATACTCCGTTCCTTCTACTTCAAATTTAATTAATGCTTTGGGAGGTTGAGGGTTTGGATTTGAAAAGGTAATGCTGTTTGATGTCTTTGTATAGCTCCATCCATCTGTCGGCTCTGGTTTATATGTTGCACCATTGTCATTTGAGAATACAATTGGAACCTTTTGAATAAAATCTGCATCAGCTCCACCCGCATCAAAGTGTATAGTAAAATCAGAACGGTTGATTTGATAGGCGGTTGTAAGAGAGGTGCTGTCGGCAATTATATCAGGAACTTTTTTCCCGCTTTGAGTGGAACCACCACTGCCACCAAGGAGTCCTCCCATCTTCAAATACTCCTCGGTATGAGCAGCAACATATTCCAGCCATGAATACTTATCTCGGACGCTAAAGCTATAAATCAACGCCTTTAAATCTTCCTCTGTTACATACTTTCTTATTTGAATTTTTCCTTGCGCTGGAGCATTAGAATTAATTATGTTAATGATACTATTTGCTTTCTTAACCCCTAATGATGCTTGAAGAGTTAGAATTCCCCAAAATATGTACTCTTGTTCTTTTTTCGACAAAGGTACTTCCGCTTCTGACGGCCTATGCTTCTTGTATACATCTCCATCATCAGCAATTCCCCAAATGGCAAGCCCTCCTTTGTCGATACAATAAAGCTTATGAGTGCCACCAAAATCGCCATGCGCGGTGGTTAATGTTACTGTATCCTTTTCTGCGGCTAGCACCTGTAATGACGACAGGTAGGGAAAAAATGTCATAAGGCACAACATGACTGACAAAAACAATGACGTTGCTCTCTTTCCTCTCTCTTTCCACATACTAACTTTTTTCATCTTTTTTCTTCTCCTAATTACCTCAAACAAAAAATGCCTTCAACCCACGTTCTTTTCAGAGCGCCGGTTGAAGGCATTAAAAATTATTCTATAATAAAAACTTATTCTTGAATCATAACATCAATTGAGTTATAATATACATACAAAAGGAATAACCGCCCACAAAGTGGTTGGCCAGATATTTGAGTAGAAAATCCACCCTAACTCGCCAAAGTTTAGAGGGTGGTTTTTCTATGGTTTAAAGCATTTATCTAGCGAACGTAAAAACGAACGTTAGCAATGCCAAGATGAAAAGTCCAAATGTCATCAAATCCTTGAAGTCAAATTTCATCTGCATCACCTCCATCCTATGTAAGATGAAGGCCAACCACCCTGTAACACGGTTATTCCCTTTAATAATTTATCATATGTCTTGACATTTTTCTACAGCTATTTTACCACATTTACTTTAAAATCTCACACATTTGCTTTTCATATTCTCCATATGATATTTCCTTAGCTGATAGTTTTCTATCCAGTTCTGCTTCCATAGGATTAATTCTTGCCCAATCAGCTTCAGTAATTAAACCGGCTGTTGTTTTTTGATTTGTCAAGTCAATTATCGTTACTAAACTATCCGGATTCTCTGCGAAATACTTCTCTCGTTTAGCATCCGATTCCAATGCATACCGATTCTTTTCTGTTTATATGTTTTCCCGTTAGATAGAAAAGGATCTGTACCGGTCGGGTCGGTTGCAAACCATTGACCATTAATTTTTAATAAACAAGCCTGATGTAAATATGAAGGTGTGTATACTTCACATTCTAAGCCTACGAATTTAGCTAAGTATTGGAATTCTTCAGAGAAATCTCCGCATACACCCTTTCTGCTGATATGATTGTTGTGGTAAACATCGAAACAATTATTTTGTATTTGTTATTTATCATATTATTTTTTCCTTCTCATTTATAATCAACACGCTTTTTTGTTGACTGAAAGCAAAAAAAACGCTTAAAAGTCCCCTTGCATATTAATAAGGCGAATTATGCTAAATGACCTTAAAATTTAATTATTAATTTCTGAAATTCAGAGTCTTGTTAGAAAATCCCCCCATCTTTCATATCCGTCTTCTTCACAAAGTCCAGGTGATATAATTTTTCCCAATGGTTAATATTTAAGGTTCCCCTTGTGAGATGAATTGCTAAAATACAGCAATTTTCATCATTTTCGTTGTTCGCCATATCATACCAGTCCGCAAAAGCTGAACGAAGTTTTTTTCTTATTTCAGTGTTTTGGGGCTCAAGTACCCAACCAAGGTTTTTACCTACTCCGATAGCAGTAAACATCTCCGAGGAGAGAGCAACTGAAACCTCCGCATTTTGCTCTATTTGTAACATTTTGTTTGATTTTCCATATGTAACAACATAAAAGGTGCAGTCTTCGTAATATGCATCCACACAACGGACAACCGGACGAGGATTTCCGTCAGCACTCGATTCTCGGGCTATGGTCGCAAGGGAAATAATATTATCTTTTCCGTTTCCAAATTTCTCGTCTATTAATTGTAAACCTTCTTCGTAAATACTCGCCATTATAACATCCCCTTCTCTTTTCACCTTATCTGTCAAAACAACTATCTTTTATAGGGTATTAAAAATACTATTTCCGATGGTTCTCTCTGTATGTCAATGCGGTGAAAATCACCAGCAGCAATGTCAATACCTCTGATGTATTCATAGTCATTTCCTCCTTCGTACATTTCCGAAAGAGCATCGGAATCTATCCTCTGTCTTCTTTGCTTTTACACACGGTTATTTTATCATGCTTTATCATCTATGACAATCAATTATGTTTTCCTTTTTACTTTATCTGCCTTTCATTTAACGCTCTGGTTCATCTTAAATTTTCCTTATCGTTTCCTCCATAGTTTTTAGGGGCGGCCGCCGTGCCATTAGCCGCCCATCATTTGTTGCTATCATTCAACCGTGTAATCTCTATTCAGTTGTCAATGTGCATCGATTTTGCTGCGTTGATAAATGGGAAAGTGGGAGTTACACCCACACTGCTCTGCAGCTTCTCTATTTTGAGAATTTTCCCTGATTCTTATTTATACCGAAATACCAGGAACTCTGACTTGAATCACTCCTTCCACCGTCCATTCCCCCTTATCATTCACCTGGTTCCCATCCGGTAACGTCGTGTTCTTCAAAAGCGCACCTCTCGTTCCATCCGGCTCCGGATTAAAATAGTATCTGCGTTCCAGACCGTCTGCTCCGGCAATCCACTGCCAGCCTGTCACCATATGTCCCTGTGTTCCATCGGACTTCGGCCACAGATAATACAGATTTCCGTCTGTATCCGGATACCAGCCGCTCACCATATGTCCGGTTTCATCAAAGCGGAACCAATCTGTGCTGCTCTGTTCTCTGCCTGCATATGGATTATGGACATAGGCCCATTCGTTGTGATACATTCTTCCGTTTGCTGTAAACGCCCATAAACCGTCTTCCGTATTAACCCAGGTTCCGACAACGCTGCCGGCCGGAGCCGAGGTGCCTGCAGCCGGGCCATTTCCGGCAGGGCCAATGCCTCCGCCCGGGCTCACGCCTGAGGAGGAGCCGCTTCCACCGCCGGAGGAGCCGCCTTTGCCGCCGCCGGAGCCTCCATATGTCAGATCAGACAGTTTATATCGGATTGTGGCATTGCAGATTGCCTTGAATCCTCCATCCTCTGTTGTAGCTGTAATAATCGCAGTGTGAACGGCTGTGTAAGGATATGTCTTATCCGTATCCTGAATCCATTTTGCGTTTCTGTTAACCGTCACCGTTCCGTCGCCGTCCAGCTTCAGGGAATCGTCGCTGACCTCAAAACGGCATGCCTTATTAAAGGCCATTTCCGGAAGCACAACTGCTTTTATCTTTTTTTCCCCGTCACCTGTCCATGAAATTACCGGGCTGCTTCTTTTACCGCTTTTCGTACATTCCAGTTCGAAATTCATGGTTTGCGGCTCTGTAATTACTCCCTCCGCATAAACCTCCGTCTGATCCTCCGTCACAAAATTGATCACAATATTGCAATTCGCTGCCTGACGGTTTCCCAGCATATCGTCCGCTGTAACCGTTACCTTCGTCTCCCTGCTGCCGGAGCCTCCAAGGACTGCATAAGGCTCATTCGTCCGGATGCCGTTATCTGTCTCTATGATATCCTGAATCCATTTTGCATCTTTCCTGACACTGACACCGGCGGACCGGTTCTCTCCATCCACGGTAGCAACGGCAGGATCGTCCACTGACCAGGTGATGTCTTTCCTGTCAAAAAAGTCCGGGGAAAATGAGGCAGTCAAGTTTTGAGGCGGTGTTACCAGTATCCTTTCTTCGGGCTTCTTCCGGCCGCCCGTTAGTCTTCTTGTCACCGTAAACCGGAGTTCCTCTTGATCAATGACCGCCCCCTCATTTGCCACATAAGTTTTATCTTTTATCTGAAAGGTGACATTAATCCGGCAGTTACCGGTACAGGGTTTTCCTTCAAAGCTGGCGGCCGGTCTGGTTGATGCCGTCAGAACGGCCACGCCTCCGTTCTGATGCCCGGCTCCGAAAATGGTGTCAGGAATCGGGTACCGGTAAGCATTGTCCGCCTGCTCTTTTTCCAGTTTCCGGATTGTATCATCAAAGAAGGACGCATTCAGATTGACACAGACAGAAGCACTTTTTTTCGTGAACCCTTCCCTGTCTTCATCGTCATTTGCCGCAAGTATAATCAGGTCCGGATCATCCACGGACCATTTGACAGAATTGTCCGCCACATCATTGTTTGTATCAACAACAGCCTGAATGAAGACAGGCTGAATTTGTGTTCCCTGCTGAAGCGCTCCGTTGATGTAGGAGGCAATCAGCTTTCCGTTGTGATCCAGAACCTTTGTCGTCTTCACAGGATTTTTCCTATTGCCTGTGCGTTCCTGTATAACGCTGATATTAAAATTTGAAGGAACAACCGATACCCTTGCCGCAACTTTTTTATACACGGCTTTCACCTCCGTGTTTTCCTCCGGCATGGTGAAGGTGTATTCGCCGCCGTTTCTATAAGTTGTCTCTTTCTCCCCTCCTACTGCCGTATAGGTCGGAACCCCGTCCATCTGAAATTTAGCTTCTTCCGTATTATTCGGTGATGTCGTTACCGTGACACTCTTTCCCGGCGCAACAGCCCCCCTTTTTCCCTTATTAACCGCACGGTAATAACTTCCGTCTCCGCGCGCCTCCAGCATCGCCACATCGTAATAATAGGTTCCTGATGATATTGTATCTATCTGGGGAATCGTAATTAAATACCCTCTGGTCGGGCGGCCTGCATCGTTGGGGGCAAAATGGTCGATTGAATACCCGGCTTCATCTGCACCGGCACCGCCGTGATCTTCATCAATAATCGATAAAATTCCTTTTTCCAGAACCTCATAATAGTACTGATCCGATATATTTTTCGATACTCCGCCCTGTACGAGGGTATAGAAAGGATCGCCCGGATGGGAATACCCAATATTTGCAGAATACGTATATTCATTGTCATCCGGAATTCCGCTTCCACATATGTTAAAAGCAATTTTGCTCTCCATGTCGGCAAACAAAAATCCAACATCCGCGCCATAGCGGAAATAATCCCCCGCCTCCCTATGTCCTATAAAGGTTCCCCTGTGCCCGGCCGCTCCGGTTCCCGACTGGCCGATTATTCCCTCAAAGCGTGCCACCTTCATTCGTCCTGACGCATACTTTCCCGTAATTCCTCCGACAATACCGGAGCCGCTTCCGCCAATCGTACCGGATACATAGCTGTTATAAATATCAGAGGCATTCTGGAATCCGGCAATTCCTCCAACCGTTGCATTACGGCCCTGTATCCGGGAGGTACTGTTATCCCCCGTCTCAACCCGGCAGTCCACAATACTGCTGCCAGCCGCCTTCCCGGCAATCCCGCCGACATATGTATCGATTCCTCCGTTGACATCGATTGTTACGTTGGATATGCAGTTTTCGATTACCGACAGGGACGGATCGCTCCCCTCAATTACAGCCGTAATTCCGCCAGATGTTCCGGATGCCGATACGCTGCCGGATACGGTACAGCCTGTGATTTTTGAATTTACTGCGCTGCCGGCCAGAATGGCAACCTCTTTTTGGCCGCATACTGTTTTTCCGGGCTTCAGGGTCAGATTTTTAACCGCAGCATCTTCAATTGCCCCAAAGAACCCAACCTTGTTCCAGGAAGTTCGGTTTAGTCTGAAATTGGAAATAGTTTTGCCGTTTCCATCAAAACTGCCGAAAAATTTATTTGTAATCTCGCCGGAAAATTCAGAGGAATCCCTGAAATATCCAATCGGATTCCACTCCATTCCTCCCAAATCAATATTGCTCATCAACCTGAAATGCTTACCGTCATAAGAGCCGATAATTTCTTCGTTTCCCTCCCCCGGCTGTACCCGCATTCCCATTGCGGCAAGCTGGGCAAGGCCCATTAGCTGATTTTTATTTTTAATCTGATACGGTTTTTTTTCCGAACCGTCCCCGGCTGTTCCGTCTAAAAATGAAAAATCCCCGTTCCAGTTATCCCAGATATCTCCCAGCGAACTTTTTCCCACCGCCGACAGCGCCATGGAACTTGTTGCAGGGATCTCACTTCCGGATGCCGCTGCTAGCCTTTCCGGCTCTGCCTCTCCCGGAGTTGTCATGCGGTTCTCCTTGCGCCTTCCATCAAATTCCCGGCTGTACACGGTATCCCAGTCCTCAAAGGTAAACCCATTTGTCGCTGCCAACCCATGGAGAGAACCGGTTAAAAGCATGATGGTTATCAGGACTGCCGATGTCAGCCCTTTCCCCTGCCTGAGTATGCCCTGATTTCTTTTCTTCATCGTATCCTCCTCGCTTTCATTCTCAAAAGAGCTTTTTTTAAGAGCCGCCCTTGTTGTCTTCCTTGATTTCTCGTCCCCGCTGTCTCTATATATTACGGTTCTGCGAATAGAAACACGGTACTCCCTATTCTGCCTGCGGCACCGCAAAGGCGGGACGGAGTCCGTATGTCTGGCTCCCTGCCGGTACCGGATGAATATTTCCGTTGACTAAATCGACGGCGTATACATGATCGGAGTAATAAAATCTCCCTTCATGATCCTCTGCGTAATAGGGCGTCCGAAGATAATATCCCTGTGAATAGGGGCTTATCTGAACTGCCGGATTATTCTGCTGTGAACCGAACCGCCACAGTTCCTTCCTGTACCGGAGCGCTTCCTCCACAGAAAGGCAGAACAAACGATCCTGCATCAACTGAAAACCGATATCATGCGGCGCCAGCAGGCTGCCGTCCAGCTGCTCCATGGTTCCTGCCGCCGTCCCCCCTGTATAGGCCGTATTAATTCCAATCAAAACCGGTTCTAAATTAAAGCTGCTGTTCACGCTGTTTTGCGCCAGCCATTCCCGTATCCGGGAGGACTTATAATTATTATCAGGCCCGAAAGAAATCTCTTTTAATGCCATGCTGCTGCAGGTATCGGCACGGATCACACTGTCACAGAGAAACAGGGCGGCGCTTCGGCGGCCATCCAGATTATCACTGTAATCTTCATCCACACAGCGGAAACGGTACAGCTTCTGCCCTATCTGCCGCATCTGGATATCCCCCGTTTTCCAGTTTGACAGCTCAGCTTTCTCCCCTGTCTCCGGACTTTTCAACAATATGAACGGGCGGACACCATACGCCCTGCTTTCCGCTGCCGGAACAAGGCACAGACCTCCCTCCGGATCCACGGCGTAAACAGCGCCTCCTGACACAGTCCGAAGAAGGCAGGCATTCCCTGCTTCTATCATTTCTGCATACGCTTCATACTCATCCGTTGAAAGCAGTGCCGCATAATCGTTCCTTCCGTCTGCGTCCGGCCGCTCAATCGGCTGGAGGGCAGACGCGGCAGAAATGTTGTTGGCAAATGCGAGATTAAAATATTCCCGGAGAGGCGAACCGTTATAGTCAGACTCCGTAAAACAAATGCCCGTAATATCCTCCCCCAGCGTTTCCTCCGACAGATAGAGCATGTTTCCGGACCCTCTGTAATTCAAATCAAGACAGCGGAAGACAAGCTCTTTTTCCCCACTCTCCGTTTGGAGGACAGTTCTGATTCTGTCTCCAATCTGTGCGGGGAACGCCCGTTTTTTGCAGCGGTCACAGAGAGAATCTCCGTCCGAATCATAATGGCCTGATGCGGGGAGGATTACTGTCTCCTCCGTTCTGCATTTCTTACAGCAGTAGGTCTCCTGTCCATTTTTCAGACAGTCATTCTCCCCTGCAATGATAAGCTCCCAGTTATGGGTACAGTTTTCCGCATTCCAGTTACGGCGAACGGAAATCCGGAGTACGGTGCAGCTATCCTTCCCAACCTTAAATCTGTCTTCCATGACGGCAGAATACTCTGCATCAAAGCTTGTGCCGATTACCAGCGTCTGCGGCACGTAATTTTTTCCAATCATATAAAAACTGTGCCACCGGGCATCCTGAATCATGGAAACAAGATTTTTAATCCGTTCGTTATTGCGTGATTCATTCTCTACCATCAAATGAACGCCGCTGCCTTCCTCCTCTCCCTGTCCCGTAATAAGGCAGTCTGCCTTCCACGCCCGCTCGAGCCACCGGGCGAGCCTTTCCCGGCCTTCCCGATCCGGATCTTCCGGCGCCGCTATCTTCTCACCCTGCCGGTATTCGACGTAGTACTTATGGCGGCCTGCCTGATAGAGGAGAAATTCCTGGGGACTGTCTGCCTCCGCCCTCCAGATATGTCCGTCGGCCCCAATAATCTGCTTCGGAAAAGAAACATGGATTGCAGTTCCTTCCGGAGCCTGCCCCTGCTGCGAATTAAAAATCCTGTTATCATGGTCTGCGGCATCTACAAAAGATACCGTATATTCAATAAATCCCTCCTTTTCTTCTTTGCCATAGGAAGGGAAGCCGTGGCAGATTATCAGCACGGCGGCGGCAAGTAAAAGTCCTGTATTAAAACGCTTCACGACTTCCCTCCTTTGACTTCCCTAATCTTCCTTTTTTCCATTTCATTGTTTTAGGTTTTGTCATAATTTCCTCCTGTTTTTATTTTTTGGCAAACAAAATCACACTGGTATGATACGGCATGATTAATATTAGTAACAGTTCATGCAGTCTGAACTGTTACTAATGTTTTGAAACTCTGCGGATTCGGGTTTAGATGTAGCGGATTTAGATACTAAGCATGACTAACAAACAGAAATTCAGAATATGAAAAAAAATAGTACAAATTAAGCACAAAAGCAAAAAGATTATAATAAATTGCAAAATGGAATATTAAATGAAATACTGCCGGAAATTCGGCACCGATTGATTCATGGAAGGCCTTGGCCCGCCTTAGAACAGATAAAAGAATAAAACCGATAACGAAATTGATATCTGTAAGTCTCCTCCGATTTGAGGATGATTTTAATCTAACACAAATCCTTCTCTTTTGCAAGATCTGTTTTTAGATTTAATGAGATTGGAAGGACGCGTCCGGAACGGGCCATGTCCGGTGTGGTGAGGGGAGTGGCTGAATCTTTCGTCCCGGAGAAAACCTATCCGCCCGCAGCCCCAAACCACGACAATCTTCCCCGGGACGAAAGACTCATGAAACCACCTCACCGCCCCGTCCACTGGCCGTACCGGCGGCATCCTCGCCTGCTTAATTTTTCTATTGACACTGTTCTCTATATGTATTATAGTGTACTTGTAATAGTAATACAGTATAGTACAGCGGAGGTTTTTTGTGGAACTATTTATTAATAATCATGCAAGCAAACCCATCTATGAACAGATTTCCGATCAGATAAAAGCCTTAATCATAAACGGGGAACTAAAACCGGGAGATGCCATTCCGTCAATCCGTTCAATGGCAAAATCGCTTCATATCAGCGTTCTGACAGTACAGAAAGCATACGATTCTCTCCAGACAGACGGATTTATTGAGACAACGGCCGGAAAAGGCTGTTTTGTTTCGGCACAGAATCAAGACTTTTATCTGGAAGAACAGCAGAAGAAAATCGAGGAACACTTTTCCGAAGCCATCGAAATCGCCCGTTGCAGCGGTATCAAGCTGGATAAATTAACGAGACTTTTAACGCTTTTATACGAGGAGGACTGACCATGGATGCTTTAACTGTCAAAGGATTAAGTAAAACCTACAGCAGCTTTACTTTACAGAACATTTCCTTTCAGGTTCCAAAGGGCACAATCGTAGGATTAGTCGGTGAAAACGGCGCCGGTAAGAGTACAACCATCAATGCGGTGTTGGGGCTTATAAAAAAGGATTCCGGATATATCGATATTAGGCAGGCATGATTACGAGATGACGGCCGCTGACCGTGAACTGATTGGCGTAGTGTTTGACAACAGCAATTTTTCCGGGGAGCTTTCACCGAAAATGCTTCATAAGGTTTTAAAAGATATTTATCATACATGGGATGAAGCTCTGTATTTTTCGCTTCTCGAGAAAATGAATTTACCGCGTGATAAGAAAATCAAGACCTTTTCCAGAGGCATGAAGATGAAGCTGTCCATTATTGCCGCCGTTTCCCATCATCCCCGGCTTTTAATATTAGATGAGGCCACAAGCGGACTTGACCCGGTTACAAGGGACGACATCCTGGATTTATTTTTAACTTTTGTCCAGGAGGAAGAAAACTCCATTCTGCTCTCCTCCCACATTACAAGCGATCTGGAAAAAATAGCCGATTATATTATTTTTATTCATGCCGGAAAACTCGTCTTTTTTAAATCAAAGGATGAATTACTCGCAGACTATGGAATTATAAAATGCGGCCTGGCACAATTTGGCCGGATTGAAAAGCAGGATATTATCGCTTACCGGAAAATGGACTATGAATGGCAGATTCTGGTCGGTGACAGAAAGAAAGCCGAGAAAAAGTACCCCAAAGCCATGATCGTCCCTGTAACAATAGACGAAATAATGCTGCTTTATGTGAAAGGAGAGACATAGATGAAAGGGCTTATCAGGAATACGTTTTACTCAATGGAAAATAATATCAAACTCGCTTTTTTGATGGCCGGCTTTTTAATATTGACTCCGCTGATAACCAGGGAACCCGTTGTTTTATCCATGATTACGGCCGTTCAGATATTTATCTTTATCGCTAATGTGGGCACGTCGCTCCAGGCCGATGAAATCTCAAACTGGAACCGCTTTGAACTGACGCTGCCGGTGAACGTTAAATCAGTGATTCTGGCAAAATATATTTCATTCTGTATCCTGATATTTTTCGGATTTGCCGTCAGCCTCCTTACCGGTCTGATTACGGTTGTAACTGTACCGTCATTGAACACAACTTCGTTGATTTGGGGGTATCAGTACGGTCTAACACAATCCATTACAGTGGCCGCGATAATGTTTCCTGTCATGCTGAAAATCGGCACAGAAAAAAATGAATTGATAATCCTGATATCCGCCTTTTTTGCCGGGATTTTCATGCTGATTGTCGCAGTATTACTCGCTCCGTGGACCGCAGGGATTAACCTGCGATCCGGCCTTGTCGGAGCGGCAGCTTTATCTGTTTCACCGCTGCTTTTGTTGATTTCCTATTTTATCTCGCTGCGGATCTACAAGAACAAGGAATTTTAATATGGGCAAGCTCTCTGTGCAGGCGGACCGCCATAATAACGGCAGCAGCGGCAGAGATAACGTCGGAAACAGGCTGGGCGAAAAGAATCCCATCCATCCCGATAAATGACGGCAGAAGCCAAATCACTGGCACAAAGCAGATTCCCTGTCTGCACGCTCCCAGGATAAAGCCTTCCCTTGCTTTGCCAAGCGCAAGAAAAAGGGAGGAATAGACGGTATAAAAGCCAAAGAGCAGGAAAGTACAGCCGTTTGCCGCCAGGGCTTTCCGGCCGGCGCGGATCATTTCCCCGTCTCCTTTCGTAAAGCCTGATATAATGGCTGTTGAAAACAGGGCTGAGGTCAGTCCATAGACCGCGCAGAATACGGTCGACCATATAATCGCGGTTCTGACCGCTTCACACAGCCTGTCATATTTTTCAGCGCCGTAATTAAATCCGGCAATTGGCTGAAATCCTTTGATAAATCCAAATACCATCAGACTGCCCATAGCGGTGATTCTTGTTACGGCTCCCAGTCCGGCAATGACTGAATCACCATATTCTTTAGCCTGCAAATTGATGAGTGTTATGGACAGACCTGTCAGAAGCTGGAATACCAGGGTGGGAATGCCGACTTTCATAATTTCCGATATGATTTTCCCAGTAAAACAGCAGTCTTGAACACGGAAGGTAAAGACACTTTCTCTCCGTAATACGTAACGTAAATACACAAGCGCAGACACCGCCTGGGAAATTGCGGTGGCGGTTGCCGCTCCTGTAACCCCCAGTCCCAGAACATAGATAAATACCGGATCCAGGACTATATTCAGTACCGCGCCTGCCATCAACGCACACATCGTGGTTCTGGCCGCTCCCTCGCTTGTCACAATACTGTTCATTGTGACATTAAAGACATTGAATATAGATGAGGCCGTATAAATTCCCGCATAGGCCAAAGCATAGGGCAATATGCTCTCCGTCGCGCCCAGAAGTATCAAAACCGGCTCCAGAAAAAGCAGGGCGCAGACAATCATTACCGCCCCGGCAAGCAGACTGCCGTACAGCGCTGTGCTTGCAGCCTTGTTCGCAGTTTCTTTTTCACCATAGCCCAGCAGCCTGGAAATATAGGAGGCCGCGCCGTTCCCGAACAGCAGTCCCAGTCCTGCCACTATCTGCCCAAGCGGAAATGCCACAGAGATTGCCCCCATCTGGCTGGTTCCCAGACCTCCGACAAAATAGGCGTCCACCAGATTGTACAGCGCGTTGATCATCATTCCGACCATGGTTGGAAGGCCCAGCGCCACAAGTGCTTTTGGGATTGGCGCACTCCCCAGCAATTCCATTTTTGTGTTACCCTCATTCATGATAACACTCCTTTCTTTCATTCGAATTATATACTATATTATATATCACTATATTTTATAGTATTTTCAGTGTCATTACCTATAATACTGTAATTTATAGTATGTGTCAAGTAAAAAGAGAAGGCTTTGTTTTCCATGCTTTATCCGACGCAAAAAGCGCCTGTCGTGATTGGCTAAACCAC
>OGEP01002596.1_pt1 | contig 15490 bp, 16 predicted proteins | sample 1570721 | NCBI WGS metagenome assembly OGEP01 (sample SAMEA2582131, study PRJEB24529) | metagenome | biome: Human gut stool | place: China | collected 2011 | reverse complement strand
TAGCCACGAGCCACGAGCCACGAGCCACTAATACAGTTTCTTGTAAATGCCGTACACCTTATCATAATCGAGGGGTACAAAGCTGTGCTTCATGAGACGCTGCTGATTTTCGATGACCGATTCAGCAAATTCCGGCAATTCTTCTTCTTTAACGCCGTATTCATGGAGCGCTTTCTTGGGCAGGATGACGTTGAGCAGTTTTTCCAGTTCTTCATAGACGTGTTCCGGTTCGCAGCCCAGGATATCGGCAATGAAGCGGTTCAATTTTGCGATTTCCCCGTCCGATTTGATGGACATATAGCAGTTCATAACGCCTGTGAACATGGCGTAGTTCGATTCACCATGAGGTACATGATACTTTGCCCCCAGAGGATAGCTCATGGCATGGACAGCGGCGCAGCCAGGGACACTGAAAGCGATGCCGGCCCAGTTACTGGCCAGGAGGAAATCCTTCATAAGCGGGATGCGCGCTTCCGGACCGTGGTCGCGGATCTGCAAATAGCCCTTGAGGATGAGTTCAATGGCGTTATAGCTGAAAACGCGGAAGCTGGCGCTGGAATCCGGAGACAAGGCCGATTCGACAGCATGGACGAGAGCATCGATGGAACTGGTTGCAAAGACCTTGAAAGGCAGGGTCTTCAAGAGCTGCGAAATGAGGACCGCTTTATCGGCATAAAGCGCATTGTCGGCAATACCCTTCTTCGTGTTGCGGCTGACCAGAGCCATGACCGATACATTGGTGACTTCACTGCCCGTCCCGCACGTCGTCGGGATGAGGATGAGTTCCTTCTCCTTTTCCACAGGAATCTTGCCATCGAACAAATCGAGGACCGGGCTGACCTGCTTCAAGATGAACAACTTGCACAAGTCCATGACCGTGCCGCCGCCGATACCGATGATGCGCTTCACATCCTTGGGCATATCTTTATAAATGGCTTCTGCCATTTCATCAGACGGTTCACCCATGCCATACTTTTCCTGGAACAAGACGTGGCACGTAAGGCCTAAATCCTTGAAATTCGGGTCAAAGATATACTGATTGGTGATAATCAGGTCATCGGCCCCGACCTGCAGGTCTTCCACAAATTCCCGGCACGTATCGTAAGAGTAAATCGTCGGTTTCAACTGTAATTCAATCATTTCATTAACTCCTTTCTAATGGGTAATGCACTCACCGCCTTTAGTGTAACAAAGATGGAATTTATTTTGCAAGCAGTATTCAAAAAAAGCCCATAACTTCAGTCCATTACTGGATATAAGCCAGATATTCTTTAGTTGCTTTTTCGCTGGGCGACTCAAAAATATTTTTTGTGCGTCCAAATTCAATGCCTTTACCATTTTCCATGTATAATGTATAATCTGAAATTCGCCTTGCCTGAGCTAAATTATGGGTAACAATGACAATCGTACAATGCTGTTTCAAAGCTTGTAAAGTTTCTTCAATTTTTATCATATTCCGGACATCTAAAGACGAGCAAGGTTCATCCAAAAGTATCACCTGCGGTTCAACCGTCAAAGCTCTGGCAATACAAAGACGCTGCTGCTGTCCGCCTGATAAATGCCGCGCATCCATATCTAATTCAGATGCGACCTCTTCATAAAGTCCAGTTTCTTTCAAACACCGTTCCATCCGTTTTTCTTGTTCTTTTTTATGTATGCCCTGATAAGTCATTGCATACATTAGATTCTTACGGATAGAAAAAGGAAAAGGGACCGGTTTTTGATAAATCAAGCCAATACGACTTCGGAGATACTGTGGCTGTAAACAACTAACGGATTGTCCATTCAATAAAATTTCACCCTGTTGCTGCAATGACAAATTGTCTATACTACCATGCAGTGTCTTTAACAAGGTACTTTTCCCACAACCAGACATCCCAATAATTGATGTAATTTTATTAGCAAAGATATCCATATTAATATCTTGTAAGATCACTTTTTTTTTACTCCGTACCCACAGATGGCGGACGGATAAACTAGTTTCCATAAGCGTTACCCTTTCCCCAATAGATGACAGGCAATCATGATTATAAATACTATAGATAATAAAACAAAGGCCGTCCCATAAGCCATTTCGACAGCATAACCTTCACTGACTAAGATATATAAGTGAAATGGCAACGACATAAAAGGATCCAGAAGTCCTGGTAAATGGCCAGTATACAGTACAGTTCCTGTGTACATGACAGGTGCCGTAGCTCCCATCGCATACGCCACAGCCAATGCAACAGATGAGGAAATTTCTCTTTTCCGGCAAGGTAGGATAATATGCCATATGGTGTATACTTTCGATACACCCAGGGATAAAGATGAATCCACGATATCCTGCGGAAATTCCCGAAATATTTTTTCAAAGCGCAAAATGACGAAAGGCAAAATCATCAAAGCCAATGTTAATCCAGCTGAAAGGACGCTACGCGGAATCCCCCATACCATAAGAAAAAAACTGTACCCAAAAAGCCCCAGCAAAATCGATGGAACTCCGGAAATACACTGGATAATAAAGCTATAAATCTGATAAAGAAATATATGATGGCAATAAAACACCAAGTAAACAGAAATAGAAAAAGATAGAATAGAAGCAATACCGGCTGCAACAGCTCCCGTGTATAAGCTTCCAATAATGGCAGGGAAGATTCCTCCAGCTACTCCCAAGGGAAGGCCTTGGGGATATTGCAATAAAAAATCAAGACTCATCACCGGAAAGCCTCGGGAAAAGATATACAATAAAATAAAAGCAATGATACTGACGACAAGTGCTCCACATCCATAAACCCACAAACATAAAAAAATTTTTTTCATATATGATGGTCCTTTCTAAATCTGTGACGGAAGCAAAAAAAGGCCAGATTGCATAAAATGAGAACAAGGATTAAAACCATTCCTGAAGCATATAGTGCCTGATAATGAAGACTTCCGTACTCAGCACTTCCCATTTCCAAGGCAATCAGCGACGGAATCGTTTCCCCTTTTCCTAGTAAGGACGGCAATAATTTAGAATTACCCATAACCATCATGACTGCCATTGTTTCACCCATAGCTCGTGAAAAAGCAAGAATCAAGCTGACGCTAAATGCCGGAACCGAAACTGGTAAAATAATTTTCCATAACATATACCATTTGTCGACACCTAAATCAGACGAAGCTTCTTCATATAACTGACGGCTGTATTCCATCGATTCCGAACAGTTCGTCACAATAAACGGCAAAATCATGATAGCTAGTAAAATCCCAGCAGATAACACACACTCTCCAGAAGATACCAGCATGTATCGCTCCATTCCACGAACTAAAATCATTAATCCAATAAAGCCAAATATGACAGAAGGAATGCCTGCCAGCATATCAATAAAAGCCAGCAACCATCGCCGCGGCCGCTCTGGCAGGCAGAAACAAACGAACACCGCACAGCCAATGCCCAGTGGGAATCCTAACAGCAATGCAATAGCAGAGCCATACAAGCTGCCTAACAACATCGTCAAAATACCAAAATGCCCTGGCTGTTCCAAAGGATGCCAATCAGCACTCATCAGAAAATCCCATGGCGAAACTGAAGTAAATAATCCTACTCCTTCGGCACTGATATAGATAATAAGGAATCCCATCATAAATATACCAAGGACCGTACCCAGATAAACTATGGCCGTAAAAAAAAACTCACTGCGATGCATTGTTTCTCCCTGCTCCCTTAACGGTATACCTAAAATCACTTCGTCGGAATAAAGCCCAAATCTCGCACAATAGCTATTCCTGCCTCAGAACGAATATAATCCATGAAGGCTTTTTGAATCGGCGTCAGCTCCCCACTTCCCACGATAATGAGCGGCCGTTGAATCTTATAAGAACCATCTAAGATGGTCTCTGGAGTGGCCATGATTCCATCAACCTTCATCGACGTCAATTTTCCTGCATTTTGGGCCGAAACGCCATAAGAAGCATATCCAATAGCATTTTCATTTTCAATGATTTTTGTTACTAAAGCTCCCATAGACGGGGCTTGGATAGCTGAATCGACTACTTTTGTGTCCCCCATGATTTTCTGTTGGAATACTTCATGAGCACCACCGCCGATATCCCGCGTGACGACGATGATATCCGTATCAGGTAAGGACGGATCTACTTGATTCCACGTCCGATATTCTCCGGAAAAAATCTTTTTGATATCATCACTAGTCAACGAATCTTTTATCTTCGTAATTGGATTATTGGGATTTACAGCAATCGTCAAGGCGTCAATCCCAACCTTGTATTCTTTACAATCCTTAATCTTATCGCGTTCACTTGATTTAAGTTCGCGGGCAATAAGGCCAAAATCGGCTTTTTTATCTAAGACCGCTTTTACACCGGCCCCCGAGCCTCCAGGAGAAACGACGATTTCAATATTGGTATCTGGTAACGAGTCATCCACCTTATTCCATTTCCCATATTTTTCTGTAAAGTCTGTTCCCATTTTAGAAATAACCGGAGCTAGGGTCGTCGAACCATTGAAGGTAATCTGTGCACTTTCCTTTGAAGTCTGCGCCTTCCCGCCATTTCCATCTTGCCCACATGCAGCAGTTAAAGCCAAAATTCCTAATAATAAAGCGGTCACAAACCATCTTTTTTTCAACATTGTTTTCACCTCATCATAAATATACATCTTTACTTTATATATTACTTTATTCTATTTCTATCAGCTGCCGGTCCAAAAATGCGATAGTTATCTTCCCTTGCGGTAATATGGCGGGCGTCGATATATTCCAATATCAGCATGGACGATTTACGGCTGGACTGCGTAGCATCTCGAAAATCGCCTAATGTCATCTTACCGTGTCCATTCAAGTACTGATAAACGATGTTTACAGCCACATCATAAGTTTTTTTTGCAATCACATACTCTGGTGTCAGGAAAATGAACTGCTTTCCTTGTCCCAAGCGGGCGATTTCCACCGCATCCGGACCAATCGTTTCGATATCATCGAGTTTCATCGGTGTAAAGCCGGCTTGTTCCAATTTCTGTAGCAACTGATTTTCCTGCCGTTTCTGGGCTGGCGACAACGTTACATCAAAAGATGCCGCCGCCATATACTTTCCATCCATCCGGCAAGCGCGCTCATCCGTCAGCAAGGTAAGCAACGCCGAAACCGCTTTATCTTGAAGGTTCCCCTGTAACCGCGACCGAAATTCTTCCAACGCCATACCCGGACGAAGGGGATATTTACGGTGATACGTCAACAGCAGCTGCACAGCTTTTCCCCTCAACGATTTATAAACTTCCCGATGCAAATATCCTGCAGGAGTAGGTAAAAGCAGCCCTTCCTCAATCATCCGTTGGACGGTGTCAGCAATTTCATCTTTAGGCATATGGACATATAAGCTCAAGTCATCCATATTAGCAAAGCCATTTTGGGTGCTGCACAGGAAGTCACTGATGATATCATCAAGATTGCCTTCCTCTTTCGTCTTCAGACTATCCAGGACATCTTGATGGAAACGCCGATGTTTACGCGGAGCTGCATCAAGAACTTCTCCGCCGCCGATAGTCGTCATGGGAGAATAAGATCGAAGGACAAAACGGTCTCCGTTTTTGACGAAAACCTCCTCTTCCATCCGCAACTGCAAGAACCCCTCTCCGCCAGGCTGAATAAGTTCCGTCCCAATCGGTACAATGCGGGCCATGACTTCCCGCGTGCCAATAAGTACGCGGACTCGATCCCATAATCCCATCGCTAGCGGTGAGTTTTTCAAGCATTGCACCTTTACATCCAGCATCCAAGCCCCCTTCAATAACGGAGAAACGGAAACAACGTCACCGCGCTGGATTTCTTCCAGTCCGATGTTCGTCAAGTTTAGTGCCGTCCGATGACGAGCGCCAGCAACCTTGACATTCTGCTCATGAATCTGGATATTACGAACCTTCGTCTTAACCAGACCTGGATAGACGTATAATTCATCACCAACTGACAAGGAGCCATCTAACAAAGTACCCGTCACGACCGTCCCAAATCCTTTGACACTAAAGGACCGATCAATATTCATCCTGGCTTCTCCTTTTTCTTCCATAGCTGGATGCTTTTCCGCCCATTCTTGTATCTTTAATTTCAGCAGTTCAATACCTTTTCCACTGACAGCATCGGTTTCAACGATTTCTGCATCTTTCAATACAGTATCTGATAATTGCTCACGAATGTCTTCGCGAGCGAGTTCTTGAAGTTCTGCATCAACTGTATCCACTTTCGTCAGGACTATGATGAATTCGCGAACGCCTAATACTGTTAAAATGTCGATATGTTCCCGTGTCTGCGGCATTACCCCTTCGCCCGCATCAATAACCAGTAAAACCAGGTTAATACCTGGCAAACCAGCTACCATGTTCTTGATAAACCGTTCATGACCGGGGACATCAACAATACCAACACGCTGTCCATCAGGCAAATCCAGATAGGCAAAGCCCAGATTTATCGACAATCCTCTTTTTTTCTCTTCCTTCGTCGTATCCGTTTCCATCCCGGTCAACGCTTTAATAAGTGTTGTTTTTCCATGGTCAACATGACCGGCTGTTGCAATAACTAAATAGGCCATTGAATTCCATCCTCTCTGTATATATCCTATTAAAAAGGGGGAATGTCCCTGACGAGATATCCCCCCCTGATAGATTATTCTTCTACAACGGCTACGACTCTTTTCCTCAATCCTTTGCGAACATAAGTGAAACTGGTGTAGATGACGACGGCTATGATAATCCATGTCAACAATTTCAAATCCATATTCACGACAAGATTCGTTGCAAGCAAAACGGCAATAACGCCAGTAACAGTAAAGCACAAGCTGACTTTCCGGGAATAGTCACCGGCAGCAATGAACTCTTTGCCAGCCACAGGCATCAACGCTGCCGCCGACCCCATCATAACAGGGAAAGCGACAATCGGATTCATGCCAAGCATGAAAACCATAACCATGCATGGCGCATAAAGGCCGCAACCTAATGTCATCAAAGCGCCAAAAACGAAATTCAAAACAATGGCGATGATTAATTTTGCACCGTCTAAGCCGACAGCTGTATTACCACTCCCCAAGAAATCGACAAAGCCAACTTGCTTGCCAACCATCAGGATAGCCGTAACAAAAAGGGCGATGCCCAAATAAAGCTGCACTTTCTGTTCTGGAAGTTTAGGAACCAGCCTGCCGCCTACAGCCGCACCGATGATAGCCGCGAAAATAAGCGAAAATAAAGTAAGCGGTTCTACTTCGACATTCTTAATGAAAATATAAGCTTCCAACATGACAGGAACAGTAAAAGCGACATTCAGCGTCCCCGGCAGCAGCCGGTCGTGTTTCAACTGTTTCGTAACATTCAGTAACATCGTCGAAGTCGCAAAACTGCCAATGCCGAAAACATCGAAAAAGTCAACAACAAAGCCGATGATCAAATTTATGATCCAGCTTCCATACCCAAGGTCATGGCGATGAGCATATAAATCCCGTACATAGAAAAATAAGAAATACACCAATAATATAGCTAATAAGCCAAGCAGTACTTGTACAATCATAGGGTTACCTCCGGTTATTTGGATGTGGCATGTTTTCGTATAACCAACTTGATTGCAGCTAGGGCTTTAATAGCATCGACATGCGCAACGGCATTTTCACCAATGACTTCAGTTTCTTTGCCGTCAACAGACTTATTGATGTCCAGAACCTGCTTCGCATAGTCATTCTGAACTACAAAGTTTGCCTGCTTGCCAATAAATTTGAGACCGACAACGCTTATTCCCTGTCGTCCGATTTGTTCCATCGTATTCATAAAATCGACATCTGAATTCCCCCATCCATCTGCCGAAATAACAGCCCCATCACACTGCATTCCTTGCAACCAGACAGCTACCCGCTGTCCGACGAGGTGTTTCATCCGGTTATCCTGAGGTGTCCCGACAACCAGGACTCCGGCAAAGTCAATGTCCGGATCTTCAGCAAAGACCTTTACCAGGGGATCTTCAAAATAATGTTTCGTCGTTTCTTTCGTAGAAGGACCGATTCCCATAGACATACCTCCCTTTCCTAGACCATAGCCCGCAGCATACCGTCGCGGATTTCATTGGCCGTCAGAAAAACAGGCATATTATTCATATCAATAATGGAAACGCCTCCCGTAAACCCGCTCGGTTCCATAGGAAATACCATAGTATCATACATAGCCCCTTGACCAGCGACCTGACGAACCAGAGCAACCCTGGGTTTTCCTGGATGGGATATTTTTTCATACACATGCGTCTCAATGGCATGGCGTCCATCCATCTCTTTCATCAGCTGTCGTATATGCTGAATATAGTCATCTGCCAGAGCAAACATATCCAAGCAAAGTTTTCGGGTTAAAATGCAATTCTTTCTAGCTAATATATCGAGTACAATAAGGTAATCTTCCTCTTTGGGTGTCCCTGCGCGCCCCCATTTGACATGTTCTTTCAACAGGCCTTCTGTTGACCCGAACTCATGCATCTGTTCACCATCACGGATAGCCCCGCATAAGGCCACGCATACCCCAGTCAGGGTATGCGTGATACCTGTGCCAGGAACCCCCAGAACCTTAGTCGATATGGGAATAAAATCCATAATCGTATTGGTCTGGAGTTTCCGGCAATGCGGTGGCAAAACATGAATCGTCAGTTGTTCAATATCGGGGCAATCGTAAGAGAAAGTATTTGGAACTTGTAAACGATCTGGTTTCAGCTCAAAACGAGTTCCAGCAGTAACTTCCTGCATATGGAAAACTCGTATACGTAACGATTCGCCTCGCATTATCCCACCTGCTCTTCAGTCAATCATGCCTGTTAAATGTGTGCAATATATTCGTACGGCAAAGGTACGATTTTCCCAGGCGTCTGGATGTCTTCCAGAGCTTGAAGGGTATCGCGGACAATGCCTAACTGCATGGGGACATTATGTGGTTCCCCTGCATTCGCACCCATCGGGACACGAGGAGCTACAGCACGCGGCGTACCGTTTTGACGGACGACGGGCGGTAATGCGGCAATAATAATAGTAGGAATTCCAATTTCTTCAATGGCTCGCTGCACGATCACGGCAGTTCTATGGCAAGTGCCTCACCCAGCGGTCATGATGACGCCATCGACGTTTTCTTCTTTCAGTCGTCTGGCGATTTCCGGTCCGGTCTTATCATGGAATACTTCCTGGTCGCCGCCGCCACCCATGAAACCATAGTGGAACGGAGCTGTTTCCTTAATGAACCCTTCCTTGACCAGGTCGTGTAAACGATCCAGCGGGAACATGCAGTTGATGTCGCGGTTCGCATCGGTGTTATCATAACCGCCATGGGAAATCATGAGTTCCGATGTCGGTGTATCGTCGGGAATGACTCGGAACGAGGTATCCCCGGCCAGATTGAAGCGGGGATCCGTTTTAACGTGAGCGCCGCAAGCCGAAGCCAGGGCGATTCTCATTTGGTTCAAGGGCTTGGTAACCGGTGTAAAAATAGATTTAGGTGTAATCGGCACGTAAATCTCGGACTGCAAGCCTTCAAATACAGTGATGCTCATAAGGCATTTCCTCCTATAGTCAGAATTAGATATCTTTTTTGCGTTCTCTCATGAGACGCTGCTGGGCACGGATAGCCCGTACGTATTTATCATTCGGTTCCTGATCAAACACTTCCGGGTAGGACATCAAAAAGCCGACTTCCTGTCCTACTTCTAAATCATAATTGGAAATAATCATCCGTTTCGGAATCCGAAGCTGCCCCAGACGTCCCTTTAAGTCAATGGCAACGCTGCCGTCATGTACTTCGACGATAATGCCTTCGTACATACATTCACTTGACATGTATTTTAATTCATGTTCAGCCATAGTATCCATCTCCAGCCCGAGCCTGTTTATCCTTCAGGCTCGTATTTTTCCAAGCGTTTCTTGCTCTTCGGCAACACTTGTTCGTTATCTACCAGGTCGATTTTACGGCCTGTAGTCTTTTCGATGATGTCAATATTGTTTAACTTAACGTTGACATTCCATTTTCGTTCAGCTGGTTTTATCGTACCGCCGCCAATCAAGGTCTTGAGCATAGCTAACTGACGGATAGCATCTTCCTGGCACAGAGTGTTGTTGCCAAGGATTTCATTTTCAATCCCCTGCATGGATTTGTTGTTGTCACACATCGCACCCATGTACTTATTGCCGACGACCAAAGCCCCCTGCTTAGCGCAGTAGGAAGCGCCAACAACTTTGACACCCCGTTTCCCAATTTGCTCAATATGGGATGTAAAGTCAACGTGGTTATTGCCAAAGCCTTCTGTCGTCACGATAGCACCATCAACTCCCAGGCATTCTACAGTCTGACCAACGCGGCCGGATACGTAGAATTTATCCGAGTTTGCCTGCGGTGAACCGACTAGCATGACGCCGACAAGGTCAATTTCATCGTCGTGCAGGGCTTCCAGTACCAGCGGTTCGCGCCAATAATGGCGGGACATTTCTTTGGAAGCCGGCCCGATGCAGGTCAAGGCATGGATGCATCCATCAAGGACTTCCAAAGGATTGACCATGACAGGCACATTCCCAAGGTCAACGTTCGGCTTGGCTCCCAGCGTGCCTACCGGTTCTACCGGCAGCAGCAGGTTATCGTGCATAGCGCCCTGGCCCATGATTTCCTTAACAATGACAACTTTAGGTTTGCCTGGATGACGGTACTGGGTCAACGTTTCTTTTTCAGTGACCAACGAGTCATCGGCTTTCTTCAAAGCTTCCCGGATTTCCTGGCAAATATAGTCTGAAGCCCGGTGAGCGGCCAGCGGACCCGGACGTTCCATATTGGCATGAGCCCGGATAGTAACATTGGTCTTGATAAAGATTTCTCCTTTATCGGGAGAACCGGGGCGGCCCCACATGATATTACGGTCCATTTCCCCTTCACTGGAACCAAATTCACCAATCTGGACGCCATTGTGGTCTGTACCGGTAACCATGAAAATAACCCCATCGAGTACACGGGTTACCCCTTCCCCGACTTCGCCTTCCATCTTAGTGGCAATAGGCTGTACGTCCATGATAGTATTGCTGTACTCACCATAGCGATCCGGTGTAATAATATCTAATTCCATCTTTTCAACTAATTCCTGTGAATCAGCTGCTTCTTCACAAATTCCGTCTTTACGGATTGTCAAGGTCGTACCTTCGATTTTGGTTTCATCACCAAAAACAACTTTTTCTATTTTTACGTGGTCATGACGAACTTCACGGACTTTGACAGCTGCTTCTTCCACTGCGGGAGCAACATCCCCTTCCGGGACAGCTCCCGTTCCAGATCCGGAGTCAACAACTGCAGACTGCGTATTCGCTTCCGCCGGAACAGTCACTCCTGTGGATACATTGCCAAGCGGAAATTCTAAATCAATCCCTTTACCTTCACTTATGTGAATTTTAACCGTACCAGCTGCAGTAACGGTCTGCGAAACGCCAGGCGCAACAGATTCCATCGAAGTCTTTTCTGCCTGTGGTGCTTCTGTCGGCGTTTCAGCAGGTGCGCTTTCCGCTATCACTTCAGCTTCTTCTTTAGCTCCCTCAACAATATCCGGCGTTAAAGGAACTAAAGAGTCGGTTGTTTGTTTTAAAGTAGCCCCGATAACCTGTTCGATTTTCAGGACATTATCGGGAATCGTCAACAATCCGGAATCTTCTAAATCCGCGAAAATTGACGGATCTTCCAAATTGGAAGCCTGTAATACAGTGCCTGCTTCGGCACGGCAGCATAATACTGCTGGGTCTTTTGCATGGTCTTTCGCCATTTCTGCTGTAATAGACATAGGGTCATCCTCCTGTTTAAACTTTTTGCTGTTTAAAAATCATTGAGGAAGTTTGCGATACAGCTTGTGACCATCTGCCCGCAGTACATGATCAGTATGATGATAAACTGGCACTCCTAACCTAGGAGCTACACCCATGACGGTGTTCGTTCAATTAGAGCAAGTTCCTACAACCAGAACTTCTGCACCTGCTTTTTTCAAAGCAATTACCGTTTCTGCCTGCCCTGGGCATTCGCCCGGCAAGTCACATCTGTATCGGCCATTTACCTCAACCATTCGCTTGCACCGTTTCTTGGCAACAACTGTCGCACCCATACTTTCCGCAACATGGGTCAGGCGTTCTTCAGAACCGCCACATTCACAAATCAAGATGCCCGCTTTGCGCGATTCCTGTGGGAAGGGCATCGCAACCAGGAAGGCTCCGCTCGTCTTAGTGACCGGCGATTCTTCACTGCCAGCACGACCGGTCTGCGGTCCGCCAACGACGATTTCGCCATGTGGATGGATATAGCCGCCTGCCTTCAGAATCAGTTCCCGAGCAGGCGTCCCAATGGGTACATTGACGAAGACACTCTCTTTGTGTTCAACCCGCCCCGATACGGTCAAATCCTTATCGATGGCCGGTTTCCGACTTTCAATGGCTTCGGCAATATGCTTGATAGTTTCCACATTATCGATGCAAGCCCCGACAGTACCTGGAAGCTGTCCCGGTTCAAGGACAATACCAAGGATTTCACGGACAATGACGCGTTCATCACCAGCCGGATACATGTCCGGTAAGCGGAAAATGTCGATAGCCGGTTCATCCTTGACTGCTTTAATCAAGGCGAGGACTGCCTCTTTATGCTTCGGTTTGATAGCAATGTAGGCTTTTGGCGCCTTTGTAATTTCCATGCAATACTTAATGCCGCGTACTAGCTGTGCAGCCTGGGTTTCTACCTGATGGATATTATGAGCTAATAAGGGCTCACATTCTGCTGCATTGGCAATGAATACACCATCGGGAATCTCCGTCTTCAATTTAACGGCCGTCGGGAAACCTGCACCACCAGCACCGACAACACCAGCCGCCGCAATGGCTTCCAATTTCGTCTGGCATTCCGGAATCGGCACATACTTCGTGAAATCTTGAACGTCATCAGCATCCAGATGGACATCTGTCGTTGTTACTTTTGTAATGGTACCGGAATAACTAGCATGAATATTGGCCCCCAATCCGTTAGGAACGGCAATCAACTGGCCACGCTGTACGTGTTCTCCTTCAGCAACAATCACCTGGCAGGGACCTCCAACATGCTGTTTTAATGGCAATACAATGTTCTTCATTTCATTCACCTCCTTTCCATAAGATGACGGTTACACTGCATTTGTACTTTTATGAACATATACAGTGAGATAATATCCCGTCGTATTTTTATCATATCATGTCCCAAGTCTTGAACAAACAGGACACAGTTGACCAATTCTTGACTTATTTTTGATTTTCCTATTTATAATAAATGGACATTTTTTCTAGAACCTTATATAATAAGAAATACCCCTTATGATAATAGTTCGCGTCTTGAGGCTGTCGCATGGTAACATGCAACGGCCATGTCTATTTTTACAGGGTATATCTAAATGTGAACCGAGGCGGGCATCTATGAAATTATCAAGCTATTCATCGGCATTAAAAAAACTGATTGACTTCACCCAGGCCAGCTCTACCCAGCTAGCTCAACAAGTCGGATACGATATTTCGTATATCAGCAAATGGAAAAGTGGGACAAAGTTGCCTTCATCGCGTGCCATTGAACGCATCAACAACGAAATGGGAAAATACTTTGCCAGCTTAATTATGGACAAAGAATTGACCGAAGAATTTTACGCTTTTTTTCTCATTCCGCCATCACAAAATGATTTGGCCTTCTCTATTGCCCAATATCTTTCTACAGCCTATCGTGATACCTTGCATATGCACCGTACAGCCGAAACAGCGCCTCATAAAACATCACACATCCTCACCGATCCAGAAGATATAAAATGCCTGTTCATCGATTGCTTCCAAAAGCAGTTGTTAATGCGCAAAGATCACCCTGAATTACTGATTTTCGGTGATTTTTGTGCTCTCTACGACGCCGGTTTCTGGCCCAGTCTGCGAGAAGCTGCTGAACAGGGTATCGCTTTGAAGGTCACCGTCGGCATACGTCAGAAAAAACTCGCCGAAGACTGGCATTATACTAAGGCATTATACGATACATTAAATCAATATCTCTCTTTTGATTTCACCTTGTATGAATATAAGGATAGTTTCTTCAATAATCTCATCATCCTTGACCATAAATTCGTCATCCAATATGCTCAGCAACCAGACAATGCTTTCGGCTTATGCACTTACATCGACGATCCCATCGCTGTCCAGTCTATCTACAAAAAATTCGTCGCTAAAAAAATGGCTGCTGCATCGATATTGCAAAGCACGAGTTCACCATGGAAAGCTGATCCAGGCTACCGCACATGGTTTTATGAACGGGCACACTTTTTCTTCTACTTGACCAACGGCATCGAATACCTCCTGCCCCACGAAGTCTTCGACCGGCTGCAACAGCAGGAACTTCCAGAGCAGGCCATGTCCATTGAACGGCTGCGCATAACTTGGGAAGAAATCATCAATAAATCCCATCTGAAATTAATGATTCCCAGCTCTTCGATTATCCGATATCTAGAAACAGGCGACATCGATTTAACGCAATACCAATACAAAATGAGCCCAAAAGAACGGATTGCTCATATGAAAAATGTCCTCACTTGCCTAAGAGCCAATCCCCGCATCACTATTGGCCTTCTTTTTTCCTCTCCCGGTTCTACGCAAAACCTTTCTTTTTATTCAAATTATAAAGCATCTTTTTTCAAAAAAAACGCAACGTGCATCCCCAAAGAAGCTAATGCCTTCTACTTAATCAAAGATTCCAAGCTGCACACCCATTTCTTGACTTTTTTCCAACAGCTAAGGAACTTACCGACTTATCATGAATACAGTGAGAAAGAACTCGCCGAAAAATATGTCCAATATCAGCCATTGGCCGAACGAATCGTGTCTATCCATACAGGTCAATAAAAATTCAAGGATTCAATAATGTTTCAAATTCAAAATAGTGTCCTGTTCCATGATTCCATGCTATAATAAACCTGTCTTGGGGAGGGATGGGTTCTGGTGTTCCCTCTGGTCTTCAAAACCAGCATGGGGAGTTAGTAGCTTCTCAGGTGGGTTCGATTCCCACACTTTCCCGCCATGAAATAAAAATAACCTGCTGCATTAAGCAAAACCACTTAATGCGGCAGGTTATTTTTATTATTTTCGTAATCCATAACGGATAAAGACCAAACTCACTTCGTAAAGCAAGAGAACGGGAACAGCTAACAGCGATTGAGAGATGATGTCCGTTGTCGGCGTAATAATAGCTGCTATGATAAAAGCCAATACAATGATGTATTTACGCAGTTTTCGTAATTGTGGCGAAGTGATAAATCCCATTTGGGCTAGGGCAATCAATATCATAGGCAGATTGAAGATAATGCCAAATGGCAAAACCATGAGGATGGCAAAATCGAGATAGCTTTCTAAGGACCATAAAGGGTGTACCGATGCGGTTGCAAAGGTCATAAAAAAGCGAGGTTACTGAAAAAGTCTTAATATAAAAAAATGCTCACGTCCAAAAGAC
>OGEP01002595.1_pt1 | contig 15491 bp, 18 predicted proteins | sample 1570721 | NCBI WGS metagenome assembly OGEP01 (sample SAMEA2582131, study PRJEB24529) | metagenome | biome: Human gut stool | place: China | collected 2011 | reverse complement strand
TGAAATGTGAGATCTGCCACGGTCCCGACAAGGCCAACCCGCAGCTGCCGACCATTGACAACTGCAAGACCTGTCATGACATCAAGGCCTTGGTTGAAAAGACCAAAAACGTCAAACCGACCAATCCGCACGTTTCGCCTCACTACCAAGATCAGCTCGATTGCGTGAACTGCCACTACATGCACGAAGAGCCGGTCAACTTCTGCGACCGGTGCCACACTTTCGGCTTTAAAGTACCCTGACAACAAGAAGCCGCCCGAAGGCGGCCCGACGCATTGTCTTCAGTGCTTATTGGCATATAGCCGATCCGGCGAAACGATGACCGGATCGATGATGTGCCATTCGTTGTTTTCAAGTTTGCGATAAAAGCAGCTCTCTCGTCCGGTATGGCAGGCCATACCGCCCACTTGCGTAACGATGTAGAGCACGCTGTCGCCGTCGCAATCGAGTCGTATTTCGTGCAGCTTCTGCACATTGCCCGACTCCTCACCCTTGCGCCACAACTTGCCGCGCGAACGCGAGAAATAAACCCCTCGCCCTGTAACCTGCGCTTCATGCAGCGCCTCGGCATTGGCCCAAGCAAGCATCAGCACGCGCCCGCTTTCAAAATCCTGCGTCACCACGGGAACAAGCCCGTTGGAGTTGAACTTCACCTCGTCGATCCAATTCTTTGTCACAACCGCACCGTAATGCCCTTTTCGGCCATGTACTTCTTGGCTTGACGCACAGAATATTCGCCGAAGTGAAAAATCGAGGCCGCAAGCACCGCATCAGCCTTGCCGATCGTGACGCCTTCGACCAGATGATCAAGATTACCCACACCGCCCGAGGCAATCACCGGTACCGATACGGCTTCCGAGACCGTGCGGGTGAGTTCCAGATCAAAACCTTGTTTGGTGCCGTCGCAGTCCATACTCGTGAGCAGAATCTCACCGGCGCCGAGAGCCGTCACCTTCTTGGCCCACTCAACAGCATCGAGCCCGGTCGCCGTCCTTCCCCCGTGCGTGAAGACCTCCCAACCTTTGCTCGGGTCAGCTCTGTCGCGCCTCCGAGCGTCAATGGCCACCACAATACACTGCGATCCGTGCAGGGCGGCAGACTCTCCGATCAAATCGGGATTATTGACGCCGGCCGTGTTGATCGAAATCTTGTCGGCGCCGGCATTCAAAAGGCGACGGATATCGGAAACTTTGCGCACGCCGCCGCCAACGGTAAGCGGAATAAACACTTGCCCGGCCACGGCTTCGATCACGGACAATATGATGTCGCGCTGATCACTCGAAGCCGTGATGTCGAGAAAGGTCAATTCGTCTGCTCCCTCTTCGTTGTAGCGACGAGCAATCTCCACCGGATCGCCCGCGTCGCGTAGCGAGACAAAATTAACACCCTTGACAACGCGCCCTGCGGTCACGTCCAAGCACGGAATGATGCGTTTGGCTAGCATGGTTCGCGTCCTTGTGCACTTTCAATCATTCGACGCCGACAAGCTTTTGGGCTTCGGCAAAATCAATGGTGCCCTCGTAAAGACTGCGGCCGAGAACAGCTCCCATGACGCCGTCTTTTTCCACCTGCAGGAGCGCGCGCACATCGTCGAGCGTATGCATACCGCCCGAAGCGATCACGGGGACTGACACGGCACGGGCAAGTGCCGCCGTCGCGTCCACATTCACGCCAGAAAGCATGCCGTCACGAGCAATGTCCGTATAAAGGAAAGCCGAAACGCCATAGTCTTCAAAACGTTGCGCCAAATCAATGACATCATGCCCGGTACTCTTTACCCAACCGTCGGTGGCCACGATGCCATCCTTGGCATCCAGAGCCACAATGATGCTGTCGGTAAAAACAGCACAGGCTTCCTTCAGAAAACCCGGTGTCTTCACGGCGGCTGTGCCGATGACGGCATAACGCACACCCGCATCGAGATACGCTTCGATCTGATCGAGCGTACGGATGCCGCCGCCCACTTCAATTTCGGCGTCTTCTCCGATTTCTTCGATCATTTCACGAATGAGCGGCGCATTTACGGGCTTACCCGTCTTGGCACCGTCCAAATCCACGATATGGATGCGCTCGGCACCCAAATCTGCCCACTGACAAGCCTGATCAACGGCGTCTTCGTTATAGACCGTAATGTTGTTTTCCAAATCGCCCTGACGCAGACGTACGCAACGCCCTTTTTGCAGATCGATTGCAGGAATTAAAAGCATGATGAAACCCGATTGTTTTGAAAAAAGGCTTTCCTTAAAGCCGGAAGATCACCCCGAAGACCTCTCCGAGGCGCAAACGAATGTTCAAATGTTCCAGTGCACGAAATTGGAAAAGATCTTCAAACCGCTTGCGGCGCTCTTTTCCGGGTGAAACTGGGTTGCAAAAATATTGTCTCTGGCAACGGCGCAGACAAAGGGCAGACCGTAGCTCGAGGTACCGGCCGCAAGCGCATCGTCTTCAGGCGCCACGAAATAGCTGTGCACGAAATAAAACCAGCTCTTGTCAGCAATGCCGTTCCACAAGGGATGTGCCATGCGCTGCGTGACGGTGTTCCACCCCATCTGGGGCACTTTCAGTCGTTCGCCGTTGGCGCGTACCAGCGCAGCTTCCGGGAAGCGAATGACTTTGCCTGCCATGAGACCCAGACCCGCGCAGTCGTTTTCATCGCTGCGCTCAAAGAGCATCTGCATGCCGATGCAGACGGCCAAAACGGGTTTGGAAGCCAAAGCCCGCAAGACGGCGTCCTTCAATCCCGATTCTCCAAGACAGCGCATGCAGTCACCCATCGCTCCCTGTCCCGGAAAGATGACGCGGTCGGCCGCATCAATTTCGGCCGCGCTTTGCGTAACCAACACATCGGCACCGTCGGCCACGGCCTTGACCGCTTGACCGACGCTACGCAGATTACCGGTGCCGTAATCCACAATGGCTATTTTCATAGCGCACCCTTCGTGCTCGGAATCACATCGGCGGCGCGCGCATCGGTTGCCACCGCGGCACGCAACGCACGCGCAAACGCCTTAAAGATCGACTCGGCCTGATGGTGAGCGTTCTCTCCCTTGAGATTATCGATGTGAAGCGTCATGCCGGCATGATTGGAAACCGCTTGGAAAAACTCGCGCACAAGCTGCGAGTCGAGTGCGCCGATCATCGGCGCGGCGAAGTCGCACGAGAAATACAACCCCGGGCGCCCGGAAAGATCAAGCACAACGCGCGACAACGATTCGTCGAGCGGTATGCATGCCTGACCGTAGCGCACGATGCCCTTTTTGTCGCCGAGCGCTTCCTTGAGCGCCTGGCCGAACACAATGCCAGCATCTTCGACCGTGTGATGGCCGTCGACGTAGAGGTCGCCCTCGACCTGCGCTTCCAGGTCCATCAATCCATGGCGGGCGATCTGCTCAAGCATGTGATCAAAAAAACCGATGCCCGTGTTCACGGCGCAACGACCGGTGCCGTCCAAATTCAGACGCACCTTGATTTGCGTTTCTTTCGTGTTGCGCGAAATGGCTGCGGTACGCATCAACGGATACTCCCTAACATCGTTGATTGAACCCGAGCGGGCGCCGGCCTCGGCCACGCCCGTGCTACAGGTTTATGCCGATTACTTTTCGTCCTGAATACGGTAGTGGGCACTGGCTGCGTGAGCATAAAGCGACTCGCCCTTACCCAGGCATTCGGCTATGCGTGCCAGAGGCGTAACGCCCTGCTGTTGCACGTAAATCATGCTCGTACGTTTCTGGAAGTCATAAACGCCCAACGGCGAAGAGAAGCGGGCCGTGCGGCTCGTCGGCAGCACGTGGTTGGGACCAGCGCAGTAGTCGCCAAGTGCTTCGGACGAGTAGCGGCCCAGGAAAATGGCGCCCGCGTGGTGAATCAGATCTGCCCACTTTTCCGGATCGTCCGTGCTCATTTCCAAATGTTCAGGAGCGATCGTATCGGCAATGCGACAGGCTTCCTCCAAATCGCGAGTGACGATAATGGCGCCGCGGTTGGCAAGCGACTGACGGATGATGTCCTTGCGCGGCATCGATTCGATCTGACGATCCATCGAGGCTTCGACCGCATCGGCAAAAGCCGCGTCGGGCGTGAGCAACACCGCCTGCGCGAGCACGTCGTGCTCGGCCTGACTGAAAAGATCCATCGCAATCCAGTCCGGATCGGTCTTGCCGTCGCAAATGACGAGAATCTCGGAGGGGCCGGCGATCATGTCGATACCCACGCGACCGAACACCTTACGTTTAGCTGCCGCCACATAAGCGTTGCCCGGGCCCACGATCTTGTCGACCGGCTCGATCGTTTCGGTACCGTAAGCAAGAGCTGCCACAGCTTGCGCGCCGCCGATTGTGAAGGCGCGGGACACGCCGGCCAGACTTGCAGCAGCCAGAACCAATTGATTCTTCTGTCCGCCAGGAGTGGGCACTACCATTTCGATACGCTTGACGCCTGCGACCAGAGCCGGCATCGCGTTCATCAGAACGGAACTCGGATAGGCCGCCAGACCGCCCGGGACATACAGACCGACCGAGTCGACGGGCGTGACACGCTGCCCCAACTTATTGCCGTATTCGTCGCAAACCGTGAAGCTCTTTTCGAGTTCGTTTTCGTGGAACACGCGGATGCGGCGAGCCGCTTCTTCCAGAGCCGTGCGCTGATCTTCAGGCAGCGTTTCGAGCGCTTGACGCATCTCTTCGACCGAGATCACCAGATCGGAAAGCTTTTCTGCGGGCAGTCGGTCAAAGCGCGCCGTGTATTCGAGCACGGCTGCATCGCCACGCTCACGCACATCATCGACAATCGCTTCGGCCCGACGCGTGATCTCCGGATCAACACTGGCGTCCACCGCCACCAATTCACTGAATTTCTTCTGGAAGTCTGCCTCGGCAGACGACAAACGACGAATCTTCATTATTTCCTCCCTACAAATCTTGCGTTCTTATTCCTTTCGACGGCGCTCTTCGGCAACCGAGCGCATGGCGTCCATGATCGGCATCAGTTCTTCACGCTTGAGCTTCATGGCAGCCTGATTGACGATGAGGCGCGACGAAATCGGCGCAATCGTCTTAATCTCCACCATATTGTTGGCTTTGAGTGTCGCCCCAGTACTCACCAGATCAACGATGGCGTCGGCCAGTCCGGCAATCGGGGCAAGCTCCATGGAACCGTATAGCTTGATGAGGTCAACGTGAACGCCTTCGCGGGCGAAGTAGTCTCGCGACCACTTGATGTACTTGGTTGCCACACGAATGCGGCTGCCGCGGCGAACATTGGTATCCCAGTCAAAGCCGCGGGGAGCGGCCACACTCATGCGGCAGCGGGCGATGCCCAAATCCACGGGCACGTACAGGCCGTTGCCGCCGTGCTCATAGAGCGAATCCCAGCCGGCAACGCCAAGGTCTGCCGCGCCGTACTGCACGTACGTCGGCACATCGGTTGCACGAAGCACCACGATGCGGAGATCCTCCCGATTCGTTCCGATCATGAGCTTGCGCGAGTCTTCCGGATTTTCCAGCGGACGAATGCCGGCGGCGGCCAGAAACGGCAACACCTCCTCAAAGATTCGTCCTTTCGATAGAGCAAGCGTAATCATTTCTGCGCCTTATTGTTTTCTTTTTTGGTTTTGGATCTAGTTTAACCGTTCGATCTGCGCTCCCAACGCAGAAAGCTTGGCTTCGATGTGTTCGTAACCACGATCCAGATGGTAGATGCGTTCAATGACAGACTCGCCCTGTGCTGCCAATGCCGCAATGACAAGACACGCCGAAGCGCGCAGATCGGTGGCCATCACATTGGCCGCGTCGAGCTTTTCAACGCCCTGCACTACGGCCGTGTGACCGTCGACGTGAATGTCCGCTCCCATGCGCTGCAACTCGGGCACGTGCATGAAGCGATTTTCGAAAATGGTTTCCACGATGCGGCCCGTGCCCTGGGCAACGGCATCGAGCGCCATAAACTGCGCCTGCATGTCCGTCGGAAAGCCAGGATGCGTAATAGTGCGCACGTCCACGGCCTTTGGACGTCCCGAAATCTTGGCGCGGATCCAATCCTCGCCGACTTCCACGTCGCCGCCCGCTTCGCGCAGCTTGCCGATAACCGCTTCCATCGCCCAAGGCACCGTATCGGTCACCATCACATCGCCGCCGGTGGCCAGCGCCGCACATAGGAACGTGCCCGTTTCGATGCGATCGGCGATGACGGAGTGTTCGCAGCCGTGAAGCTTTTCCACACCTTCGATCACGATCTGAGGCGTACCCGCACCAGTGATCTTTGCGCCCATCTTGTTGAGACATTCGGCCAGATCCATGACTTCGGGTTCGCGCGCCGCGTTTTCAATCACGGTCGTACCTTCGGCAAGTGCCGCGGCCATCATGATGTTCTCGGTGCCGGTCACCGTGACCATGTCGGGCACGATGCGGCACCCCTTCAGGCGACCGGCGCGAGCCTGCATGTAACCATGATCGATTTCGATTTCCGCGCCCATCATCTTGAGCGCCTTAATGTGTTGATCGACCGGTCGCGCGCCGATCGAGCAGCCACCCGGTAGAGAAACTCGTGCGTTGCCGAAACGCGTCGTCAGAGGTCCGAGCACCACAACGGAAGCACGCATTGTCTTGACGAGCTCGTACGGAGCCTGCGTGGAGGTGAGATTGCCCGCATTGATGCGAACCGAGCCGTTGCCCAGCTCTTCGAACGTCACGCCCATGCCCTCGAGAAGTTTGGCCATTGTGCGCACGTCAGCGAGATCCGGAACGTTGTGCAGCACCACATCGTCGGCCGTTAAAAGCGCCGCGGCAATGATCGGCAACGCGGCATTTTTGGCACCAGCTGCCTTTACTTGTCCGACAAGGCGACGACCGCCAACGATTCTAAGTTTACTCATATTCCTGTCCCTTTTTTGCGAAACTAAACTAGAACTCAGGAAATTTTCTACGAATTACTCATTGCTGTCCAAAAAAATGTGCTTAGGCAGATCGTGACGTTTTAACTCGTTGATTTCAAACGAAGTTGAGTTTTGACGGTGAAACCAAGTTCCCCGTCAATCGAATAAGCGTTGTTGCACCCCTTCCAAAGACGACTCGTAAGATTCTGCCGGAAGGTTTAGTAGCTCGATTATTTGCATCAAGTTGTTGTGCGTAAGCAGGTTCATGCTAAGGTAGTCGAAAAGTCTTGAGAAACTCCAGGGTACTTGACCAGGCGGAGCAATACATCCACAAGCAGCACTGTGATCATGGCTCCACAAATTTGATTCATGACGGCATTGAGACTCCTGCCGATGAAGTTCTGGACGCGAAGGTTCACCTTGATCTTCTTGAAGAACAGTTCGAACTTCAAACGATCTCGATAGAGTTGAGCAATCTGAGGGCCAGTAAGATTCTCGGCGTTTGAAATAAACCGGAACCATAAATGCTCCTAACCCCGGTAGTAGTAAGTTTCCAGAATGCTGAAGTTCGTGTGATTGTTGATATAAGGAGAAGGTGGGTACTTTATGCTGTCATGCGACAATTTTTTTTTTGCCCTCCTATAGCCGGAACTGCACATGATGAGTATGTCAATATTGTGTTGAAGATGGAAATACTAGCCGGACTTCTGCAAAAGTAGAAAGTCCTGAACAACAGACAATGCAAATCAAGAGCAAAACGGCTAGAAGCTCATGCCGAAGCCGCAAGATTTTTTGAGATTGATAAAGTGTGCTACACAGCCTCAGGATGTTAACTTTTAAATCTTTCTGTTAATAGAGAACTCGGTTTCTTTCAAACTGCTTAGCCGAAATACTTATTGTACGTCTGATTTAACGGTTCTAGAATTGTTGTCAGAGAGCTCGAGATTATAGATAAAATCAAGGTAACTCCCTGAATTCATGTTGTTGTGTGTCAATAATGGATTTGTGTAAGGTGTTGCGCTTAGTTTTGGCTAAGTTTTAGTCGAACCAATATTGTGTTGTTTTTTTTGCGAAACTTCGTTGAACAAACATCTTTGCTTTTATCAGATAGCGGATTAGATAAAATCTCCGTTTATTGTTGTGTCTACCTTTGATTGTTGATGGTAAGCTAGTATCTCTTTTAATTATTGCTCCACGCAGTCTCCAACATGAAACGCTTTTTTTGAGAATGGACCACGAACCAAATAAATAGTTATCTATAGGGGACAAAATTCGATTTGAATATCGTAAGGCAAGCTTTGCAGCATGTCTAGAAATAAAATAACCTGAAGTTCCAATCGGTGACGTGTATGCAATGTTGAGCAACGAGTTGCCATCTGTTAAATTTATTTTTTTTTGATAGTATACTTTTTTTGGGGTAAATACAAACTGTATGATATCGCATTCTTTAGGGATCCAGTCTGTGGAGTTGAGGTAATTGCTTGCTTTAGGGGATAAAATACAATGGTCTTCGATTATTAATCCCCATTCCTTACCAGATTTTATAAGCTTTTCCCAACACATTCGATGACTGAGGAAGCAGGCGAGTTCTCCGCCTTTTATTCTATAGGGATACTCAATATTTGGAGTATCGCAAATGTCAAAATCTGATTGAGATAAGTTGTTTGAGTCTATTGCTTCAATTCTCTCAAAATCTATATTTTGCTTCTCTAATTCAGATTTCATCTTTTGTAGTCGATCTGGACTTCTTTTCAAATTTATGAGAAAGGTAATAAAGTTTTTATCCATGGCTGGTCCTGCTCAAATTATTGAATACGAAATGTCGGTTTTTTATTCAAGGAATGCATAGGCTATAGTTTATGTTTTGGATGGTTCGACTCTTATATTTTTCTTGATAAAGGGTCTCTGTCCGTCCACCATAAAGACGAGTCATACAATTCTAATATATGCTTTGGAAGAGGGGGTATATCGCTTTCTAAAAAGGATTTTAGCCTACATAAAGAGTCCTCGCCCAAAATAAATATTCTGTCTGGGTGATAAAACGGTTCGTTCTTGAGATAACTTCTATTGGTAATAATTTTTCGATTCAAAAATAGCGCTTCTGTAGTTCTGAACGAAAACCCCTCTGATGGCTTGATTCTTGCGAGATCAAGGTATATTTCACATTGCGCAGATAACCTAGCAAACTCGGGATAGGGAAGGTATGTATTTGATAAAGTTATGATTTTATAATCAATCCACGAGCCTATTGTAGGATATAAGCGATGTAACGCTGTATTGAGTTCAGACAAGGAGCTGGCTCTATCATTAATTGCAGTATGTTTGTCACTTGCAGCACCGTAGAAGCGGTATAAAGCTGTTCTAATCGAGGTATTGAGAGAGAGCATGAAAGTTGGATCAACTCCATTTGGTCTGTATGTGAGTTGTTGCTCTTCTGCATCTAGTCGAGAATAGCTTTCAATTTTTGTGTTTATTCCTGATGATTGTAAACGCCTAATCAATATTAAGTTCTTTTTTGAAAGAATGTCGTGAAAGCGTATAACTATTGTTCTGTTGGGGTGCAAATTGTGATATGCGGAAATGAGAAGATATGAAGATGGGTTTGTAAATATTGTTATTCCTTTTTTTAGGTTTTTGTTTTTTGTTTTAATAAATTTGCAGAGTAGATAAAATGGGATAGTGAGATAGGACTGATATTTGCTGAAAGTTTCGATTGTTTTGAAATGCTTGACATGTGTGGTATATATCTCGCCGCAATGACCAGCAGGGGTAAGCAAAAGGTTTTCATTAGTTTCTAAAAACAATATGCTGTGAATATTTAAAATTTTTGCTTCATTGCTAATGGTTAGTAGCAAATATCGCATCAGTTGACACTTTATCCATTCTGATCCTGGTTCTGTTGATTTATTTCTTGGTATTGAAGTAACACGAATCTTTCTGAGAAGAATATCAGTCCAAGATATGTTTGTTAATGATTCAAATATGATTGATCTTTTCAAAAACTTAGAAAAAAGTCTATTCCTTTGATCGTTTCTGTCGAATGAATATACAGTTTGATGATCTGTTAGTAGTGTCAGTTCCCAGGGGTTCTTAAATATTTTTAAAATAAGACTAATGCTACTGATCATATTATTAATATGGGGTAACCTTCTTAAGATAATTCAATCTTATATTTGTTTTTAAAGAAAGAGGAAATTGTCTCAGTGATTGCTACGTAAGGACTGTTTGTGTTTTTTTTAAGCGAAGTTATCACCCAATCTTTCCAAAGAGTTGGCTGTTCACTTTCAGTCCAATTTCCTCTTCCTCTTCCATAGTGCGCAATAGAAAGATACAGAAGTATTACGTCAACAAGGAAATGTTTGATCCCTTCATCTGACCAAGTGACCACATTCCCATCGGTGGCTTTTTGGTGGTTATAAGCAGCGGCTAGACCCGCTCCACCGAGGGCGCCCACGACTGTTCCAACTAATGTCCCAAGTCCCATTGACAAGCCACCTGTTGCAAGATCAGTAGCTAGGCCGCTGACTGTCCCTGAACCAACGGCTCCAGCAACAGCGGCCGGAGCGAGCGGAACTGTACGAGTGATCTTCCAGTCGGTCTGCATACGCCGTAAGATTTCTTTTCGGACGCCTTTCCCTGTGAGCGAATTGAGGGCTATCAATTTATCCGTTAATGCGCAGAACTCATCAGCAGCTCGAGACGCAAGAGCTGTTTGAGCCGCACTAATAGGATCGTGGACGGTTTCATCTTTAAAAAGTCCAAGTCGTTTTCCAAGAAATTTGATCTGATCCATTACCGAACCACTTTCCACTATTTCGCGATCATTGGCAAGCTTCTCGATATAGTGAGCCATCACTTGGATACTTGCACTGAAGGCCGCTCGACGTTTTCTCGACCAAACTTCTCGCAATGCATCAAATGTTGCTTGAAGCTCTTCTGGGAGCGCCTTTGCGATAGCGTCAAAGAGCGCGTATTCCTGTACCCAGCATCGTGCGAATGCATCCATCGGAAGTACGGAACTCACTATTGAATATGCCGACGTAGCATGTTTCCAGCGATCTACATCCGCTTGTTCAGCTTCTGGCGGTTTTGGTTCTCCCATTTGATTGAGCAACACAATCACCGGCTTGCCGATCCACTCGAGAATTCTCATCTCTGCACTCACGTATGGAGCAGAGTCAGGTAGCTCGGTTGCATTGACGAGGTAGAGCACAACACTTGATGTTTCTTTAACGTGTTTGAGAGCTTTCTGGTTTAACCAGAGAGATTTGTTTGCGACACGATCCCAAACCTCGGACAAAAACCAACCTACCGGATTAGCTCTCCCTTCCAGACGCTTGGCGAGAGCGACAGAATTGCCAAAACCCGGAGTATCCCAAAGAATGAGCTCACAACCTTCAGGGGTTCTAGCCAGTACGTAGTCATCTGTTGTTTCAGTGACATGGGCGCGGTCAGCAACCTCACCGATGTCTCGGCCCAGCAATGTACGCGCCAGTGTTGTCTTTCCGATATTGGTATGACTGACCAAACTCAAATGAATTCGCATCGGATCATTGCTCATTGTTCATTTCCTTTTTGTCAGTGTCAGTCACCGAGATGTTTTGATCGGATGAAATTCGAGGAGCCGCCCAAGCTCGAATTGTCTTGATTGCTTCTAGTTGGGATTCGGACGAGTCACGTAACACAAACAGTTTGAGCTGATGCGCATTGCTCAAAGCTTCCCAAGCTTCTTGTCGTTCCTTGATGCGTATCGGCATTGAAGAGAAACGTTGAGCAAATTCTTTCATGTCAAGAAGTGCGGCAAAGACTGCAGCGCCCTCGGATTCATAAGCGTGACGCAAACGCTCAATGACTGCTCCATGCACTTCTTCTTCTGGGGTCTCAATGCCGTCCAACCAGACAAGAACGATTGGCTTTCGGGGACCGGAAGGAACGGCGGGCACGTTCGCTTCTTCATCGTCAAAGTCGATAGTTTTGACAACGGAATCCTCTGCACTTCCCCAATGTTTGCAAAGGACGGAGGTTGTTTGATCTCGCAAGGGACGATTCACTGACGATGTGACAATCAATAAGTTCCCCAGCACAGCGTCCTGCGCGCATTGGACAAGGATATTTTCGAAGTAGGACGACTCAATCGAAAGCGATGTCTGCGCCTTAAACCGATTCATTCGCCAGGTGTCAAAGCAGGCGAAAATCAGACGCGGAACAATAACAACAACTCCCATCAGAATCATCATGCGAATGAGCCAGGGGGCTGCAGAAACAGGAGTTTCTAGATATGGGAGACGGTCTGCCCGCATTTCGACGATCTGAGCAAGATCCGGCATGGGCGGCAAAGGACCGACAGCGGGGATGAGCCCGTAGGTGTAGTCAATGAAGGCCTTCACGCTTTCAGGGCTTTCCGCAAGCCATGTGCTCTCCCACCCAGCCCAGTAGGACGTACCGAAACCACGTACCAGAAGACTCACGATGATGCCCAAAGCAAAGAAAAGGGCAGCGAAATGCAAGGTACGGGCTACGTTCATGCGAATCAGCGGCGCAACAAACGACGACCATTCGCTGTAGAAGTGCGACTTGAAACCAGAACGACGCAATGTGCCGTAGCTCGTCTTTTGAACAAATGCATTGAGGCTGCTTCGCAACGGCAACGCAAATCGATTGGTTCCGGTTCCGACCAGGCCGATTGCGCAGCAAAACAGTGCGATGTAGACAACAAGATTCCAGAGGATCACTCCCCAGTAGGGGGGTGAGAGCAGATTGACAATGTGCTCAGGACTTGCAATGCGATCCGTCAAGGCTCCGAGCACGAAGGCCAGAAGAACAAAGAGAGGTGAGAAGAATTGGGGCAGGCGAGCCTTGGTGCTGATGGTCGTACTAGCGCCGCGCTCAGAAGCCGTACGCAACACGACCTTGGCGCGCTCAGTCAAAAGCTTCACAGCATCGGCGGATTCTCCGACCGTATGGGCGGCACGAAGGCTTGCGGCTTCGGCGTCAGCTGATGTCCACTTGATATGCGCGTCATTGGATTCCTCAATCGCCTTGGCAAGCAGAATCAGTTTTGCCTGTTGGAGTGTTAGTCGAACCGATGTTCGTTTGCTTTTTGCCATAGCAATGAGAAATCCTCTGATATTGGTTCAAACTCCTATTTTAGGTGAGAGTGCTTAGTTGCGCTCTAGATTCGAGCCATTTGCACGGCGTCAACCAGTTCTTTTGTTGCTGCACCGGGATCCTTTTGTCCGCATATAGCTGAAACAACAGCAACCCCATCGGCTCCGGCACGAATCAAATCGCCAACAATGGGTACTTTTACGCTGCCGATAGCAACAACGGGACAGGGTTTGCGTGAGGCCAGTAGTGCGAAACCCTCAATGCCAAGCGCATTGCTCGCATCCGGTTTGGTGCTCGTCGAGAAAATCGGTCCGATTCCGAGGTGATCAACCAAACGAACATCGACTGCAGAGAGTTCCTGTTCGTTGGACACAGAGAGCCCTAGTAGCTTTTCGTTTCCGATGATGGCGCGAGCATCGCTGGGAGATAGATCGTCCTGCCCGATATGCAAGCCTTCGGCATCAACGGCAAGGCACACATCTGCGTGATCGTTGATGATCAGAGGAACATGAAAGTTGGCGAGAACTGACTTCAGCGCACGGCCGCACTCAACCAGTGCTCTCTTTTTCCAATGCGGGGCGCGCAATTGAACGCAGGTGGCACCGTTTTGTACTGCCGCACGTGTAGTGTCGATCATGCCTTGAGCACCACCGCACAAATCGGGGTCCAGTACCAGATATACGGATAGATCGATGGGGTGTCGCATCAATAAAAGTCCTTGGCCTGCAGAAGGTTCAGAGCGTCAATGTAAGCTACGGCAAAACTACCCGGGCCGCGGGCTACGCCGGCAGCCTGTTGTGCGGCACGCTTGGCAAGCGCGCAGGCGGAAATGACAGCTTCAAGAGGATGTTCGGTTTGAGCAACGAAGGCTGCCACCATGGCCGACAGGGAGCAGCCGGTTCCGACCACAAGTGTTGCCTTAACGGAGCCGCCGGTACACGAAAGAATTTGCTTGCCGTCGGTAGCGTAGTCGGTTTTGCCGGTGACGCAAACGATGGTGTTGTACTCACGAGCAAGTTTGACGGACGCTTCAAGAGCGGCATCACTAGAGTCGGTACTGTCGACCCCCTTACCGCCTTTGCCCATTCCTGCAAGGGCCAAAATCTCTGAGGCATTACCGCGGATCACCGTCGGGTGAAGCGCCAAAAGGCCTTGGATCATTTTGTCTCGCCAGGGAATGACACCGGCTGCAACCGGATCCAATACCCAGGGAACATTGTGTCGAACGGCACTTTTGGCAGCCAGATGCATGGCTTCCAACGAATCCGGACGGGGAGTGCCGACATTGATCAGCACGGAAGAAGAAATCGCGGCAAAGTGTGCGGCTTCTTCACAGGCGATGACCATCGCGGGCGATGCGCCCATCGCAAGCAACACATTTGCCGTGATCTCCTGCACAACATCATTGGTTATGCAGTGCACGAGCGGCGCTACCTGTTTCACATGGAAGAGGTGTGTCGCAATGGTTTCCGGTTCTACGGCACGAACAGGAGGCAAAGTGAATTCAGACATACAGCAGAAGAAAAGAGATGAAGTTGAAAAATCAAAGGGAACTGATGGCGCGCGTCAGCATATAGCCGGCAAGAACCAGGAGCATGCAGGCAAAGATGCGCTTTAAGGGCTTCGTGTCGATGCTGTGGGCGACCTTGGCACCAAAAGGCGCTGTAAAAATGCTTGCTGCAGCCACAGACAATAAAGCTGGCAAATGGATGTAGCCCAACATCATGGGAAATTGCGGGAGCCCTGGTTCACCCCAGCCTGTAATGATGTAACCAAGTGTTCCGGCAGCGGCAATCGGAAAGCCCAAGGCGGCAGAGGTTCCTACGGCGTTATGCATTTTTACATTGCACCACACCATGAAAGGAACGGAGATGAAGCCGCCTCCGGCGCCGACCAATGCCGAGACAACTCCGATGCCGGTACCGGCGCCAAACATTCCTGCCATTCCCGGAAGAGTTCTTTTGGCTTCCGGTTTGGAGTTGATGAACATCTTGATAGCGGAAAAGCCGACAAAACAGACAAAGACGAGAGAAATCCAGAAGGTTGGGAGAAGGCTGGAGATTTTGGCCCCGAGGAGGGCGCCTACCAAGATACCGGGTGCCACTGCTACAACAACGTTCCAGAGCACTGCACCGCACTTGTGATGCGCTCGCACCGAAGAAAGCGACGTGAACATGATGGTAGCCAAAGATGTCGCGATGGCTGTATGAACGATGGCTGTATCAGGTACGTCGGCATAGACCAAAAGCATGGTCATGAAAGGCGTGAGTACCATGCCCCCGCCGATACCGAGGAGTCCGGCCAAAAAACCGGTACAGGCGCCTAAACAAAGCAAAGCCGCAACAATTTCCCAAGACATGGATACGCTTCCCGCAGAATTGTCGAATCGCGGCGTACATGATACCTGCGTCAAAGAGGGCAGAACGAAGTTGGGGCAGGAATTGACAAAGGCGGGAAAAGGAAGACCCTGTGGTTTCCGGCTACGTTACCTGAACCGAAAGGTCAGGGTGGCCGC
>OGEP01002587.1_pt1 | contig 15534 bp, 14 predicted proteins | sample 1570721 | NCBI WGS metagenome assembly OGEP01 (sample SAMEA2582131, study PRJEB24529) | metagenome | biome: Human gut stool | place: China | collected 2011 | reverse complement strand
CGACGCTCTTCCGATCTCGCAAAATAGAGAAGCACATAAGAAATTAAGCCCCAAGAAATCGATAATCGACTGGCCTTTTTCACACCTTCATGGACACGATGGTGCTTCCCAGCTCCGTAATTTTGTGACGTGAAGGTCGCAATGCCCGCTGCGATGGCAGTCAGTGGCATGATAAAGAAAGATTGAATCCGACGCGCCGTGGTCTGAGCTGCAATCATGGTCACACCCAGACTATTGATTGACATTTGCAAGATGACCGTCCCGATTGACACAATGGATGACATAAGCCCCATAGAAAGCCCCTGTCCTAGAAGGTCACGGTAAAGGGCAGTATCTTTGGTAAAATGCTTGCGCTCTGGGACGAGGATATGGTATTTCTTGTAGATGTAAGTGATACAAAAGATGGCAGATACCAGCTGTGCCGTAACGGTAGCGTAGGCAGCTCCCGCCACCCCTAGATGAAATTGGGTAATAAAAACAATATCCAAAGCGATATTAAGTACGGAAGCAATCAGCAAAATATAAAGCGCCATAAGGCTATCTCCAATTGCGCGAAGCAGACCAGCTCCCAGATTATAAGTAAAGGTCACAATGACAAAAATCATAATCTTTGAAATATAGCTATAAGACTGGGCAATAATATTACTAGGAGTCCCTAACAACACCAAGAGTGGCTTCAAACCAAATGAGCCTATCAACATAACTAACAGACTCAAGCCCAAGCCAATCACCATTGTTGAAGCCACAGCCTTCTTGACCTGAGTCTCATTTTTAGCACCATAATGTCTCGCGATGACGATACTCATGCCGTTACCAACACCGAGTGCGAAACCGACAATTAATTCAAAAATGGCAGCTGTTGCTCCAACAGAAGCGAGAGCTTTTTCCCCTAAAAAATGTCCAACAATCATGGTATCAGCCGTGTTATAGAGCTGCTGGAAGATATTGGAAATCATAATTGGTAGGGCAAAGAGGGTGATGACCTTGAGGACAGGACCCTTGGTCAGGTCGATAGTAGTCGTTTTCATGCTTGCTCCTAATCGTTAGAAAATCTTAGGTTTAGTATAGCATTTGAAAAGTGGTTTTTGTAGGGGAGGTTTCGTATTTTCCAGATAAAATCTTGTGACTAGACTGGTCCTGTGATAAAATAGGGTAACTTTAAACATTTAGGAGGTTTGCTGATGAAAAAATTACAAGTTGGTGACCATATCCGCGTCTTGAGTCCTTCTTCATCTATCGAGCGCTTGGGTGGTTTTGAGGAAAATTTAACAGCCAAGGAAGCTTTGGAGGAACTCGGTTTTCAGGTGTCATTTTCTAAACATTACTTGGAGAATGACCTGCTTTACTCCGCTTCTATTGAGAGTCGTGTTGCAGATTTGCATGAGGCTTTCGCTGATGATTCTGTGGACGCCGTTTTGGCAACTATCGGTGGTTTTAACTCAAATGAACTTTTACCTTACTTAAACTATGATTTAATGGCTACGCATCCAAAGATTATCTGTGGTTATTCCGATTCGACTGCCTTTCTCAACGCCATCTTTGCTAAAGCGGGCATTCAGACCTACATGGGACCGTCATACTCCAGCTTTAAAATGAAAGAGGGACAGGCTTATCAAACCAAGTCTTGGTTGACTGCCATGACTGAAACCGAGTACAACCTTGTCCCAAGTGAGAAATGGTCCAGCGACCCTTGGTATGACCCAAGTCAGCCCCGTCACTTCTTTCCAACCGAATGGAAAGTTTACAATCACGGTCAAGCCAAAGGAACCATCATCGGAGGAAATCTCTCAACTTTTGGATTGCTTCGTGGCACGCCTTACGCCCCCCGACCTAAAAATTACATTTTATTAGTTGAGGAGGCTGAGGAAGATGATTTTTATGAATTTGATAGACATTTTGCAGCCATCCTTCAAGCCTATCCAAACCCACAAGCTATTCTCATCGGGCGTTTTCCAAAAGAATGTGGTATGACGCCTGAGCTATTTGACTACATCTTGTCCAAACACCCCATTCTCAAAACGATTCCTGTTGTTTATGACATGGATTTTGCCCACACACAGCCACTCTTTACCGTAACTATTGGTGCCGAGATGACTGTGGATACTGAGACTATGACATTTAAAATTGAAGAGTAAAACAAACAACCTGCCACCGATTTATGAAGCGACAGGTTGTTTTTATTTAAATAATTTACCAAATAATCACACGGTCTTCTGGGGCACGCCACATGCCGTCACCTTCTTTGACATCAAATTCTTTATGAAATTCTTCAAAGTTTGTGATAGTAACATTGGTACGCCATTTGCCTGGAGCATGGACATCGACGCTGACCATCATTTGCATGAATTCGTCGCGCGCCTTCATACGCCAGATAGTTGCAAAGTTGATGAAGTAATCGCGGGCTGAGAAATCTGCTTCACGCTCTGCTGCTTCAAGTGCGCAGGCTACACCACCGAGGTCAGCTACGTTTTCAGACACGGTCAATTTACCATTGACTTTGGCACCGTAAGAGTCCAGACCGTCAAACTGGTCAACCACCTTATCTGTACGTTCTTTGAAGGCTGCATAATCTTCTTCTGTCCACCAGTCATTGAGGCTTCCATGTTCGTCAAATGACGCGCCGTTGGTATCAAAGGCGTGAGAAATTTCGTGGGCGATAACCGCACCAATACCACCGTAGTTAGCTGATGAGCTTTGCTCCAATGAATAGAATGGCGATTGCAAGATTGCTGCTGGGAAAACGATTTGGTTTTGTTGGGGGTCGTAGTAAGCATTGACCATGTTAGCTGGCATATGCCACTCGCTACGGTCAACTGGCTGGTTCCACTTGCTCCAAGAATGAGCGATTGAGATTTTTGCCAAGTTTTGCGCATTTTCCACCAAACTAAGGTTTTCATCGATGACTTTCTTAGCATAAGTTTCTGGCAATTTCTCTGGATAACCGATGTGTGGTGTGATGACGTTTAGTTTTGTGATGGCTTTTTCACGTGTGGCTGGCGCTAACCAATCAGCAGTTTCTAAACGTGATTTATAGACATCAATCATAGTCGCCACTTTGGCCTCCACATCAGCCTTAGCTTCTGGTGAGAATTTTTCACCCGCATACCAAAGTCCGAGGGCTTGGCTGTAAGCACCTTGCGCCAAATAGTAGGCAGCTTTACGTTTGTCCATGGCTTGAGGTGTTCCAGAAAGAGCACGGCCGTATGCACCAGACAAGACACGGATCTCATCTGTCAGATAACTATTGAAGCTAGTCACAGCTGAGACGATAAGGTCTGCCTTGATAAGCTCCCAGTTCTTTTCAGAATAATAGTCTGCCGCAAAATCCGTCCAGAAACGTTCTTCAGGAACGATAACTTGGTCTGGCACTTGTCCTAAGATTTGTTTGAAGATAGCATCCAATGGCAATTCTGGTGCTAATTTTGTGAAATCTTCCCACTTGTACGGGTGGTAGAGTTTAACATACTCTGAAGATTCTTCACGGGACAAAACGTACTTAGCCAATTTGGCATCCAGTTCAAGGATTTTATCCAAGTAGTCTTTGATTTCTTCTGCTAAGAAGCCGAATTTTGCAAGAAGCTCTTCTTCTGATTTACGCCATGTAGCAAGTAATTCTTGCCCTTTTTCATTGCCCTCTTCATAGTAGGTTGTGTCTGGCAAGATGATGCTTGGTGCTTCTGCCCAAAGGACATTAAGCTGGGCATTCATGAAGTCTGGTGCCACACCAAACGGGAAGAGATTTGGTTTGCCTGCCATCTCATAGTCGGCAATTTTATTAGCAAATTCGGTAAATGATCCTAACGCCTTGTATTCTTCAATCAAAGGAAGAACTGGTGCCACACCAACTTCTTCACGCTTATCATAGTCGGCAGTCATGCGGTGCAATTTGACAAAATTTGCCAAGATTGGGTCATCTGGTACATCTTTTCCTTCCAACCATTGGTCTGTCGTCGTCAACATTAACTCTTCAATCTCATCTGCTAGGTCTGAAAATCCACCTGTACGGGGTTTGTCAGCAGGGATAACCGCTGTTTTAGCCCATTCGCCATTGACAGCTTCGTAAAAATCATCTTGATATCGTGTCATGAAAATCTCCTTCAATTTGTAATCTCTTACATTGTATCAAAAAAGTGTTATAATTGCTGAGAGAAGATAAGATAAATGTTACTATAAAGTGATTTACTCAAGCATATAGGAGGTCATTATGACTGAAAAACATTACAACTGGGCAACACTTGGTACTGGAGTTATCGCTAATGAGCTGGCGCAAGCTTTGCAGGCACGCGGTCAGAAGCTCTATTCTGTAGCCAATCGTACTTATGACAAGGGCTTAGCTTTTGCTAATAAGTACGGGATCGAAAAAGTCTACGAACGGATGGATGAGGTGTTTGAAGACCCCGGAGTAGATATCATTTATATCTCTACTCCTCACAATACACATATTCCCTTCTTACGTAAGGCTCTAGCAAATGGGAAACACGTACTTTGTGAAAAATCTATTACACTAAATAGCGATGAATTACAAGAAGCTATTGACCTGGCCGAAAAGAATCATGTGGTTCTTGCTGAAGCCATGACCATTTTCCATATGCCAATCTATCGCCAACTTAAAAGCTTAGTAGACAGTGGGAACTTCGGTCCACTTAAGATGATTCAGATGAACTTTGGGAGCTATAAAGAGTATGACATGACGAATCGCTTCTTTAATCGTGACTTGGCTGGTGGAGCTCTTTTAGACATTGGTGTTTACGCCCTATCCTGCATCCGTTGGTTTATGTCTGAAAGTCCAAATCAAGTTAGCTCACAAGTAACATTTGCACCAAGTGGTGTCGATGAACAAGTTGGAATTCTATTATCAAACTCAGCTGGTGAAATGGCAACCGTCAGCCTTAGCCTTCACGCTAAACAACCCAAACGAGCTACCATCGCCTATGATAAAGCTTATATCGAGCTATTTGAATACCCTCGAGGACAGGAGGCTGTAATCACCTACACCGAAGATGGACACCAAGAAGTAATTAAATCAGGGCAAACTCAAGACGCCCTCCAGTATGAAGTTGCTGATATGGAAGAAGCTGTCGCTGGTCTCGGAAACCATATGTACCTAGACTACACCAAAGACGTCATGACCATCATGACCCAGCTGCGAAAAGAATGGAAATTTACCTACCCAGAAGAAGAGTAATTGATAGACAAAAAAGCATGGGGTTTCCTTTCAACAGGAAGCATCATGCTTTTTTGAACGTTTTACGACTTGTCACTAGCTGTGTGAGAAGATAAATAACTCCAATCACCACACTGATGAGTGCATAGTAAAGAAAAGCTGCACTAGGGTTTGGGTTCAAGTGTTTGAAGAGGTTTAGGACAATAGCTGCGCTGGCTCCCCCTAAGTTACAGAAGAAAAGCACGATGGTTGTCGCTGTTCCAATCAGGGGCGCAGCTATTTTTTCAGAAACCAAAGTGAAAGCTGAGGTCACCACCAAGCTGTATAAAAAGCCTGATAACATTGCTCCAGCTGTTAGGAGCAAAAGGTTAGGAGCCTTGGCGATGAGGAGCAAGCTCCCCGCAAAGAAAATGAGTGCCAGTGGCGTCAAGTATTTTTTCAGACCTGACATCAAAGGACCAAAGCAAACGCCAGCTACAATTCCCATGAGCATCATGGCACTGAGGGCGAGACTAGCTTGACTGGCTGTTCCAAGTTTGAGACTGTCCACCAAAACCGGGATACGCAGGCTATTTGCACTGTTCACATTGATAACAAAACCGGCTAGCAGAGCAAACCAAATAATATAAAGCAAATCTTTTACTGTAAAGCGCGCTTTTGAATGCTCGCTGTCTTTACTTTTTTTCACCGAATGACGTGGTGCAAATGCTAGGTAAAGCACCAAAATAGGAAGAGCAAAAAGGTAGATGATAAAAGCCTTTGACCAACCAAAAGCAATCAAGAAACCGACCAAGGCTGTCAAAATAGTATTTCCCAGAACCTCAAAAGAACCGCGGAGCCCTAGCAGTCGCACGCGCTCCTGTCCTTGATAGTTTTCGCTGATGATATTGATAGCTCGCGCATTGATAAAACCAATCCCAACTCCAAGTAAAATCCGTGAGACCAGCATCAAGGGATAATCCTGCCAGACAAATGGCATACTCCCACCAAAAGCAATCAAGACCAGACCACAGATGACTGTAAAGCGTTCGGATAAGACCTTACTCAGCCAAGGCGTTAAAACCAACATACCTAAAATGGCGAATGAGGAGATTGAAAAAAGTGATTCCACCTGAGAAGCAGATACTCCCTGACTTTTAAAGTGAGTAATCATCTGAGGCAGAGCCGTCGATGGTGAGAAGGTCGAGACCAGCATCAGGGATAGCGATAAGAGACTAACCTTTTCCATTGTCTTTTTCATGTATTTTCCTTTGTTTCTGTTATGTTTTTTCACTATAAAAAGAGTATAATCATTAATGGATAAGAAAAATAGGACATATGTCCTAAATGCTTCAAAGGATTTTTGAAAATGAACTTAGAAACCTGTATTCAGGACTATCAGCTGGAAAATATTTTTCCGACTTCTTATTTTCAGGACTTGCAGTTGACCAAGGTCAAGGCTGGTCAGAGCGTTTGTCAGCAGGGAGAAGATTTGGTCGCTCTGTCTTACTTTATCAAAGGCAAACTGAAAATCGTTCGAAGGCTTTTCAACGGCAAAGAATACATCCTCAACATTCAAGAGGAGCCTACCTTGATTGGTGACATCGAGCTTTTCACCGACCAGACGACCGTTTCATCGGTGGTTGCTTTAGAGGATTCTTGGCTGATTCAATTGCCTCTTTTGGGAAGAAAGGCAGAGCTTCTGCAAGACCCACGGGTGCTCTTAAAACTCGGTCAGGGCTTGGCTCAGTCGCTCTACGACCAAAATATTCGTGCTTCTACCAATCTGACCTACACGGTCAAGGAACGCTTAGCAACTCATATTTTGGCTGTGGAGACTGATAATTATTGCCGTTTAGAATTGGCACCCCTTGCGGATTCTTTCGGCGTCAGCTACCGACATCTGACTAGGGTTCTGAGTGAACTGACCAGCCAAGGCATCCTTGAGAAGCGCAAGCCCTATTACCATATCAAAAACCGGCAAGAGCTGGAACGGTGGCGCATCGAGGACTGACCCTCTAACTTTATCTATCGCTCCTTTTATGCTAAACTAGAGGAAGCGAATCTGCTCAAATCGAAAGGAAATCTCAATGTCTGTTATTAAAAAACTTACTAAAGCTAGTCATTTGATTGATATGAATGACATTATTCGTGAAGGGAACCCAACGCTTCGTGCGGTGGCTGAAGATGTGACCTTCCCACTATCACTTGAAGAAGAAATTCTTGGGGAAAAAATGATGCAGTTCTTGGTTAACTCTCAAGACCCTGTTATGGCTGAAAAAATGGGCTTGCGCGGTGGTGTTGGTCTCGCTGCACCTCAGTTGGATATCTCAAAACGCATTATCGCTGTTCTGGTGCCAAATCCTGAAGACACAGAAGGCAATCCACCCAAAGAAGCTTACAGTTTACGTGAAGTCATGTACAATCCTAAAGTGGTTGCACACTCTGTTCAAGATGCTGCGCTGTCTAATGGCGAAGGTTGCTTGTCTGTTGACCGCGAAGTGCCTGGCTACGTTGTCCGTCACTCACGCGTGACTGTTGAATACTTTGACAAGACTGGCGAAAAACACCGCATCAAACTCAAGGGCTACAACTCAATCGTCGTTCAACACGAAATCGACCACACCAACGGTATCATGTTCTACGACCGCATCAACAAAGACAATCCATTTGCTATCAAAGATGGCATGTTGATTATTGAATAGTATTGTAAGAGGTTGGGAAAAATTCCTAACCTCTCTTTATTTTGTCTAACGAATCTCAACTATGCGAAGGCGTGGCAAGGAAATCGAAGACTTTATCTTACCCATTTCTGTCACGCTCTCTTATTTTTATCCTCTAATCCAGAAAATACCGCAATTCCAAATGCGGATCAGCTAACTTCAAGGGGCTTTCAAAGGTTTCTAGGATGAGAAAGCGGGTCAGCCCTTGTTCTTTATGATAATGGTCAAGCTGGGCATGAATGGCCTCTTGGTTGATGTGCTGGGCGTGGAGGTGTTGGTACTGCAAGCCTAATATCTGATGTGCCTGAAAATCTGCTATGGGGGACACCCTGAAAGCCAAATACTGATGCAGCACTTCAGCTTCATAGACGTAGTAGCAGCCCAAGCGGTCAGCATAACGAATGCCCTGCTCTTCAAAATTAGCTAGTTGCTCTCGAACTGCTTGATAGTAAGCCTTTGACAACATATCCCCGTCAAAATCAACCAGAAGAAAATACTCTTCCTGATGGTCCAAATGCCGCTCCTGACTGTGGTCCAAATGTTCTGATAATTGCACCTGCTGATCGAGATTTCTCAGATAATCTCGGTCTTTTTTGAGTTGCTCAGCCTGTCGGTCCAATTCCTGCCCTGCTGCTTTCAGGATAGCCATCATATCAATCTGCTGGTCGTCTATGAGATACTTGGTGAATTCTTTTAGCGGTAGCCCATAGCTGGCGCAAATTTTGATGATCTGCACATAGGTGATATGCATGTGTGAATAGTAGCGGTAGCCATTTCCCGGATCCACAAAACTGGGAGTTAAAATCCCTATGCTTTCGTAATAGCGGAGCGCCTTGACATGAATATCGGATAGCTTGCTTAACTGCCCGATGGTTAATAAGTGTGAGAAATCTTTCATTTTTGCTTGACCTTACTGTGACGGTATAGTTTATAGTATAAGTATAACAAGGATGACAAGTCCTTACAAGACTAAAGAAACGAGGTCATCATCATGTGCGCTAACCATCAAGAAACAGTGACAAATAAAGACCGTAAGAAACTACCTATCAAGGTTATTCTTTACTTTTCTGGTATTATTATCTTCCTTCTAGGACTTATCCTGCCCCTAAATGCCAGCAGCAAGCAAATCTTATCTACCCTTGCCATGCTGGTCTCAGGCTATCATGTCATGTGGGAGGGCATTGAGGATACCATCAAGGAAAGTCGCAGGCAAAAGCGTTTCATTCCTAACACCCATATCCTCATGACCATGGCTGCTGTCGGTGCTGTGCTTTTGGGGGAAGCCAGCGAATCTGCCCTCTTGATTTTCATCTTTGCTGGCGCTCATTTTCTGGAAGAATATGTCGAAGGGCGCAGCCAACGTGAAATCACTAAATTACTCGAACTCAATCCAACCGAAGCCCGTCGCTTGACTGCTAATGGCAAGGTGGAAATCGTCACCGTTGACCAACTAGCCATCGGCGACCGCGTGCAAGTCTTAAACGGTGGGCAAATTCCTACTGACGGTCGTATTTTAGAAGGCGGGGCAACTATCGACGAATCCAATATCAGTGGCGAATCTATTCCGCGTGAAAAAACTATCGGCGATGACGTTTTCGGTGCCACCATCAACGGCAACACTAGCTTCATCATGGAAGTGACCAAGGACAGCTCCGACACTGTCTTTTCAAAGATTTTGCAACTGGTTGAGAGTTCTCAAAGTCAGCTTTCCCCAGCCGCCAGTCGTATTCGGCAAGTAGATCCCTACTATGTTAAGGCTGTGCTCTTGATTTTCATTCTGCTTGTAGCACTTGGTCCTAACCCTCTTGGTTGGAGCTGGGCACACACCTTTGCGACCAGCCTGACCTTTCTCGTCTCTGCCTCACCTTGCGCCCTTGCGGTTTCTGCTGTCCCAGCGACCTTGGCAGGTATTTCCAACCTAGCTAAGCAGGGTGTCCTCTTCAAGGGCGGTAGCTTCCTTGCCAACCTCAGCGACCTCAAAGCCATAGCTTTTGACAAGACGGGCACCTTGACCGAAGGCAAACCTCAAGTGGTTTCTTTTGGTTTTAAAAAGCAGGGCTTGGATGAAGATAAACTTCTGGGGCTCATCGTTGCTATGGAAAAACAATCTAATCACCCACTGGCCCAAGCCATTGTTGACCGTTTTGAAGAAGACAAGGATGAGATTGTAATCACCATCGAAAACCGCTTGGGACGAGGGATCGTGGCTGATTATGAGGGCCACTGCTATCAAATTGGGAAACCAACCAGCTTCGCTTCTATTTCAGAAGAGTGGACAGCCATCAGAACTAAGGAAGAAAGCCTTGGTAGAACCCTTATCTTCGTTGCTATTGATGATGAAGTGGTGGGCTACATTGCCATCCAAGACCGTCCGCAAGCGTCAGCCATGGCTGCCATCGATTACTTCAAATCAGCCGGTGTTAAGACTATCATGATTACCGGCGATGCTGAATTGACCGGACAAGCTATCGGACGCGAGCTAGGAATTGACCGCGTTGTCGCAAACGTCATGCCAGAAGACAAGGCGCGCGTCATCAAGGAAGAGCAAGCAAGTACCGGCATGATTGCCATGCTGGGAGACGGTGTCAACGATGCACCAGCCCTAGTGACCGCAGATATCGGTATTGCTATGGGGGACGGGACAGATGTCGCTATCGAAACTGCCGATGTCGTTCTCATGCAAAATGACCTCAGCAAACTAGCCCTAGCTCACAAACTCTCAAAACGCCTCAAGGCTAATGTCGCTCAGAACCTCATTTTCTCTCTCCTCGTGGTTATTCTCCTCGTTAGTCTAACTTTCTGGGGAAATCTGTCCGTGCTTGCCAGCGTCACCCTCCATGAGGGGTCTACCTTACTAGTCCTCCTCAACACGCTTCGTCTTTTGAAGAAATAAGGAGAAGAAATTGGCTTGACCCTGCTTCTACATCTTGCTAAAATAAGGGAAAAAGGAGGTCTTGCCATGCGCGATAATCATTTACACACCTATTTTTCCTACGATGCCGACGCCAACTTTGAAGATTACTTGGACCATTTTGACGGCGAAATCGTCACGACCGAACACTTCGACCTGTCAAACCCCTACTCGGATCAGGATGATGTTCCTAATTATGAGGCTTATTGCAAAAAAATTGCAGAGCTGACTGAGACTTACGGTCCTCGTATCAAAAAAGGGATTGAAATTGGCTACTATCAACCCCGAGAAAATGATATCCTAGCCTATTTGGCTGACAAGGACTTTGACCTCAAACTCCTCTCCGTCCACCACAACGGTGTCAATGACTACCTGGACGACGAAGTGGCTGATATGGATAAATTCGCCGTCATCGAGGAATACCTGCCCATGCTAGAATATGCTATCGGACGCGTTGATGCTCATGTATTAGCCCACTTCGACTATGGCTTTCGCAAATTTGACCTTTCGGTAGAAGAGATGAGTCAGTATGAAGACCAGCTCCGCAGCATTTTCCAAAAAATGATAGACCACAACCTTGCCTTTGAGCTCAACAGCAAGTCCATGTACCTCTACAACCACGAACACCTCTACCACTACGCCTTGGAGTTATTACGAGACCTTGGCTACCAGAAATACTCCATCGGCTCAGACGGACACAAACTCGACCACTTCCGCTTGGAATTCCCACGCATTCAGGCATTGCTAGACGAGTTTGGCATTACGGAGGATATGATTCTTTAGACCAAGTCACTAAACTGTTTGACCACCAGTCTTGCTGGTGGTTTTCTTGTAGGCTTTTTAAGAAAAACTAGCTTATTGATTGCATCAAAGAATTAGTAAGTTTGGCAAGGGCTGAGACAGGCTCCCTAACTTTTTGAGCAAGTCGGCAACAGATGAGACGGACTCCCAAGAATTCCCTAAACTTCTAGGCTAGCTGGAAATAACTGAGACGGCTTCCTGCAAATCTACAGCAGCCTGACAACATGAGAGACGAACTTTCCCACTTAGCAATAAGCCATAAATACACGAAACAGCTGGGGTAGGCTCTCTGACTATCTAGATAACTGATATGTTTTATGATTCGGAGAAGGTAGCGCTATCTCTATCCAGAGAAATTTTGTAACTCTATTACGAATAATTTAGTGTAGATCTGTTATGACGGTGGTTCCGAAGTTTCTGATGGGAGGTGATGCTTATGAGAGTAAGTAGCAAATCTATTAGGAAGGAGGAGCATTTTGTCAGCTGAAGTCGTAATGGTTATCATAGCTTTTGTAAGTTTATTACTAGACTTGCTTAGTTTAATAATCGTTATTATCTTAGCAATCGTAGACAAAAAATAACCGTCAGACAACTTTGACACAGTTCTGACGGTTATTTTTAATCTGAGCACTGTGAACCACTGTTAAGCAGTTCTACAAAGGTGTTGAGTTGGAGCTCAGCACCTTTTTTATTATTCTAACAAAATGCTGTCTCACTGTCAAAAATGAGACTAGTACGCATTAACTTTGAGGATATTTCTTCTGTCTAATAATCCGTAATCTCCGCACGGTCGTGGACGTTACTTTGCTTACCTTGGCGGGCTTGTAAGACAGCTTCTACATCATCTAGTGTTACGCCAGTTTCAACCAGCATGACAGCTAGGTGATAGAGGACATCTGCTGTTTCGTTAGCAATTTCGTCCTTGTCTGCATTTTTAGCTGCGATGACAACTTCTGTCGCTTCTTCGCCGACTTTCTTGAGAATTTTATCCAATCCTTTGTTGTAGAGATAGTTGGTGTAGGAACCTTCCTTAGGATTAGCTTTTCGGTCCTGTGCTTCTTTGTATAATGTTTCTAACATAATCGTCCTTTCTAGTCGAGGTCAATAGTATTGAAAAAGCAGGAATAAGCTCCAGTATGGCAGGCAGCTCCTGTTTGAACAACCTCTACTAAGAGCGTATCTTGGTCGCAATCTGTCTTCAGACTGACCACATCTTGGTAGTGACCACTGGTTGCACCCTTGTGCCAAATTTCATTGCGGGAGCGGCTCCAGTAGTGCATTTGTTTTGTCTCTTTGGTCAACTGAAATGCTTCCTCATTCATATAGGCCAGCATGAGGACTTGTTTGGTCTCATGGTCGGTCACAATAACAGGAACTAAACCGTCTTGCTTGTCAAAATCTAGTTTGATAGCTGTCATAATCGCACCTCCAAACCTGCTTCTGCCATAGCTTTCTTAGTGTCAGCGATAGCAATTTCCCCATAATGGAAAATGGAAGCAGCTAGCGCTCCAGTCGCAGGAGTCTGCTGGAAGACCTCCACCATGTGGTCAATAGTGCCCGCACCACCCGACGCGATGATAGGGACATTAACCACGCTAGCCACGGCATTGAGCATGTCGATGTCAAAGCCCGACTTGGTGCCGTCCTTGTCCATGGAGGTCAGGAGAATCTCGCCAGCTCCAAGGCTCACTGCCTCACGCGCCCACTCATTCAAATCACGCCCCGTATCCTTGCGGCCACCAGCCACATAGACATGCCAAGTGCCGTCTTCTTCCTTGCGGGCATCGATAGCCACCACAACACACTGGCTACCAAACTTCTGCGCGCAATCTGCAATCATCTGGGGATTGGCTAGAGCTGAGGAATTGACAGCCACCTTGTCTGCTCCTGCCTTGAGCATTTTATTCATGTCTTCAACCGTGCGAATACCACCGCCAACTGTAAAAGGAATAAAGACCTGTTCAGCCACGCGCCGCACCATATCGACTGTCGTGTCACGTTCTTCATGCGTTGCGGTAATGTCTAGAAAGACCAGTTCATCACAACCTGCTTCATAGTAGGCTTTGGCTGAGTCAACCGGGTCACCGACATCGGTCAGATCGACGAAGTTGACACCCTTGACCACACGCCCATCCTTAACATCCAAGCATGGAATAATTCGTTTTTTAAGCATAGGCTAGTCCTCAAAAGCTTTCAGTTGGTCTAGGCTGATATTGCCATTATAATAGGCTTTGCCCACGATAGTACCTGCTAGGTCAAGTTGGCTAAGCTCTTCAAGGTCACGACTGCTTGCGATTCCACCAGAAGCAATGACCTTGGCTGTGGTCAATTTTTCTGTCAAGAGCTTGTAGTGTTCAATATTTGGTCCAGTCAGAGTGCCATCACGGTCAACATCTGTGTAGACAAAGAGTGTGACACCCATTTTTTCCATTTCTTTGGCCAAGCTGATGTAGTCAACTGTACTGGTTTCCAGCCAGCCTTCTGTTGCCACATAGCCATTTTTGGCATCAATACCGACCACAATCTTGTCTGCTCCAAACTGCTCCAGCGCAGCTTTAACAAAAGCTGGATTTTTGACTGCCATGGATCCGATAATAACACGGTCAATGCCAACCGCAAGGTAATCCGCAATCTGCTCCAGCGTGCGAATGCCGCCGCCGACCTCAACGCCGAGACCCGTCGCCACCTTGAGCGTCGCAATTAAATCGCGGTTAGTAGCACAACCGTCCAGCGCACCATCTAAGTCCACCACGTGAATGAAATCAATCCCTGCATCCTTGAAAATGCGAGCCTGTTCTAAAACGTCAGGATTGACCACTGTTTTCTGGGCAAAGTCACCTTTAAAGAGACGAACCGCTTGCCCATCCTTGATATCAATTGCTGGAAGAATTTGCATAAACCACCTCCGAAAATGCTTTTAGAATGCCTAGACCAACCTCACCAGATTTTTCAGGGTGAAATTGAGCGCCGAAGACATTGTCCTTGTGAATCATGGCTGGCACCGCTAGGCTGTAATCTGCTGTCACGTCGATAAATTCCTGCGGAACATCTGTGAAGTAAGAGTGAACAAAGTAGACCGACTGACCGTCAAGACCAGCTGTCAAGACTGTTTCTTGCGCCACCTTCAAATCATTCCAGCCCATGTGAGGGACTGGGTAGCCGACCTTAGCTTCAATAGGACGGCAGACGCCTGGAATGAGCTCCAGACCTGCTGTCTTACCGTATTCTAAACCAGTTTCCACCAAGATTTGCATACCTAGGCAGATGCCTAAGAGGGGCGTCTCCGCTGCCGCTGCTTGCTTGATGACAGGCACCAAACCTCGTTTGTCCAGCTCTGCCATTGCGCTTGCAAAAGCGCCCACACCCGGCAAAATCAAGCCATCTGCCTGAGCGATAACCTCAGCATCCGCCGACAAGACCGCCTCCAAGCCAATTTGTCTCAGTGCCCGCAGGACATTTGCCGTGTTGCCCGCGTCGTAATCAATCACCACAATCTTCATATCAGAGCATCCCTTTGGTTGAGTTAACCCCATGAATCTCAGGGTTTAGGGTAATGGCTTCGCGGAGGGCCCGACCAGTTGCTTTAAAGAGAGATTCAGACTTGTGATGATTATTTTTCCCGTGAAGAATCTTCAAATGCAGATTCATCTGAACATTGAAAGCAAGGGCTTGGAAGAATTCTTCCACCAACTCCGTATCAAAATTGCCTAGGGTCGGATTGGTAAAATCGCAGTCAAAGACTAAATAGCTACGTCCAGATAGGTCAAGACTAGCCATACCAAGCGTTTCATCCATAGGTACAAAAGCAGTCCCGTAGCGGTTGATACCAGCCTTGTCTCCGAGGGCTTCCTTGATAGCCTGCCCAAGAACAATGCCCACATCTTCCACCGTGTGGTGGCTGTCTACCCAAAGGTCACCGTCCGCCTTCACCACAAGGGAAAGGCGGCTGTGGCGGG
>OGEP01002584.1_pt1 | contig 15561 bp, 13 predicted proteins | sample 1570721 | NCBI WGS metagenome assembly OGEP01 (sample SAMEA2582131, study PRJEB24529) | metagenome | biome: Human gut stool | place: China | collected 2011 | reverse complement strand
CCTGCCGTACCCGTGTTTTTAATATCAAACTTCGCATATTTGCGGTAAAGATCACGGCGAATGAGGTACATATCCTGAACTTCTTTTTTTGTATGATTCTTAAACAACGGCCGCTCCGGATGCTGTGCAAGATTGGCATAGCAGTCCTCAAATGGGCGGTCAATGTAGAAGATCATTCCGTTTTTGGCGAGAATCTCGCCATTCCGGTCAAAGGTCAGCATGCCGCCGCCGGTGGAGACGACGGATGGACCAAGTGTGCATACCCGGCGGGCGATCTCGTGTTCATAATCGCGGAAAAGTGTTTCGCCGCCTTTGGCAAAGATTTCCGGGATCGTCATCTGATAATGTTCGATCAGCATCTGGTCAGTATCGTAAAATGGAAGTCCAAGACGTTCGGAGAGCAGCTTTCCGATGGTGGTCTTTCCGCTGCTTGTAAAGCCGCATAAAATAATGGGACAGTTTTTTGTCATATCGAATCCTTTCATTATATAAGAACATATCACTTCAGCAGATCTCATAATTTCCAAACCGCTCATGTGAAAATGCAGATTGACCGTAAAATCAGTAAAAACACATATAAAATACCATAAAAACAGAGGAAACGCAACTTATGAGTCAGCACTGCAGCAGCTATTCCGCCTTCAGAAGTGGATGATGTCCCAGAAACTGCTGAAGAGCCAGATTCCCGGACGCTTTCTTCCAGGCGGCGATGATCTCGACGACTTCCTCCTCGCCGATCAACGGAATAAAGACGAGGTTATCGGCGTTCGTCAGTTTCTGAGTGACGTAAGCCGGGATGATCGAGATCCCCTCTTCGGCGGACACCATCATGAGGATACTCTCGACGTCGTTGGACCGGAAAAAGATATCCGGGTGGTAGCCGGCTCGCTCGTACATCTCGTAAAAACGCAGATCACTGACGGAATCGCCGGTGCTGGATGGGGTCATAAACAGGAGACGTTCCCCGTGAAGCTCCGTGCGGCGCAGAGATGACCGCCCGCAGGAGACGAGAATATTCGGATATTTATTATGGAAGAAACGCAGCGAGCTGGAAAAATTGCTCCGCTCAAACCCTTTCGTGTATCCGATGCGGAGTGTACCGACCATACCGGTAGAAACCTCCTGGATCCTGTTTACCGCCTGGTCGATCCGGTCGAGGATGGATCTGGCATCGTTCAAAAAGGCGCTTCCTGCGGGAGTCAGTGTGATCGGACGGCTTGTCCTGTCGAAGAGCGGGACGCCGAGACTGTCCTCCAGGGCATGGATCTGCTGGGTGATCGCGGTCTGCGTAATATAAAACTGATCGGCTGCTTTCGTGAAGCTGCGGCACTCGGCGGCAGTCACGAAATATCGGAGCTGGTTTGTATTCATAACGGAAACTTCCTCTCAAAAAAAACTGTATCGCCTGAAGAATATACATAAATTCCACATGTTTGATGAAAATGATCGATGATTTCTACATAGCATAAGTTTTCCTTATGATACCATACAAAAAGCGCGGTTGCAAATCCTTTTATCGGGCAGTATCATAAGGTTACTGACGTCGGGGCTGCGGATTTTGCCGATCTGGGCTGCGAAGCATCATCGGCGTCAAGAACCCCTGACGGCATAAAAGCCGACAGGAGATGGAAAAGGGGAGTTATATCATGAAACGAGAAAATTTTGGTTCGCGCCTGGGATTTTTACTGGTGAGCGCGGGCTGCGCGATCGGAATCGGAAACGTATGGCGGTTCCCGTATGTGGCGGGACAGAACGGCGGCGGAGTATTCGTCCTGTTCTATCTGCTGTTTTTGCTCTGTATGGGCGTTCCGGTCCTTACAATGGAACTTGCGGTTGGTCGTGCGGGACGAAAGAGTGCTGTCGGTGCTTACAAGGCACTTGAAAAGCCGGGAAGCCGGTGGCATGTACACGGATGGTTCTGTATGATCGGCTGTTATCTTCTGATGATGTATTACACGACGGTTTCCGGCTGGATGCTCAGCTACTTTGTAAAGTTTGCGACAGGAACTTTCACCGGAATGGATGCAGACCAGGTGGCAGGAGTATTTGGGGAAATGCTCGGCAATCCCGGCGAGATGGGTCTCTGGATGGCAGTAACGGTCATTGCCGGATTCTTTATCTGCAGCAGGGGACTTCAGAACGGACTTGAAAAGATCACAAAATGGATGATGGCAGCTCTGCTCGTCCTGATCCTTGTGCTGGCCGGACACAGCCTGATCCTTCCGGGAGCGAAAGAGGGACTCAGCTTCTACCTTCTTCCGGATATTAAGCGTGCGGCGGACGTCGGACTCGGCTCCGTGATCATGGGTGCCATGAACCAGTCATTCTTTACATTGAGTCTTGGCATCGCAGCGATGGAGATCTTTGGAAGTTATATGTCCGAGGACCACACACTTGCGGGCGAAGCGGTCCGGATCTGCGGTCTCGACACGCTGGTAGCGCTTTCCGCCGGACTCATTATCTTCCCGGCCTGCTTTTCATTCGGGGTACAGCCGGATGCCGGTCCGCAGCTGATCTTCATCACTCTGCCGAATGTGTTTGCCAACATGGCAGGCGGACGGATATGGGGAATGCTGTTCTTCTTATTCATGTCGGCGGCGAGCTTTTCCACAGTCATTGCTGTGTTTGAGAACCTGCTCTCCAGCTGCATGGACAACTTTGGATGGAGCAGAAAGAAAGCTTCTATATTAAATTGTATTTTTGTATTGATCGCAAGCCTGCCTTGCGTATTCGGATATAATGTGTGGAGCAGTCTGCACATTATCGGTGCGAGAGATGTCCTGGACTCTGAGGATTTCCTGGTCAGCAACCTGCTCCTTCCGCTGGGATCTCTGGTCTATCTTCTGTTCTGCGTGAGCAAGTGGGGCTGGGGATACGATAAGTATCTTGCGGAAGCGAACCATGGAACGGGACTTAAGATGCCGGAAGCGAAGTGGGTAAAGATCTATTTCCGCTATATTCTCCCGGTCCTGATCCTGGTGATCCTGATCCAGGGACTGGCGTAAGACTTAACAATTTAATGTGATATATGCATAAAAACTTTAAAGTGGAAAAGTTTTTGTATTGAATCTGAAAAAACAGTGTGTTATAATGAGCACAAAAGAAAAATAAGCAGCTGCTTGACAGAGCTTCATTTTTCTTTTGCCATTAACAAACAAAAAGCCTGTAAATTCAGGCAGTGAGTGCGTCAGCACGGGGTTATGAATTTGATGGCGGAAGCAAAAACTAAAAAAGAGGAGAGTACCACAATGAAAAAAATGATCGCACTGGGCATGGCAGCAGCTATGATGTGCATGTCCCTGACTGCATGCAGCGTCTCAACATCTTCCAAGACTGAGACAACCGCAGCAGCAGAAACAACAGCAGCAGACACAACCGCAGAGGCAGCGAAAGACGCAGAGAGCACCGCAGAGGCAGCCGGCGATCTCGTTGCAACTGCTGATTATCCGACAAAGCCGATCACAATGATCATCCCTTACGGCGCAGGCGGAACAACCGATACATGGGGCAGAAAGCTGGCAGTTCTGCTTGAGAAGTATTTAGGACAGCCGATCACGGTTACCAACCAGGGCGGTGCATCCGGATCCATCGGCAGCCAGTTCGTAAAAGAGCAGCCGTCCGACGGTTACACACTTCTTGTTTGTGCAGAGACAATGGGAACCTACAGAACCATGAACATCTGTGACCTTGGATATGATGACTTCACCGTTATCTCCCCGTTAGTCGGCGATCCGAAGGTTCTCGTAGTTGGCAAAGATTCCAAGTACAACACACTGGAAGAGCTTCTTGACGATATCAAGGCAAACCCGGGCAAGATCACAATGTCCCACTCCGGTCCTGGAGGAAGCGGACACAACCAGGGTCTCGTATTAAAGGAGCTCGGCTATGAAGTAGCAATGACAAGCTTTGATTCCGGTAATGACGCACTTCTCGGAGTTATCGGCGGACAGGTTGACTTTACAAACCCGAACATCTCCACACTCGGCGGCTATATCGAGAGCGGCGACGTAAAACCGTTAGCAGTATTCTCTGACAAGAGAATGGACGCTTACCCGGATATCCCGGCATTCACAGAGACAGTTCCGGAAGCTGAGAAGTACTTAAATATTCCGTACACACTTCTTTCCTTCGTTGTAAACAACGATACTCCGCAGGAGGTTGTCGACGTATTAAAGGCAGCATCCCAGAAAGTATTTGCTGATCCGGAGTGGACAGAGTTCGTAGAGCAGAATGCAGCTGATCCGGTATACAAAGAGTATACAGATGACGCTTCCATCCAGGCATTCTACGACAACTGGAAATCTGTTATCTGCTGGTTACAGTATGACAACGGTGTTGCTGAAAAGAGTCCGGAAGAGTTCGGCATCAAGAGAATTGGAGAATAATCAATGAAGAATAAAATTCATTCGCTGATCGTCGAAGGAATTGTATTTTGCGGGAGCGGCCTTGTGCTGCTCTCGTATTCTCTTTCATCCTACGCAAAGGGATTTAACAAGAGCTGGGTGCAGTCCCCGTATCTGTTTCCGCTCATCGTGGCGCTTGCCATGATCGGTCTGTCCTTATGGATCGTCGGAGGGGGAGTTACGGCAATGAAAAAAGAAGCCGCGGTTCCGAATGACAAGAAGGTGTCAAAAGCAGAAAAAACAGAAAAGCGGCGCTGGGTCGTGATCGCGCTGATCCTCTGTGTGCTCTACTATGCAGCACTTGCTTTTATAAAAGTTCCGTATGTGACCATCGGAATTTTATCTTTTGCGTACACATTTTCAACATTTGAAGTTGTGACCATCGTGTTCCTGATCGCCATGATGACCTTCATGGGCGTCAGAAAGATCCCGGTTCTCGTATTTGTACCGATCGGAACTACATTATTTTTAAGCCTTGCATTCCGCACATTCTTACATGTGCTTCTGCCATAGAAAGGAGAAAGGGAAAATGTTACAGATGTTATCCGTGGTCGATCCGCGGTTTATCCTCATGGTTCTCCTTGGTTCTGTGGCTGGTCTGTTCGTAGGCGCGATCCCGGGACTTTCCGTGTCCATGGCGACAGCGCTTCTTGTATCCATTACTTATACCTGGGAACATTCAGACGCCCTTGCGATGATCATGGGCGTATATGTAGTCGGAGTATTCTCCGGCGCGGTATCGGCGATCCTGATCAACATTCCGGGCGCTCCGTCCTCTGTTGTAACAACGCTTGACGGATATCCGATGTCGAAAAAGGGACAGTCCTACAAAGCGCTGTTTACCGCAACGATCTATTCCTTCATCGGAAGCTTATTTGGACTTCTGGCACTCGGACTTCTCGCAGAGCCGGTCTCCAGAGTTGCGATCAAATTTACAAAAATGGACTATTTCCTGTTAGCTCTGTTCGGACTTGCGACGGTCGGATCCGTCAGCACGAAGAACTATGCGAAGGGCCTGATCAGTGTTATGATCGGTCTCGTGATCAGCATGATCGGACTTGACCCGTTAATGGGAACAAAACGTCTGACCTTCGGGATCCAGAACCTTACCGGCGGCGTCAGCACGGTACCGGCACTCGTCGGCTTCTTTGGATTCGCGGAAGTTCTCTCTGTTGTATACAACATGAAGCAGGAGCAGAACGTCCTTGCAATGGAAAAGACGAAAGTCAGCTTGAAAGAGATCTTAAAGAGCTGGAAACTTTCCTTATATACATCGACGATCGGTCTTTTAGTCGGAGCTCTTCCGGGAGCCGGCGGACCGGTGGCATCCTTTATCGCCTATAATGAGGCAAAACGCCTCGTGAAAGATCCGGAGGTTCCGTTCGGAGAAGGCGCGGTCGAAGGAATCGTGGCGAGTGAGTCCTCCAACAACGCCTGCATCGGCGGTGCGCTGATTCCGATGCTGACACTTGCGGTTCCGGGCGATGCGGTCACGGCGATCATTCTTTCTGTATTCTATGTTCATGGTTTACAGCCGGGACCGTTATTCATCACACAGAATAAGGAGTCATTCTACTCGATCGTGATTGCCGGAATTATCGCATGCTTTGCACTTTTGCTTTTAGGACTTTTAGTCGCACCGAAAATCTGTAAGGTCATCACGATTCCGAAGAACATCATGATCCCGGTGGTAACGAGTCTCTGCGTGATCGGTTCCTTTGCGTGCAACAACCGCCTGTTTGATGTCGGACTGATGTTCTTCTTCGGACTCATGGGATTTGCAATGCGCCGGTTCGATTATCCGGTCGCTCCGCTGATCCTCGCGATGGTGCTTGGAAAGATGATGGATTCGAACTTCCGTCAGGCTGTATCGCTCGCGTCCTCATCGGACAACCCGTTCATGGCGATGTTCGGTCATCCGATCACGATCGTACTGTCCATCTGTACATTATTCGTACTGCTTGGAAATATTCCGTGGACGAAGCCGTATATCGATAAGTTAAAAGGGATCTTTTCCAGAAAGAAGACGGCGTAGCTGTTACAGTGTGCGGGCGGAGTGCCCGTGTACTGTAACAAAATAATAAAAAGAGCAGGAAAACAGGCAAAAAGTGCTTGCATTTCCTGCTCTTTTTTGATAAGATTATTACCTGTGACATGTAAAAAATCCTTGCTCCTGATACTGAAAATCGGGGGCCGGAAGACCAGAAGGAGGTTTAAGAAACTATGAACAAATACGAGTTAGCAGTTGTTCTTAGCGCAAAACTTGAGGATGACGAAAGAGCAGCCGCACTTGAAAAGGTGAAAGGCTATATCACACGTTTCGGCGGCAATGTCGTTGATGTGGACGAATGGGGCAAGAAGAGACTTGCATATGAGATCCAGAAGAGCAAAGAGGGATTCTACTACTTCATCCACTTCGAGGGCGAGGCAAACTGCCCGAACGAGGTAGAGGCTCATATCCGTATTATGGAGCCGGTTGTCCGTTATCTTTGCGTAAGACAGGACGCTTAATAAAGAAAGAGTGAGAATATGAACAGAGTTATCCTTATGGGTAGATTAACCAGAGATCCGGAAGTACGCTATTCCCAGGGCGAGCGCTCTATGGCAATCGCAAGATATACGCTTGCAGTTGACAGAAGAGGCAGAAGAAGCCAGGACGGCGATCAGGGTCAGACGGCCGATTTTATCAACATCGTAGCTTTTGACCGCGCAGGTGAGTTCGCGGAGAAATATTTCCGCCAGGGCATGCGTGTACTGGTTTCCGGAAGAATCCAGACCGGAAGCTATGTAAATAAGGATGGCCAGAAGGTCTATACAACGGATATCATTGTAGATGACCAGGAATTCGCTGACAGCAAGGGTCAGGGCGGCGACAACAGCAGCTTTGGCGGCGGAAACAGCTACGGCGGCGGTAATCGCGGCGGCTACCAGCAGGCAACAAGACCTGCTCCGTCCAGTGCGATCGGCGATGGATTTATGAATATTCCGGATGGAGTCGAGGACGAAGGACTTCCATTCAACTAAATATCAGTCTGAGGCAATACAGTGCGTTACTCCTAATTCGCTGTGAGTAGACTGAGTTTGCACGTGACCGGACAAGCGTTGGACGGTTACAGACAACGAAACTAACAGGAGGTAATTTAAAATGGCATTCAATAAAGGTGACAAGTCCGATTCTTCCAGAGTAAGAAGAGGCGGCATGCATAGAAGAAAAAAAGTTTGCGTATTCTGCGGCGATAAGAACGGCGAGATCGATTACAAGGACGTAAACAAGTTAAAGAGATACGTATCTGAGAGAGGAAAAATCCTTCCGAGAAGAATCACAGGCAACTGCGCAAAGCACCAGAGAGCTTTAACAGTAGCTATCAAGAGAGCACGTCATATCGCTCTTATGCCGTACACATGTGAATAATTCCTTAGAATAAGGATTTTCACGGATAAAGTAAGGTTTTATCTAATTAATTTGAAGCATCATTCGAGGATTCCATATGAGAGATCATGTGGGATCCTTTTTTGGCGTAGCAGAGAATTTCCTGTTACACAAAAAGGCACTACATGTCGATGATGTGCACCCGCGCGAAGATCGCGCTGAACAGATGTAGTTATGACAGGTATTGACATTAAATCGAAATAAGAAAAAGAAATTTGTTTTTCCTGAAAGCTGGAAAAATACAAGAAGCTGAATCAAAAGGGCTTTTAAGGATATTTATGTCTGAAAATTGACTTTTTTGCTGACACCCTTTATACTACATAGAGGAAAAGTCAAAAAAGAAACAGTAATGTGGAAGGGCAGTAAAACTATTCAAGATGTAATTCAAAGATCCAGAACGTTATTCTGGACCTTTTTTACAAGCTTCTGTATCAACGTTGTGAAGAGGCAACAAGTTGCTGTGCTGTTCCCACATTGGTTTGCGGTTCGTGAAAAGGCATCGAAAAGGAGAAGAAAGGGGGAGCCGAAAATTTCAACCGCCCGTTTTGACTTGTTCTGAATAAGAAAATAAAGCCCACCGATATCCGGTGGCAGAATGGAGCATTTCAAATGATTCATGATGGATTTATCTATCTGGCCACTTTAATGCTGTTAGCAGCAATTCTGGTCAATCTTCCCGTGTACCTGCGGGGAAAAGGCGCACAGACCTTTTTTAAATTTGCACCGCCGATCGTTCTGATCTATTTAGGCATGATGCTTTTATGTACTATGAAAGTATGGGATCTGCAGGATACGTCAGACATTTACGTAGCGATCAAAAATCCGTTACTCTACGCAATGCTGTTTTTAATGCTGCTGCGTTGTGATCTGAAAAAGATCATTAAATTAGGACCGAAAATGCTGATCGGTTTCTTCTCAGCGAGTATTTCAATCGGTGTTGGTTTTGTAGTAAGCTATGGCATTTTCCATAAATTACTGGGCCCGGAAAGCTGGAAAGCACTTGCAGCACTGTGCGGAAGCTGGTTAGGCGGCGGCAGTAATATGCTGGCGATTCAGGCAATTCTGGATGTAAGTGAAGAAAGTCTGGCATATTCTCTGGTAATGGATTCGGTTTGTGCAGTAATCTATGTTATGTTCCTTCTGTGGGTGATCAACTTCTCTAAGGAATTCAACGCCTGGACAAAGGCAGATGTACGTCTGATCGATGAAGTAGGAGCATCTCTGGAAAAAGAGGCAAGAGAGGACAAGAGACCTCTTACCTGGAAAAACATGCTTCTTTTAATCGGCGTATCCTTCTTTATATCCTCTCTGTCCAAGGATGCCGGTGTTATGGTTGCGTCTGTTCTGCCTGTTTTTGATAAGGCAACCTGGACAGTTCTTCTTGTAACAGCTACAGGTCTGATCGTAGCAATGACTCCTTTTGGAAAGATTAAGGGAACGGAAGAAGTTTCCAATATCATGCTTTACATTGTCATCGCGATGATCGCTTCCAGAGCAGATATTTCTGCTATGGGAAATGCACCGGTATGGCTGGCTGCCGGATTCCTGATCCTGCTGATCCATATAGCGGTTATGGTAATCCTTGCAAAGCTGATCCGACTGGATATCTTTACCTGTGCGGTTGCCTCTCTGGCGAATGTCGGAGGAACTGCGACAGCACCGGTACTTGCAGGCGCATACAGCAGCGCGCTGGTTCCGATCGGTATCCTGATGGCTCTTCTCGGCAATATTATTGGAACACCGGGCGGCGCATTTGTAGGATATTTAATGAGCCTGATCGGGTAGAGAACAACAATTGAAACGGGTAGTACAAGAACTCCGCACGGGAAACTGTGCGGAGTTTCTTTTAAAACTCCATCACAAGCCCCGCATGCAGCTTGTGAACGGATTCTCCTAAGGCCTCTTTCAGGAGATCAAAGGCATGATCTCCGGTACAGTGGCCGGTGTAGATTTCAGAAATACCGGTGGAGCGGATCCCTTCGGCGAGGGCAAGGATCTCTGCGTCGGTCTTATTGTAGAGGTGGAAGCCGCCGATCAGGGCTTTTACTTTTTTATCCGGGAAAGTCGCGGTGATCTCGCGGATAATCGTATCGGCACCGCCGTGGGAACAGCTGTTGAAGATCACAAGGCCGTCCGGGGTGTCGAAGACAAGACTCTGTTCGTGGGAGAAGGAATCCGGCTTCCAGTGCCGTTTTTCCTTCAGGTACATGTGCTCCCGGATTCCTTTTTTTTCCAGTCCCGGAGTCTTATGCGGGATCAGATAAACCCCGTCCCACGGTGAAAAGTCCCCGGAAACGAGCTTGATCCGGTCCGGATACTTTTTTAGGATACCCTTTGGAATACCGATGTATTTCTTATAGTTCCAGACACCTTTGCAGCAGTTTTCTTTGGTGGTTTCCCTAAAATAGAACGGTGCGGACGAATTTACCTTGAAAAATTCCGGGATTCCGTCTGCATGGTCATAGTGCGCATGGGAGAGAACTCCGAAATCCACGTCTTTCATGTTCAGTCCAAGCACATCAGCATTCTTCAGAAAAAGCCCGGATGCCCCGGCATCGAGAAGGATATGTTTTCCATGATATTCAATAAAAATTGATAATCCCCATTCACAGCCGAGATTTTCGGCGGGGATGTTGTCGCTGAGTACGGTTGCTTTCATAAATGAAAATCCTTTCGTAAAGTATTGATTGATAGTTGCCTTATAACTTTATTTTCTTCATTAAACACAAATGCGAACTTCCTGCAGGAAAGAGGTTTTGTATAACTTCGCGGCTTTACAAATTTCTTTTGCAATCTCTTTCTTATCGATCTTTTTCCTCATTAGATTTTTCCTATCAACGGTATTTGGGTAACAAAAACGCCGGACAACCAAAGTTATCCGACGCATTTTTTATGATTGCGTGTTTTATGCTGGCTGTCAGCCTCGATGCCTTGCCGAGTATCATAAAGTGCTGGTAATTACCCTCCCCAGCCGGAGTACAGCTTTAATGTGTCGCCACACGGAAACCTTTCTGGCTCATTTATATTATACTTAAATCCCGTCCTCTTATCAACTGATTTTGAAAATATCCAAGGTTTTAACGGAAATAGCATGGAAAAGTGTTACAGGAAAATCGCAGAAAGACCTCTTGAATATTTAAAGAAGAGATGTTATATTATAGATAAGAGAAGTGCCACCGATAGACGGCTTGGCCCTCGAAAATATGGATTAAAAAATAACCGCTAGTTTTGCGAGGACTGGGCGGTTATTTTTTTGCGTTTTTTTCGATGTCGCAGAGGGTCACGCATGCCCTCTGCGAAGAGGGCCAAACCGCCTACCGTTATGGTGGCACCTATATTATTCTATCACAATTTCTTTGATCTATAAAGTCTATTTTACGCTACTGGTGGTTTTAGAAGCCGTGCCACTGCTATACACGTCAGGAATTTCATTGGCTGCAGTGCAACGTCCGCGCAATGTCCGCGCAATGTCCGCCCCAAGCGGATCATGGACAAATGCCTGTATTTATGGTATACTATCCCCAAAGTCGGTTCTGATACATGGAGAAATTCTGCCCGAATTTCTCCATGCATAAAAAGGCACTAACGTGCCAAATGCGCACTCGCGCAAGAGGAGTCTATCGCAAGCGACTGCGCTCGGCGCGAGAATGTGCCAAGGCACATTCTTTTTATGGTCTTGCTATGCCCATTTTTAAAGGGCGGCGGATAGGAGATAAGAATGAAAGATGATAAAAAGGTCAGCCATATTCTGCAGCTTTACCTTCAGTGGCCGGTATTTTTAACGGCACTGGTAATTCTTGCGGGAGCTGCGGTCAACCTGATCTCACGCAAGGCGGGATTCGTGATGCTTGTATTTACGGTGATCTACGCGGCGTGTGCCGGAACCCTGTATATGTACGGAAAGAAGCGGGCCCTTGGCAGTCTGGTGTCCTTTGCGTCGGCGTACAGCTGGAGTCAGAAACAGCTTCTGGCGTCACTGGAGCTGCCCTACGCGGTCGCGGATACGGATGGTAAGATCCTTTGGATGAACCGCGCCTTCGAGGCGGTGACCAAAGAAGAGAAGAGCGCAGGGAAAAGCCTGACAATGCTTTTCAAGGAGATCACAGTGGAATCTCTCGAGAAGATGGAAAATGCGATGGAAGTCCATGTGATCTATGGGGAATCGAAATACCGCGTGAGTATGAAACGTGTGACGATCCGCCCGGATGAGCTTGCTTCCGGAATCCCGGAGAAGCAGACGGAGCAGCAGATCCTTGCGGTATATCTCTATGATGAGACAGAGCTCTACAACTACAAGCAGGCGATCACAGACCAGAAGATGGTCGCAGGCCTGATCTATCTGGACAACTATGATGAGGCGTTGGAGAGCGTCGAGGAAGTCCGCAGATCGCTCTTAACGGCCCTGATCGACCGAAAGATCAACAAGTACATTTCGGCGGTCAACGGTATCGTAAAGAAACTGGAGAAGGACAAGTATTTCTTCGCGATCAAGCAGTGCTATATGCCGCGTCTGGAAAAAGAGCGGTTTGGACTGCTTGAGGAGGTAAAGACCGTCAATATCGGAAACGAGATGGCGGTGACACTAAGTATCGGTATCGGAATGAATGGCGATACCTACAGCCAGAACTATGAGTATGCCCGTACAGCGATCGATATGGCTCTCGGCCGTGGCGGTGATCAGGCGGTAGTAAAATGCGGCCAGAAGATCCAGTATTACGGCGGAAAGGCCCAGCAGTTAGAGAAGACGACCCGTGTCAAGGCCCGCGTCAAAGCCCATGCGCTCAGGGAACTTCTTGAGACGAAGGACTGCCTGCTGATCATGGGACATAAGATCGGCGATATCGACTGTTTCGGTGCGGCGATCGGAATGTACCGGATCGCATCCGCTCTGAATAAGAAGGCACATATCGTGATCAATGAAGTGACCTCCTCGGTGCGTCCGATGATGGAACGCTTTGAGACCGGCGATTATCCGAAGGACCTGTTCCTCACGGGAAGTGAGGCCGCGGATATCGTGGATAACAATACGGCGCTTGTCGTTGTTGACGTCAACCGCCCGAGTATCACGGAAGAGCCGGATCTCTTAAAACTTGTGAAAACGATCGTCGTCATCGATCATCACCGTCAGTCCAGTGAGATCATCACAAACGCGACTCTGTCCTATGTAGAGCCTTATGCGTCATCTGCCTGTGAGCTGGTTGCGGAGATTTTACAGTATGTTGCTGACAGTATCCGGATCAAATCCCCGGAGGCGGACGCTATGTACGCGGGAATCGTGATCGATACGAACAACTTTACAAATCAGGCGGGCGTCCGCACCTTTGAGGCGGCGGCGTTCCTTAGAAGAAACGGAGCGGACGTGACGAGAGTACGGAAGCTGTTCCGTGACAGTATGGAGGACTACAAGGCGAGAGCCGAGGCAGTCCGTCAGGCAGAGGTCTATAAGAAATGTTTTGCCATCAGCGTGTGCCCGGCAGAGGGCGTGGAGAGCCCGACAGTAGTAGGCGCACAGGCTGCAAACGAGCTTCTTGATATTGTGGGTATGAAGGCGTCTGTTGTTCTGACCCCGTATGAAGGAAAGATCTATATCAGCGCACGTTCCATTGATGAGGTGAATGTTCAGGTCATGATGGAAAAACTTGGCGGCGGCGGACACAGAACGATCGCCGGTGCGCAGCTTCCTGGTGCAACAATCGAGGAGGCCAAGGAGAAGGTAAAAGGCGTCATTGATATGATGCTGGAGAAAGGAGAAATTTAAGATGGAAGTTGTATTATTAGAGGATGTGAAGGCACTTGGCAAAAAAGGCCAGGTTGTAAAGGTAAATGACGGATATGCGAGAAACTTTATCCTTCCGAAAAAACTTGGTGTTGAGGCGACATCCAAGAACTTAAATGACTTAAAACTTCAGAAAGCAAATGCGGAAAAGATTGCCGCTGAGCAGCTCGCAGAGGCAAAAAAGCTTGCGGAGGAGATCGACAAGATGTCCGTTACCGTATCGATCAAAGCCGGTGAAGGCGGACGTGCGTTTGGCTCTGTTTCCACGAAAGAAATCGCTAAAGCAGCGAAAGATCAGTTAAAGCTCGATATCGACAAGAAGAAGATGGTACTTCCGGAGCCGATCAAGAGCATCGGAAGCTTTGAGGTTCCGATCAAGCTCCACAAGGAAGTAACAGCAAGACTCAGCGTGAAGGTCGTTGAGGCGTAAAGACTGAATGTCTGCCGCGTGTGCAATACGCGGACAGCATAGTTGAAATTCAGGGCAGGAAACCAGGTAGAGGTTCCAGCCTGCAAATAAGAAAGAAAACGGCTTCTGCAGAAATATATGCAGAAGCCGTGCGAAGTTATAGACACAGACGTACAGAGAGGAAATCGGACAGATGGAAGAAGCGTTAGTAAAAAGGGTTTTGCCGCACAGCGTTGAGGCGGAGCAGTCGGTGATCGGTTCGATGTTAATGGACCGGGATGCGATCATCGCGGCGTCGGAGATCGTGGTTGCGGATGATTTTTATCAGAAACAGTACGGGATCATGTTCGATACCATGGTGGAGCTGTTCAATGAAGGAAAACCGGTAGACCTGGTCACACTTCAGGACAGACTGAAGGAGAAGGATGTTCCGCCGGAGGTATGCAGTCTGGACTTTGTCCGCGATATTCTTGCGACTGTTCCGACCTCGGTAAATGTCCGGTCCTATGCGACGATCGTTCATGAAAAAGCAGTTCTCCGCCGTCTGATCAGGATCAACGAGGAGATTGCGAACAACTGCTATGCAGGAAAGGACAGCCTGGAGACGATCCTGGCCGACACGGAAAAACAGATCTTTAATCTTCTGGAGAGCCGTGCGTCCGGAGATTTTGTACCGATCCGCCAGGTTGCGTTAAATGTTCTCGACAAGATCGAGCAGGCAACCCGGTCGAAATCCACGGTAACGGGTCTTCCGACCGGATTTATCGATCTGGATTACCGGATGTCCGGACTTCAGCCGTCGGATCTGATCCTGATCGCGGCCCGACCGTCTATGGGTAAGACTGCATTCGTGTTAAACATTACGGATTATATCGCGGTCCGCAGACAGAAGACCTGCCTGATCTTCAGCCTGGAGATGTCGAAGGAACAGCTGGTAAACCGTATGCTGTGTTCCGAAGCCATGCTGGACGCTCAAAGGCTCCGTACAGGGGAACTGACAGACAGCGACTGGGCAGACCTGATCCAGGCCATGGGGCCTCTTTCTCAGGCGCCTATCTACATTGACGATACTCCCGGGGTAACTCCCATGGAGGTGCGCTCCAAATGCCGCCGTCTGAAGGTGGAAAAAGGACTTGGGCTCATCGTCATCGACTATTTGCAGCTTATGAGCGGCAACAGCCGAAATGATTCCAGACAGCAGGAAATTTCCGAAATTTCCCGTGCGCTCAAGGCCATTGCCAGAGAGATGGAAGCGCCGGTTATTGCTCTTTCTCAGCTGTCCCGTGCCTGCGAACAGCGTGCAGACCATAGACCTATGCTCTCCGACCTGAGAGAATCCGGCGCCATCGAGCAGGATGCCGATGTGGTGGCTTTCCTCTATCGTGATGAGTATTATTTCCCCGATACGGAAAAGAAAAATCAGGCGGAACTCATCATTGCCAAACAGCGTAACGGCCCGACGGGTACCGTTGATCTGACCTGGATGGGACAATATACCAAATTTGGCAATTTCCTGAAAAAATTCTAGAAAAAGAACGCATTA
>OGEP01002583.1_pt1 | contig 15563 bp, 10 predicted proteins | sample 1570721 | NCBI WGS metagenome assembly OGEP01 (sample SAMEA2582131, study PRJEB24529) | metagenome | biome: Human gut stool | place: China | collected 2011 | reverse complement strand
CCGCACGAGAAACTACTTTACATTTGCAAGGTAATTTGTGTGTAGCAAGACGTAACGCTTCTTTCGCAACGTCTTCCGGAACACCGGAGATTTCAAATAATACACGACCTGGTTTCACAACAGCTACCCAATACTCCAGGGAGCCTTTTCCTTTACCCATACGAACACCCATAGGCTTCTGCGTTACAGGCTTCTCCGGGAAAATCTTGATCCAGACTTTACCACCACGCTTGATGTATCTTGTCATAGCGATACGGGCTGCCTCGATCTGGTTTGCTTTGATCCAACATGGTTCCAGAGCAACAATACCGTACTCACCGTAGGTGATTGTGTTTCCTCTGGTTGCCTTTCCTGTCATGGAACCACGGAACTGCTTTCTATGCTTTACTCTCTTTGGCATTAACATTAGTTAGCTCCCCCTTCCTTATTTGCTCTTACCGGAAGTACCTCGCCCTTGTAGATCCATACCTTAACGCCGACCTTACCATAAGTAGTGTCTGCCTCAGCGAATCCATAATCAATATCTGCACGAAGTGTCTGAAGCGGAATAGTACCCTCAGAGTAGAACTCTGTACGAGCCATATCAGCACCGCCAAGACGTCCGGAACAGGATGTTTTGATTCCCTTTGCTCCTGATTTCATGGTTCTTCCCATGCAGGATTTCATTGCTCTACGGAAAGAAACACGGTTCTCTAACTGTAATGCAATGTTCTCAGCTACTAACTGAGCATCGCGGTCCGGTCTCTTTACTTCCTTAATATCTACAACTAACTTCTTGTCTGTGAACTTCTGAACCTCGCCCTTGATCTTCTCGATCTCAGCGCCGCCCTTACCGATAACAACGCCCGGCTTTGCGGTATAGATGATAACCTTTACACGATCAGATGCTCTCTCGATCTCGATCTTGGAAACACCTGCCGCGTATAACTTCTTCTTAAGATAAGTTCTGATATTGTAGTCTTCCACTAAGAAATCTGCGAAATCTGCTTCCGCATACCATTTAGAGTCCCAATCTTTGATAACGCCGACTCTTAAGCCATGTGGATTAACTTTCTGTCCCATGTTTGACCTCCTTATTATTTCTCATCCAGCACGATTGTAATGTGGCTCATTCTCTTCTCGATTCTGTAAGCTCTGCCCTGTGCTCTTGGTCTGATTCTCTTCATTGTTGGTCCCTTGTTTGCATAACACTCTGCAACATACAGGTTCTCCAACTTGTAATTCTTCTCCGGATAATTGTTCTCAGCATTTGCGATTGCTGACTCTAACAGTTTCTTAACCACGCTGGAAGCGTAACGCGGATTGTAGGATACGATAGCTAATGCTGTCTGAACGTCCTTTCCACGAATTGCGTCTAATACGAAGCATGCTTTCTGAACAGACACTCTTGCATAAGATAACTTTGCGGATGGTCTGGTATCTTTTACTTCATTTCTCTCTCTCTTGATCTTACTTCTATGTCCCTTAGCCATGGATGAAACCTCCTTTCAAAAATAGTTCTTATCTAACGCCTGACTTCTTCTCGTCTTTTCCATGTCCTCTGTAAGTTCTTGTAGCAACGAACTCACCAAGTTTATGTCCAACCATATCCTCTGTCACATATACCGGTACATGCTTTCTTCCGTCATGAACAGCGATTGTGTGACCTACGAACTGTGGGAAGATGGTAGAACGGCGTGACCTGCGCCGGTGATCTGGCAAAATTGGGCTATGACGTGACCATTTTTGAGGCGCTGCATGAGGCGGGCGGCGTGCTTGTCTATGGTATTCCAGAATTCCGTCTGCCGAAGCAGAAGGTCGTTGCGGCAGAAGTGGAGAATGTCAAGGCGCTCGGCGTGAAGATCGAGACGAACGTTGTCATCGGCAAATCTGTCACGATCGATGAGCTGATGGAGAATGAGGGATTTGAGGCGGTATTTATCGGTTCCGGCGCGGGTCTTCCGCGTTTTATGGGTATTCCGGGCGAGCAGGCAATGGGCGTATTTTCGGCAAATGAATTTTTGACGAGAAACAACCTCATGAAGGCATTTTTGGAGGAGTACGATACTCCGATCAAGGCGGGAAAGAAAGTGATCGTTGTCGGCGGCGGTAACGTGGCAATGGACGCTGCGAGAACGGCTAAGCGCCTTGGTGCGGAAGTACATGTCGTGTACCGGCGCGGTGAGGAAGAACTTCCGGCGCGTAAGGAAGAGGTGCATCATGCAAAGGAGGAGGGCATTATTTTTGACCTGTTACAGAATCCGACGGAGCTTTTAGTGGATGAGAACGGCTGTGTAAAAGGCGCGAGAGTCATTAAGATGGAGCTTGGCGAGCCGGATGCCTCCGGCAGAAGAAGCCCGGTGGAGATTCCGGGATCCGAGTATGAGATTGAGGCGGACACGGTCATCATGTCGCTTGGAACTTCTCCGAATCCGCTGATCTCCTCCACGACAAAGGGACTTGAGACGAACCGCAGAAAGTGTATCGTGGCAGAGGAAGAAAACGGCGCTACCTCCAAGAGCGGTGTATTTGCCGGCGGAGATGCCGTGACAGGAGCTGCAACGGTCATCCTGGCAATGGGTGCAGGAAAAGCGGCTGCGAAGGGAATTGACGCATACTTGAACACAAAATAAATACGTAATAGATTCGGGAAGGGGCTGTCACATGAGTGGCAGCCTCCTTTCATGCATAAGAGATATTAGATAAGTAATATTATAAGAGGCACACTTGGGGATTTCATGTGGAAATGCAGATGGAAATTCGGTTCAAAAAATGTGGAATTTCTAACCAACAGAATGTTTGCATCCGCGATGATCCGTGTCTTTCCAAGTTTGGAGCACTCTACGGACTGTGTCCGCAAGTCAGCAGACAATTTTAGGACTTTTGTGCGTGTCCCTTATTGGCACCTCTGAACAAAACATAACCGCGCGAAGCCGATGTTTGAATTGCCATCTGCCATATTTTTAATAGCAGATGGCAACGAGTTTCGGTTCGCGCGGTTTTATATTGTCTATGAGGGAGTACAACTAGTGCGGCTTGTACTATAAGCATGTAGATACATTATGTATGTATCCGCATGCTTATTTTTATTATAATAAAAGGCGGATAAGGCTAGTGCGGTGGGACATAGCTCCCGTTTTTTAGAGTTTATTCCGCCTCTTATTATAAGCATTCGTTTAAACAGGTTGGATTAAATACATCCGTGTAACGAACAAGTCTGAATGGTAATAAGTCTGGCGGAGAAAAGGAGGATTTGCATGAAACAAATAGTAAGTGTAGGAATCGATGTATCAAAAGGGAAAAGCACTGTCTGTGCCATGATACATCCTAATACGATTATTAAGGAATCGTTTGAAGTTTTGCATACCGTAGAAGAAATGTCAATGTTAGCTGATTACATCGGATCACTTGATGGAGAAATTCGTATTGTAATGGAATCAACAGGGCATTATCATCTTCCGGTTGCACAATTTCTGTATCAAAAAGACTTTTTTGTATGTGTTGAAAATGCATATATTATACGACAATTTTCACGCATTATGCTGCATGGCGCAAAAACAGATCCGCTTGATGCAAAAAAATTAGCAAAGTACGGTTTGGCATACTGGAGTGAACTGAAACCATATAAATTTCATCCAAGCTGCTACACAGAATTAAGTCTATTATCCAAGCAGTATCAGACATACATAAAGCTTTTGATTGCTGCTAAACAGAATGTAATACATTTGATGGATGAGATGCTTCCTGGTTTCAAAGAAGCGCTGGATACAGCAAGCAGTGTTCAATTCTCAAAAGTGAAATATGTGGATTTTGCCAAAGAATTCTATCATGTTGATATGATAAAAACCATGGGAAAAGAAATTTTTCGAGAGAATTATAAGCAATGGTGTAAAGAAAAAGGATACCGTTTCCAATCAGAAAAGGCAGACGAGCTTTTTCACTTGGCGGAAGACGGTATCCCTACACTACCAACAGAGTTCCCTTCAACCAGACTCTGTATGGAAGTAGCAACAGAGCAAGTAAGCCAATTAGGTTATGCTCTAGAACAAATATTATCACAAATGCAAAATCTTGCAAAGACTTTACCAGAATATCAAACGATACGCCAAATGGGAGGCATGGGTGAAAAGTTATGTGTAAGGTTTATAGCTGACATTGGAGACGTTCGACGTTTCCATAATGGCAAAGCATTAGTTGCTTATGCGGGAATTGATGCTCCGCCTTATCAATCAGGACAATATACCGGCACCAAACGTAGAATAAGCAAACGCGGAAACAGTGCATTAAGGAAAACCGGTTATGAGGTTATGAAAAGTCTGAAATCCCATCCGCCCAAAACAGATACTCGTGTCTATGATTTTATAATTAAAAAAGAGAATGAAGGAAAAAGTAAGAAACAAGCCAAAATAGCCGGTTTAAATAAGTTTTTGCAAATCTATTATGCAAGAGTAATGGAAATATATAAGAATATAGTATAGTTGCATAAGAAAAAAGCCTGAATAATCAGGCCTATTTCTTATGCAAAAAATCAAAAATTGTGTTGACATCTCTTAACAGGTCTAAAAAGTCCGCCCATTGTCTGCGGTTGCCGGACATCTTTCGCGGATTGTCAAAACGTGGAAAGACACGGAATCCGATACCAAACGCGGCATAGAAGAAATGCTCCCATTTTGCTTCAAAGGATTCCCGCCGCCGGTTGGCAGTCCGGAACCGTGCAGATACAGATTTTTTTAAATCCATGCCTGCCACATTCCATGCCCCGGTCTTTTAGCGTCTCCACTCGCGGGGCGTCATGCCTGTGATGCGGCGGAAGAGCCGTGTGAAATAGTGGACGTCGGGGATGCCGCAGGCTGCCGCAACATCCTGCACCGGCAGGAGGGTACTGCGCAGCAGCTTCTTGGCGTATTCGATGCGGTTGGCGTTGACGTAGTCCGTCAGCGTCATGCCGACTTCCTTTTTGAACAGCGTGGACAGGTAGCTTGTATTCAAAAACAGCTCGTTGGCAAAACGTTTCAGGCTTAAGTCCCCGGTCAGTGAGGCGTCTATGGTGACGAGAATCTGGCGGATCGGATCGGAATACGAACTCATGCTTCGCTGTTCCACGAGCTGACAGTAACTTTGAACCATGTAGGATATGAGATCGTTGATTTCTTCCACGGATTGGATGCTCTCGATCATGCGCGCAAAGTTGCCGGAGACGGCGTCGATATAAAACGGGTGGACACCCGTTTCGTACGCTTTTCTCCGCAACAGCGTGTTGAGGGTCAGAATCAGGTTCTTGCGGTTGCGGAGTGCGTCCTCCGTGCGGGGGACAAAGCGCAGGTTCCCGAGAGCCTCCATGAAGGAGAGGGCACGGGCGCTGTTGCCGTGAGAGATGGCGTCGAGCAGCTCATCCTCGATATGGTAGCGCTCTTCAAGAAGGTGCATGCTTAAGACTGGGTCCTCCGGTACGACAAACTGGTGCTTTTCCAAAAAGGATTCTCTGGTCTCGAGATCTTTCAAATGCAGGGTCTGTACGGATACATCCGCGTCGGCATCCAGAGTCTGATAGACGTGGCGCAGCAGGGCGGTCATGGAGGCTTTGTCCGCGATCAGCGGCAGGGCGTGATAATATTCCTGCAGCTGTGGAAAAAGTTCAGCCGGAATATCCAGCCGGTTTATAAGCGACAGAATCTGGGAACGCTCAAATTCTCTCCAGAGAAAGGGCCCGACGAACAGGAAGGCACTTTTATCCGGCAGACGGAAAAAAGAATAATTACACTCGTAATAATCTACAATAAAATAGATGGTGTTCTGCACAAATGGAAATGGCGCCTGTTTTTGCGCATCGGCTTCCTGCATCAGGATACTGTTGCGCAGTCCGAGATCCAGATCCGCCAGTTCTAACTGTTTGCGGTCGGTCAGTCTGCACTGGATATGCAGGTCAGAAAAATATGCGGTAAGAAAAGATAAAATCGGCTGCTCCATCATGAACCTCCTGTCCGGGTCAGTGTCTGTTGTTTTGATTTTGGCACAATATTTTCTGTTATGCAAGGAAAAACAAAAAAATGACAAGGATTATTCATCCCTTTAAAGCATCGGCTTGCAGACCGGAGCAATTTATGATAATTCTATAACAACGTGTTCACGGTGAACACATTTTAGAAAATAGTGCAGAATGCTTGAAAGAGAGGATACCCATGAAAATCACAGCTTATGAAGTGAGACCGGATGAAAAAGATTACCTGCTTGCCGCAGCACAGCAGGAGCAGATAGAGATTACACTGGTGCAGGGGCCGATGACACAGGACAACATTGATCGTGCCGAGGGAGCGGACGGCATTACGATTCTTGGAGATACAAAGATGGACGCCGCATTGATTGAGGAGACTGCAAAGCGGCGTATCCGCGTCGTTGCGACACGTACCATCGGGTATGACCATATTGACCTGAATGCGGCGAAGAGCAATGGCGTTCACGTCTGCAACGGCTATTACGATCCGGACGGCGTTGCCGAGTATACGGTCATGCTGATTTTAATGTCGCTTCGCAATTATAAGCAGGCACTGTTCCGCGGGAATGCCAACGATTATTCGCTTGGCGGGCTGATCGGAAGGGAGCTTCGTAATCTTACCGTCGGTATCATCGGAACGGGAAAAATCGGACAGAAGGTAAGACCCGCAGACATGGAAAGTATGCGTCAAAGAGCGGCTGAAGGTGTATGGGAAAGCAACGGTCAGGAGAAGGAATCCGCGATAAATCATTGACGGTATGCCGGCGGAATAAAGAAAAAATCAGGAGATAAGATGAGTAGATTATTAGAAGAATTTAAAGAATATTTAAAAGAAATGAACCAGTATGATCATGTGACAGGATTATTGCAGTGGGATATGCAGACGACAGTGCCGAAGCTTGGGCAGGCGGCGCATGTGGATGCGCTGACCTATTTTTCCACGAAGAGCTTTGAGATGGGGACATCGGAGAAACTGGGAGAATTTCTGGAGAAACTGGCGCAGCCTGCGGAATATGATGCGTTAGATGACACATGGAGATTCATTGTAAAACGCATGAAGCGCGATTACGACCGCAATAAAAGAATACCGGCGGATTTATATGAGGCGTTTGTGCGGGCAGCGGCGGAATCCGGAAATGCATGGGAAGAAGCAAAAAATGCATCGGACTTTTCCATTTATGCACCGCACCTCCGGAATATGATTGAGATGACGAAGCAGGTAATCGGCTATACAGATCCGGGAAAGGATGTGTATGACGCACTTCTGGAACAGTGTGAGGAGGGCATGGATCAGGCAACGATCGACCGGCTGTTTGAGGAAGTGAAGACGGAACTGATACCGTTAGTAGAGCAGATTACTGCAAAGAAAATGCCGGAAAATCCGACATTTCATGCCTATGCTGATCCGGACGCACAGCGCAGGGTACAGTGGCTGCTGCTTGATTACATCGGATTCCGCAGGGATGCGGGAGCGGTCGGGGAGACGGAGCATCCGTTTACGACGAATTTTTCTTCAAAGGATGTGCGTGTGACGAACCACTACTATGAGACGGAGCCGCTCAGCGCCATGTTTTCTGCGATTCATGAGGGCGGACATGCGATTTTTGAACAGAATGTCAACCCGGAATACGACAATACGGTGGCGGGCAGCTGCTGCTATATGGGGGTGCATGAGAGCCAGTCGCGCTTTTATGAGAATATTCTCGGAAGAAATATCAATTTCTGGAAGCCGATCTATGAAAAACTGGGAGAATTGCTTCCACAGTTTAAGAATGTGACACTCGAAGCGTTTGAGCGTGAAATCAACCGCGTGGAGAACAGTATGGTGCGCACCGAGGCGGATGAGGTAACGTATTGCTTCCATATTATATTGCGTTATGAGATGGAAAAAGCGATTTTCTACGATCATGTGCCGGTGGAAAAACTTCCGGAGCTCTGGAATCAGAAAATGCAGGAATACTTGCATATCACTCCGAAAAATGACGCCGAAGGCATCTTGCAGGATGTACATTGGTCGGACGGCTCGTTTGGGTATTTCCCGTCCTATCTGCTGGGCAGCATCTATGACGGCATGTACCTTGAGAAGATGGAGGAGGAACTCGGCTCCGTGGATGAGATCCTGACAGACGGCAGAATCGGTGAGATCACAAAATGGCTCAATGAGAAGATTCACTGGTATGGAAGCACGCGGACACCGAAAGAGGTGATCGCGGCAGTGTGCGGGAAAGAAGTGTCCGCGCAGCCGCTCGTGCGCTACATGAAGAAAAAATACACGAGACTGTATGGACTTTCCGAGGAAGCCTAGGCAAAAGAGAGAGAACGGGAGATGATGTCATGAAACGTGGAATCATATTTGACATGGACGGAACCCTGTGGGATTCCGCAGAGAATGTGGCGAAGTCCTGGAATGTGGCAATCCGGCAGTACGGGGTCAGGGAGAAAGAACTGACAACGCAGGACATTCAGGGGGTAATGGGAAAAACGATGGACGTAATCGCCGATATCCTCTTTGCGGAATTCCCCGAAGAAAAACGGAGACTGCTCCTAAAGGAATGCTGTCAGGGGGAAAATGATTATCTGCGGGAGCATGGGGGCATACTCTACGATCAGGTGCCGCAGACGCTCGCGGCGTTGAAGCGGGACGGCTATCATCTCTCGATTGTCAGCAACTGCCAGAAGGGGTATATCGAGGCATTCCTTGACCACTACGATTTGTGGGAACTGGTGGAGGACATAGAGTGTTATGGCAATAATCTGCGGCAGAAGGGAGAAAATATCCGGCTGGTCGTAGAGCGGAACCGGCTGGATGAGGCGGTCTATGTCGGAGACATTCAAGGAGATTATGATGCGAGCCGCGCGGCAGGAGTCGGGTTTATCCACGCCGCATACGGATTCGGAGAGATTGCGGAGCCGGTCCCAGAACTGAAAACCTTTGCAGACTTAAAAACCTTTGATATTTCATCGGCGAGCAAAACGCAGAGCGCTTGGACCATGTGAGACGGCAGCACCGGGCAGCCAGAGAACAGAGAGTCGAAACCATGTGAGCCGGCAGCCGCATGCAGGAGAGAGAAAGCATGACAAAGTTTGAAGAATTACTACAGCAGATCAACAGACAGCATGTCTATATACAGACCCATAATTTCCCGGATCCGGATGCGATTGCAAGTGCATACGGTCTGAAGCGGCTGCTTGCAACGAGAGGCATCGAGGCAAGCATCTGCTATAAGGGCAAGATCGACCGGTACGGTACCGGTCGGCTGTGCGAGATTCTTGACATTGAACTGTTGAATGTGGAGAATCTGACCGAAGTGCTGACGGATGAGGACGAAGTGATACTGGTGGATTCCCAGAAGGGCAATTCCAACATCATCAATATTACAGGAGATGAGATCATCTGCATCGACCATCATCCTTACAATGATAAGTGTCAGTACCGGTTTCAGGACATCCGCCCCGAGGTCGGGGCGTGCGCAACGATGATCGCGCAGTATTTTATGGAAAATGACATTGCGATGGATAAAAAGATCGCAACAGCACTGACATACGGCATCCGCATTGACACGCACAATCTTTCACGCGGCGTGTCAAAGCTCGATATCGAGATGCTCTATCGGATGTACGATGACTGCGATTATGAGGAGATCCACATGCTGGAGAACAGCAACCTGTGCTTTGAGGATCTGGTGGCGTATTCCAAGGCAATTTCCAGCATTGAGGTGTACGATAATATCAGCTTCGCCGATACGGGGGAGGACTGCCCGGAGGCATTGATCGCGAGTGTCTCTGACTTTATGCTGGCGCTGGTGGAGGTTTCTTTTTCCGTGGTGTACTCAAGGAGAGGGGATGGTATCAAGCTGTCCGTCCGGAGTGAAAAATCTTCTCTCGACGCCGGCAAGATCACGGCGGAGGCGCTGCAGGGGATCGGAAACGGCGGCGGGCATGCTGCGATGGCGGGAGGCTTTGTACCGTTTACCGGTTCGGATGGCAAGGCGGTCATTTTGATTGATCAGATCAAGGAACGTTTTTTTGCGACGATCGCAAAGCGGAGATAGCACAGACGGTGCACGAAAGGCGCGCCGGATGAGACGGGAAACGGCATTTCAGACCTTGACAATGCGGGCTTGCAAGGCTTATACTTACACATAGTTGACAAAGGCAGTGACGAAGACAGTAAGCTGTGGATGAAAGGCAAAGCGAGCCGGGGCGGTGAGAGCCGGTGCGAGTAAGCCGCAGACGAAGATCCCTTCCAAGCCGCAGCCCGAAATGCAGCCGCAGATGTGGCACAGCAGAGCCTGTGTCAGACAGGAAGGCAGCACGGTAGGCGCTGACGCCTTTCCTGCGTTAAAGGGAACGGGTATCCAGATTTTCTCCGGATGAGATTTTTTCAAGCTGCAGAAGCACACCCAGGGTTTCTGTGCGTGGAGAAGTTTGTGTACAATGTAATTAGGTGGTATAACGATAAAGGCTCTCGTCCTATTTACAGGACGGGAGCCTTAAATGTTTTATTTTGGAGGAAAAAATGTATAACAAAGTAGACACGAACCTGAATTTTGTGGACAGAGAAAAGCAGGTAAGAGAGTTCTGGAAAGACAATGACATCTTCAAGAAAAGTATGGAGCAGCGCAAGCAGGGCGAGACTTACACGTTCTATGACGGACCACCAACCGCCAACGGCAAGCCGCATATCGGTCATGTGGAGACGCGTACGATCAAGGATATGATCCCGAGATTTCAGGCGATGAAGGGAAAATATGTGCCGCGTAAAGCCGGATGGGATACACACGGACTGCCGGTAGAGCTCGGCGTGGAGAAGATGCTCGGCTTAAACGGCAAGGAGCAGATCGAGGAGTACGGAATCGAGCCGTTCATTAAAAAATGTAAGGAATCCGTGTGGGAGTACAAGGGCATGTGGGAGGATTTCTCCGACATCGTCGGTTTCTGGGCGGATATGGAGAACCCGTATATTACCTATGATAATAATTTTATCGAGTCCGAGTGGTGGGCGTTAAAGCAGATCTGGGACAAGAAGCTTCTGTACAAGGGCTTTAAGATTGTTCCGTACTGCCCGCGCTGCGGAACCCCGCTTTCCTCACAGGAGGTGGCACAGGGATATAAGACGGTCAAGGAGCGTTCCGCTGTGGTTCGTTTCAAGGTTGTCGGGGAGGATGCCTACTTCCTCGCATGGACCACGACGCCGTGGACACTTCCGTCCAATGTGGCACTCTGCGTGAACCCGGAGGATACCTACTGCAAGGTAAAGGCAGCCGACGGTTATACCTATTATATGGCGGAGGCACTGCTTGATAAGGTGCTCGGACGGCTTGGAACACCAGCCGAAAAGGGCAGGGACGGCGAGCCGGATACGCCGGAGGTAAAGGCTTACGAGGTGCTTGAGACCTATAAGGGAAGCGAGCTGGAGCACAAGGAGTATGAGCCGCTGTACGCCTGCGCAAAAGAAGTGGCGGACAGACAGCACAAGAAGGGATTTTTCGTGACCTGCGACACCTACGTTACGATGTCAGACGGTACCGGAATCGTTCACATCGCTCCTGCATTCGGTGAGGATGATGCGAATGTCGGCAGAAAATATGACCTGCCGTTCGTGCAGTTTGTAGACGGAAAAGGTGAACTGACCAAGGAGACGCCGTATGCCGGTATCTTTGTGAAAAAAGCGGATCCGGAGGTGTTGAAGGATCTGGAGGCACAGGGCAAGCTTTTCGACGCGCCGAAGTTCGAGCATGAGTATCCGCACTGCTGGAGATGTGATACGCCGCTCATCTACTATGCGAGAGAGTCCTGGTTCATCAAGATGACTGCAGTGAAGGACGATATGATCCGCAACAACAACACGGTCAACTGGATCCCGGAGTCCATCGGAAAAGGACGTTTCGGCGACTGGCTTGAGAATATTCAGGACTGGGGTATTTCCCGTAACCGTTACTGGGGAACTCCGTTAAATATCTGGGAGTGCGAGGGCTGCGGACATCAGGAGTCCATCGGCAGCCGTGCGGAGCTTGCAGAGAAAAGCGGCGATCCGAAGGCTGCGGAGGTAGAACTTCACCGCCCGTATATCGATGAAGTGACTTTTACCTGTCCGGACTGCGGCAAGACCATGAAGCGTGTGCCGGAAGTCATCGACTGCTGGTTCGATTCCGGTGCAATGCCGTTTGCACAGCATCACTATCCGTTCGAGAATCAGGATCTGTTTGCGCAGCAGTTCCCGGCAAAATTCATTTCCGAGGGTGTGGATCAGACCCGTGGATGGTTCTATTCCCTGATGGCGGAGAGTACACTGTTATTCAACAAGGCTCCGTTTGAGAATGTCATTGTCATGGGACATGTGCAGGACGAGAACGGACAGAAGATGAGCAAGTCCAAAGGAAATGCGGTAGATCCGTTTGAGGCGCTCTCTGCCTACGGTGCAGACGCGATCCGCTGGTATTTCTACACGAGCAGTGCGCCGTGGATTCCGAAGCGTTTTAACGGCAAGCTCGTGCAGGAGGGACAGCGCAAGTTCATGGGTACGCTCTGGAATACCTATGCATTCTTCGTGCTGTATGCGAACATTGACAATTTTGACGCATCGAAATATACGCTTGACTATGAGAAGCTTTCCGTGATGGACAAATGGCTGCTCTCCAAGCTGAATACGGTGATTAAGGAAGTGGACAACAACCTTTCCAACTACCGCATCCCGGAGGCTGCAAGAGCGCTGGATGATTTCGTCGATGACATGAGCAACTGGTATGTCAGAAGAAGCCGTGAGCGTTTCTGGGCAAAGGGCATGGAGCAGGATAAGATCAACGCGTACATGACACTCTACACAGCGCTTGTGACGATCTGTAAGTGTGCGGCGCCGATGATCCCGTTCATGACCGAGGATATCTATCAGAATCTGGTTCGTTCCGTGGATCAGACGGCTCCGGAGAGCATTCACCTGTGCGATTTCCCGGTGGCAAACGAGGTGTACATCGATGCAGAGCTTGAGAAAAATATGGATGAGGTCTTAAAGATCGTTGTCATGGGCCGTGCATGCCGTAATTCCGCGAACATCAAGAACCGTCAGCCGATCGGAAACATGTTCGTAAAGGCTCCGTCTGTACTGCCGGAGTTCTTCGTGGAGATCATCGAGGATGAGCTGAATGTGAAAAAAGTGACATTTACAGACGACGTGAGCGCTTACACAAGCTACACGTTCAAGCCGCAGCTGCGCACCGTCGGACCGAAGTACGGCAAGTTCTTAGGACAGATCCAGAAAGCACTCGCAGCGCTTGACGGCAATGCGGCGATGGCAGAATTAAAGGCAAACGGCGTGCTTGCACTTCCGTCCGTTGACGAGTCTGTCAAGCTGGCAGAGGAGGATCTCCTGATCACCATGACGCAGATGGAAGGTTATGTGACCGAGGGAGATAACACCGTGACGGTGGTGCTCGATACGAACCTGACACCGGAACTCATCGAGGAGGGCTTTGTGCGTGAGATCATCAGCAAGATCCAGACCATGCGTAAGGAAGCCGGATTCGAGGTGATGGATCAGATCACGATCTATCACAAGTCAGATGAAAAAGTATCTGGTATTTTTGAGCAGTATGGTGATACAATTAAATCGGACGTTCTCGGCGTGAATGTTGTGGCGGATACAACCGGAGCATTTGCGGATGAGCCGGAAGTTTACAGCAAGGAATGGAATATTAACGGCGAACATGTTCTTCTGGGAGTGAAAAAAGGAGGAAACTAGATGAAATCAGGTGTTTTTGACAAGAAAGCCTTTATTCAGAGTGTGCGCGATAATCTGAAGAATTTATATCGCAAGACATTGGAGGAGGCGGATCAGCAGGAAATTTTCCAGGCGGTCTCCTTCGCGGTCAAGGATGTCATCAATGACAGATGGCTTGCAACACAGCAGGTATTTGACAAGGAAGATCCAAAGATCGTGTACTACATGTCGATGGAATTTCTGATGGGACGCGCGCTCGGCAATAATCTGATCAATCTGAAGGAATATAAAGAAGTGAGGGAAGCGCTGGATGAGATCGGCCTGAATCTCGATGTGATCGAAGATCAGGAGCCGGATCCGGCACTCGGCAACGGTGGTCTGGGAAGACTGGCTGCCTGCTTTATGGATTCCCTCTCCACACTCGGATACGCAGCTTACGGCTGCGGAATCCGCTATCGTTACGGTATGTTCAAGCAGAAGATTCAGGACGGCTTTCAGGTCGAAGTGCCTGATAACTGGCTGAAAAATGGTTATCCGTTTGAACTGCACAGACCGGAGTACACTTACGAGATCAAGTTTGGCGGACATGTACGCACGGAGAGCAGGGAGGATGGAAGCCTGCGTTTTGTGCAGGAGGATTATCAGTCGGTGCTGGCGATCCCGTATGACATGCCGGTGGTCGGATACGGCAACAACGTGGTCAATACGTTAATGATCTGGGATGCGGCGGCAAAGGATTATTTTGAGCTGGATTCATTTGATAAGGGAGATTATCAGAAGGCGGTCGAGCAGCAGAATCTTGCAAGAAATCTGGTGGAAGTGCTTTACCCGAACGACAATCATGTTGCGGGCAAGGAGCTCCGCTTAAAGCAGCAGTATTTCTTCGTATCCGCGAGTGTACAGCGTGCGCTGGCGCGCTATAAGAAGAACCATGATGACATCCGCAGGCTGCCGGAGAAGGTGACGTTCCAGTTGAACGACACACACCCGACGGTGACGGTGGCAGAGCTGATGCGTATTCTTGTGGATGAGGAAGGTCTCGGCTGGGACGAGGCGTGGGAGATTACCACGAAGACCTGTGCCTACACCAACCATACGATCATGGCGGAAGCACTGGAAAAATGGCCGATTGAGATTTTTCAGCGGCTGCTTCCGAGAATCTACCAGATCGTGGATGAGATCAACCGCCGTTTTGTACTGCAGATCCAGGAACGCTACCCGGGGGATGACGGCAAGGTTGCCCGCATGGCAATCCTTTACGACGGTCAGGTGAAGATGGCGCATCTCGCCATTGCAGCCGGTTATTCCGTCAACGGTGTGGCAAGACTGCACACGGAGATCTTAAAGAACGAGCAGCTTCATGATTTTTATGAGATGTTCCCGGAGAAGTTCAACAACAAGACCAACGGCATCACGCAGAGACGTTTCCTGATGCACGGCAATCCGCTGCTTGCCGACTGGGTGACAAAGCATATCGGCGACGGCTGGATCACAGAGCTGATGCAGCTTGCACGTCTGGTTCCGTATGCATCGGACGCAAAAGCCCAGAAGGAGTTCATGGAGATCAAGCGCAGGAACAAAGTGCGCCTGGCAGAGTATATCAGGGAGCATAACGGCATCGAAGTCGATCCGGATTCCATTTTCGATGTGCAGGTAAAGCGTCTGCATGAGTATAAGAGACAGTTCTTGAATATTCTGCATGTGATGTACCTGTATAATGAGTTAAAGGCAAATCCGCAGATGGATTTCTACCCGAGAACCTTTATTTTCGGCGCGAAAGCGGCGGCAGGCTATCGGAACGCCAAGCTTACGATCAAGCTCATCAACAGTGTGGCGGACGTCATCAACAACGATGCGGACATTAAAGGAAAGATC
>OGEP01002573.1_pt1 | contig 15604 bp, 12 predicted proteins | sample 1570721 | NCBI WGS metagenome assembly OGEP01 (sample SAMEA2582131, study PRJEB24529) | metagenome | biome: Human gut stool | place: China | collected 2011 | reverse complement strand
CGATTTTTACGCATGTTACTAAATAAATTGTGTCAACTTATTTAGTACACTACAGCTTCAGTCCCCTCAAAAATAAATATTCACAAGCATTAGGAGTATTACAAAAACGTTACTAACTTTGCGCCACAATTTGTGTAACCGCATGAAGTTAATATTGATAACAACCCCTACTTATTTTGTAGAGGAAGACAAGATCATTACTACTCTGTTCGACGAGGGACTGGACATTCTCCATCTGCGTAAACCCGACACGGCTCCGGTTTATGCGGAGCGTCTGCTAACCCTCATTCCCGAAAAATACCACAAGCGTATTGTCGTACACGACCATTTTTATTTAAAAGAAGAATACAAGCTCAAGGGCATCCACCTGAGCCATCGTAATCCGCTCATTCCGGACAATTATACCGGACACGTGAGTGCATCCTGCCATACCTTTGACGAGGTGATGGCCGACAAGAAAATGTGCGACTACGTATTCCTCAGCCCGATATTCGACAGCATCTCCAAGGAAGGCTATGCATCGGCCTTCACATCGGAATCCATTCGTGAAGCTGCCGAGAAAGGCATTATCGACAAACGGGTCATTGCCCTGGGAGGTGTAGACGAGAACAACCTGCTTCAGGTAAAGGATTTCGGTTTCGGGGGGGGCGCTATCTTAGGAGGACTGTGGAACAAGTTTGACCCCGCTTCAGACTACAATTATCAAGAACTTATCGCTCATTTCAGAAAATTGAAGCGACTGGCCGACTGAGTCATTCGCTAAAATTCTGCCGGAAACGTTTGTCCGGCTTAAAGAAATGGCGTACTTTTGCAGAAAATAAGGCAATATTATCTATTTTTACAATGAGCGCAACATCACCTTTTAAGGTATTCTCTGGAACAAACTCGAGATACCTTGCAGAAAAAATCTGTAACAGCCTGGGCTGTGAACTTGGTAACATGAACATTACTCATTTCGCAGACGGCGAATTTGCAGTTTCCTATGAAGAATCAATCCGTGGACAGCATGTATTCCTGGTACAGTCCACTTTCCCTAACTCAGACAACCTGATGGAACTCCTCCTGATGATTGACGCTGCCAAGCGTGCATCAGCCAAGAGTATCATTGCCGTAGTTCCTTACTTCGGATGGGCTCGCCAGGACCGCAAGGACAAACCGCGTGTGTCTATCGGTGCGAAACTGGTAGCCGACTTGCTGAGCGTAGCAGGTATCGACCGTCTGATTACCATGGACCTTCACGCTGACCAGATTCAGGGATTCTTTGATATTCCGGTTGACCACTTGTATGCGTCTACCATCTTTGCTCCTTACATTCAGTCACTGAACCTGGAGAACCTGGTAATCGCTACTCCTGACGTGGGTGGTTCAAAACGTGCCAGCACATACGCTAAATACCTGGATGTGCCTTTGGTATTGTGCCACAAGACACGCGAAAAAGCAAACGTGGTAGCTTCCATGCAGATTATCGGTGACGTAAAAGACAAGAACGTAATTCTGATTGACGACATGGTAGATACAGCTGGTACCATTACCAAGGCTGCCGACATCATGAAGGAAGCTGGTGCACGCTCTGTACGCGCTATCGCTTCTCACTGTGTAATGTCTGGACCGGCTTCTGAACGTGTACAGAACTCTCAGTTGGAAGAAATGGTATTCACTGACAGTATTCCTTACTCACAGCGCTGCGCTAAGGTAAAACAGTTGTCTATCGCCGACATGTTTGCTGAAACTATCCGCCGCGTGATGTCGAACGAATCTATCAGTTCACAGTACGTAATCTAAAAAATAGTACCGGGCATTTTCCGTAAAGGAAGGGTCCCGTCACCATAAAGGATTTGCAGTCCGGTTTCCCATCGGCTTGCAAATCCTTTTACTTTGTCCTATTCATTCATCACTTGATTCCCGTTTACTCATGAAAATTCTCTGGCTCGACCTGAACAGTTCGTACGCTCACGCCTCGCTGGCCCTTCCGGCCTTGCACGCACAAGTCATGCACGACCCGTCCCTGGAATGGGGAGTGGTGTCGGCCACTATCAACGAAAATCCGGGCATGACAGCCGGAGAAGTCGTACGTCAGGCACCGGATATTCTGGCGGCTACCTGCTGGTTGTTCAACCACGAAGTGCTCATGCACGTCATCAGTCGGGTAAAAGCCATGCTGCCCCGTTGCGTGGTGGCACTGGGCGGTCCGGAGTTCCTGGGACACAACGAAGACTTCCTGCGCACCAACCGCTTTGTAGGCTGCGTGTTCCGTGGAGAAGGTGAAGAGACTTTTCCGCAATGGCTCGCCTGCTGGCAGCAGCCGAAGGAATGGACTCGCATCACGGGACTCTGCTTCCTGGATACGGAAGGACAATATCATGACAACGGACTTTCGCGTGTAATGGCTTTCGATAAGCTGGTGAATCCCGAACAAAGTCCGTTCTTCAACTGGAGCAAGCCGTTCGTGCAACTGGAAACTACCCGCGGCTGTTTCAACACCTGCGCATTCTGCGTAAGCGGAGGAGAAAAGCCGGTCCGTACGCTTTCTGTCGAGGCAATCCGCGAACGTGTCCGACTGATTCACGAGAAAGGTATCCGTAACATCCGGGTGCTCGACCGTACATTCAACTACCAGAGCCACCGGGCCAAAGCCCTGTTCGACCTCTTCCGCGAGTTCCCCGACATGCGTTTCCACCTGGAAATTCATCCGGCCTTGCTTTCGGAGGAACTGAAACAGGAACTTGCTTCCATGCCTAAGGGACTGCTTCACCTGGAAGCAGGCATCCAGAGCCTGCACGAAGAAGTGCTTACCGTCAGCCGGAGAGCCGGCAAACTGGCCGATGCACTGGAGGGACTGCGTTACCTCTGCGCGCTGGACAACATGGAAACGCACGCCGACTTGATTGCAGGACTGCCGCTGTATCACCTTTCACAGATTTTCGACGATGTACGCACGCTGGCCGAATACCGTGCGGGAGAAATCCAGCTGGAATCCCTGAAACTGCTGCCGGGCACGGAGATGCGGCGCCGGGCCGAGGAACTGGGCATCTGCTATTCTCCTCTTCCACCCTACGAAGTGCTCCAAACCCGTGAAATCACCCCCGACGAGTTACAGACAGCCCGCCAGCTATCACGTCTGCTCGACGGATTCTACAACGCACCGGCCTGGCAGGAAATCACCCGCCGCCTGATTGTGGAAGAGCCCGACTTTCTGACACGTTTCCTGGATCACCTGATTCAAATCGGGGTCATCGACCAGCCCATGGGACTGGAACGACGGGGTATCCTGCTCTACCATTTTTGCAAGGAGCACTATCCTCTTTTCCTGACCGCCATGAGCCGGGCCTGGATTGAAGCTGGCATGTCACTCAAGAAGGAGCCAGCCGAACGGGTACGCACAAAGCACGTCACTCCGCCCGAAGCGTGGACAGTGTGCACGGGTACGTACCGCGACGACCTCCGCCTGTGCAAGCTTCCTGCTCCCGAAGAAGGCCGCTGCTACTGGTACGGCTTCGAGACCGAAAGCCAGCAGCTCCGCCCCGTGTTTGCTGCTGTGAGCGAAGAGTAATACTATTTTAGAAAAGGAGAAAAAAATAAATTATTTATGAATTTCCAAGAATTTGTATCCATTAAAGTGAATCATGTGTTCAGGATTGTCTGCTATCCAAACTTCCGATTCCCAGGCAATTTCCATTGCCCAACGTCTGAAACTCTTCTTACCTAAAAATGCTGTAACAAAAATAGGAACGGCTGTACATTTTTCCAGTTGCTTCTTTAATTTCCGAACACGTATTTCACTCATGGGTCCTGTACTATGTACAGCTTCTATCAGGAATAATAGATTCTTATCCTTGCAATAGGCTACAACATCTGGCAATTCTTCATGCTCTAACGTAAAGAAGCCGATTTGTTTCAGCATATCTTGGTTCATGTAAAGAAACTTGTCGGAAGTATCACCTATATACAGCACTTCAGCTCCCATTCCGAATCTTGGCAGAAAATCTTCCACAATTGATTTTTGAAGCACATTATGTTCTCCTACAGAGAGTTGGAGGTCTATGCCAGAAGGTAATCTTACTGGAATCTTTTCGAGTTCTCTCTTTCTCTCCAGTTCTTCTTTAAAAAGTTGTATTTTATTTAAGTAGGATTCTAATTTCTCCTCCCATTGTGGCATATTGTAATGTTTAACCAAATCAGCAAACAAAGGATGCAAAGCATAAGCCCGCTTCGGATTATTGGTCGCTTGTGTATCGAATGAAGACGATTTGACAACCACTTCAGCCTGAACGGGCAACTCTAAGTCTTTGCGCCGAATGTCATCATATGAACCAGAAGATATATGCTCGCCATAGTTCTCATTTTCATAAGCAATAATTTCTCGTGATGTCAAGAAAAAATCGTCATCAGCAGATTTGGCCTCCTGAAAATTGGTTCTTATATCACCAACCGCAAGACAAGCCATGGCCATTCTTTCGAGCCTTCTTGCGGTTCCATTTAAAGGTATTCCGACTTTTCCCAAAATGTCCAGCATCGAAAAAATTAATACTCCGACCTCTTCAGTCTTGTTTTCTTTCAATTTTATCTTCATATTGAGTCGAATAATGATAAAGGAATTGTCTTGTTTTTGATTTCTTCTTTACTTTTTGCTGGTAAAGAATATGTTTCTTTTATCTGCAATGCCAGTTGGTATGCCAATAATGGCGGTACGGCATTCCCTATTTGGTTGAATTGCTTAATTTCTGTACCTTCAAACTCGAACCAATCCGGAAAACTTTGAAGCCTGGCCGCTTCCCGCACAACCAGTCTTCGTCTTCTGCCGTCTTTCAACCTTACTCTTTGCATGTCACTTGTACAACCGGCCAAATTACGGCAAGTCAGCGTTCGTGCAGGTTTGTCGGGATACAAATCTCGGGGATTTACACAAGCTGATTTTTTTTCATATACAGCTATGTATTCATCTTGACGAGGAGTCAGAATCTTGCTTTCGTCCTGAATCGTATCAATCAGGTCGCCGATAGCTTCTCCCACCGTAACTTTATTTTTATGTATTGCGGGATAATGAAAAGATGATTTGTGTCCTACTACAATCATTCTCTCCCGATTTTGTGGTACACCATAATGTACTGCATTTAGACATTTGAATTCGATGATATACCCCAGTTTCCCTAAAGCATCCTTGATTAAATCAAAATACCATCTGTGAGAATAGGCAAGGTTTCTTACATTTTCGAACAAAAATACTTTAGGTTGTATCCGCTGGATTGCATCGATAAAAATTGGAAATCCGTCTCTGGCATCTTCCATTCCTTTTTGATTACCAAAAACACTAAATGGCTGGCATGGAGGACCTCCGATTACAATATCAGCTTGTGGGTATTCAAAACCGACTTCTAGCTTCTGCAAGTGGCATCTCCCTTTTAAATTCCGATTATAGGTATTGACGGCTGCTTCATCTAATTCGTATCCGATAGTTTCATATCCTGCTGCTTCGAAACCTAATGACAAGCCACCGCAACCGGCAAAAAGGTCTATGACTTTTGTCGGCTCAGTTATTTTGGGAGTCAATATTTCGTTGATATAATTTTTGTACATGATGCAAAATTAGTGATTTGTTTTTGATTATAATATCAAACACCTGAATTAATGAAAAACTCCTATTCAAGAAGAACTGATTTTCTTATTTGCCATTTCTTACTTTTTTCTATCATCACCGCTTCGGAACATTAGGAAAATTGGCGGGCAAATTATAACTTTGCCCGAATTTTCAACTAGACTATGTATATATTCCGATCGATTCACGAAATTATCAATACCATTGTGGCGGCCAGGGGACTGCTCACGGAAATGTTCGAGAAACGAAAGACGCTGAGTTTCCGCTATTCCGACGCACTGGCACTGCTCAAGGACGATGAAAACCGGTTAAAACTGCTCATAGAGAAAGAAGTCATCCGCCAGAACGGCAACTTCGTGGAACTGGATGCCCGCTTCCTCGATTTTTTCGAACTGCTCCTCGAAGCGAACGAGGAAATCAACACGGCCATCATCGACGAGAACATTGCCTTCCTGCACGAACTGATGGACTACTACGAGAAGGAGCAGATTGCCTCGCGCAAGGAGAGCTATGTGCGCAACATCAAGATTACCTTCCAGAAGATTGCACGTACCACCATCCGCAACATCATGAACCTGCAGAGCAGCATCGACAATGCGTTCAAGCACGAACCGACTTACCAGATAAAGATTGCCAAACTGGAAAACCTGGACAAGAAGCGGATTCACATCCAGCAGCTGATTGATACCACCGAAAACCTCATCCTGCACGAGGAACGGCGGTTTTTCCAGCAGGCTACCGACGAGGAACTGAACCGCATCCTGCTGGAACTGCGTAGCGAACTCCAGCTCTCGGCCCACAGCCTCATCCGCGCCCAGCAAGACATCATCAACTACCTGAACCAAATTAAGAGCCAGGTGATTCTTGTAGAGAAAATCCGGAAGGTGAAGTACCTGCAAGACCAGTTTGAACTGCGTTCGCGAAGCAACCTTTCGGAAGTACTCGAAAGGGAACATTCCGTACTGGTGGAAGGCAGCGTGCCGTCTTCGTTCAAGCTGTCACTGCCCTACCTGAGTACCGACGAGGCACGTCCGGTCATCCTGAAAGTGCTGCGCAACCTACAGTACCGCGAGATTATCCGCAGCAACGAGGCGGGTGCCTTCAGCGAGGAGGACATGGAATCGCAGGCCATGTACCAGGAGGTCATCGACCTGGAAGAAACCCTGAGCGACTACATCCAGGCGCAGGCACAGGCCCGCTGGAACGATGCGTCGGCTCCGGAAGAAGACCTCTTCCACTACCTGATGCACTACACTTTCGCCCGCGAAGTGGACGAGCAGGAACGCACCACCTTGTTCTGCCAGATGGTGTCGCTCTACGAAAACCGTCTCCGCATCAGCGAGGAATTTGGCCTGTATCACCAGTACGAATATGCCAAGGTGTATCCAGCTAACTCGTAACCCATTCATCCCTATACATTTGACTTATGGAACTGAACATACATATACCTGACAATACTGCGGCCTTGTTCGACTGTCTCCAGAAGGGACAGTTCATCAGTTCGAACAGCTGCAACGAAGCCGTGCGCGACATGTACGACCAGATAGATGACCATTTTGAAGCGCTCTCGGTCTACTTCGCCCAAATCGGCTACACCCTGGAACGGGGCAACGAATACTTTTACTTCTCGCGCGTGGAACCGCGTACCACACTGGAACAGAAAATCATGCGTGCCTACTACTGGATTGACGTGCTCGACCTGTTCAAGACCTACGACGAAACTTTCGGTGCAGGTTTCCGCTTCCAGCCCGAACAGATTCTGGTGGAGGCCAACATCAACGTGATGCTGCAAAACAAGCTCGACGGGCTGCGCAAGCATTTCTCCGACAAGGACGTGCGCAAGGACGTGCTCGACAACCTGATTCGCCAGCTCACCAAGGAGTCATTTCTGGAACTGGAGAACGAGAAGACCAACACCTACAAGGTGATGAGTTCCTGGCACTACCTGGAACGCCTGATTGAAAGTATCCAAATTTACGACGACACTGAAACGGAAGACAATGAGAAATCTGAATAGAATCATCTTTATCAACAGCGCCAACATTCCCTATGCCGACGACATTTACCTGGACGGGAATGTGCACTTCATCGGCACGCAGGGAGTGGGAAAAAGTACCGTGCTGCGCGCCATCCTGTTTTTCTACAACGCCGACACCCAGAAGCTGGGCATCCCCGTAGAGAAGCAAAGCTACACGGAATATTACTTCCCCTACTCCAACTCCTACATCATCTACGAGGTAACCACCGAACAAGGAGCGTTCTGCATCCTGAGCTTCAAGTCGATGGGCCGCGTGTGCTACCGTTTCATCGACTCGCCCTACCGCATGGAGTTCTTTGTCGACGAGAACCGCACAGCCTACAGCGGCAACGACCGTATCCGTGCCGCCCTCGACCAGTACGGAGTGGACTACTCGCGCATCATCTATACCTACGACGAATACCGTAACATACTCTACGGCAACGGGGCAGGCCCCGAAATGAGCCGCTACTCGCTCATGGAGAGCAAGCAGTACCAGAACATTCCGCGTACCATACAGAACGTGCTCCTCAACTCAAAGCTCGATGCGGAGTTCATCAAGAAGACCATCATTTCGTCCATCAACGAAGACGAGACCGCCATCGACCTGAATACCTACAAGGAGCACCTGAAGAACTTCGAAACCCGACTGCGCGACATCGAAGAGTTCCAGAAACGCGAAACGCAGAAACAGGCCAAAGAAATCACCTCCCTCTCGGCACAGGTGTCACGTCAGCAGACTGCCCTGGTGCAGGGTTGCCGCGAACTGGCCGCCACCTACCGCCTTACCGAAAGCCAGTTGCCCAAGGCCGAGGAACAGAAGCACCAGGCCGAGAAGGCACGTACCGCCCTCCTGAATCATCGTCAGGAGTTACAGGAACAGTCGCGCCAGCGCTGCGACAAGATGCAGGAGGCACTGGCCATCCTGAACAACGAACTACAAAAAGCACAGCAGAAAGAAAAGGAATATGCCCGCCGCCAGATAGAAGAAATCATGGAGCGTTCGGCCCGCAAGGAGGAGTGGAAGAACAAGCAGCAGGGATTGCAGGAAGAGCAGCGCATCCTTACTTCGCACTACACGGAAATCTCTACCAAGTACAAGTCGCTCATCCAGAGCCTCGACGAGCAGTGGAACCGCATCCACGAGGCCAAAATCAAGCAGCTTGAGGGACTGAACAACACGTTCAATGCCCGCATCGAAGAAGCTCGCCGTCAGCACGAAGCGGCTACCGAAACGCTTTATCAGGAATACGAACAGCTCTCGCAGCAACTGCATCCGGAGCGCAGCAGCAAGCAGAACGAACTGACTGCCCTCGACTACCAGATGCAGCTGTGTCGCAAGGAGACCTTCTTCGAAGCCGAACAGGAGGAACTGAAACACCGCATCCAGTCGTACACCGGTCTGCACATGAGCAAGAAGAACCGCATCAACAACGCCCAGCTCATCATCAAGGAACTTACCCTGAAATGGGAAGAAGAGTTGCAGAAGGGACTGAAGGAGAAAGACGAGGCACTGATGCAGTTGCAGGCCGAGCACTTGCAACTCCGTCCGCGTATGGACGAACTGGAGACCTTCCTAAAAAACAGTAAGAGCACCCTGCAAGGCTGGCTTAAGGAGCACAAAAAGGGATGGGAAGAGAACATCGGTAAGCTGTGCGACGAGTCCATCCTCTGGCAGACCAACCTCTCGCCGAAGATTGTAGACGAGGGTACGTCGTTCTACGGCATCTCCATCTCCCTGCAGGACATCGAGCGCCACATCCGCTCCATCGATGACTATCAGGCGGAACATGACAAGGGCATCAAGCGACTGGCTGAAATCCAGGCTGAAACCCTCCGTCTGCAACAGGAGAAAGAGACCCTGGAAGAGCAGCTGAAAGCCAAATACCAGCCGCGCATCAAGGAACAGAAAGACGTGATAGCCGTACAAGAATACGAACTGGAAAAACTGGAACAGCAATACCAGAAGGATATGCTCGACCTGGACGACTGGAAGAAGAAGGCGGAAGCCGAACGTACTGCCAAACTCCAGAAACTGGAAGAGGAAAAGCAACGCATCGCCGCAGAACTGAAGGAAATTGACGGCAAACTGAACAACCTGAACCGCGAAAAGAGCGAGAAGCTGAACCAGCTGAAGCAGGAATGGAACCGAGTGCAGCAGGACATCGCGCACGAGAAGGATACACAGGCCGGCAGCATCCGCCTGGAGGATAAGGAAGAACAGCAGCGCATCGCCACGGAGAAAGCCGAATACGAGCGCCAGATGAAGCAGGAACTGCACTCGCAGGGGGCCGACACCGAACGTCTGCAACAGATTAGCAGTCAGTTGCGCGATATCGACCGGGAACTGCAGTTCATCAAGGAGCATGCCACCCTGCTCATCGAGTACCAGAAGGACAAGCGCGACCTCATCGACCACATTCCGGAATGGAAGCGTGAACAGGAGGAACAGAAACGCCAGCTCAGTCAGGAGAAGGACAACCTGCGCCGGGAAACCTCGGGTTTGCAGGAGCAGATTGATGCCCTGAACAAGGAACTGCAGCAGGCAGAGAAGGAAGTGACACAGCTTCAGGCCAACCTGGAGGCGTACAGCAAGATTTCGGCCTACGACTGGTACAAGCCGCATCGGGATATTTTCAATCCCGAGAACCCCGTCACGCTGGAAATCCACACGCCGCGCACCTGCCTGGAACTGATTGACGAACTGGGCCGCACGGACAGCCAGTACATGACGCTGCAAAACCGTCTGCGCAAGGAGGTGAATCTCTTTACCAGCCACTTCGACGAGGAGAATACCTTCAAGTTCAAGACCAAGTTTACCGAGGACTGGGAGTACATCCGCTTTGCCGAGGAACTGCACGACTTCGTGGAAGAGAACAAAATCAGCGAATTCGTCCGCCGCATCAACAACGAGCACTCCGACATCTTCAAGCGCATCAGCATGGATACCTCAATGCTCACGGCTTCGGAAGACGATATTCAGGACCTCATCGGTCAGGTGAACAAGGGATTCCAGACGTGCAACTTCGTGGGCGTTATCCAGTGCATCGAAATGAAGGTGGAAGAAAGCAGCAACCGTGTGGTAAACTGTCTGCGTGCCATCCAGAAGTACTACAACGAGCATGCCTATGACCTCACGCCGGGCACCAACCTCTTCTCGTCGGAAAACGAGCAGCTGGTAAAGCAGGAGGCCATCGCCCTGCTCCGCGACTTCATCAAGGAGATTCACGCCTACCGCTACGACAGCATCCGCCTGTACGACTCATTCGAGCTGCGTTTCCGCATCATCGAGAACAACAACGACACGGGCTTCGTAGAGAAGCTGTCGAACGTGGGTTCGGAAGGTACGGACATCCTGGTGAAAGCCATGATCAACATCATGTTGCTGAACGTGTTCAAGGAAGGGGCTTCGCGCAAGTTCAAGGACTTCAAGCTGCACTGTATGATGGACGAAATCGGTAAGCTCCATCCGAACAACGTGAACGGTATCCTGAAGTTTGCCAACGACCGGAACATCATCCTCATCAACGGTTCGCCTACCGAACTGAACCGCGATGCCTACAAGCATGTGTACCTGCTCACCAAAGGCGCGCAGAGCAAGACACGCATCGCCCGACTTATTTCGGACCAGAAACTGTAGGCTTTTCAGGCTCCATGAAAGCCTTTTTCAAAACGTCTTTGCGATTACTCCAAAACGCTTTGACGTTTACAATAAAACGCAAGTGCATTCGAAGTAAAATGCACTTGCGTTTCAAATGAAACTCCCTTGCGTTTGTTCTAAAACGCAAGGGAGTTTTTTATGGCTTATTTTTAAGAATCTTCAAGCAGGCTATATAACAAAAAAAGAGCCTGAAAAACAGGCTCTTTTAAGATTGAATCAGCAGGAGCCGAAAGCGGGACTCGAACCCGCGACTTACTCATTACGAATGAGTTACTCTACCAACTGAGTTATTTCGGCAACGTGTTTCGTTGAAAACGGTTGCAAAATTACTCTTTTCTTGAAACCTGCCAAATAAAAAAGAGATTTTTTTCCGAAAAACTAAATTTTTCCGGCCCGTACAACCTGTTTCCGCTACATCACAGGGGCATTTGACACATTATTACGTGTAATTTGTACAATAGTCCCTTGTCTGCCTCCTGCCGATTTCCTACTTTTACCCGCAAAATGAAACATTACACTACCATGAAAAAGAAACTGATGATTTCACTGCTGGCACTGGCTTCACTGGGAGCCGGAGCACAAAACTTGCAAAAGGGAGACTACGGATACTTGTACTGCCACATGAGCGGACGAGGGGAATGGACGGCCTACGCCCTGAGCCGTGACGGCGTACACTTTCACGACCTGATTGATGGCGATCCCGTATACAATGTAGAAGAAATGTCAAAAATAGAGGGAGGAGCACGCGATGCCTTTATCTGCCGTACGTCCGACGGAAAGGGCTACCTGATGGTGACTACCGACATGAGCAACGCCAAGAGCCGCTCGTGGTTCAACTACGGCATCAACCTGCTGAAAAGTGACGACCTGATTCACTGGACTTCTACCACCTTCGACTTCCGCCAGGGACCGGACATCTTCTGTGACCCTCAGTCGCCCGATGTTTATAAGGACTACAGCACCATCAAGCGCGTATGGGCACCGCAGATTTTCTGGGACCCTTCGTACGTATGGGCCGATGGCACGAAGGGCGGATACATGATATACTATTCACTGCTTAATCCGGCAGAAGACCAGTACGACCGCGTGTTCTATTCCTATGCCGACGCCACCTTTACACGTCTTACCAAGCCCCGCCTGCTGGTGGACTGGGGATATGCCACCATCGATGCTGACATCAACTATGTGCCGGCCGACGGACTCTACCACATGCTCATCAAGAAAGAAGGAGGTACACCCGGCATCTTTGCCGCCACAGCCACGAAACTGACCGGCCCATACAAGATAAAGGATGAAAATGACTATGTGAAGTTTGAAGGCAACAAGAAGTGTGAGGGCTGCTCTGCCTTCCAGCTGGTGGGCGATTCCACCTGGCGCGTGGCCTACATCGAATATTCTTCCAAGCCCAAAAGATACCGCATCTGCCAGGCCGATGAAAAACTCGCCAACTTCCACTCCCCCGTCACCATGGAGGGCGTGAAACATCCGCAGCACGGCTCGTTCATGCGGCTCACCGAAGAAGAATACAAGCGCCTGCAGGAATGGTCGGACAGCATCATGCGCGAAAGAGCCGCCCGAAACAGCGGAGAAAAGAAATAAAAAGAGGAAAATGAAATATTTTTGTAAAAACTTTTGGCAAACATCCTTTCATTTGAACAGAAAACATTATCTTTGCACTCCGAATTATGACGTGACAAAAGAGTTTGATGTATTACTGTATAACACATAGTAAAAAGAATAAGCGCACATTCGGAGTTCCGGCGGAATGGACAAATGCCGGAAGCTATTTCTTTTTTCTTTTATGTCACTTATTTCCTGAATATTTAAGATTTCTTATTTTATCAAACACCCGGAACTGCTTTTCGGCAAGTCCGGGCGTTTTTTCGTATATACGAGAGTAGAATAGAAAAAAAATACAAGATATAAAGATTATTAGTAACAAGGTAATGAGAAATGTAACATTGATCCTCGACGACGGGAGCCGCTTTCATGGCAAGTCGTTCGGCTATGAGAAACCGGTAGCCGGTGAAGTAGTTTTCAACACGGCAATGACCGGATACCCCGAAAGCTTGACCGACCCTTCGTATGCCGGTCAGTTGATGACACTGACTTACCCGCTGGTAGGTAACTATGGTGTGCCTCCCTTCACGTTCGAAGCAAACGGACTGCCTACTTTCATGGAGAGCGAAAAAATCCATGCCGAAGCGATTATCGTAAGCGATTACAGTGAAAAATACTCTCACTGGAATGCTGTGGAAAGTCTGGGCGACTGGCTGAAACGCGAACAGATTCCGGGCATCACAGGCATCGACACACGCGAACTGACAAAGGTATTGCGCGAGCATGGAGTGATGATGGGAAAAATCGTGTTCGACGATGAGCCGGACAACATTCCCGAAGCTACCTATTCAGGTGTGAACTACGTAGACAAGGTTTCTTGCAAGGAAGTGATTCGCTACAACGAAGGCGAAGGCAAGAAAAAAGTAGTACTGGTAGACTGCGGCGTGAAATCAAACATTATCCGTTGCCTGCTCAAGCGCGACGTGGAAATCATCCGCGTGCCTTGGAACTACGACTTCAACTCTCTGCAGTTCGACGGTCTGTTCATCTCCAACGGTCCGGGCGACCCCGACACCTGCGATGCAGCCGTGCAGAACATCCGCAAGGCCATGCAGAACGAAAAACTTCCTATCTTCGGTATCTGTATGGGTAACCAGCTGCTTTCAAAGGCAGGAGGTGCTAAAATCTACAAACTGAAATACGGTCACCGCAGCCATAACCAGCCGGTACGCATGGTAGGCACGGAAAAGTGTTTCATCACCTCACAGAACCACGGTTATGCCGTAGACAACAACACACTGGGAGCCGACTGGGAACCGCTCTTCATCAACATGAACGACGGTTCGAACGAAGGTATCCGCCACAAGAAGAACCCCTGGTTCTCGGCTCAGTTCCACCCGGAAGCTGCCAGCGGTCCTACCGACACGGAATTCCTATTCGATGAGTTTGTAAAGTTGCTGTAATCCACTAAAAAACAAAGAAGACAATGAAAGAAAACATAAAGAAAGTATTGCTGTTAGGTTCAGGAGCCCTGAAAATCGGTGAAGCAGGTGAATTCGACTACTCTGGTTCGCAGGCCCTGAAAGCACTGAAGGAAGAAGGTATCGAAACCATCCTGATTAACCCGAACATCGCCACCGTGCAGACTTCGGAAGGTGTGGCAGACAAAATCTACTTCCTGCCTGTTACTCCGTATTTCGTAGAAAAGGTCATCGACAAGGAACGTCCCGACGGCGTGCTGCTGTCATTCGGTGGACAGACTGCCTTGAACTGCGGTGTGGCTCTCTACAAAGCCGGCATTATTATCCTCCTTAAAGGCGGAATAATGAAATACATCAAAGACACTGATTCCCTCATATATCAACTCATACTCTGCCGTCAGAACCGGTTCAGATTCTGCTGGTGATTCCAATTCTTCAGTAGATGCATCAGCTACAGTTGTCACCTCATCAGAAGCTATCTCCACAGAGTTCTCCTCTACGGATGTGGTTTCTGTAGATTCTTCTACTATTGACTCTCTTTGTGATTCTCCCACGGTATCCAACGACTTTCCTGCCGTCCGCTTTCCGATTCTCCAGGACAACATCACTATGCAGATAACTATCAGTCCAACTGCTGCCATCAATACCTTTTTATTTTTCTGAAAGAAATTATTAGAATTCATATCATTTTCCCTCCTGGTATAATAAATTCTGAAGAACCGTACAGAATCTTTTAACCCAATCTATGCAGTCCATTGAATACACATTATGTATCAACAATTTTATGCCAATGCGTTATAAATGGTATTAGCCTTATCTAGTCGTTGATCGCTCCAAGCAGTAACCTCAAACTCTCCACAGAAAACTCTTGCAGCATTTTCTACATCATCCTTATCCTTTATCTTATTCCATGCAGATTTGCATGATGTCTCTAATTCGCTTCTCAAATTCTTAATCCCATGTTCTTTATTTTATCTCCTATCTGCTTAGTATTGTATAATTATCAGTGCACTTAATAATAACAAATTAAACATACCACAGTATTTTATTTTCAAACACTCCCCCTTTTCAGGTTAATTTTCTTCACCCGAAAAGGGGAATGTTTTTTTTATATGCAATAATGCTAAAATGCATATGAAATATAAGGAAGGAATTTCTGAACATGCATAACACAAATAAAATTGTTAAAAAAATAATTATTTAATCTGCTTTAAAAACGACAAAAAAATTGTGCATTATCATGCAAAAACACAAAAGAAACATACAAAAAATGTAAATTGTCTAAATACATC
>OGEP01002571.1_pt1 | contig 15610 bp, 14 predicted proteins | sample 1570721 | NCBI WGS metagenome assembly OGEP01 (sample SAMEA2582131, study PRJEB24529) | metagenome | biome: Human gut stool | place: China | collected 2011 | reverse complement strand
CAGATGCTTGGCATAATAAGACCACTCAAAGGCGACATAATAGGCTCGTGCTCCGATAATCGCTAAGGGAAAAGCAATCAGGATAAAATCAATGACGCTATCAGGGTCAATCTTCTTCCTCGGCGCTTCCTTCATAGCTAGGTAAACAGCTAAAATCAAGCCTGACACGATGCAGATGGCATACCAGCGAATGGCGAAGGGACCAAGTTGAACGGCTATTGGATTGATCATTTGCTAGCCTCATTTTGGCTAATCAATTTGGTCAAACGGTCTTCAAATGTCTTAGTGGCATCAAATCCCATAACCTTAGCACGATGATTCATGGCTGCCGCTTCAATAACAACGGACATGTTACGACCAGTTTTAACAGGGATGCGAACACGTGGAATTTTAACACCAGACAATTCAATCTCTTCATTGCCATTACCGAGGCGGTCAAAAACCTTGCCCGTTTCGAAATTTTCAAGGTAGATAGCAAGCTGCACTTGTGATGAATCCTTAACAGCACTAGCTCCATACAAACTCATGACATCAATGATACCGACACCACGAATTTCAAGCAAGTGACGGAGAATTTCAGCTGGTTCTCCCCAAAGGGTTTCTTCATCTTTAGCAAAAATATCCACTCGGTCATCAGCTACCAGACGGTGACCGCGTTTCACCAATTCAAGACCTGTCTCACTCTTACCGATACCAGAGTCACCTTGAATGAGAACCCCCATACCGTAGATGTCCATGAGTACACCGTGAACACTGGTCCGCTCTGCTAGGCAAGAATCCAAATACAAAGACATTTCACCCGACAAGCGACTGGTCTGCACATGACTTTGCAAAACAGCAATGCCATTCTCCTTGGCTGCTCGGTACATTTCCTCTGGAATTTCCAAATCACGCGCAATAACGATGGCTGGGGGTTCTGGACGAAACATCTCCGTTAATACCTGATAGCGGTTATGCTCTGTCATGGCCATCAGATAAGACCATTCTTTCATCCCTAAAAGCTGCACACGCTCTGGTGAATAATAGTCAAAATAGCCTGTCATTTCAAGTCCAGGACGTGAGATATCAGCTGTTTTAATTTCCTTAGCTAGCAAGTCATCATTGCCATAAACAACATCCAATTTGACTTTATCGACTAGCATTTTTACAGTAACTGCCATGTAGCCTCCTTCTACTGCCACTTTCATTTCACATCGTGAAAATCCACTGACGATTACACTATTAGTTGCTTACATTATATCATAAAACCATGTAATAGTAAGCGATTACTGTCTTTTCTGAAAAGAAACTCTATGCTCGTTTTTTATTTTGATATTTTCTAACGTAGCAAGTTTATCAATGATTTCAACCACCAATTTATACTAGGGCGAAATATCTTGTTTAGCTCACTATATTTGCTCTATTTGCCATCAATAATAAAAGAGCTAGGCTTATCAACCTAACTCTGTCATCGTGAGTTTTCTATCCTGTTTTTTAGAAACTCTGGGAATGATTCTAGCAGTTTGAGGAGATTATGCAACTTACCAGAACCAGCCGTCCTTATCATCAACAACCTCAGCATCCTTGCGTTTGCGAGGACCTTGACCATAATTGTATTCGTCTAAATCTTCTTTGTAAGGAAGAAAGACAGCCAACAAGATGTAGAGTATAAAGCCAAACTTTGTAAAATACATCAATAGCCCTGCTAGCACGCGCGCTACTGCAATATCCCAACCGTACTTATCGGCCAGACCTGCAACAACCCCACATACCAACTTACCTTGGCGTTTTTTATAAAAGCTTGATTTCATGAGCTCATCCTCTTTCTATACATTTCCTATGCTTCTATTCTATTAAATTTCCCTCAAAAAAGAAATCGGTCCTGAGACCGATTTTTATGCTTGAATTTTGATAAGTTTGCCACCACATTTTCCGCATCTGTATTTCTTGGTATCGACACGGCGCTTGCGTTGGTAGAGCTGGTCACAGGACTGACAGCGGTAAGTGTGATGTATGGCGCTAGCTTTGGCACTTTTGGGAGCATAGCGCAAGCCATCGACCTGCTTAAGTAAATCCTTAAAATCCTTATCTGCGTGCTTGTAGCCCTTGCCCTCAAAGTAGAGATGGTAGTGGCAGAGTTCATGGCGGACGATTTGGCGGAAAATGGCTACGCCGTGTTCCGCATAGAGGTGGGGATTGAAGTCAAGATGGCCATCCGCTGGGAAAAAGCGCCCACCCGTCGAACGCAGGCGTGAGTTCCACAGAGCAGTGTGCTTAAACTCCTTGCCGAAGTCCTGCTGGGAAACCCTACGAACGTACTCAGTCAAGTCCATTTGGTTTGATAAGGCTGAGTCCGATACGGCTGCGCTCAGCATCTACTTCGACTACCCAGACAGTGACAATGTCACCGACTGACAAATACTTGCTTGGGTGCGGCATTGGGGGCATTTTGCCTGTTTTCTTGTCGCGTTTGCGCTCAATGATGCGAGATTGGTGGATAAGTCCATCTTCGTGAACCCCGATATCAACAAAGGCACCAAAATCGACAACGTTACGGACGGTTCCTTGTAGTTCTTGACCAATTTTGAGGTCAGACACATCAAGAACATCGTGACGAAGGACTGGCGCATCAAAATCATCACGGAGGTCACGACCTGGTTTAAGCAAATCAGCGATGATGTCTTTAAGGGTTTCTTGACCGATGCCTAATTTTTCAGCAGTAGTTGCCAAGTCAAGACTGTTCAACTTATTAGCTGCTTCTCCGTCAACTTCTTTAATATCAAGTTGAGCCAAAAGTTCTTTAACTGCTGGGTAAGACTCTGGGTGAACGCCAGTGTTGTCTAGGAAATTCTTGGCATTTGGAATACGCAAGAAACCTGCTGCTTGTTCAAAAGCCTTGGCACCAAGTCTTGGGACTTTTTTGATTTCAGCACGAGATTTGATTTCCCCATTTTCTTCACGGTATTTGACGATGTTTTCAGAAATGGTTTTGTTAAGTCCTGATACATGTTGAAGGAGGGATGGGCTGGCTGTATTCACGTTGACGCCGACTTGGTTAACTACGGTTTCAACTACGAAGTCTAGGTTGTCAGCCAGTTTTTTCTGGCTGACGTCATGTTGGTACTGACCGACACCAATAGACTTGGGGTCAATCTTAACTAGCTCTGCCAATGGGTCTTGAAGACGACGGGCAATGGAAATGGCTGAGCGTTTTTCAACGGTCAAATCTGGAAATTCGTGGCGGGCTAGCTCTGATGCTGAATAAACTGAAGCACCACTTTCATTGACGATGACGTAAGAGACCTGTGGAAAGTCCTTGAGAACCTCTGCCACAAAGGCTTCTGACTCACGGCTAGCTGTTCCGTTACCGATGGCGATGATTTCCACGTCGAATTCTTTGATGAGATTTGCCAAATCAACTTTAGATTGTGCAATTTTGGCTTGATTGGCTGGTGGGACTGGATAGATGACTTGGGTGGTCATGAGTTTTCCAGTCTGGTCAACGACCGCTAGCTTAGCACCTGTACGAAAGGCCGGGTCAAAGCCTAGCACCATCTTACCTTTCAGCGGTGATACTAAGAGAAGGTTACGCAGGTTTTCTGAGAAGAGAGAAATAGCCCCGTCTTCTGCTGTTTCTGACAACTCACTGCGGACACGGCGTTCCATGGCTGGGACAATTTTCTTCTTGATGACCTGAGCAATCACATCGTCAATATAAGGGTTGGTTTCCTTGAAGCGCACGGCAAAGAAGCGCAGCATTTTGTCGATATTATGCTCAAAACCGACCTTAAGAATACCCATTTTCTCCCCACGATTGAGGGCCAGGACTTGGTAGCCTTGGAGTTTGCCGACTTTTTCAGCGAAATCATAGTAGATTTTGAAGACTTGCTTGTCGTCTAGGCTTTCGTTCTTGGCGCTTGACACTAGCGAGCTGTAAGACCAAATTTCATTATAGACCCATGAGCGGAGCTTGTTGTCTTCAGAGAAAGCTTCGACCAAAATATCGACTGCGCCAGCTAGGGCTTTATCGGCAGTTTCAAAGCCTTCTGTGACATAGGCTTGCGCTTCTGTCAAAAGCTCTGCCTTATTTTGCAAAATGAGACGAGCCAGCGGGAAAAGTCCAGCTTCGCGGGCAATGGTAGCCTTGGTGCGACGTTTTTCCTTGTAGGGCAAATAAAGTTCCTCAACATCTGCCAGCTTAGTCGCTTCATCGATAGCTTTTTTGAGTTCAGGAGTCAGCTTACCCTGCTCTTCAATCTTAGCCAGCACCGTCGCCTTGCGGTCAGCCAAGTTAGTCAAGGATTTGTCCAAATCGATAATAGCCTTAATCTGAACTTCATCCAAGTTTCCCGTCATTTCCTTACGATAACGCGCGATGAAAGGAATGGTGTTGCCCTCAGCCGTTAACTCCAAAACCTTATCAATCTGCGATGCCTTGATGCCCAAATCCTGGGCGATTTGTGTAGTGTTTGTGTTTTCCATAGTGTGTCTATTATAGCATAAAATGGGGCTGAAGAGGAAAATCTGGCAGTTTACAAATATCAGTCCGTATGCTTTTATGAGAGCAAAATAAAAACGGCATAATTTACCGTTTTTATTTGCCTTTCTGTTATTTATTTTGTGAGTAAATCAGCTAAAAAGTCTTCTTTGAGCATGTTTAAATTAAAGATATTAGTTATATGCCCAAAAGCTTCAGAAAGTGGAAGATGAGCAGTCTTCCATCCCTGACCATCTGTAACCCAAACAAATTCAACATTATCATTTGAAGTAACTACGAACTGACTTAACTCTGTAAACTCACCAGCTACTGCTTTAAGCTTACTTCCGCCACCACCATAATAGTTTGTCTCAACCAGCCAAACTTTATGTTGTTCTTTTGAATAAATTGCTACATCAAAGCGACGTTCTGATTTATCAACAGGAACCTCAATATTCCAATTGTCTTTAATAAAAGGGGCTGTTGTTTGTGCTTTCCATTCTAAACCAAGTGTTTCAGAAATTTTAGCGACATGACGCTCTAAAATACCTTCCATAGTTGTTCCGCTACGATTTTTTCGAGCATTGCTGTCTAATCCAGCTTCAACTCCGTAAACATAATCTACTAACGAACGATTAGCTTTGTTTTGTAGAAAATCCAACAATCCAGATTTCTCAATAAAATCAACATAGTTTTGGATTACTATTAAGTGTTGATTTCATAGCCTATATTATACCACATAATTGATAGCACAATATGAACAGAGTATCTACCTGAAAATCCGATGTCTATAACTAACATTTTTACATTGAGAATAACTAACTTATAATAAACAAATCCCCTAAGTACCACACCTAGGGGATTGTTCATTATGAAAGAGTGAACCTACTCGAATTTACAAAATAACACTGTATTTAAACCGAATCTAGCTGGAGTCAGAAAAATGACATAGTATTTAAACTGAATCTGAGCGGATCCAAAAAAATATCATGGTATCTAAACTGAATCTGAACGGATTTAGAAAAATAACACTGTATTTAAACTGAATCTGACTGGATTCAAAAAAATATTATTGTATTTAAACTGAATCTGAACGGATTTAGAAAAATAACACTGTATTTAAATTAAATCTGACGAGATTCAAAAAATATTATTGTATCTAAAGTGAATCTGATTGGATTAAAAATCAAAATTGACGATAGCATAAAAACACTATCGCCTTCTTTCATTCCTATTCTGATTTATTTTGCAATTCAAAAGTCTGTCAATTTCCTCACCCCTCAAAAAACTCCCTAAAATCCGCCTGCACAAAGTTAATATCAGGATACAAGCTAGCCACTTCGTTCTTCGTCTTATCAATCCAAATAATCTTGCTCGATTCTTGTTCCAACACCAAGCCAGCCAGTGGATAGACTTGCAGCGTTGAGCCAATGACGATGATGAGGTCACTTGCGCTAAGCCATTGCTGAGCTAGGGAAAAATTCCGACTATCAATAGCATCGCCATACAAGACAATCTGCGTATCCACATGGTCTGCTAGAATATCTAAAGTGTTGTCGTAAGTTTTCCCATGAGTATGGCTAAAAATCGCCTTATCATCTCTCAAATCAATTTCCTGCCAGCAAATTTGACAAAGTCCCACGTCCGCCTTGCCATGAAATTCAACGATTTCTTCTGAACCAGCTCTGCGATGAAGACCGTCAATATTCTGCGTGATGACAGGCACCTTCTGCCTAGCTATCCAATCATGCACCTTGTTAAGTTCGATGGCTTGTAGAAATTGTTTCCTGTGCCATTGCCAAAAGGTCTTGGGATAGGCTTGGAAAAATGGGCGCGACAAGACTTCACGCGCTTCAAAAGATCTACCTTTGATAGTCAAGCCCTTCATGGTCGTGTAATCTGGCACCCCAGACAAGGTAGACACGCCCGCCCCTGTCACAATGACAGGCTGCTGCGCGCTTCTGATAAGTTCTTCAAGATTTTTTTGATTCATAACAGTACCTCTCCTTCATTATACTACTTCACAAAAGTTCTGGGCATGAAAAAACGGGCACCTAGCCCGTTGGTTTTGGTAAATAGCCTGCGCTAGCTCATTTTTTCTTCATAGACTTAATGCCTGAGATAATCATTGGCAAGAGTGTGACAAAGACAATGGCTAAAATAATGGTTGAGAAATGCGCTTTAACAAAAGGAATATTTCCGAAAAGATAACCTGAGCCCGTCGCAATCAGAGACCATGACAAGGCTGCGATAAAGGCTCTTTTAACAAAGACAGCTGGTGGTAATTGGCTGATACCAGCTACAAATGGCACAAAGGTCCGCACGATGGGAATATAACGTCCCAAGATAATAGCGGCAGTGCCTTTTTCCTCAAAATACTTCTCAGCATTCTTGATATTTTCCTCTTTGATAAAGCGCCCGAGAAACTTATGATTGACCAAACCATAACCAAAGTGACGACCAATCATGAAGTTGCAATAATCCCCTAAGAAGGAAGCAAAGAAGAAGCCAACTCCAAAAATAAGGGCGCTGAAGGACATGTTAGGATTGGCTGCCAAAGCTCCCGCCGCAAATAAGAGGCTGTCCCCTGGTAAAAATGGGAGAATAACAGCACCCGTTTCTACGAAAATAATCAAGAACAATAAAAGATAAGTCCAATTCCCCACCGAATTAGCCATGGCAAAAATGTGTTGGTCGATATGCAGAATAAAATCTATTAAAAACATGTTACTTCTCCTTGCTTCTGTATGATTGGTAGATGCCGTAAGCACCTAGATTGAGTAAGATAGAGCCAAGAATATCTGTTGGAAAATGGTCACGCAGGTAAATACGAGACAACATGACAAGAAGACTGAAAATCGCTACCAAGATGCGGATAGTGACACGACTAGCCTTTGGCAATTTGCTAGTGATAATATAGACAGTAAAAAATAGCAGAGCGGCACATAAACTATGCCCACTTGGAAAACTAAAACCAGTGTCAGCTAGCAGTTGATGGCTGGGACGTTGACGTTGGAAGAGATACTTAAGCACCAAACCCAAAGCACTGGTTCCAAAATAAAAAGCAAAGAGCTCAATCAATCGTCCTAGGTGTTTAAACTGAGTAAGGAGGATAAGCAGTAGAGTAAGAATGGTTAGTACCAAGGGACTTCCGACTGCAGTCATCACTTTTGCAAAAGAAGTCACTCCTTGTGAAACCATATGAGAGAGGCTTGTAAAAATCAGCTGGTCAAATCCCGTCATCAAAGGAAATCTGAAGGTCACTCCAAGTCCTAAAATGATAAAAAGTCCCCAAGAAACAAGCGTCACTAGTCGATGTTGTTTAAAAGTCATTAACAATTACCTTTTTTCTTTCTGAAAAGAGTATAAATCATTTTCAAGAAAAAGTATAGGATAAATCAAGTCAAGACTGTGGCAAAAGTGTAAGAAATGCTATTAATTGGTCACAAATAAAAAATCCATGCTATACAAACGACACTTTAGACAGAGTTATTTGTATAGAATGGATTGAAAATATCCGATAGGGCTCACTTCGTTCGCTTTCATCTGCACTCAACGCCACTTCTATATACCATAAATGTCCATTTGATAGTATAATGGTAATATCATATAGAAAAGAGGTGCCTTTATGGCTATTACGCATAAACGTCAAGATAATTTGGAAAGCATGTTTGCTAGCTTTGCCAGTGTTCCGGAACCTAAGGTTAAGGGTGGAAAACCTAAGGACGGGGACAAGGAAGATAAGAAGAAAGATTGAGTCTCTATGGCCATTTTCAATCAACTCCCCAGCAGTGTGCTTCAATGGTTTGCGGTTTTCATGTCCATTATCATTGAAGCCCTTCCTTTTGTCTTGTTAGGAACTATCCTATCTGGCTTCATTGAGATTTACATCACGCCAGATATTGTCAATCGCTTCCTGCCTCGAAATAAGTTCTTGCGGATTTTATTTGGGACTTTCGTTGGTTTTGTTTTTCCATCTTGTGAATGTGGGATTATTCCTATCATTCATCGCTTTTTGGAGAAAAAGGTGCCCTCCTACACGGCGGTGCCCTTTCTAGCGACAGCTCCTATCATCAATCCCATCGTTCTCTTTGCCACCTATTCGGCTTTTGGGAATTCGGTTCGTTTTCTCATGTTGCGCTTAATTGGGGCAATTTTAGTTGCTATTGTTCTGGGATGCTTACTTGCTTTTGTTGCGGGTGAGGATATCCTCAAGGACTCTGCAATAGTTAGTCACGTGCATGATTACTCCGATAAGAAATGGTATCAAAAAGTATTTCTAGCACTAGCCCATGCCGTCGATGAGTTTTTCGACACTGGTCGCTACCTGGTCTTTGGTACGGCAGTAGCGTCAGCCATGCAGATTTATCTGCCAACGAGAGTGCTGACCACTATCGGACACAACCCGCTCATGGCTATTTTGATTATGATGTTGCTAGCCTTCATCTTGTCGCTTTGTAGCGAGGCGGACGCCTTCATCGGGTCGTCGCTGCTCTCAACCTTTGGCGTGGCTCCCGTCATGGCTTTCTTGCTGATTGGGCCCATGGTGGACATCAAGAACCTGCTCATGATGCTCAAGTCCTTTAAACTGCTCTTCATCGTCCAATTCATCTCGGTGTCTGTCGTGATGATTGTGGCTTACTGTCTTCTTGTGGGGGTGGTTGGATGATTCGATTTTTAATTTTAGCGGGTTACTTTGAGCTGACCATGTACTTGCAGATTTCTGGCAAGCTCGACCAGTACATCAACATGCACTACACCTATCTGGCTTATCTGTCCATGGTGCTGTCCTTCATCCTAGCTGTGGTTCAGCTTATCATTTGGATGAAAAACCTCAAGTTACACAGTCATTTGTCTGGGAAAATAGCCAAGCTGACAAGTCCGCTCATTCTGGTCATTCCAGTTATGGTTGGGCTCTTGGTGCCGACTGTTTCCCTCGACTCAACCACCGTTTCAGCCAAGGGCTACCATTTCCCACTAGCTGCCGGCTCAACGGGAACGGTCAGTCAGGACGGAACGACCGTACAGTATCTAAAACCAGATACCAGCACCTATTTCACCTCAGCTGCCTATGAAAAAGAAATGCAGTCTGAACTGAAAAAATACAAGGGTAAGGGTAAACTGACCATCACAACCGCCAATTACATGGAGGTCATGGAGCTGATTTACCTCTATCCCGAAGAATTTCTCAACCGCGACATCGAGTACGTCGGATTTGTCTACAACGAACCTGACCATGCGGGCTACCAATTCCTCTTCCGTTTTGGTATCATCCACTGTATCGCTGACTCCGGAGTCTATGGTCTTCTGACCACAGACAACACGCAGAACTACAAGGACAACACTTGGGTCAGGGCTACCGGTCGCCTCCAAGTCGAGTACAACCAATCTCTGCAACAAAACCTCCCAACCCTCCACATCAGCAACGCCCAAACCATCGATAAACCAGACAACCCTTACGTCTACCGTGTTTTTTAGGTTTTTGGAAATAGCAGAGCTGAATATAATGTTACACCACCCTAACCTTGACTGGTTGGGGTGGTTTTTGAGTGGCTTTCTGTTGATGGAATGGTCGTCAGCTGTGCTGAAATGCTCTCGCTATTTGAACAAGACTCGTCAGCAATACTGAAAGACTCCCGCTACTTGGACAGTACCCATCAGCAGTGCTGAAGCTTTAACGCAACTTGGATTCTATCCGTCAAAAATTGTGACAGCTTCCCGCAACTCTGATTCTGTCTATCAAAAATTGCGACGACTTCTCGCAATATTGATTCTGCCTGTCAAAAATTGTGACGGGTTTATTATTTCTATCAGAAGGCTAGGTAGAAAAAAAGACACAAAAAAGCAGAAAAGTTCTCACTCTTCTGCTCTGCCATTCCTAAAGAACTCCTTCCAAAAGACCACGCATGAAGTCTTCGGAGTTAAACTCACCGATGTCATCAATCTTTTCACCGAAGCCGATGAATTTAACAGGAATATCCAGTTCTTGGCGGATAGCAAGGACGACACCACCTTTGGCAGTTCCGTCAATCTTGGTCAAAATGAGACCTGTCAGCGGGGTGATTTTTGAAAATTCCTTGGCTTGGCTGAGGGCGTTTTGACCAGTTGAGGCATCCAGTGCGAGGAGGGTTTCATGCGGTGCATCTGGCACCACGCGCTTGATGATGCGACCAATTTTTTCCAGCTCTGCCATGAGGTTGTCCTTGTTTTGCAGGCGACCAGCTGTGTCAATCAGAAGGATATCAACCTTTTCAGCGACAGCTTTTTCCATACCGTCAAAAACCACGCTGGCTGGGTCAGCCTTTTCAGATCCAGTCACCACTGGCACGTCAACACGGCGGCCCCACTCAACCAGCTGAGCGACGGCACCTGCACGGAAGGTATCGGCGGCCACCAGCATGACTTTCTTACCTTCGTTTTTGTACTTGTGAGCCAGTTTGCCGATAGAAGTTGTCTTACCAACCCCGTTGACACCGACAAAGAGCATGACAGTCAGACCGTCTTGGAAGTTGATTTTCTCATTATAGACGCCATCTTTTTCGTAGATGTCCACCAGCTTCTCAATGATGACACGCTTGAGGTCGTCCGCCTTCTTAGCATTTTCCAGCTTAGCTTCATAGCGGAGATCTTCGGTCAGCTGCATCGCCACATTGACCCCAACATCAGAGAGGATGAGCATCTCTTCCAATTCCTCAAAAAAGTCCTCATCCACACGGCGGAAGTTGGCTAGAAAAGCATTGAGGCGGGCGCTGAAACCAGTTCGCGTCTTCTTGAGACTACGGTTATACTTGTCCTCAGTCGTTTCTTGAAGTGCTTCCTCCACCACTTCTTCGCTAGCATGGGCTGGCGCCGTTGCCACTTGCGCTTCTGGTTTAACAAAAGTCCCATCGGCAATTTGTTTTTCAATGGCTGCGCGTTTAGCATAATAATCCGCCATGAAGGCCTCGGCAGCTGCGTTGTTAGACCTTTTCTCACTCTCAAATTCAGCTGGCGCCTCCTCAGAACTTGCTAGGTCGCTTGCCACGTCGAACTCTGAAACGGTTTCTGATTCTGAAACCACTTCTGACTCTGAAGCGACAGCAACTGCTTCACTGCTTGCCTCGGAGCTGCTTTCCAAACTTTCTTGACTTGATTCTGATGCTTGGACAACTGATTTCTCAGACACTTCTGATGAGCTATCAACAGTTGATTCGACAAGTTTCTCGCTGGTTTCTTCCTGACTGTGCTCCTCTTTTCCAAATAATCGGTCAAATAATCCCATTAGTTTTCCTCACTTAATATGTACTTTTCGATGGCTTCTGCCACTCCTGATTGGTCGTTAGTTCGGCTGGTTACTGCATCAGCTGTCTCCTTGGCAATGTCAACGCCGTTAGCCATAGCAACTCCTAGCCCTGCCCATTTTAGCATAGAAAGGTCGTTAGCCTCGTCGCCCATGGCCATGACATTGCTGGCGCTGAGATCAAGATGCTGGGTGAGAAGATCCAAGCCAAAGGCCTTGTGAACACCCTTAGGCATAATCTCAAAAATGATTTCCCGCGACTTGAAGGCTTCAAAGTCCTGATAAAGACTAGCTGGTAAAAGCTGCAACTGCTGGTCCAAATAGTCCTCGTCCGTCACCGTCACCACTTTGTTGTAAGGAATGTCCAAAGGAATCTCCTCAAAATCCTCCACCTCAACAAAGTCAAGCAAGGGATTGGCTTCGTGGTAGCGAGATGACACTCCACAGGATGGCAAGCTGTAAACAATCCCTTCGCTGAGCACATCAAATGGCAGAGCCAAAGGTTCTAAAATAGCATGAATTTGCTTTAGTTGCTGGCGCGTTAGGGCTGATTTGTCGAGGATTTCTCCAGTGTTGCGTTGCACCAAGCCACCGTTAAAAGTGATGGAGTAATCATCATCTGAAACCAAGTCTAGGTCTTCTAAGAGGGTTCCGATGGCTCGCAAGGGGCGTCCAGTTGTGATGACAATCTTGACCCCCTTTTCCCTTGCAGCTCTAAGCGCAGCCTTATTTTCAGCCGTCACTTTCCTAGCGCTATTAAAGAGCGTCCCATCCAAGTCCAAAGCTAAAATCTTAATGTCTGCCATCAGTCCACCAATCCTTCCATGTAGGTCATGACCACCTCGTCTGCGTGATTACCGATAACTTGGTCAGCGGCTTCCTTAATTTCCTTGCGGGCATTGGCTGTCGCAATGGCTGTTCCAGCCCATTCAAGCATCTCAAGGTCATTGAGATTATCACCCAAAGCCAGCACCTCTTCTGCCTTGATGTCATACTTCTCACAGAGATGGGCAAGCCCCGTACTCTTATCAACGTGATTAAGAATAATATCGATAGACTTGAAACCAGTCGTCACAGCTGTCGCAAAAGGAATGGCATCATTGACCCAAGCCTCCCCTTCACGAACCGTTTCTGCTGTGAAATTAGCTGTCAATTTGAAAATCAGGTCATTCACTTCTTCAAAAGAAGCCACGCGCTGCACCTTATCATAATATTTCTTAGCAAAATCAACGTATTCATCGTCCGCATCAGCGTGGACATAAGCACCATTTTTTCCTGACAAGAGGTAGTCGTGTCCGTGAAGATAGGGACTTTCGACCAACTTATTGGCGATGTCGATGTACTGTTTCTTTGTCAAATGTTCTTCGTAGACCAGTTCGCCAAATAAAACGACAGCGGAGCCATTTTCCGCGATAAAAGCCATCTGGTCTTTGAAATCTGCAAAAAGACTTTTCAGAGCCAGCAGAGAGCGACCACTCGCCGCCGCAAAAATGATGTCCTGCTCCTTAAATTTAGCCAAAACACCAGCCAAACGCTCTTTATCATATGTCCCATGGGCGTCCAAGAAAGTCCCGTCCATGTCTGTTGCTACTAATTTAATCATTTCGTCTCCTTAATAAAGGGTTTACATTACCATTTTACCATAAATTTGCGTCATATGAAAAACAGAGGAAGGAATCCTCTGCTTTCTTAAATTTTCATCAGTTTGTCATGGCTTCGGCTTCCTTGAGTTTGACTGAGACAATCTTGGACACCCCAGATTCTTGCATGGTCACGCCATAAATGCTATCAGCGGCAGCCATTGTTCCCTTACGGTGGGTCACGACGATGAACTGGCTAGACTTGTCGAAACGATTGAGGTAGTCACCAAAACGCTTGACATTAGCTTCATCCAGCGCCGCCTCCACCTCGTCTAAGATGACAAACGGAATGGTTTTGACGCGGATAATGGCAAATAGCAGAGCTAGAGCCGAGAGAGCCTTCTCCCCACCTGACATAAGGTTGAGAGATTGAATCTTCTTGCCTGGCGGTTGCACGGAAATCTCAACCCCAGCTGACAAGAGGTCACCCTCTGTCAAAATCAAATCGGCAGATCCGCCACCAAACATTTGCACAAAGGTCTGTTTGAAGGACTCACGAATGGCATCGAAGGTCGTCTTGAAGCGACTCTTCACCTCATCATCCATCTCGCCAATGGTCTCCAAAAGCAGATTCTTAGCGTGCACCAAGTCCTCTTTCTGCGTGTTCAAGAAAGACAAACGCTCATTGACCTCATCAAACTGCTCGATAGCATCCAGATTGACAGGACCCAGCGCCTTAATGCGACGCACCAAATCTTTCAGGGTTTGACGCGCCAGCTCACTATTTTCCAAAGAAATAGCTTGCGCTCTTGCCTCATCCAGACTCATTTGATAATCTTCAGCCAACTGTCTTGCAAAGCCAAGAAGTTTCTCTGAAACTTGCGACACCTGTGCTTCCACTTGCGCCTGCTGACGAATAAGTGTTTCATTCTTAGAGGTCTCTTTCTGCAGTTGCTCATCCAAATCCTCCAGCTGAGCTTCCACATCTTCTAATTCAAAGCGCAAGCGAACCGTAGCACTCTCATCGTCTTCCTTACGCTCGGTTGCTTGTTTGAGTTGGTCTGCTAATTTTGGCAAGTCAGACTCATCTAGTTGGCTTGCTTGGTCTGTTAGCAACTGGCGTAGCGCAGCCATTTCACGATTATTTTCAGACAAAGTGATTTCAAGACGGGCCAATTCCGCTGAACCAAATTTTCGCTCGCTAGTCAATTCACGCTCCGTTAAGCGAGCCTGAGACAATTTTTCAGTCAAATCAGCGACAGTCTGCTGGATAGAATCCTTGTCCTCCTTGATTTGATTGATTGAGGCAGTCAGCTCAGCTTTTCTAGCTTCAATCTGCTCTAAGTCTGCCTGCAAATCAGCTTTTTTCTGCTCAAAATCCTCGGTATCAACCAGCCCAGCCTCTTTCTGCAAACCTTGATAAAGCTGGTTCAAGTCCGCCAAACGACTGGCAAACTGCTGGTACTCCAAGTCCGCCTTCTGCTCTTGCAGACGAGCCTGCTCCCCGTCAGCCTTGAGCCCCGCCAAGTCCATTTGCTTACGCTTGAGACTTTCTTGCAGGTCACTGACTTCTTTTTCTTGGGATAATTGCTGAGCTTGCAGCTTGTTCAATTCCTCTTTAAGACTGTCAAGTTCAGGCTTGATAAAGATAGTATTATTCTGACGGCTAGCGCCACCTGAGAAGGAGCCACCTGGACGCAACTCTGTCCCGTCCAAAGTCACCAAACGCACCTGATAATTGAGACGACGCTCAGCACTATTAGCATGGTCAATCGTATCAAAAATTGCCGTCATCCCCAAAATATTTTGGAAAATATTGCTCAATCGCGCATCATAAGTAACCAAGTCACTAGCAATCCCAAGAAAACCTTGTGAAGTCTGCAATGTCGTTAAATGGTGGTCCCGCAATTCACGCGCTTTAATCGTTGTCAAAGGCAAGAAGGTCGCACGTCCCTGACGATTTTTCTTCAAGAAAGCGATAGACCGCTTAGCAGCCTCCTCATCTTCAACGATGACGTGCTGACTGCTACCACCCAAAGCTATTTCAAGAGCTGTTTGATAATCTTGGTCAAAACTCAAATGCTCACTGACTGCGCCAATAATACCACCGATTTGACCCTGCGCCTGCAAAACCGACTTAACCCCAGCATAGAAATTACTGTGATTTTTCAAAATCGACTCTAAACTGCTGATGCGAGCCTGCTTAGACTTAATGGCATCCAGATTGTCAAATAAAGCAGATTGCTTGGTCTTGTAGTCCTGCTCCATAGCCTGCGCAGCCTGTGCTTCAAGCTG
>OGEP01002565.1_pt1 | contig 15650 bp, 10 predicted proteins | sample 1570721 | NCBI WGS metagenome assembly OGEP01 (sample SAMEA2582131, study PRJEB24529) | metagenome | biome: Human gut stool | place: China | collected 2011 | reverse complement strand
ACAAGACTTCGATTCCGAATCAAACCGTGAATCTCGAAGCAAGCAATCGTTCTACAGCTGTTACTCCTAAAAGCATCGTCGGTGGCAACAAGGCGCCCAGTTTCCTGAAAGCTCCTGCCGTACAGGACTTAGACCCGCACTTGAACCCGAACTATAACTTCGAGAACTTTATAGAAGGATACAGCAACAAACTTTCAAGAAGCGTAGCAGAAGCGGTTGCGCAAAATCCAGCAGGTACTGCCTTCAATCCATTGTTCCTTTACGGAGCGTCCGGAGTGGGGAAAACACACCTGGCAAACGCAATCGGTACTAAAATCAAAGAATTATATGCCGATAAAAGAGTATTGTATGTTTCGGCACATCTGTTTCAAGTGCAATATACAGACTCCGTACGTAATAACACGACCAACGACTTTATCAACTTCTACCAGACAATTGATGTATTAATCATTGATGATATTCAGGAATTTGCCGGAGTAACGAAAACTCAAAATACTTTCTTCCATATCTTCAATCATTTACATCAAAACGGAAAGCAGCTTATACTGACTTCCGACCGTGCCCCTGTATTATTGCAGGGTATGGAAGAACGTCTGTTGACCCGTTTCAAATGGGGAATGGTGGCAGAACTGGAAAAACCGACTGTCGAACTCCGCAAAAACATCCTGCGGAACAAGATACACCGCGACGGTCTGCAATTCCCACCGGAAGTGATCGACTATATCGCTGAAAATGTAAATGAGAGTGTACGAGACCTGGAAGGTATCGTCATCGCCATTATGGCACGCTCTACTATTTTCAACAAAGAAATAGACTTGGATTTAGCCCAACATATTGTACACGGCGTAGTTCACAACGAAACAAAAGCAGTTACCATTGACGATATACTGAAAGTAGTATGCAAGCACTTTGATCTGGAAGCATCGGCTATTCACACCAAATCCAGAAAAAGAGAAGTGGTTCAGGCACGTCAGATTGCAATGTACCTGGCTAAGAATTATACGGATTTCTCAACTTCAAAAATCGGTAAGTTCATCGGCAATAAGGATCATGCGACAGTGCTGCATGCTTGCAAGACTGTAAAAGGTCAACTGGAAGTAGATAAAAGCTTTCAGGCTGAGGTACAGGAGATTGAGTCGTTGCTGAAGAAGAAAGCATAATTCAAGTAATAGGTATTAAGTAATAGGTAATATCGAAGCTGCATAAACAAGTGCAGTCCGCATAACTATTACCTATTACTTATTACCTATTACTTATTACCTATTACTTATCATTAGAATCCTTGTTGACGAAGCACTTTCAACAAGTTCTCAGACATAAATTCATTGTCTTTCTTTGTATAACGTACATCCGTAAATACTTGTGCCAGAGTTTCTTTCTTATTTTCTTCTATAAACTGTTTATTTTCCGGCAGTGATTCTTTATACTCGTACAAGCGATCGATGTCTTCCGGAGTATAATCATGGTAAACTTCCTGATGTACGGCAGCTTCGAGAGGCAAGCGGTCCACCTGGGCCGGAGTACCGTCCGGATAGCCGACTGTGATTGTCGTAATAGGGAATACCAGTTTCGGCAGTTGAAGTGTATCGATGATCATTTGCGGGTTATAAGTAGTCGTTCCCAGATAACAGATCCCCAAGCCTGCCTCTTCAGCCAACGTGCAGAAGGTTTGCGCAACCAACAAGGTATCCATAGATGCATTCATAAAAGACATTAAATTATCGTAGCCGGGAACAGCGTTTCTCTGTTCACACCACTTGCTGAAACGACGGAAATCGGCACAAAAAGTAAGCACGACAGGTGCCCCTTTTACCATCGGCTGATTGAAATGAGCAGGAGAAAGTTTCTCTTTCATTCCTGCATCGCGAGTCACTATAACACTATAAAGTTGCATCCCTCCCATCGTAGAAGCGCGGAAAGAGGTTTCGAGCAAATCATTTAACAAATCGGGAGCAATATCTTTTTGCAGGTATTTCCGGATTGTTCTTCTGTTCTTTACGGTTTCAAACATATCTTTTTTTTGCAAAGATACAAAAAGAAATATTATTTTGCCATATCAATGAAATAATCTAATTTTCTTTTTGGAAAACTTAAAGCCATGAATAAAAAGCAAAGTTATCTGTTAATCAAAGACTTAGCAATAACAAACGGAAAACTTAAAGCCTGTTGATAAAATGTTGCATTTTTATTTTGATAGATAAAAAAACATTCTTAGCTTTGCAGCCACATTTGTTACTGATAAGTAAACTTCTACACATTACTTATTAAATAATAAAATCTAAGACACATTGGATCGTGGAAAAACAAATTTATTCTTATGACGAAGCCTACGAAGAATCTTTACGATATTTTCAAGGTGACGAACTTGCTGCAAGAGTTTGGGTAAACAAATATGCAGTAAAAGATTCTTTCGGAAACATTTATGAGAAGTCTCCGGAAGATATGCATTGGAGAATTGCTAATGAAGTGGCACGCATCGAATCGAAGTATCCGAATGCTCTAACAGCAAAAGAACTGTACGATCTATTGGATCACTTCAAATACATTGTTCCGCAAGGTAGCCCGATGACAGGAATCGGTAACGACTATCAAGTTGCTTCCCTATCCAATTGTTTTGTTATCGGCGTAGATGGTGCTGCCGACTCTTATGGTGCTATCATTAAAATTGACGAAGAGCAAGTACAACTGATGAAAAGACGTGGAGGAGTGGGCCATGACCTATCCCATATCCGTCCGAAAGGTTCTCCCGTTAAAAATTCAGCATTAACTTCAACAGGTCTTGTGCCATTCATGGAACGTTATTCCAATTCGACCCGTGAAGTAGCTCAAGACGGACGTCGCGGAGCACTCATGCTAAGTGTATCTATCAAACATCCGGACTCAGAAGCTTTCATCGATGCAAAAATGACAGAAGGAAAAGTAACCGGAGCAAATGTTTCCGTGAAATTAGACGATGCTTTCATGCAGGCTGCTGTTGACGGAAAACCATACTTACAACAATATCCTATTGATTCTTCCGACCCTACATTTACAAAAGAAATAGATGCTTCCACTCTATGGAAGAAGATCGTTCACAATGCATGGAAATCAGCAGAACCGGGTGTTCTGTTCTGGGATACAATAATTCGCGAATCTGTACCGGATTGTTACGCAGATTTAGGTTACCGGACCGTTTCCACGAATCCATGTGGCGAGATACCTCTATGTCCTTACGACTCATGCCGTCTCTTGGCAATCAATTTGTATTCATATGTAGTAAATCCGTTTAAACCGAATGCTTATTTCGATTTTGATCTGTTTAAGAAACATGTGGCATTAGCTCAACGTATCATGGATGACATCATCGACCTCGAACTGGAGAAAATCGAACGCATCATGCACAAGATTGATGAGGATCCGGAAAACGACGAAGTGAAGCGGGCAGAACGTGTACTCTGGGAAAAGATATATAAGAAAAGCGGACAAGGACGACGTACAGGTGTAGGTATCACTGCAGAAGGTGATATGCTCGCAGCATTAGGATTACGCTACGGAACAGAAGAGGCTACCGAATTCTCAGAAAAAGTACATAAGACAGTAGCTCTTGGCGCTTATCGTTCTTCTGTAGAAATGGCGAAGGAGCGTGGTGCTTTCGAAATATATGATAACAAACGTGAGCAGAACAATCCGTTCATCCAACGTTTGGCAGAAGCCGACCCTGAGCTATATGAAGAAATGAAGAAATACGGACGACGCAACATTGCCTGCCTGACTATCGCTCCCACCGGAACAACCAGCCTGATGACTCAGACAACTTCTGGCATTGAACCTGTATTCTTGCCAGTTTACAAACGTAGAAGAAAAGTGAATCCGAATGACACAAATGTTCATGTCGACTTTGTTGATGAAACAGGAGATGCATTCGAAGAGTATATTGTATTCCACCACAAGTTTGTCACATGGATGGAAGCCAATGGATACGATCCGTCCAAACGCTATTCTCAGGAAGAGATTGACGAATTAGTAGCCAAGTCTCCTTATTATAAAGCTACTTCCAACGATGTCGACTGGTTGATGAAAGTAAAGATGCAGGGAAGAATCCAAAAATGGGTAGACCATTCCATCAGCGTAACCATTAATCTGCCGAATGACGTAGACGAGGATCTGGTAAACCGTTTATATGTGGAAGCATGGAAATCCGGTTGTAAAGGTTGTACCGTATACCGTGACGGCTCCCGTTCCGGTGTACTTATCTCAGCCAAATCCGACAAAAACAAGAAAGAGGAACTTCCCCCCTGCAAACCGCCTACGGTCGTAGAAGTGCGTCCACGAATATTAGAAGCAGATGTTGTACGTTTCCAGAATAACAAAGAAAAATGGGTGGCTTTCGTTGGCCTGCTAGATGGACATCCTTATGAAATCTTCACCGGTCTGCAAGATGATGATGAAGGTATTTTATTACCTAAGAGCGTGACTAGCGGACGTATCATCAAAAATATAGATGAAGACGGAACGAAGCGTTACGACTTCCAATTTGAAAACAAACGCGGATATAAGACGACTATTGAAGGATTGTCTGAGAAGTTCAATAAAGAATATTGGAACTACGCCAAATTGATTTCCGGAGTACTCCGTTACCGAATGCCAATAGAACAAGTTATTAAACTGGTAGGTTCTTTGCAACTGAACAGTGAAAATATCAATACTTGGAAAAACGGTGTAGAACGCGCTCTGAAGAAGTACATCCAGGATGGAACCGAAGCAAAAGGCAAGAAATGTCCGAACTGTGGCAATGAAACTCTCGTTTATCAGGAAGGATGTCTGATTTGTACCACTTGCGGGGCTTCCAGATGTGGATAAACATTCTATAATATATGACCTTATCATTTAATATCGAATACCGTACCAATTGGGGGGAGGAAGTCAAGCTTGCAGGCTTATCGACGGAATCCACCCCAATGTACACTACAGACGGTATATATTGGACGGCAGAAGTGGAACTGGAAGTTCCTCAAGAAGGATTGACTATCCATTATAGCTACCAGATAGAACAAAACGGAATTGTCATCCGCAAAGAATGGAACAATTTTCCACGATGCCTTTTCCTATCCGGTACTCCTAGAAAAAAGTATAGAATCAATGATTGCTGGAAAAATATCCCGGAGCAACTATACCTTTACAGTTCTGCCTTTACAGAAGCATTATTATCACATCCCGAAAGAGAAGACATTCCGCAAGGGTACAAGAAAGGGCTAATAATAAAAGCTTATGCCCCGCGCATCAACAAAGATTATTGTCTGGCCATTTGCGGCAATCAGAAAGCATTAGGTAACTGGAATCCGGAAAAAGCCGTTTTAATGAGTGACTCCAATTTCCCCGAATGGCAGGTGGAACTAGATGCAAGCAAGCTCAAATATCCTTTGGAATACAAATTTATCCTTTGCCATAAACAGGAAAGAAAAATTGATTGCTGGGAGAAAAACCCTAATCGCTACTTGGCAAACCCGGAAATAAAGACGAACGAGACACTCGTGATTTCCGACCGATATGCCTATTTTGATATTCCAATGTGGAAAGGCGCAGGAATTGCCATCCCCGTATTTTCTCTGAAATCAGAAAAAAGTTTTGGAGTAGGTGATTTCGGTGATCTGAAACTCATGATCGATTGGGCGGTAAACACACATCAGAAGGTCATCCAAATTCTACCGATTAATGACACGACCATGACCCATACATGGACGGACTCTTATCCCTACAACAGTATTTCCATCTATGCTTTTCATCCGATGTATGCGGATATAAAGCAAATGGGAACACTGAAAGACAAAGAAGCAGCCTCTAGGTTCAATCAGAAACAACAAGAACTGAATAATCTTACAACTATTGATTATGAGGCTGTTAACCGGGCTAAATGGGAATTCTTCCATCTGATATTCCAGCAAGAAGGGGAAAAAGTATTGGCTTCCGAGAAATTCAAGGAGTTCTTCGAAGCTAACAAAGAATGGTTGCGACCTTACGCTGTCTTCAGCTATCTGCGTGATGCTTACCGCACCCCCGAATTCCGTGAATGGCCGAGACATTCTGTATACGATGCACAGGAGATAGAAAAGATGTGTCAACCAGAAACGGTAGATTATCCCCACATCGCATTATACTACTATATCCAATATCATCTGCATCTGCAATTATTGGCTGCGACAAAATATGCTCGTGAAAATGGGGTCGTACTAAAGGGAGACATACCTATTGGCATTAGCCGCAACAGTGTGGAAGCTTGGACAGAACCTCATTACTTCAATCTCAACGGACAAGCAGGCGCTCCTCCCGATGACTTCTCGGTCAACGGACAAAATTGGGGATTCCCTACCTACAATTGGGACGTAATGGAAAAGGACGGATATCGCTGGTGGATGAAAAGATTCCAGAAAATGGCCGAATATTTCGATGCTTACCGAATTGACCATATTCTCGGCTTCTTCCGTATTTGGGAAATACCGATGAATGCCGTACATGGATTGTTAGGACAATTCGTTCCCTCCCTACCGATGAGTAGAGAAGAGATAGAAAATTATGGTTTCACATTCCGAGAAGAATACCTGTCTCCATTCATTCATGAAGCATTTCTCGGACAGGTATTCGGACCTTATGCCAATCTCGTAAAACAAGATTTTCTCCAGTTAGTGGATGAATCCGGTATTTACCGTATGAAACCTGGCTTTGAGACACAACAAGAAGTCAAACAATTCTTTGCCGGTAAAAATGACGAAAACAGTATCTGGGTCCGTGATGGATTATATTCTTTAATCAGTAATGTACTGTTTATTCCGGACAATAAGGAACAAGGAAAGTACCATCCCCGTATCGGAGCGCAACGTGATTTCATTTTCCGTTCGTTGAACGAAAAAGACAAGAATGCTTTCAACAAATTATACAACCAGTATTATTATCATCGCCACAACGACTTTTGGTACCAACAGGTCATGAAAAAGTTACCTCAATTGACACAATCTACCCGTATGTTGGTATGTGGCGAAGATTTAGGAATGATTCCTGCTTGTGTATCCTCCGTAATGAACGAGTTACGTATTCTTAGTTTGGAAATTCAACGAATGCCAAAGGATCCATCGTATGAGTTCGGACATTTAAATGAATATCCATACCGATCTGTGTGCACCATTTCCACTCATGATATGTCTACTCTACGTGGGTGGTGGGAAGAAGATTATCAACAGACCCAACGTTATTACAATACAATGTTAGGACATTATGGCACAGCTCCTGCCGTTGCAACTCCGGAACTTTGTGAAGAGATTGTACGCAATCACCTCAACAGTAATTCTATTCTCTGCATACTGTCTTTTCAAGATTGGTTGTCAATTGATGGAAAATGGAGAAATCCTAATGTGGAAGAAGAACGAATCAATGTTCCATCCAATCCACGAAATTATTGGCGATATCGGATGCATATCACATTAGAGCAACTGATGAAAGCCAAAGAACTGAATAGCAAGATAAGTGAATTAATACAATACACAGGAAGAAACCCGGAAAAATAATTTGACTTCTATCTATATTAAACACGGATTATACAGATTCTTTCTTAAATCTGTATAATCCGTGTAAACAGCTTATTAAAAGAATGAAAGAGACCCCGAGTAAACGTATTGATTTTGTAGACTTAACTAAAGGAGTCTGCATCATTCTCGTAGTCATGACACATATTGGTGGAGCTTTCGAGCAACTCGATAGGGGCTCTATGTTATCCTGTTTCCGTATGCCACTGTATTTTTTTATATCAGGAGTTTTCTTTAAACCATACGAAGCTTTATCAGGATTCATTCTTCGGAAAATAAACAAGTTGATTATCCCTTTTCTTTTCTTCTATCTAAGTGCATTCCTCCTCAAATACATCATTTGGGAAATAACACCGGGAGTATTCCATTTACCTGTATCATGGAAAGAACTTTTGATAGTATTTCATGGACATGACCTCATCAAATTCAATCCGCCGATCTGGTTTCTAGTAGCCTTATTCAACTGTAATATCCTGTTTTATCTAGTCCATTTCCTAAGAAATAAATATCTGCCTGCCATGTTTGCTCTTACCTTATTAATCGGGTGCACAGGGTTTTATCTAGGTAAAGCACAAATAACACTCCCTCTCTATCTCGATGTTGCCATGACAGCTCTCCCTTTCTATGTAGCAGGATTCTGGATTCGCAGATATAACTTCTTCTTATTTCCACATCACCGTTTTGATAAGTTAATTCCGCTTTTCGTTTTGTCGGCATTGTTAGTCATGCATTTTACTGCTACTACATTGGGGATGAGAACAAACAACTACTCCGGGAATATCTTTCAAGTATACATCGCTGCATTCGCCGGAATATTTATGATTATGCTACTTTGCAAAAAAGTGAAAAGAGTAAAGATTATTTCTTATCTAGGAAGGTACTCTATCATCACCCTAAGCATACACGGTCCCATACTCCATTTTCTAGAGCCACTGGTAGCACGCTACATTCATAATAGTTGGGCACAAGCAACAATGCTTTTGTTCATAACATTAAGTATATGTATTCTACTCACCCCACTCTTTCTGAAAGTAATCCCGCAAATGGTTGCACAGAAGGACTTGTTAAAAATCAAACAGATTCATACTAAATAATAAATAGTATATGAAAATAAATAAAAGCTATATCTTTTTGAAAGGAATTCGATTTTACGCCTACCATGGAGTAGCCCCACAAGAGAATTTGATTGGCAATGAGTATATTATCGACCTAAAACTAGGTGTTGACATCAGCAAGGCAATGCAGACAGACGAAGTGACAGATACCGTAAACTATGCTGAGGTATATAACGTTATAAAAACAGAAATGGGCATTTCATCCAAATTACTGGAACATGTAGGGAAACGAATTGTGAAGAAACTATTCAAACAATTCGCTACTATTGAAGACATTGATCTGTTTCTATCCAAACGAAACCCACCGATGGGGGCAGACATTGAATCGGCAGGAATAGAGCTCCATTGTAGCAGAAAATAAAACGGACACGTCTGCCATTCCGAACCAATCAAGAATAACAGACGTGGCAATAAATTATGGTAAAAGTTCTATTGGTAGCTTATAATCTTTTCTTTTTCCTTCTATTCACAGATTCCACAGCTTCCGTTACCACAGGCTTATTTTGGAAACGTTTTGTATAACTGGAATAGTCAGGATGGATACGTTCGTAGTCAGGATCCATAAACAACGGGCTGGAAATAATATGATCCGCTGTTGAACGGTTACAGCAAAATACGATATTTTCCACACCGGCCAAACGAGTCAAAGCTTTTACATCCGTATCATGAGGTTGCAAAGTCATAGGATCAGTAAAAAAGAAAAGATAATCAATCTGCCCATCGACAATACGTGATCCCATCTGCTGATCACCGCCTAATGGACCGGATTTCAGTATTGTAAAATCCCATTCTACATCAGGATGTTTTTCTTTCAATGCTTCCAGTATTAGTGTCCCGGTAGTACCTGTACAATAGAATTTATTTCCCATCAACAGTTCTGAATTCCACAACACCCACTCGATAAGATCTTTCTTCATCGCATCATGTGCCACCAGCCCGATGCCCCTTCTAACCTTTGATTCCATTTCGTTATCCTTTTAAATCCGACAATTGAGAGAATCGTTTGCATCCCCTCGCATAAAACTGCCACAAGATACTACTTTTTATCCGTTCAGGTATTAAATTCAAAGTTTTTTTTCTTAGGTTCTCTTCTCTTAATGAAGAAAATGACGGACAAATCCGTTTATATTCGTCCCGTGCACGAATTACTGCGCGAGCATTGCCCCAATCCCCTTTCAGAAAGAAAGTAAGTGCCGCCACATAATCCAAACAAGTCCGAATACGCATCACTTTATTTAACTCCTCCTGGGGAAGATTCTTATAAAGCATGACAAGATTATTACGGAAATTAAGAAAAGTCTTACGAGGATTCTCTTTTTTAAGCGTGGCTCCCCCCACATGATAGACTACACTTTGCGGAATGCAGACAATCCCACGTCCTCGAGAACGGAGTCGCCAACACAGATCTATTTCTTCCATGTGTGCAAAAAAGCGTCCATCCAATCCTCCGACATCCAGATAATCCATACGACGAATAAACAAAGCAGCTCCTGTTGCCCAAAAAACCGGAATCACCGTATCGTATTGCCCTTCATCTTTTTCGACTGTTCCCATGATACGTCCCCGACAAAAAGGATAACCATACTTATCTATGAATCCGCCTGCCGCTCCGGCATACTCAAAAAATTCCTTTTGGCGCTGACTTCGTATCTTCGGTTGGCAAGCAGCCACTTCGGGATGCTTATCAAGATAAGCAATCATCGGTTCCAACCAATGTTCCGTCACTTCAACATCCGAATTTAGAAGAATGACATACTCTGCATCTACTTGTCGCAAAGCCAAATTATATCCGTCCGCAAAGCCATGATTCTGTTTGAGTAAAATCATCCGGACGGATGGAAACTCCCGCTGAATCATAGTTACCGAATCGTCCGTAGAACCATTATCAGCCACACAGACTTCTATTTCTTTCCCCTCCGAATACTGAATAACAGATGGAAGAAAAGTACGAAGCATATCACATCCGTTCCAATTCAGAATGACGACTGATACTTTCATCTCTTATCTTTTCTCTTAATAAGTTCTTCCTGTTCTTTTTGTTCGCATTCCTTCTTCGTAAATTTCCAGCGCTTATGCGACCACAACCAATAAGCAGGTTCTCTACGAATGGTCTGTTCCAGTTCATGGGCAAACATATCCGTAATTTCTCCTTCGACTGTCTTTTTGGGAGCTTCAGTCATCAATTTAAACTCAGCCTCACAATATCCCCTACGTGTCTTCGTCAGTTCACAATAAAAGACAGGGAAATTCATCATTTTTGCTATACGTTCAGCTCCATTCAAGAAAGCAGTTTCCTGCCCCAGAAAAGTAGTCCAATACCGATCACCACTAGGCCATTGGTCTGTAATCAGACCTACTACCATATTTTTTCCTTCACGCTTCAATTTGATAATTTCACGTGCAGTAGAATGCTTAGGAATATTATATCCACCGAAACGGGAACGAATCTGCTTAAACAGTTCATTCAGATATTTATCCTTCAATGGTTTGTAAACTTGTACAGGTACATCGCCGGGCTTCATAACCGATCCCATTCCAATCAGCCATTCATAGTTGGCATAATGGGGAATCATCACAATAATACCTCCATACTTTTCCGTTAATTCCAAATATAGTTCTGTATTCTTATAAATCATCCTTTGGCAAAGATCTTCAGCGGACATATGCAACAGTTTCAAGTCCTCCAGCATATAATCCGAAAGATAGCGATAAAATTTACGTTCTATCTGTAATCTTTCCGCCTCAGTCTTCTCGGGAAACGACTTTTCCAGATTTTCCCGAACTACCTTCCGGCGATACCTCCCCACATGATACATCAACAGATAATTGAAATCCGAAAGCACATACAATACCCGGAACGGAAGAGCCGAAAACAGCCACATCCCACTATATACCAGCCAATAGATAAGTTTAGATTTCATACTTATATCAGAATTGTGCCTTTAAGCGCTGTCTTGTCCTCATTAAAATCTCCTAAACGCACGTTGACCACTTGATTATCCAATGAGTTATCACTTTCCACTTCTACACGAATATAATTCTTCGTAAATCCGTGCATCGGAGTACTCCCCTTCGACTTTTCCAGCAACACCGACATCGTCTGTCCGATATGGCGCGCATAAAAAGCCTGTGTTTTTTCATCCGAAAGTGCCAACAGCCGTTGACTGCGTTGATGCTTTTCTTCCGGAGACACCACATAATCTATTTTCAAGGCTTGCGTTCCGGGACGCTCGGAATAACTGAACACGTGCAATTGGGTCACGTCCAATCCGGAAATAAACCGATAAGCTTGCTCAAAAAACTCCGCAGTCTCGCCACGAGTACCCACAATCACATCCACGCCAATGAAAGCATCCGGCATAACCTCTTTGATTTTCTTCACCTTCGATGCAAAAAGAGCCGTATCATAACGACGACGCATCAATTTTAAGACTTCATCACACCCAGACTGCAAAGGAATATGGAAATGTGGCATAAAACTACGGGAATGGGATACAAACTTAATAATTTCATCCGTCAGCAGATTCGGTTCAATGGAAGATATACGATAACGCTCGATTCCTTCTATCTGATCCAACGCTTGCACCAAATCAAAGAAAGTCTCTCCCGTCGTCTTGCCAAAATCGCCGATATTCACCCCAGTCAAGACTATCTCTTTACCACCTTCCGCTGCAGCTTGCCGAGCCTGTTCGACCATAGAAGCAATAGTTCCGTTACGACTCCTCCCCCTTGCAAACGGAATGGTACAATATGAACAGAAGTAATCGCAGCCATCCTGTACTTTCAGAAAAAAACGAGTACGGTCTCCCCGTGAACACGAAGGAGAAAACGAACGAATATCTTTCGTTGCAGTAGTTATAGCCTCTCCTTTTTCATGTTTCTGCAAATTTCCCAGATACTGCAGCAGTTCGCCTTTCTGTTCCGCCCCCAATACAACATCTACTCCATCAATTTTTGCCACATCACCGGGCTTCAATTGGGCATAACACCCGGTCACTACCACAAAAGCACCAGGATGTTGTTTCACCAATCTATGAATAGCCTGCCGACATTTCTTGTCCGCCATTTCCGTCACCGAACAAGTATTTACCACACAGATATCCGCTTTCTCTCCCTTGCGTGCAGTACGAACTCCCGCCTCACGCAGAATTTTACCGATAGTTGAAGTCTCTGAAAAATTTAATTTGCAGCCCAATGTATAATAAACGGCTGTCTTATCTTGAAACACAGTGGTATCTATCATAAGCTGTTATAAACACATTAACTTTGCAAAGTTACACATTATTATTAGTAAAACACTTTAGGATACGAAAGTTTATTCCTATTTTTGCACAATTCACTAAAAAACGTGCAATGATTAAAGAGAATTTCATTAAACTGTACGAAAATAGTTTTCGTGAGAATTGGGATCTGCCTTGCTATACAGATTATGGAGAAAATACCCAATATACTTATGGCCAAGTAGCCGAAGAAATCGCCCGTTTACATCTGTTATTCAAGCATTGTAGTCTTCGCAGAGGAGATAAAATATCGGTTATCGGCAAAAATAATGCTCATTGGTGCATTGCTTATATGGCTACAATCACTTATGGAGCAATTATTGTCCCTATCCTGCAAGACTTTACCCCCAATGATGTCCATCATATCGTCAATCACTCCGAATCTGTCTTTCTGTTTACCAGTGACAATATCTGGGAAAATCTGGAAGAGGAAAAACTTATGGGGCTGCGGGGAGTGTTCTCATTGACCGATTTTCGTTGTCTGTATCAGCGCGACGGAGAAACCATACAAAAGTTCCTAAAGAACCTCGACAAAGAAATGCATTCTGCTTATCCTAAGGGATTTACCCGCGAGGATATTCAGTACACTACCCTCTCTAATGACAAGATTATGTTGCTGAATTACACCTCAGGTACTACCGGCTTCAGCAAAGGCGTAATGCTGACAGGCAATAACCTTGCTGGAAATGTCACTTTCGGTATTCGGACTGAGTTACTTAAAAAAGGAGATAAAGTGCTCTCATTTCTTCCGCTTGCTCATGCGTATGGTTGCGCATTCGACTTTCTGACAGCAACAGCAGTTGGTACTCATGTCACCTTACTCGGAAAAACTCCTTCTCCCAAAATTATCATGAAGGCTTTTGAGGAAGTGAAACCTAATCTGATTATCACTGTTCCCCTAGTCATCGAAAAGATATATAAAAATATTATTCAGCCTCTTATCAATAAAAAAGGTATGAAGTGGGCACTGAACATTCCTCTGCTCGATAATCAGATTTACAATCAAATCCGCAAAAGACTGATTGACGCATTGGGTGGACGGTTCAAGGAAATCATTATAGGTGGAGCAGCTATGGATAAAGAGGTGGAAGAGTTCTTCTACAAGATTAAGTTTCCCTTTACCATTGGTTATGGAATGACCGAGTGTGGACCTCTTATCAGCTATGCACCTTGGAATGGATTTGTACTAGGTTCCTCCGGAAAGATTCTGGACATTATGGAAGCTCGTATCTACAAAGAAAACCCGGAAGCCGAAATAGGGGAAATACAGGTACGCGGAGAAAATACAATGACAGGATACTACAAGAATCCGGAAGCGACACGGGAAGTATTCACTGAAGACGGCTGGTTACGTACCGGTGACCTCGGAACAATGGATGCCAACGGTAACATTTTCATTCGCGGACGACTTAAAACAATGATTTTAAGTTCAAGTGGGCAGAACATTTTCCCGGAAGAGCTGGAAACGAAACTAAATAACCTTCCTTTTATTTTGGAAAGTATCGTTATCGAACGTAACAAGAAATTGGTAGCACTCGTCTATGCTGACTATGAAGCATTGGATTCTCTCGGACTGAACAATCCGGATAATCTGAAAACCATCATGGATGAGAACCTTAAGAACTTGAACAACAATGTAGCCGCTTACGAAAAGATCAGCAAGATACAACTCTACCCTACTGAATTTGAAAAAACACCGAAAAGGAGCATTAAAAGATACCTATATAACAGTATAGCTGTCGATTAATATGTTCTAAAACATAGGGAAAGAAAGGGAAAGCGGGCAGTTACAAAAAAATATATAAAAAAAGAGTCCCTGGCTATGAGGACTCTTTTTTCGAATGATAGTTTTAATTCTTACGCGCGAAGGAGGTAGACGCGCGATCTCCGGTAAAAGTGAGGGCGATAATAAGCCGGAGGTTAGAACTTATTAAGCTCTCCCTTTACCGTTTGATATAAATATTATGTTATTAAAAAATAAAGATAACTGTTAATTTTTACCATTTTAACATTTTTTTGATAAATAGTTCCAGACTTAATTATAATTCAGCTGGTCTTGTTTCAAAATTGATTGGATCTCCAGTTACTTTATCTTTTCCATGGCCTACAACATTAACAGCAAAATCATTCTTTTCTATTCCATTATATCTTGTAACAACAAATTGAACCATTCCCTCAAAGTTTTTTATGAAAGTTGCTCTTGATGACGATTTCAAATGTTCATCGTATTTCGGATTATATTTTAATATTTCGTCGAGCAAGAAAACACCCATTCTTCGTCCATTCGTAGAAAACATTCCGATTGGTTCATTTATATCAGTATTATATGTTACACATGACCAATTCTTATAAAGAGATTCCCGCAAAATAAATTTTTTAAATCCAAGGATGTCCATCTCAAATGCATGATAACTTCTAAGAAAGTCATAATTGTTTTCACCTATGATATTGCAAGGATCTATAATGGCTAAATCTCCGGAGAAAAACTTTGGTTCGGAATCTATGAAAGCGTCATATCCAATATCTTCATCATTATCAAACCAATGTTCTTCTTCGATTTCTCTGACTCCTAATGATTTAAAAAATTCAAGGTCTTCATCTATAACGCCTGGATAACGTTCTTCAGCATGATGATTATAATAATTTAAAATAGCATTATTTATTTCAGCACACATTGCCTTGTATGCTTTTTCTTTACGCAT
>OGEP01002558.1_pt1 | contig 15670 bp, 10 predicted proteins | sample 1570721 | NCBI WGS metagenome assembly OGEP01 (sample SAMEA2582131, study PRJEB24529) | metagenome | biome: Human gut stool | place: China | collected 2011 | reverse complement strand
ACCCCGGAGCATGGGCTAACGGAATCACTGTTACCCTGTATTCCTACGGGTCACTGGTAAGAGATATGTTCTCTCTTATCGTACAATACAAGACCAATACTCCCGAACAGTACAATTACGGAACACTGGCTGAAATTCAGGATGCAGTAAACAAAGTGAGCAAATATGTTACTGTTACTTTCAACGGTGAAATTGAAAAAATGAAGTTCAAGGATGTAACCGGCACTGTAACCGCCAATACTTCAAGCAATGAAGTTACAGGTTCGGGAACCACATTCACTTCATTGAAAGTCGGAAATGTTCTGTATGATTCTAATGGAAAACTTGTAGGTACTATCGCGGCGATAGCTTCCACAACAAAACTAACACTTACCAGCCGTGCCATTACCGCTGTGGAAGGTGCTGCTGTAAAGGTGCGTGAGGATAAGACATTTGTTGCCAAACTTGCAAACGGTGTTGACGGTGAAATCACGGAGAACGATTACAAGCCGGGAGGTACTACGGACAGTCCTACGGGTCTTGCTGCGTTTGACGGATTCGATGTTCAGATTATCGGAGTAACTGAATACCACTCACTTTCTATGGCTAAAGTTCTTCATGCTTATTGTAAGGAGCAGAAAAACGCCATAGGTATCTGTAATTTGCCGTTAAATGCCGATGAAGGTACTGCCGAATTGTACGCTATGGAGTTCCAGACTTCGGGCATCAGTTACTTGTGTAGCTATATGGAATGGTGTACGGTTCCGGATGATAGCGGAAACCCTGTTATGATTCCTGTAATGGGTCCTGTATTGGGTGCAGGATTTATCCGTACTCCTTATTTGCAGGGTGACTTTATCCATATTCCACCGGCAGGAATTGACTCCCTGTTCAACAATGTTATGGAGATGATTCCGCAAAGACTGTCACAGACGGTTATTAATAAGCTGGTTCAACAGTTCTCATGTAACATTATCCAGTACGTTGAGAATACAGGGTATTACATTGGAAGTTCCCGTACTTATTCTACCAATGATTTGTACAAGAGTATTCATGTGAGATTGCAGACTTCCTACTATGTACGTTCACTTAATTCCAAGATGCGTTTCTTGGAACAGAAACCGAATACTCCCGAACTTAAACGTGAGGCTCTTGTGGAAGCCAGAAACTTCTTCAAGACCGAATATGATAACGGTGCTTTGGAAAGAAGCGTTGATTTTGACACTGCATACCAAGGTATCTGTGACAAGAGCAACAATCCCAATACTCAGGACAGAAAATTGCTTAACATTGATATTTTGTGGATTCCTACCGAATGTACGGAAAGTGTCCATATCTCATTGTTAAGAAATGACAGTGTATTAACAACAACGGAAACGGAGGAATAATATGAAACCACAGAAACCACAAGATGTATATGTAGCCAACGGGTGGTACTTGAACATTCCTGTTCCCGGCATTATGAGTGATGCTATCTTTGAAACTTTGGAAGGTATGCAGAAACAGTCGGGTACGGTAGAAACCGTGGATGCAGGAACAAACCGTAAATACAAGTTCTCCACACAGTTGACAGATTACGGAGAAATGACGCTTACCCGTTCATACCAAGGTAACGTTACTGACCGTGCTTTGGAAATACTGGTAAACCAGATGATTGAAAACGGACTTAAATTGCCTGTTCAGGCTGTCAAGATGCACAACGGAAAGGAAGTGTTCACTATCGTATTCGAGGGGTTCAGATTCCTGTCCGCAAACTATCCTACATTCGATATTTCCAGCGAAGAGAAATTCACAGTTTCCTACGGAGCTACCTGTGATGGCTGGGATATTATTCCAGTAGGTGCGTAAATAGTAACTAACTTAAAAACACTAATCGTAATATGGAAAATTTATTCTTTGAACTGCCCGTAGGATTAAGAATCAACGGTGAGATTCATACAAACGTAGAACTGTTATCGACTAATGGTGTTGCTGAAAAGATATTTTTGAAAAGATTATCTGAAAAACCCTATACTTGGCAGGGAAATGTCGTTTCCGCAGCCGTAAAAAGTATAGGGAACATTCAGATTGGAGCCGAAGTACGCAAGAAGTATCTTGAAGAAGGCTCTGTTACTATTCCGAGTGCCGTTAGAAAGTTACCCATGTCCGAAATCAATACCCTTATGGTTGAGATTCACAGAAGGGTGTGGGTATCTTTCTTTCCAAAACAGGAAATAATCTGCAAGTATTGCGGAAAACGTCTGCTTGCGGATATTGATTTGGACAAAATTGATTATCTGCCGGAAGTGAAGGAAAGAATGGAAACCATGCCCAACTACGATGAGATTCCAGTTAAATTGAAACGGGGTTTCCGTCCTCCCGTACTGCCGAAGATTACAACAAGAGAAGAGTATGCAGGCATAACCGAGCGTACATACAACCGCTTCGTGTTCAGACCTCCATTGCTTGAAGATGCCATAAACCACGAGAAATATTTTACTGATAGCATAGGTTTTTGGCGGCGTATAGCAATGAGTTGTCTTGAAAGAATCGAGTGTGTGGACAAAAAGGGAAAAGTAACTGACGTGCTCCCCTCTGAATTTCATACCTACTACGGACTCAAGATGTTCAACGAGTATCTGGATGGTATTGACTTGAGAACTATCCGAAATGAATTGATGGAATATCTTCCTACTCTACCTTTTGCCTATTACGAGCCTTGCGGTTGCTCGGAAGCCCGTGAGATTCCTATGGTAATGGACGTGAGCAATTTTTTCTCGGAATGACGTTTTCTCCGTCTGATTATCACTTTTGGCATAAAGAGTACCCCCAGTTTACCCAATGGGCTATGCAAAAGGGTGCTCTTTTTTTACCTAGAGAAACTGCGGAGGAACAGGATAATCAGTACGATTTAACGTCAAAGGCATATATTCTTATGAAACGTCTGGGTCAGGACTATTCCCGTATAATGTGTATGGATTCTGAGGAAAGGGATAAAATATTCCGCATGGAAATGGACCTTATCAGAAAGGAACAAAAACAAAATGAAGAAAAATAGTTATGGCAATACCTAGAGCAACATCGGGCAACAATTCCCAATTCACGTATGATTTCGGAATTACCATAGCCCAAAGTACAGTAAACAAATTGGTGAGATTGACTGGTGCTACGCTTACGCTGGCATCAGCCTATTATGCTTTAAGGACTAATGCCGAGAAGTACGTTGACACATTACGGGAAAATTCCCTCCGCTTCGGTGGCATCCTCTCCACCATGAAAGCTATGGAGGCGGCTCAGAACAGACTTATAAAAGGACAGTCGTTCTTCTCCGTTGACGACCAGCTACGAGGCATGAACTCTCTTATGGCTGTGGGAGTGAAAGTAGGGGAGAACTTCGAGTTTATAAACAAGGCGGCTCATGCTACGGGAAAATCCTATGCACAGTTCGCAAACGCCATATCACAGGGAATACAGGGAAATATGCAGGCTCTAGTTGATATGGGTCTAATGACACAGAGGTCAACAAGGTACTTTGAAAAATATCGTGCCAACACTATACAGCGCCAACAGGCAGTGCTTAATTTCGTAAAGCAACATAAGGGATTGCAGGAACTAATCAAAAACGACTTTCTCACAATACAAGACCAAATGAAAAGGTTAAATGCCAATATGAAGGGATTCCTCACGGGTATTGTGGGAAAACCGAATGACCCTAACAGTCTTTACGGGCAAACTGTGGGCGCTCTTAAATCCGTGGCTGATGCTTTCGCACGAAATTACCAAAGTATCGTACAGTACGGAAAAGGTGTGGGCATAGTTCTCGGCTGGGTTGTCCGGCAAATCGGTCATATAATGGTATGGTTGGGCAGACAGGCTAAACAGGCGGTTAACTTTATTTTCGGTACAAGTGAAACCTTTGTCGAAAGAATGAGGACACTTGTAGTCGTATTGGAGTTTTGGAAACTACGGGTTGTTTCATTTTTCAAAACATACAAGGAGGAAATAAAGACAGTTCTTAAATTGCTTATCGCATATCAGGCTTTGAAGAGTGTGTTTGTCATAAGCAATGCTGCCATTGCTTCCGTAAAGGCTTTCCGTGCCGCACTGATGGCGATTCCGTTATTTGGTGGAAAACGTGGGGTTACTCTTACCTTGGGTAAATACCTTACAACATTTTGGAGCAGATTGAAACTTATCTCCCGTATTGTTACACAGACAGGATTCAAAGCAGCCCTTGACACGTTACTCAGCATAATGAAAATAACCGCCACAGGAAAATTCGTAGGCGGTATAGGACGTTCGCTTCTCTTTGTCGTTTCGATATTGAGAAATCTCCCGGCTATAATAACAGCCGTATGGACTGCCCTAAATGCAACCAATCCCGTAGGCTGGATAATACTGGCTACAACCGCATTTACGGTTCTGTACGCAAAATGTGAGAAATTCAGGAATTTCATAAACCGTATTTTCTCCGGAATAAAGGAATCCATACAGATTGTTTGGAACTCCTTTGTATGGTTGTTTACCCAAGTAAGAATCGGGTGGCAAGGATTGAAAGACGGTTTTATCAATTATGTCATAGACCCTGTTTCCGAAGCGGTGAAAGGTCTTATCCCCAATATAAACGCCATGTGGGATGCATTTAAGAACAACTCTGTTGTAAAGTGGATGAGGGAAAACATCATAAACCCTATCGGTAAGATAAACAAGTTTATCATGCCTATGGTAAAATGGGCGGCAGGAACTCTTAACCCTGCTATCGGTGCGGTGGATTTTTTCAGAAACACTGATTTTCTACGGAACACTAACAGGGATATTGCTGATGCTGCCCGTGATTTGGCAAACAAGCATGGTTTTGGTGACTATACTTGGGGTGGAAATTCTGTAACTCCTACGGATTCAGTACCTACACCTAACCCGATTATTTCAGGAACTCCACCTGTAAGTCAGAACACTACTGAAAACCAGAGTGTAGTATTGGGAAATGGGGCGGTACAGATTATTGTCCAAAAAGGGGAGAATATTGATGAAAGACGCCTTGCACAGGAGATAAGGCGTGTTCTTAGTGATATTCAACGTGATAACAGAATAAGAGGAGGTGTATAATGCCGGAAATATTTTCATCTACAATGTTCAGACCGTTCTACTCCCTTTTCCGGAGTGGAACGTCAAATGCTTTTTCGGGTGACTCCGGAAGAAACCACAGAGGTTACACGCTTACACGTGGGATAATAATCAGTTCCGAGGATTTGAAAAAAAGCCTGTGGGAAAAAGGTTATTTCTTCCAGTTTAACCCACAGACCATATCTGACAATAAGACCACCGAATACGAGGTGCGTCCTTATGCCGGATTACCGTACAACGATTATAATTGGAGCAATGGGGGTGAACGGATAGTAAGTTTCCAGTTATTCTTGGATGATACTCCCCAAAGCCATATTGCCACTTTCCGTCCGGATGTTCTTGCCGACCAGATTGACGGAACCAGTACCAACAAGAACGCTTTCCAGTGGACCAGTTCGGGAGCGTATTCCCGTACACGTGCACATGAGAGAGGGGTGCTTGACAAAGTGGAACTGTTACAGTCTTTCCTCTATCCAGCACCAGTGGATAATGAGGAAACCCCCAAATTCGCACAGGGAGGAGTTGTTTCAATGAACCAGTTCAGACCACCGGCTACGCTTGTGTTCGCACTGGGTCCGATATACTTGGAAGGTGTTTTGAAAAGCGCTCCTGTAAATTACACATTGTTCGATTCGGACCTTACGCCCATAAGGGCAACGGTGGATGTGGAAATAGGAGTGTTTGAGTACCAGAGTTTAACCCATATAATGATACCCGAAAAATGATAAGCCCTAATTTTTATAATACTAAGAACCTTGTTTCCCAGTTTTTGGGGGGCAAGGTTTTGCATTATCCCGTAAAGGATAAAAGCATAACTTATGAGTGGTACAACTACGTTATAAAGGCTCACGAAAATCTGTACACGATAGCCGCAAGGATTTTCGGTGACGGTCTTGAATATATGTGGACGTACATTGCGGATAACAACCCACCACGTATGCCCGATGATTGGAAAACGGGTGATATTATCCGGCTTCCCAGAGTGATAATAAGAGATAGTGATATTCTAACAACAAAATACAGCAATGTTCCAACCGATACAACCTCAGTTTAAGATTCGTCTTTACCCACGTGACAGCCGTCCGCAAGGTAATGACAAGTTCTCTTCCAAGGGATTGAGATACAATGCCGATAAATTCGCTTCCTATATGGACATAGAGGAATGTGTCGCATATCCTGTGGTATATGAGGAAACCGCGGATTTGATTAACAAGCTGACCTTTACAGTTGACAAGCACGCGGATGTCCTTATTTACCGTATGTTCCTAGGAATGTGGATTGTCCTTTTCGGTGGTTACTACGATGGTGACGGTAAAGGAGTGCGGAAAGTTTTCTCCGGCACTGTCACACGTATATACCTTGACTGTCCGGATAACGGTAAAATACGTTTCCGGGTAGAATGTATGGGGTACTCGTTTAACCAGATGGGAAAGGACACCTACAATAATTTCACTTATCCCGACCCTAATAGCAAACGTCCTTTTGCCAAAGGAAGAACAACCATAACGTTGGAAAACCTTATACGCGGAATAGTGGAAGAGTGTGGTATGGTAGTGGGCGAAATATCGCTGCCCTCTGCAAAAGCAGGGGAAACATTCACTTCCACACATATTAGGTATCAAAAAAATATCTCCGATTGGAAATTCTTGTTATCTTTGGCAAAGTCCTATGGATGCACAATATGGACGGAGGTTCGTGACGGTACGGAATACTTCTATTTCGTGGATATAAACAGGGCTGCGAATACGATTAATGATGAGATTTCATTTGTATATCCTTTGCAGGGTGACAAATTGAAAGTGGAAAATGTCAACGCTTCCGAAGTACAGAGATTTTCCGACACAAGGTGGAACCGTCCACGTATAATGAGAAGCGTTTCCGTTACCGAGGATATAGACCAAGCCAATGCTGTGGTTCGTTCATCCTATGACGTGGATATGGAAACGGGTGACGTTAAAATGCAGGTAAGTGAAATCGGTGAGGAAAACGGCAGAAAAGTTATCTATATGTATGAACTTGATGAAGCCAAGGTTGAATACATAAACCGTACCAATCCCGAACTGGCTGACAAGATACATAATTCGGGAATAACCGATATGAAGTGGAGCAGTGGCGTTCCCATTAAACAGGAATCACCCGAATATGCACGTTACTATTACAAGCAGACCAAGATTGTGGATGCGGAAACCGCTGTTTTTGACCGTGCGTTTTTCGGAATAACCGTGGAAGCTACGGTTAATCAGGATTTGGATATACGCTCCCAAAGGTCTTATCCGATACGCGGAATACTACGGTATGACACAACAAACCATACCAGCCGTTATTTTTTAAGAGCCTTGCGCCATGTGTGGGATTCCAATGGAACCAGTACCGAATTAGAATTTATACGATGATTGAATTTTACAGACTTACAGGAAAAAGTGACGGGGATAGAATACAGGTAAAAGCCCGTACAGGTGAGGAAATGTACGCACCCATGATTAATGTGGGTACGTCCACTTCCGTACCCACACAGAAATGGCTGTTGGAGAACAAGGACAATTTCATTGCCCTAGTTTCTTATGAGCGGGATTCGTTTTCCCGTCCTCTTATTATAGGATTCTATCCCGTCAAAGGTGCAAAATCTTCCGATTTCGATTTGATGCTCAAGGTTATGAACCTGTTTGATAATCTCCTTGAGCATCTGTTACAGGCAAAGACCAATACGATGATGGGTCCGCAGATGTTCTTCCCGGATACCATACAGAAAATACAGGAAACGAAAGTGAAGCTGGAGGAACTTAAACAAGAACGCTTAGAGATAAACAAATAATGGAAACTGTTGCACTGTTATATGAAGATTACCAGAAGGAACTTGCAGAGGATTTCAAGAACACCTTTTTAAAGCGTGCTTCCGATACCGATTCAAGCAGGTCTAATGATACGGTCATTGACGAAGTTACAGATATGCTGTCAACCAACATAGCCGTATATACGGAAAAACTTCTCCAGCGATGGGGATTCTCTTCCGGCGGTGAAGGTGGTGGCGGTGGTGATGTTACCGTAACTCTTGATGATTTGTTGAAAAAATACCTTTCGGATAACTACGTCACAATAAAGGGCGACCAAGAAGTTTTCGGTGAAAAGGACTTCCGTAAGGGAATACGTATTGCAGGAAGAAGATTATACTGGGATGAAGGTAATGACGCACTTGTAATTGAAGGTGCTGCATATACTACCCGATGGTTGTCCGCTAAAGGAGTGTCACCGGGTGGTGGAGGTGCAGGAAGTGGGGGTGCTGCTGCCATGTACCAATTGATAGATGTAAGCCCTAATGATACCAAGGATGCCGTACTCGGTGCGGAAAAGGATTATGTACTTACATTTGACGGGAGTTTCTGGAGAGGTATGCCCAATAAGGGAGGTCTTTCCAGCAAACTTTTTACTGCCCTTGACAAAGAGGGGAACGAAGTGAATCCGGATGATGAAAATGCGGAAATATATGCCATACGTGCCAATTATTCCCTGTGGTCTGTGGGATTCCTGTCTGCCAAAGGTATATCTGATGGAGGAACAGGAGGCGGTGGTGGAGGTGCAGTAGCCCTGTACCAGTTGCTTGACGTGGAGAAAAATGCTGATATAACAGGTGTGGCAGGTGCTACAAAAGGCAGCGTACTCACATTTAACGGTGACAAATGGTATGCGGACAAGCCTAAAACCGCTGCCGGAATAAGCAATCTGTTCACCGCACTGGATAATGATGGAAATGAGGTTGACTTAAATGATGAATCAAAGCTAGGCACTATAACAAATATACGTGTCAATTATGCGTTATGGTCTGTGGACTGGATTTCCGCAAAGGGAAAATCTTCCGGCGGAAGTGGCGGAGGTGGTGGTCTTATCAACCTCGTCTACGGATTTGAATCACTGGGAGGAACGTTTGACAACAACGACAATTCGGCTACTTTCAACGCTTTCACCATAAATGAGATTTGGAAACTTGCAAGTTCGGGGCTTACCAATGTAACGGTTACAGGTTCGGGTAATGCGGTAACGGATGTCATAAAAGGTTCTGATGGACGTTCTCTTACATTCACCAAAGGGAGCACATTTGCCACTAAATCGGAATTTGATGCACTGAATACCAAGTTTAACGACTTTCTTACCGGAAGTGATGCGGATGATATTATAAACAAGTGGTCTGAGCTTGAAGTTTTCCTGCAAGGCATGAAGGAAAGTGATAATCTTGCGGTCATATTGCAGAGTAAAATGGACAAAACAGCGTTCAGCAAACTTTTCACTGCACTGGATGCTTCGGGTAATGAGGTTGACCCGTCTGACGATACAAAGACAATTGCGTCCATACGGGCTAATTTCGGTTTTTGGGGTGTCGATTACATATCTGCTAAAGGAGTGTCAAAGGGAAGCGGTGGTACAGGAGGGGCTTCCACATTGTACCAACTGGTTGACGTTTTGGCTAATGACACTGAGGACGGTGTTGAAGGTGCTGCTGCCGGAAAGGCACTGGTATTTGACGGAACTCATTGGAGAGCGGGAGATGCTGGTCTTAATGAGAGCCAGCTCTATTCATACCTTACAGCTAATAAGTATCTTACACAAAGTGCTGCTGATAGCAGATACGTAACATCCTCACGGAAAGTCATTGCCGGAACTGGTTTGTCCGGCGGCGGTGCTCTTACTTCCGATGTAACCTTATCACTGGGTACTTCGGGAGTTGTTGCAGGTACGTACACCAAGGTTATGGTAGATGCTTACGGAAGAGTTACTTCGGGAACAAACCTTTCCGCTACGGATATACCTAACCTTGACTGGTCTAAGATAACCACTGGGAAACCTACAACTCTTGCCGGGTATGGTATTACGGACGCATATACTAAAACCGAGGCTGACGGGAAATATGTAACTATTGCCACGCCCCAAACTATTACGGGGCAAAAGACTTTCACTAAGAACATCGCAATGAATAGCGGTATAGGTCTGTCTTACAGTGGAAATACTGTTTTCAGAAACACTTCGGGGAACACTGTTATTTCAAGTTATGGAGATTCGGGGATGCTCTATTTCCGCCCTAATGGGGATACATCTGATGTCGGAGTAGTGCAGATAAACAAACAAGGTCATATCAATGGTGTTTCTGCGGGATTTAAAGGTGGTGTGTCTGCTGCCCGTCTTAGCGCAACTGAATATGTGCAGATTGGAGATGCCTATCTGAAATGGGATGCAGCGAACAATGCCGTGTACGTGATTAAAAAAGACGGTACAACTCCTGTGGGATTTTATTCTACTGATTGGTTGTCCGCTAAAGGAGTGTCCATGTCCGGAGCACAGACCGGAACTCTTGATAGCCTTAATGACGTGGAAATAACGGACCCTGTAAACGGACAGGCATTGAAATACGACGCTGCGTCAAAAAAATGGGTTAACGGAACCATTGATTCTTTCAACGTAAATCAGATGTGGGCTGAATTGAAAAAGGCTGATTCAAGTAAAATCATAGACGCAAGTCATATCCCTACTTCCGTATTGGACGGTAGATGGGTGAAAAAGACTGGCGATACTATGACTGGAACACTTACATCCGCATCTTCTCCCGGCTCAATCGTATTCAAGGGAGTGGAAAATTGTGATATTACCAATATCTATAAAGATAACGGAGTTATCAGGAACGATGATGGCGGGCTTACTTCTATAAGAAACGGATTAAGGTTCAACTGGTATGATACATATTGGTATATAGGAAACCTTAGAGGAGGTAGTACGGAGAGTGCAGGATTTGGTGTCGTAGACCATAACAACAAACTAGTTTTACGTGTCACTCCAAATGATGTGAGAGCACCTAGGTTTATGTCAACTGTTGCCACAGGGTTATCACCGTTAATAGTTTCAAGCAATACAACCGTAGATAATCTAAGCGCGGATTTGTTGGACGGATACCATGCGTTCGGCACATCAAACGCCCTTATAAAATACGGATATACGGTAGGGGGTACTGAACCTGCATGGTGTAGAATAGCTACGTACTCAATACGTAATACGGAAATAATGACAGATGTTTGCTTTGTGCTGCACTCAGCATTTAGCGATTTGTTTGGTCTGTTGGTTGTCAAAACTAGGGGTACGGCTGTAGTGGAAGGTCTATTGATAGCATCATACAATATCAATAGGTCAAACATACGTATCTATCATGATGCGGAAAAGAAAAATATAGAACTGTATTGTTATGGTGGAAGTAACTATTCCATAATACAAGCCAATCTGTTATACAGCCATGACCGAAACGGAGTGGCTAATACGAATATAACACTATACAGGGCGGATACAAAAGCACCATCGTGGAGCACTTATGTTAATCCGGGTTTTGTAAACTTGCAGAATTCTTCTGAGATGGCTAAAAAACTGGAAACCCCAAGGACTTTATGGGGGCAGTCATTTGACGGTACGGCTAATGTAAGCGGAGATATGACAGGTGTCGGTAGCATAACGATGAGCGGTGATTTGAAGATAGGAAACGGTACTTCTCCCAACACCATATATTTCTATGGAACGACAGGAGATTCACCAGGTGGCTATAATCATACATTTATTGCCGAAAGACTTTGGGGTGGTACAGAAAGCAGTGAACTGGTATTATTTAAAGGGAATGACCTAGGTAACGGTAATGAAGCTGTAAATGTAAATGTAAATGGTTCGGGTCCGGATAGAATACGCCATATAGCCGCTGCCCACCTGTTCCAAACATACACATCACCTTTAGCGGGTTCAGTGGAGGACGTATGTACAAGTTCTGCCTTGAAAAGTTTATTTGGTATAGCAGCGAACAGGGTTACAAGTTATGTTCCGTTTATGTCTACCGTAGCAAGTGGCACGGCTCCATTTATTGTGGTAAGTAACACTGTTGTGGGTAATCTTAATGCAGACATGGTTGATGGATTTCACGCTGAAAGGTTCTTGTTAAGTGTAGGTAGAAGTGATGGTACTTTTGACTTAAATACTTATTCTGAAAGAGCAATTAAGGAAATAAGAACAACAGAACAAACTACAAATAACGCCCCTTTTGCTGGATATGGATTATTAGCTAACTTATGGGATTCCAATAAATTTGCTGCATTACAGATAGGAGGAACTAGTACAGACTTGTTTTTTAGAGGAAAACATGATGGTACTAATAAGATAACGTCTGCATGGCATAGATTATTACATACTGAAAACTATGCGTCTATTGCTGACGGACGCTACGTAAAGAAGTCGGGGGACACCATGACAGGGGATTTGACAATGAATAATACCAAAGGATTTAATATAGGTTGGTCAACAAGAGTGGTTAAAGATTCGGGCGTTTGGATTCATGGTGGCGCGGACGCAGCTTCCTCAGCAGATGCAAATTTGCGTTTCGGTTCTTGGTATGGTATAGGTTGGTATCCCACATTCAGTGGAGGAAGTGTAGCGCAAGGAAACAATGCCATGTGGTTGAATGTTAGAAATGGAAATTTGGATACTCATGGTGCTATTACTGCCCATACTAATTATCTAGCTGCAAACTGGGATTCGGCTAGACGGTTGGTATTGGGCGGTGGAAGTTCCTATGCTTATATTGATTCAAGAAATTCAAGCAATAATGTATTATGCAATATCGTACTGGAAGATAACAAGGTTTTTATAGGTAATTATGCTGAGTCAAGTAGATTTGTATCCACTGTAGGTACAGGAACCGCACCTTACCAATGTTCTTCTACTACATTGAATACCAATTTAAATGCGGACTTGTTGGATAATTGGCATATAATGGATATACCTAGAAATTATAATTCCACCGCTACTTATTCATTACAGTTCGCTCTAGGTGGTACTGATAATAATTGGAAAAAGATATTTGCTTGTTCTGAATCGGGAGCCGGACCGTATAGGTCAGTAACGGTTTGGGGAAGGATATGGTACGCCTATGGAAATCATGCACAGGATGAAGTCAGAAGTTATCACTTCTGTGCCATTTTCCAAATGAGAAGTGGACCTTCTGCTTCTGACAGCAATGTAGGAGATATTTCAAATTCAGCACGTCTTTATCTTCCTACATTCGCAAAAGGAATGGATAATATCCGTCTTGTACGTGTAAGAACAAACAATTTTGAATTGCAGGTGCGCCAGATTGGTTCATACAACAATGGGTACATACAATACCAATATTGGGCTAACGGTGCTAACGTTTCCGCATGGAGAGGATTGCAATCCACATCCAACACGTCTGTGGCTGTATCGGCTGGAGGTGCTTCCACGCTGGCTGACAGTAGGGCTTCTAGTGCGGATGTATGGACTACTGCAAGAACGTTCTATATACAGGATTACCATTCTGCCAATACTGGAGCAGGAGTTAGTGTAAACGGAGGTTCAAACTGTTATTTGAAGTTACCGAGCACAACTAGATTTTCCCGTATTGAGTTTTCCACACCAAATGCGAATATCCGGCATAGTGGGAACGACAATGGAAATGAGGTTGGAAGTTCGACCTTATCAAATCTTGTCATAGATTCATGGTATGGCGTTTCATTTACTACTACTTGTTCTAGCACGTATCAGAACAAGATAGCCATGTCAGTGAACTGCCGTACAGGGCGTGTCACAGCGAACAATTTCCATGCTGCAACTAATATTACAGCAAACGGAGCAATTACAGCCAAGGTATCCTCTTCCGATATAAGGTTGAAAACCGATATTCAGGGTTATGATGCTATGGGTATTATCCGTAAATTCCGGAGTGTGAAGTATCACTGGAACGCTATTGCCAAGGAAAATTCCGAAGTGTTCAACCATGATAACTGGAATTACGGTCTTATCGCACAGGATTTGCTTTCCGGCGGTTATAGTCAGTGGGTGAAAGACGCTTTCAATGACTACTATACCATAGATTATGAAAGACTTATCCCCGTTGTATGGAAAGGTTTGCAAGAAGTTGATGATGAAGTCACAAAACTGAAAAGAGAAGTAGCTCGACTCAATAAGAGAGTTAAGGAGCTTGAAAAATCCCTGTGTGCATAAACAGGGATTGCTTTTTGCGCTTTTTGGATAATATTGTTATATTTGGAACAAATAAAAAACCATTATATGAAAAAGATAATTATTTGGCTGGCAAAAGTATTCCATGTGGAACTTCCCAAAGCGGAAGTAATTAAGGAATATAAATGGATTCCCCTGGATGGTAAAATTACTGGGAATGTTGTCATTGAGGGAGATGTATTGATTAAGGGAAATGTAGAGGTTACGGGTAATCTTACCGCTACCGGATATATTACCGCAAGGGGTTCGGATTCTGAAATAATTGCGCTTTATGAAGGGAATGTTTAATTTCGGGCTTCTTGGTATAAGAAGATTAAAGAAGAAAGGGTCTTCTCCCCAACCCCCTGCTAATGATAAGTTTACATATAGTTTACCATTAAAATTAGACTAAATATGGGACATTCTAATGGAAAAATAACCGCACCCGTAGGCATTGATGCTGACATAGCACCTGTTTTGGGTGTGGGAAGTTATGATTTGGGGTACTTATGCTCCAATGCTCATGGAAAGATAAATCCGTGGGCACGGTACAAGCCTGTACGTTACGAAAGCCTTGCACCGGGTGAGAATGAAAAATGGTGGCAAGGATGGGATGGGAACTGTGGTATAATGCCTAAAAGAATTTCAAGTTATCAGGATTCCGTTAATTGGGCAAATGGAAGTATGAACGGATGGGAATACACCCCACCGACAGGTGGTAAGTTTCCATTTCGTGCCTTAGATTTTGATGGGTATAATCATAAAGCCAGAGCACCAATTGGCAATTTTCTTGTTCCCTCTCAGGCTACAAACCAATTCACAAGTAGCTCTTTCACTGCTTCATGTACCATTATGATGCCCTCAGAAGGTTCCCAATTGCTGGATGAGCTTAACATAGGGGATATTTCAACCGTAAAGGATTGCTATTTCGGAATATATGCGAAACAACGTAGTGGAAATCAGGGTAGAAGAGTTACGGCAAAAAATAAAATAGGAAGTGGGTATGCTATGGCGGAAATGATAACTTATGGTATGCCTACGGGAACTTGGGATGTTTACCCTTTTCTCTGTACGGCAATTCTTGAGCAGGACGCTTCTGATGTAGCCAATGACTGCTATTCAATACCTTTGTTATCAAGTAAGTCAATAGAGATTATTTCTTCTTATGTAAGCATTACCGTGCTTGCCGGACTACTTCCATCAATAGCTGGAAATACTACGGTTACTATAAGAGTAAGAAACAGTTCGTCAGGTACAATTACTTTCAGGAACAATGCTTGGCGGACACGTTTTATAAATAAGGATTTCAAAGACCCATTGGTAATGGGAGAACAATATGGCAGTATATCCGATTTTGATGTTCCTGCCGGCACTACCAAGGAAATGGAGATAACAGTATCGGTTTCGTCACAATTGGTTCAGGCTAAGAACGCCAAATTGTGGGTAAGTCTTAATAGGGCAAGTTACATAGGCAGCTCCATATTCATGGTGGCTCCCGACCAATAAAATAATAAGTTATGAAAAAAGTGGATGTATTAATCAAAGGTAATCTCTGGTGCTC
>OGEP01002552.1_pt1 | contig 15697 bp, 7 predicted proteins | sample 1570721 | NCBI WGS metagenome assembly OGEP01 (sample SAMEA2582131, study PRJEB24529) | metagenome | biome: Human gut stool | place: China | collected 2011 | reverse complement strand
TCCATGACTAATTATTGAGCCTAAGGTCTCAATAATTCCGAGTGCCTGAAACTGAATAGTTTCAGGCACTTTTCTCACAGCGGAAAGTTTCAGTAGATGATTGAATAATTCTAACGAATAAATTTTTTTATATTATAGAATTTATAAGATTTGTAAAAAAGAACAGTTTGTCTATGCTCTCAATAGGAGCCGTTGGCTTCTATTTTTTGCCTCGTAGGGGATTTCCACTAATTAAAGGAATTCTTAATCTAACTATAGTTAGAGCGAAATCGAGGCCTATCGCTCCTATTTTTTTGGTATAGTTAATATGTGATTTTCTGTAAGTGTTCGCAGACAGAAGAAAGCGCTTACAAATTTAATTGTTAATCCTAAGAGGAGGTTTTTATGGGAAAGTCTTTTTTTGAAAAGCGTCCTGTTTTTAGTATTCGTAAGCTCTCAGTTGGAGCTTGTTCTGTTGTGATTGGGATTTCTGCCTTGGGTCTTTCAAGGGTCCATGCGGAAGAAAAGCCAGCCCTCGAAAGTGAACCGACTTCGATTGAGACACCAAGTGTTGTGACGGAAAACTCAGAAGCGGAAGTTCCTGGAGCTGGTGCAAGGGTTTCAGAAGCTCCAGCTGTCATCACCCCTACCGGAGCTGAGGAAAAGCCGGCGCCTCAAGGCGAAGGCCAGCCCGTTTCAGCTTCATCTGAGCGTGCTACAGGAACGGAAGAAACAGCTGCTCCAGACCAAAATCGTGTAGCGGAGGATATTGTGCAAGATCGAGAACGTGATTTTAATAAAGATTGGTATTTTAAATTAAATGCAGCTCCTGGTGCAGAAGGGCGTCAAGTGGATGTCAAGGATTGGAAAAAATTAGATCTTCCTCATGACTGGTCTATTTTCTTTGATTTCGATCACAACTCTCCTGCTCAAAATGAAGGGGGGCAATTAAACGGAGGGGATGCTTGGTATCGTAAGACCTTCCGTTTGGACGACAAAGATCTAGATAAGAAGGTCCGCTTGGAATTTGGCGGGGTTTATATGGATTCCAAAGTCTATGTAAACGGACAATTCGTTGGTCATTATCCAAATGGCTACAATGCCTTTTCTTATGATATTACTCCTTATTTGAATGCGGATGGAAGCGAGAATACCATCGCCGTTCATGTGGTCAATCAACAACCAAGTAGCCGTTGGTATTCTGGTAGTGGGATTTACCGGGATGTTAAGCTGAGTGTAACGGACAAGGTTCATTTAGCGCAGTATGGGACTACGATTACGACCCCTCAGTTGGAAAAACAGCAAAATGGGGCAGTAGATACAGTGGTGAAGAGCCACATTGTCAACCAGGATGATCAAGCCCATAGTATTTATGCGGAATATGAAATTGTCGATCAAAATGGCCAAGTGGTGAGCGAAAAAACGCGCAGTGAAGCGCAAGCTGTTCTAGCAGGTCAAGAGATCAACCTATCTCAAACCTTGCATGTTGAAAAACCAACCCTCTGGGATGTGAAAACGGATCATCCAGCTCTCTATACCTTGTATACGCGGGTTTATCGGGATTCGCAGTTGGTCGATGTGCAAAAGGAACGCTTTGGTTATCGCTATCTGAACTGGACGCCAGAAGGTGGCTTCTTCCTCAATGGGGTGGCGACGAAATTCCACGGGGTATCCCTTCACCATGACCACGGGGCTCTTGGAGCTGAGGAAAATTACAAGGCTGAATACCGTCGTCTCAAACAGATGAAGGACATGGGAGTCAATGCGATTCGGACGACCCACAACCCAGCCAGTGAACAAACCTTGAAAATTGCGGCTGAGTTGGGCTTGATGGTCCAAGAAGAAGCTTTTGATACCTGGTATGGTGGCAAGAAGCAATACGATTACGGTCGTTTCTTTGAAAAGGATGCCACTCACCCAGAAGCTCGGAAAGGCGATACTTGGTCAGATTACGATCTACGGACCATGGTAGAGCGGGACAAGAACAATCCAGCCATTGTCATGTGGTCAATCGGTAATGAAGTCGGTGAAGCAGATGGTTCAGACAAATCTGTCGCAACTGTTCGTCGGTTAGTCAAGACCATCAAGGACGTGGATGCAACCCGTTATGTCACCATGGGAGCTGATAAATTCCGCTTTGGTGATGGCTCAGGAGGCCATGAAAAGGTAGCAGCAGAGCTTGATGCGGTTGGATTTAACTATTCAGAAGCCAACTATGAAAGCTTACGGGCCAAACATCCAAACTGGCTCATTTATGGTTCTGAAACCTCTTCTGCAACGCGGACACGGGGCTCTTACTATCACCCTGAAAGAGAATGGGTAGGAAGCAACCAAGAAGACCGCCATTATGAACAATCAGACTACGGCAATGACCGGGTTGGTTGGGGTCGGACAGCGACCGCCTCTTGGACCTTTGACCGTGATCATGCCGGCTATGCAGGACAATTTATCTGGACCGGTACGGACTATATCGGCGAGCCAACACCATGGCACAACCAAAATGACACACCTGTAAAAAGTTCTTATTTCGGTATTGTCGATACTGCCGGCCTTCCAAAGAATGATTTTTATCTCTACCAAAGTCAATGGGTGTCAGCTGAGAAACATCCAATGGTCCATCTCTTGCCACATTGGAACTGGGACAATCCAGAATTAGCCAATCGTGTCATGGATGAAGAAGGACGGATTCCTGTTCGGACCTTCTCCAATGCCCACAGTGTGGAATTGATTGTCAATGGGGAATCACAAGGAGTCAAGACCTTTACCAAGAAGACTACAGCTGATGGCCGGACCTACCAAGAAGGGGCAAATCCGGATGAACTCTATCTAGAGTGGTTGGTCCCTTATGTACCAGGTAAAGTAGAAGCTATTGCGCGCAACGAAGCAGGAGAAGTGATCGCGAAAGATCAAGTCGAAACAGCCGGCAAGGCTGCGGGTGTTCGTTTGTTGAAAGAAGAACATGCGATCGCAGCGGACGGTAAGGATTTGACCTATATTACCTACGAAATCGTCGATGAAGCAGGTCGTGTGGTGCCAACTGCCAATAATTTGGTGCATTTCCATTTGCATGGACAAGGCCAAATTGTCGGTGTCGATAATGGGGAACAAGCCAGCCGTGAACGCTACAAAGCGCAGGAAGATGGCTCATGGCAACGCAAAGCCTTCAACGGCAAAGGGGTTGTGATTGTCAAATCAACTGAGCAGGCGGGTGCCTTTACTCTGTATGCAGACTCAGATCGCTTGCAATCAGACCAAGTCAGCCTCTTTACAGGTAAGAAGGACCAAGCAGAACGCACTGTATTAGGTGTGGAACCTGTTCGACAAAGTGCTTATCTAGGAGAAAAACCAACCTTACCAAGTAAGGTCAATGTGGTCTATAGCGATGGCAAGGCCCAAGAAGAAGCCGTTGAATGGGATACGGCAGACTATAGCCGTGCTGGCCAAGTCCGTGTGACAGGTCATGTTCAAGGACGCACGGTCGAAGCTCTGGTCGATGTGATCGGCGTGGAACAAGTCCTTCCAGTCATCAAACAAATCCCACAGGGAGCAGATCTAACGACAGTGGATAAGGCTGTGCAATTAGTCTTTACCGATGGGACCACTGCTCACTATGAGGTCGATCACTGGACCTTGGAAGCTGGTCAAGAAGATCAGTTGTCCACACCAGGAGCACGCTTGAAAGCGACAGGACTCCTAGGCAATGGGGAAACGGTCCAAGCGACACTAGTGGTTGCAGGAGGAGATGTAGCCAAGGCTAAGAAACCAACGGTTCAGCTAGATGGAGTAGCTCTTCCAAAATTTGGTAGTGGCAACCATACCATTTTCCGTTCCCTCGCTTATGGTCAAGAGCCAGGTCAAGTCACAGCAAGTGCAGAAAATGCTCAAGTGACGGTCCTACAAGCTAATCGTGAAAATGGTTTGAAGGCTCAAATCTATGTGACTGCTAAGGATACGGGAGCTGTACAGACCTATGTGGTCCAATTCCAAGAAGAAAGTCCACAGATCGAGCGCCTAGAATTGCGTCTGCCAGAAGGACAGGAACTCAAGGAAGACCAAACGGTACCACTTGAAGTCATTGCCCATTACCAAGATGGTAGCCAGGCAAGTCTCAAAGCAGATCAAATCGATGTGAAAACAAGAGCTGGTAGCCAAGGAAAAGCCGTCGCAACCAATAAAGGTTTGGAATTGCGGGAAGCAGGATTGGTTCATTTAGAAGCTAACTTCCAAGGACAAACAGGAGAAGTCACCTTTACCATCACGCCAAATCCAGAAGAAAAGACGGTTGTCAAGGTGCGTCCTGTACGGATCAGTACCGATCGAAACATGTTGCCAGCTCTTCCAGAGACCGTCTTGGTCGAGTATGACAAGGGATTCCCGAAAGAAAAACGCGTGACCTGGGATGCTGTAACCGCAGATCAAGTCAAGGATTACCATAGCTTTACAGTCACCGGTCATGTAGAGGGTGTGGAGAAAGAAGCCCAAGCTCAAGTCACGGTTGAAGGCATTATCGCTGTAGAAGAAGTCAGCACCACCACTCCAGTCGGAGAAAAACCAGCCCTTCCAGAAAGCGTGCGGACCTATCACTCTAATGTTAAGACCTATACTGCTAAGGTGGCATGGGATGCGGTCGATCCGCAACTCTTGGCCCAAGAAGGAGAAGTTGTCCTCTCTGGTCGTGTAGAAGGAACGGCTCTTCCAACACGTCTTCATATTCGTGTTTCCGCAAACACAGTCAAGGGTGCTAACGTTGCAGAGCAATGGACAGGATCTGTCTTGCCACTCGCTTTTGCAAGTGACTCTAACGATGCGGATCCAGTTGCTAAGGTCAATGATAAGGTCATCTCCTTTACCGATGCTCCAGCTAACCGTTGGACCAACTGGGGTCGTAACAATGCGGAAGATTCGGTTGGTATCTTGTTTGGGGATTCTGGTATCTTGACCAAGCGAGCAGTGGACAATCTCCATGTTGGTTTCCACGAAGACCACGGCGTTGGAGCTCCAAGTGAATATGTGATTGAGTACTATACAGGGGAACAAATCCCAACAGTTCCAAGCAATCCAAATCGTGTTAAAGACGAAACAGACCATCCATTTAACAATCCAGCTAACTGGAAAGAAGTCAGCAACCTAACCGTTGAAGAACCGGTAGCAGCTGGTAAGATGAATCATTTCAGTTTTGATAAAGTCGACACCTATGCCGTTCGGATCCGCATGAAGACACCAGAAGGCAAACGTGGTAGCTCTATTTCAGAGATTCAGGTATTTGCCAATAAGGTTGCGGCAGAAGAAAAGAGCAAGGTGACCATTCGTGTCAACGGTGAGGTTTTACCAGGAGTTAATCCAAGTGTGACCGATTACTACATCGATGCGCGTGATCGGGCTTATCCACAAGTGGAAGCGACAGCTAGCCATCACGGTCTTGCAACGGTTGTGCCAAGCGTCCATGAAGGTGAGCCAATCCGTGTCGTCCATAAAGCGGAAGATGGTACTATCTTACAAGAATACCGCCTCCATCTCACAAGTGATGCAGAAAAACTGAAACAAGCTACCCCAGTAGCAGTAGAAGCAGGCAGACGTTTTGTGAAAGTCGGTCAAGATCTGGTTCTACCATCTACAGTAGGTGTCTACTTCAAAGGGGATACAGGCTATGAACGCAAGGAACTGACGGTGGACTGGCAGGCTATCCCAGCTGATGCACTTTCTCATGAAGGCAGCTTCACGTTAGAAGGAAAGGTCCTCGGTTATGATCTGACAGCTCAGCTGACCGTCCGGGTGTCAGAAAAGACAGGAGAAATCCTCTCTGTGAACCGTGACTACAATGCAGAGGATACCAGAGCATTTGCTAGTGAAACCAACGATCTCGATCCAAATCAAATCGACTATATCGATTACATCAATGATGGTGGCTACAACGAGTACTACCGTTGGACCAACTGGAAGAGAGAGCCGGATCAAACAGAAGCCTTTGCTGGTCTCATCTTCAAGAAAAATGGCCAGGTAACAGAGCGATTGGTCAATAAAGTAGCGGTCGACTTCTTTGCAGATCAGGAAACAGGTCTGCCAACGAAAACGGTTCTTGAACGCTATATTGGTCCAGACTTTGATGTTCCGGATGATTATGGCAATCTGAAGAATCTTCCAGATCATCCATTTAACCAGGCCTCTAACTGGGAAGAAATCCCGTATAGCTTGGATTATGCCTTTGAACCGGGCTATATCTCTAACCTCAGCTTCAACGAAACCAGAACCAAAGCCATCCGTTTAAGAATGGTCCGTGATGAAAATCTAAAAGGAATTGGAATCGTTGAATTGAGCGCCTATGCTCCAACAGAAGAGGCCCAGGCAACAACTGATGTTACGATCCAAGTGAATGGCAAAGACCTAGAAGGTTTTAAACCAGATGTAACAGATTATCATCTAGAGTATGAGGGAGAACGTCCAATCGTTTCAGCACAAGGCAAGAATGGGACAGCCGTTACAGTCGTGGATGCTAAAAGTGGCAATGCTCCGATTCTTGTCAAGGTTGTCTCAGAAGATGGCAAGCTCGAAAAAGTATATCAACTTTCTCTCTCCGCAAAAGCACCTACAGGCTCAGCCATTCCTGAAGAAGGGGTTAAGAATCTGGTTCATACCAAACCAGAGTTGGTGATTGAGCCAGAAGAGATGGACTTTGAACGCTTAGAACGTCCAAATGCGGATCTTCCAAAAGGTGAGAAACGTGTGGTTCAAGAAGGTCAAAAAGGCCGCAAATTGCGCTTGGTGGAAGTTTCTCAAGAAAATGGTGTGGAAAGCCGGAAGGAACTAGATGCCTTTGTAGAACTAGATCCAGTGGCAGAGATCACAGAGGTGGGCACGAAAGAGGTACTTCCAGACACTCCACAACCAGAGCCACAGCCACAGCCGCAACCGCAGCCAGAACCACAACCGCTTCCGAACCCAGAGCGCCCTCATGGCTCAGAAGGACCAGTAGCTATCGCAACTCCTCAAGCATCTCTTGAGGTCAAAGCGGTGCGCCAGGAAGGGATAGATGCAGTAGTGAAGGAAGTCGAGAAAGAAACTCAAACACCAGCAGTTTCAGCTGCTCCAGTTTCCGAAGGTAGATTACCAAATACAGGAACGGAAGAAAGCGTCGCAAGCCTCGTTGCTGGAATCCTAGCGGCAGGCCTTGCCAGTGCTGTGCTGGACGATCAGAAAAAAAGAGCCAATAAGGCCAAGTAAAACAGCTAGAGAAACTAGCAAAAAACGGTGAAAAGTTCACAGGTAAAGGAAGGAGGATGGGGAGGCCCCACCCTCTTTACCTGGTGACATAAAGGAATGGAATATGGGAAAAAGATTAGTTGATCAGAGAAATCAATTTGGCATTCGTAAACTCTCAGTAGGCGTCTGCTCGGTAGTCGTAGCGACTTGTTTTTTAGGAGCTACTACCAGTTACGCAGAGGAACAAGCTGAGAATAATGAACCGCGTGAAGAACGGGTTGAAACAAGCAATGCAGGAGATCAAGGAAAGGAGGAGAAAACTGTGAACGAGCACCAAGAAGAATCAGAACAGCCCTCAGCAGCTACTAGTGAGAAAGAAAATCGCACAGTCAGTCAAGGGACAGAAGCAAGCCAACCAGCCACTTCTCTAAACGAGGAGACTGAGATTGCGGATTACGGACCACTTCCAAGCAAGGCTCAGATGCAATACCACCGCGAAGAACTAGCAGCTTTCATCCACTTTGGGATGAATACCTACTACGATCGTGAGTGGGGAGATGGGCAAGAAGATCCTTATTATTTCTATCCAGAGCATCTGGATACCGATCAGTGGATCAAAACCCTGAAAGATGCTGGCTTTAAACGGACGATCATGGTCGTCAAGCACCACGATGGCTTTCTCTTGTACCCTTCCAAATACACCGACCATACCATTGCCAAAAGTGGTTGGAAGGAGGGAAAAGGTGATGTCCTAGCCGAGGTTTCTGCTTCTGCCAGCAAGTATGATATGGACATGGGAGTCTATCTCTCTCCTTGGGATGCCCACAGCCCGCTCTACCATGTGGATACAGAGGACCAATACAATGAATACTATCTCAACCAGCTTAAGGAAATCCTTGAAGATCCAAAATATGGGAACAAGGGTAAGTTCGTAGAAGTCTGGATGGATGGAGCGCGTGGCGATGGGGCTCAAAAAGTCACCTATACCTTTGACAAGTGGTTTGAAGCCATTCGCAAGGCCCAAGGGGATATTGCCATCTTCTCAGCTGAGCCGACCAATGTTCGTTGGATTGGAAATGAAAAGGGGATTGCCGGAGATCCGGTTTGGCAAAAGGTCAATCCAGATAAGATCCGCAACAATCCATCCAACAGCTACCTCAATCACGGGGATCCGGAAGGGAAGCAATACTCAGTGGGAGAAGCCGATGTTTCCATTCGCTCCGGCTGGTTCTACCATGACAATCAAGAGCCTAAGTCCTTGCGCGAATTGATGGACATTTACTTCAAATCGGTCGGCCGTGGCACTCCGCTTCTGCTTAATATTCCACCCAATCAAGACGGAAAATTTGCGGAGGCCGATGTGGCCCGTTTGAAAGAATTCCGCCAGACCTTGGACCAACTCTACAGTGTGAACTATGCGGCAGGAGCTTTGGTAGAAGCTGACTCGACACGGCGCAATCCTCTCTACAAGGCCAGCCATTTGACAGATGGCGATGAAAAGACCAGTTGGGCACCTGCAGATGATGCCAAAACCGGCTCTTTTGTCCTTGATCTTGGAAAAGAGCAACACTTTGATGTGGTAGAGCTCAAAGAAACCATCGAGAAAGGCCAACGGATTTCTGGTTTCACCATTGATGTGGCAGTGAATGGGCAATGGGTTCCTTATGGGGCTGGCTCAACCGTAGGGTATCGCCGTTTGATCAAAGGGCAACCAGTTGATAGTCGCTATATCCGGGTGTCCATCACTGATGCCAAAGCCACTCCAATCTTGAACGGTGTCTCTGTCTATAAGACACCAGCCAGCATTGAAGAAACCGATGGCTATCCGCTTGGTTTGACTTATCATTCTGACCGGACAGCTGAGCGGGCCAATGGCCAATGGAATGAAGAGGGAGAAGGCGTTCGAGGCACTTCTATGTGGACCAAGGAAAAGGGAGCTTCGGTGACCTATCAGTTCGAAGGCACCAAGGCCTATGTGGTCGTAACCGTAGACCCTGGTCATGGGGAAATGGATGTCTATGTCGATGGCCAAAAGCTAGCGACGGTCAATACCCAAAGTCCAAGCCGCAAACGCAGCCAAAAGGTCTATGAAACACCGGACTTGGCAGCAGGATCTCATACCTTGACCTTAGTCAATAGCAAGGGAGATGCGATCGCAACGGAAGGGATTTATGCTCTCAATAACCAAGAAAAGGGGCTCTTTGAATTTGCTCAGCCAACCCTAGCTGTTAAGAAAGGCGACCCAGCGCAAGTCGTCGTCAAGAGAAAAGGTGGCTCTAAAGGAAGTGCCAGTCTGAAATTAATCACAGAACCAGGAACAGGGGTTCATGGCAAGGTCTATAAAGATACCAACGTCACCCTTGAGTTCGCAGATGGCGAGACAGAAAAAACAGTCCAAGTTCCAACCCTTGATTTTGCGGGAAAAGCAACCGACGTCTATGACTTTAAGGTCAAATTGCTCCATCCGGATCAAGGAAGCTTGGTCGGCTTTATTCCAGAACTGACAGTCCAAGTGATGAATGAAGACCAGTTGCCAGAAAATCGCAAAGAAGTGGATGACCAAGATCCGAAACTGCATTACAGTGAGGGTTGGCACCATGAGACGGACAACAAAGACTTTTCAAATGGCACAGAATCTTGGTCCAGCTTTAACCAAGTGACCGATGAGGAAGGCAAGAAACACATTGAAGTGACCATTACCTTTAAGGGCACCGGCGTGGAGGTCCGAGGAGTGGTCGATCCAAGTCATGGTCTCTACAGCGTCACCCTAGATGGAAAAGAAATGGCCTTCGAAGAAGGTCGTGGCCATGATTATGAGATCGAAGGCGATCATTATTTCAGTGGCTACGGAGACCAACGCAAGCTCGACCAGAGTTTGGTCAATCTACAAGGTCTAGCAAAAGGCTACCACCAGCTACGCCTGCACCTGGATCCATCTCTCAATGACCCTCAGTCATCTAGAGCCATCCAGGTAGACCGATTTATCCTATCAGGGAAAGATAGTCAGTTGCTCAGTCAAGAAGAGCTGCAACAGATCATCAGAGAAGGAGTAGAAAAGATCAAGGCTACTTCTCTGGATCGCTTGAAAGCAGACCTCAAACCGACGGTTCAAGGACAATTGACGGACTTGACTCAGTTGTTGGATCAAGAGCGCCCAGATTTGGTTGCTGCAGCTAATCAAGTGGAAGCCCTTGAAACCATCTTAGAAGATGCTCGCAATTATGAACCCTTGACGCAGACACGGCCAGAAGAAGGTATTCGGGATTTGATTCTTGAAAAGCCAGAACTTCTCATCGAAGCGGAGGAGATTCCATTTGAGAGTCAAACACGTGAGAACAAGGACTTGGCCAAAGGCGAAAGCCGAATCCTTCAAGCAGGGAAGGTGGGACGCCGCTTGAAATTGATCGAGGTTCGACAAGAAGAAGGCAAAGAAATTCGGACAGAAGTCGATGTCTTTGTCGAAGTGGATGCCCAGGACCAGATTACGGAAGTCGGGACGAAGGAAGCGGAAGCAAGTCCGTTGATAGCTGATATGCCGACTCCAACAACACCTGTAACTCCAAGTAAGGAGCAACCAGAAGTTGCGACTCTTTCTCAAGCAGAAGACAAAAAAGAAAAAGAAAGACCAGTTCTCTTCCAACAGAAAACCCCAGAAGCAGTTTCTGTTTTGACTTCAGACCATCCGGAAAAAGAAGTGGTTGAAAGTCCTTCTCTACAATCGGAAGGAAAACTTCCTCAAACCGGTACAAAAGAAAGTGGTTTCTTTGCTTGGTTAGGCCTTCTTGGTCTAGGTTTCTTGGGCGGAGGCGCCAAATTCGCTCGTCGCAAAGAGTAGTTCATTCTTTGCATAAGAGGTTAGTTCTCGCTAGCCTCTTTTGCTTTGTATTCTTAAGAGATTCCTATTTCCATAGAGTCTTTGCTTTATTTACAGCCGTAAAAATTGTATAATAGTCAAATAAGGTCAATGATGAGAAGGAACACTCGAAGGCCATTTTTTATGGGCCAAAGAGCAGAGCATCCATCTAGAAAAAAACAAGTCAGAAAGGAGCATCATGGCAAATAAGAACACATCTGATAGCATTGAAGCTTATATCAAGGCCTTGCTGGCTCAAGCTGGCATGGCAGAGCTCAAAAGAAGTGAGTTAGCCGATGTCTTTCAGGTCGTACCCAGTCAGATTAACTATGTTATCAAGACTCGCTTTACCGAGAGCCGAGGCTATATTGTAGAGAGCAAGCGCGGTGGTGGGGGCTATATCCGCATTGGCAAGGTCCAGTTTTCAGATCACCATCAGATGCTCCAAGACTTGGCAGCCAATATTGGAGAGACCATCAGCCAGCAGGTCTTCAATGATATCCTCCAGATGCTCTATGAAGAAAAATTATTGACACAACGTGAGACTCAGCTCTTGCTTGCGACGACCTCCGATGAGGTCCTAGGTCGAGATGCTCTCATCCTACGAGCAAGTATGCTGAAAAAAATCATTCAACAAGTAGATAGAAAAGGAAATACCGACTAGATGAACTATTCAACAGCACTGTTAGAAAGTATAGAAGCGGCCCAAATATTAGCAGGCCACTATCAGGGGCATACCTTAGATACTTGGCATCTCCTGACGGCTATGGCCAATAATCCCTATAGCGTGGCAGGTTCTGTACTGAACGATTATCCTATGCAGATCGATGAGTTTCAGGATGCAGCGGAGCATATTACAGGTCAAGCTTTTCAAAGCGACAATCGGTATGAAATCTTCCCATTTTCTTATCGGATGGAAGCCATTATGAAACACGCAAGAGAGATTGCCCAGGTCCTTCATGCCAAGACCTTGGGAACAGAGCATGTGCTCCTCTCTCTTCTAGCAGACCGTGGGACCTTGGCGAGCCAAGTCATGGAGTTTGCCGGCTTTGCCTTTACAGAACAAGACAAGGGAGTTCCTATTGCCTCCCTTCGCAAGAATTTAGAAGACAAGGCAGGCTGGGACAAGAATGATATCAAAGCCATTCGGAGTCTTTATCGGGCTCAAAACCCTAACCGCCAAACCATGGGAAATATGATGGGCATGCCACCAAGCACCAGTGGAGGTCTTGAAGATTATACCCGTGATTTGACAGAAATGGCGCGTGCAGGCCAGCTTGAGCCTGTGATTGGTCGGGATGCAGAGATTTCACGCATGATCCAAATCCTCAGCCGCAAGACCAAGAACAATCCTGTATTGGTGGGAGAAGCAGGCGTCGGGAAAACCGCCCTTGCATTAGGTCTGGCCCAGCGGGTTGCTAGTGGCAATGTTCCAGCTGAAATCGCGCAAATGCGTGTCCTTGAATTGGATCTCATGAATGTCGTTGCAGGGACGCGCTTCCGTGGGGACTTCGAAGAGCGGATGAACAATATCATCCAGGACATCGAAGAAGACGGTCACGTGATTCTCTTTATCGATGAACTGCATACCATTATGGGGTCAGGATCCGGCATTGATTCGACCTTAGACGCAGCCAATATTCTAAAACCAGCCCTGGCACGGGGAACCTTGCGTACAGTTGGAGCAACGACTCAAGATGAGTACCAAAAGCATATCGAAAAAGATGCAGCCCTTTCTCGGCGTTTTGCGAAAGTCACCATTGAAGAGCCAAGTGTTGCAGATAGCATCCAAATTCTCCAAGGCTTGAAAGAGACCTATCAGGACCACCATCATGTGACCATTACCGATGAAGCGATCGAAACAGCTGTCAAATATGCCCACCGCTATTTGACCAGCCGTCAATTGCCAGATTCAGCCATTGATCTCTTGGATGAAGCGGCAGCTACTGTACAAAACCGCGATTCCAACGGTCACGTAAAAGAAGAGTTGACCGCCTTAGACCGGGCCTTGATGGATGGCAAGTGGAAGAAAGCAGCCCAGCTCTTAGAAGTAGAGGCCGCTCCCATTGTCTACAAAAAAGAAGTCACTGACCAAGATGTCTTGGTGACCTTGAGCCAATTATCTGGTATTCCAACTCAAAAACTGACCCAAACCGATGCCAAGAAGTACCTAAACTTAGAAGCAGAATTGCATAAGCGCGTGATTGGTCAAGACCAAGCCGTTTCGAGTATCAGTCGGGCTATTCGACGCAATCAATCAGGTATCCGTAGCAATAAACGTCCGATCGGTTCTTTCATGTTCCTAGGACCTACCGGTGTCGGAAAAACAGAATTAGCCAAAGCTTTGGCAGAAGTTCTGTTTGATGATGAATCGGCCCTCATCCGTTTTGATATGAGTGAGTATATGGAAAAATTTGCGGCTAGCCGCCTCAACGGTGCCCCTCCAGGCTATGTGGGCTACGAAGAAGGAGGCGAGTTGACCGAGAAAGTCCGCAACAAACCATATTCAGTTCTCTTATTTGATGAGGTGGAAAAAGCCCACCCAGATATTTTCAATGTCCTTTTGCAAGTCTTGGATGACGGAGTTTTAACCGATAGCAAAGGCCGGAAGATCGACTTCTCCAATACCATTATCATCATGACCTCAAACCTGGGAGCTACAGCCCTTCGGGATGATAAGACAGTTGGCTTTGGTGCCAAAGATATCCGCTTTGATCAGGCCAATATGGAAAAACGCATGTTTGAAGAGTTGAAGAAGACCTATCGTCCAGAGTTTATCAACCGGATTGATGAAAAGGTGGTCTTCCATAGTCTCTCAAGCGAGGACATGCAGCAGGTAGTGAAAGTCATGGTCAAACCGCTCATCGCGACCTTGGCCGAACAAGGCATGACCCTCAAATTCCAGCCTTCAGCGCTCAAGTTGCTAGCAACCAAAGGGTACGATCCAGAAATGGGAGCTCGCCCACTGCGTCGTGTCTTGCAGACCGAAGTGGAAGATCAACTAGCAGAGCTATTGCTGAAAGGCCAAGCCCAAGAAGGACAAACGATCAAGGTTGGAACGACAGCCGGAACGATCAAGTTTGAGATTGTCTAGGAGGATGTCATGACGCTTCAGCGATTAACCCGTATTTCGCTTTTGGCGGCCCTTTGTGTCGCTCTACGTCAGGCTTTTGCCCCTTTCCCAAATGTCCAACCTATTTCTGCCATCTTTTTTCTCTTGGTGATATTTGAAGGGTATAGCTTTGCTTTTCTTGTGATGATGATCACCATGTTTGTCTCCGCCTTTTTCCTGGGGATGAGCCTGATTGTGTTCTTTCAGATTGTCGCCTTTGGCTGTTTGATGCTCATTTGGCGCATCAGTTACAAGTGGTTGCCCTTTGTCCTTCAGATCCTTTTTGTGGGCCTACTGTCCTTTGCTTATGGGGTCTTGATCGATAGTGTTTATGCCTTGATATACCATATTCCTTGGTGGACCTATGCTTTGGTCAATGGTTTTAGTTTTAACCTTGCCCATGCTCTGTCGACGATCATTTTCTATCCCATTATCTATCAAATCTTTAGGAGATTTTATGTTGAAAAAAACCATTTCTAGCTTGATGACCTTACTTGCAGCTCTTCTTTTAGCGAGTTGCGCTCCGTCTCATAGCACAAACAATCAAACAACAGCTTCTAGCACAGAAGTTGCCAAGAAAAACGAAATTTCGATTACGATTAGCGTGACGCCAGAAGGTCAAAAAGCGCAATCGAAAACCTTGAAAGTAGCAGAAGAGAGCAACCTCATGAAAGTGCTCAAAGCCAACTACAAGATTGAAGAAAAAAATGGCATGATCACCTCGATTGACGGTCACAGCCAAGATGAAGCCAAAGGTCTTTACTGGATGTACAAGATCAATGGCGAAATGGCTCCAAAAGGTGCTGCTGAAACCACCGTTAAAAAAGGGGACAAGATCGAATTCTATCAAGAAGTGTATAAATAATGAGAAGAGAGTGGGACAGAAATCGGTAATTCGTTAGAATTCGATTTCGTCGTCCCACCTCCGCACAGTTGAGTAGGGCTGTAAAAGCTGATGAAATCAGCGTAGTAGAGCCCACTCAACCACTGCGTCTTGCTCGACAATCCAAAAATAATTGAGAGGCTAGGACTTTTGTTCCAGCCTCTTTTTTGCTAAAGTTTAGGAGCTTATTTAAAACTTCTTTCAAATTAGAAGTCAGATATCCAATCAGGAATAAACAGACTGCCAAAAGAACAAGTGTACTATATTCTGGTTTAAATTGTTTTGTAACCATTGCAAGCATTGCTCCTGCAATTCCTATCAGTGCAATTTTAAAAACAAGCATCCTATCCTCTCCTATAATTGAAAAAGGCTGTATATCTCTGTAAAAAGTTCACTGATGCAGGGAATAATCCAGGAAAGCACAATAAAAAGACCTGCCAGAGAAACAAGAAAGGCCTGTTCTTCCCGTCCTGAATGTTTTAGTACCTGGCCAAGTATTGTGACAAGAATTCCTACCGCTGCAATTTTAAAAATTAATTCAATTGTCATCTTTCTCTCCTTTTTCACGCTACCTGTTTCTTTTAAAAAAGCAAAATTACTGCCAATGCCCCCATACAAAGACATGAAATGAGGACTACTTTCTTCTTATTTGTATATTCTTTTTTCATCTGCA
>OGEP01002551.1_pt1 | contig 15704 bp, 17 predicted proteins | sample 1570721 | NCBI WGS metagenome assembly OGEP01 (sample SAMEA2582131, study PRJEB24529) | metagenome | biome: Human gut stool | place: China | collected 2011 | reverse complement strand
TGCTAAAGATACAGATGGGTTACGGAGCTGGTGAAATAGAAAATACAAACAAAAAGATAAAAAAGAGAAAAAAATGGAGATGAAAAAAGCTTTTCTTTCCATGCCGGAAGAAGAAGCTTTCAAGTATTTTGACATTTTCAGGCATACATTATCCGGAACTGTTGGCAAGAACCTGATGACTATGGAATTCCCGCTGGACCAGGAGCTGGAAGGCGGCGCGCAGGAGCTCCTTTTAAGGCTGCGCGATACGAAACTTACTGATGATCTGCTTTTGGAAGAATTCTACGACAAGGTTATTGAGAACTACGAATTCGCGGAAAACTCCTATATTATATTGATTAATGCTGCATACGATGTGCCGGGGAAATCTTCCGATAATATGGAAATGTTTGACGCTTCCGATACCGTATATGAACATATCATGTGCAGTATCTGCCCGGTCAAGCTGGACAAGGCAAGTCTCTGCTACAATGCTGAGAAAAATAATATTGAAGACCGGGAACGCAGCTGGATCGTACAGGCACCGGATGCCGGCTTTCTGTTTCCCGCATTCAATGACCGCAACACCGATCTTCACAGCATGCTCTACTATACCCGCAACCCGGAGGTACTGCAGCCTGCTCTGATGGAAGAAGTCTTCGGTTGTCAGACACCGTTGTCTGCCAAAGGACAGAAAGAGACCTTTCAGGAACTGGTCACGGAAACTCTCGGAAATGCCTGTGATTACGAAACCGTTGTGAGCATCCACGAAAATCTGAACGAGATCATTGAAGAGAAAAAAGATCAGCCTGAACCGCCGACACTGACCAAACCCGAGGTAAAAAATCTACTGGCCATCAGCGGTGCTCCGGAAGAAGTACTGGATCATTTTGAAGAACAGTTTGATGCAACTGCAGGAAATAAAACGGAATTTCTGGCCACCAACCTGACCAGCACCAAAGCACTGGAAGTAAAGACCCCCGATGTGATCGTCAAAGTCAGCCCGGAAAAGGCAGCTTTACTGGAGACCCGCGTCATCAACGGCCGCTCTTACCTGCTGATCCAGATTGATGACCAGGTGGAAGTCAATGGTGTTCCGATCCGGTCTGTCACATTTTCCGAACCAGATTCTGAATCAGAAGAATAATGTACAATCTGCCAACTGATGCCTCCTGCTGTCGTCAAACTGTCAAATATTGTTTCTGGCTTTGATAAATATTTGTCACATAAATGCTTGATACTTTTTTAACGATAGTATATACTAACCAACAGATAAAAACTGAGCATCACATTTCAAGGAGGTATCTGTAATGAAAATTATTTTCTTTGATTCCAAAAGTTATGATAAAGAGTCTTTTACCAAAGAGCTGGTAAATTACCCTGACATCGAAGTAAAGTTTCTGAAAACTGAGCTGACACCGTTTACTGCTGAGCTTGCTCATGGCTATGATGCTGTATGTGCATTCGTAAGCGCCGATATCAGCAACGATACCATTGAAGTTCTGAACATGTGCGGTGTTAAACTGATCCTTCTCCGCTGTGCAGGATTCAACAATGTAGAGATGGAGACCGCAAAACGTTTTGGCATCCGTGTATTCCGTGTTCCAGGCTATTCCCCGGAAGCAGTTGCTGAGCACGCAATGGCTCTGGCTCTGGCAGTTAACCGTCATCTTCACAAAGCTTATGTAAAGGTTCGTGAAAATGACTTCAGCCTTGGCGGACTGATGGGTATGAACTTCCACGGCAAGACCGCAGGTATCATTGGTACTGGTAAGATCGGTGCTGCCATGGCAAGAATCTGCCACGGCTTTGGTATGAACATCATCGCCTATGATGTGTTTGAGAATCCGTCCATCAAAGATTTCGTTACTTACGTAACTCTGGACGAACTGCTGGCACAGAGTGATCTCATCTCCCTGCACTGCCCGCTGATGGACAACACCTATCACCTGATCAACCGCGAGACCATCCAGAAGATGAAAGACGGCGTGATCCTGGTCAACACCTCCAGAGGTGCTCTGGTTAAGACTGACGATCTGATCGAAGGTATCCGTGCTCACAAATTCTTCGGCGTAGGTCTTGACGTATACGAGGAGGAGACACCGAACGTATTCGAGGATCGTTCCGATGAGATCCTGGAGCATTCTGTTACCGCAAGACTCCTGTCCTTCCCGAACGTGATGATCACCTCTCACCAGGGATTCTTCACCCACGAGGCACTGAGCGCTATCGCACAGACCACTCTGGAAAATGTTCGTGTATTTGAGAAAAACGGAGAGTCTCCGAACGAAGTGAAATAAAGATTCTTATTAAAAAAGAAGTTCACACTGCTACACGGGTGTGAACTTCTTTTTTTGTGTTCTTGATTCCAGTTCTCCTTTATGGTATGATACTCACAAATCTGAAGTGACGATCCCACAGAATTCCATATATCCAATCCGTCATTTTTGTAAATCCACTTGCAACACAGGGCTAATAAAGATACAATAAAAGGAGAAATTTTGAAAACACTTAAAGAATTAACATTACTTGACAAGTTTCTATTTGATGAGGTTATGGACATTCCAGAGGCACATGAAGCAGCATTGCGTATCATCCTAGGGGATGAGAATTTAAAACTGCTTACTGCCGCGCAGACTGAATAGTTATCAAATATCATTTAAAAACAGAGTAGCTAACCTGGCTACTCTGTACTGCCACATGTTCCATCGTCTCTATTACTTCTCTATCTTTTCCCACGCAAAAGGGTATGTTTCAGTCAAGAGAATTGCTGTCTTTACTATGCATAATTGTATTAGATAATCTTTCAATATGCATTGTCAGATAAGCTAATTCTGCTTTTGAAATCTTATCTATTTTCAATTCTTTCTCTACAATCGATGCTGCCTTTTTTGAATATTCATAGGATTGTGGATATTTTTCAATTATAATATCTGCCAAATCGTTCTCTATCGAATCATTCACACGTATTCTTTTAATCAAATACACTAAATGAACCATAAATCTGGAACAATCAAATGACGTTCTATCAATGGATGTGTGAAATTCATCTTCTAACAACGTAACTACCTGATTGCAAATTCGATTGCTTTTCAGAGCCTCTGTTAATTTCCCATTATACATTGCCGAATGGAGATGTAATGCCACAAAACCAACCTCTCCTCTCGGTATTTTTAGATTATATTTTAATTCCATTTTTGAACAGATAAATTGTGCCAACGCAAATTCCTTTTCATAAAGGACCTCTATCTCTTGAAGAAATGGATTTATTATCTGCTCCCCTATTCGTAATCTGCGGACCGTACAGGATAAATGATCAATCAGACTAATATGAATTCTTTCATTCAACACTTTGTGTGTCTGCTGCGTAACATCCCATATCAATTCCTCACAAAATGATATAAACGACTCTTCATTTCTACTCAATAATTGTTGAAAATCCAGTACATTTTTCTTCTCTTCTATCGTGAAGACTTTGTCGATTTCAGAAGGAAGTTCACAATATTCCCCATTCTTTTTTCCAAAAGCAATTCCCTTTCCAAGGAGGAGTTTTTCAACTCCTCCTACGTCAAGAATCATACAATTGTTGTTTAGTGTTTTTATAATCTGATATGTTTTACCCATTACTTTTTCCTGTTAGATCTTGGTCTTGCAATTCATAATCGTATAATATTCTGGATATTTTATAATATTTAAGTCAACCGCTCTGTCTTTTGATATACGATATGCAAGGTATTGCAATACCACCACATACTCCAATGGTGCAAAATTTCCGTTATCTGTAAAACGAATTGGAACAACATTTTTTTGTTTTCCTGTAAAATCATTTGTGAACATAAAACATTCTGTAGTAATTCCATTTGCAAAGTCCAGAAATCTTCTCATTCTGTCCAGTTCTACATCCTGACTACCCAACAAAAAAATTGTACTGTTGCGATCAATTCCATCATTTGGTCCATGTAAATATTCCTCAAATTCATATCCAAAAGCAGGACATCTGACCGTTTCAATCAGCTTCAGGGAACCTTCTACTGCTGTTCCATAATTTGCTCCATAACCAACACAGGATATTTTTTGCACTGCAATCATTCGTTCTCTGTTCTGTTCATACCAATTCACAATATCTTCGTGAACAGCCGGCAGATTTTCAATCATTTCTTTTGCAGATTTCAATTCATTTTCATATTCTGCTTCCGAAATTCTGTTCTCTTTTAATGCATATTCCAGTCCCAAAAGCATTAACAAAAATACCGTTGAAGAATAGCCTTTTGTTTTTGGACCACATGATTCCTCGTGACAGGAAAGGGCAATGACCGCATCCGCATTTTTTGCCGTATCGCTACTAAGATCCTGTGTCAAAGCAATTACCGGATATCCTTCTTTTTTAAGTTTTTTTATTGCTTCAATTGCTGCTACACTGTTTCCTGACTGGGAAATTCCTATAACTGCTGTTGAAGAATTGTTCAATATTTCATAATGAAGCACATTATTGGGATACAAAAGTGTCACGATCTTTCCAGTCATTTTCTGCAGAAAGTATTTTACAGTCTGTGCTGCCGTGTATGAACTTCCACTTCCTAATAAAATCAGTTCTTTCTGCTCCTCTTTCAACTGTACAAGTGCATCTTTCAAGATATCTTTTCTCTCATCTATCAATTCCAGTAAAATCTTTGGAGTCTCACAGATATAATAATCCATGTCTTTAAAATAATACTGATTTTTCTTTATTTCCATTAGATCATGTCCTCCATTGCGGCAACAATCGGATCTGCCATTGTTCCAATAATAATCTGGTAATTTCCAGTTCCAAGCGAAACTATTTCAATGGCACCTGCTTTCTTAACTGCATCTTTATTAAATTTGCTGTCATCTGCTACACTCAGACGGATTCTTGTTATACAAGCTTCTATATCTTTAATGTTCGCTTTTCCACCTACTGCCTGCAAAATTGCTTCTGCTTTTTTTTCAACATCATCTACCTTTTGTTTTTTTGGTGCTTCTGTTACCAGGTCAGCTTCTACTGCTTTGTTTTCTACAGATATTTTTTCATCTAAATCATATTGCTCAAAACGTCCAGGTGTCGGAATATTAAGTTTCTTAAACAAATAGTAAAATACAAAATAATAAGTTACAAATGCCACAATACCTACCGGAATCATAAGCAGTGGTTTTCTTGCAAGCTGGAATGTCATAATATAATCAATCAATCCATTTGAAAAACCAATACCCATTCTAATTCCAAATGCGACTGACAATGCATTAAACAGACCAAATAGAAACGCATTCACCACCAGAAGAATTGGAGAAAGGAAAATAAAACTATATTCAATCGGCTCTGTGATACCTGTGATAATTGCCGTTAACGCAGCACTTCCAAGGACGCCTGCTACTGCCTTTCTGTTTTCTGGTTTTGCTAATCGAATCATAGCTAAAGCGACTGCCGGAAAACCAAACATATAAACTGCGTAACCTCCAGTAACGAACAAACCACCATTAGGATCACCGGCAAAGAATCTTGTGAGATCTCCTGTTACAACCTCTCCTGCTGCATTTGTATACTCTCCAAGCTGGAACAGAACAAATGAGTTGGAAAGATGATGCAGACCGAACGGAAGAAGCAGACGATTTATAAAACCATTAATAAATGAGCCAACCGGACCTGCTGAAATTGCAACCATTCCTAACTGTTTGATTCCTTCCTGCACCGGAGGCCATACAAATCCCATCAAAGCACCTATCACAAGTGAACATAATGACGTTACAATTGGGACAAAACGTTTTCCTCCGAAAAAGCCAAGCAGTTCAGGAAGCTTAATGTTATAAAATCGATTATATAATGCTGCAGCCAAAAGACCTGCGATAATACCTGATACTACTCCAAGATTAATGTCCGAATTGAATGAAGTTGCTACTGTAACAATTACATAATGGCTTAATGCCGCAGCAATAGCCGCAACGCCATTTCCATTTTTTGCAAAGGAAACTGCAATACTGATTGCAAAGATGATTGCAAGGTTTCCAAATACTGCATTTCCTGCTGCCTCCATCCAGGGAAGGTTCAATAAGTCAGATGAACCAAAACGTAATAAAATTGCTGCTGCAGGAAGTACTGCTATCGGTGTCATCAAAGCTTTTCCAAGCTTTTGTGCAAATCCAAAAATTTGATTATTATTTTTCATGAATCATATCCTCCTTCATTTTATATTCAGCGGAATATGAGTTCTGAACTTGTGTGTAATATTAAAAAGGCGCCTAACACAACGGACAAAACATCATTGCCGCCAAAATTCAACTGGCTCTAGCAATATATCTCATGCCCCGAAGGTTACACGCTCTTGCATTTCAATATTTATTTTATATTACCTTATCACATCGTCTCAGATTTGTCAATTTTACATATTTACCAATTATATTCAGCACATTTACCAATCACATTCATATTCCAAAGCAATAACTTCTCATCCATTCAACTGTATTTCCAGGCATTACACACCCCTCATAAAAACTTTCTGGACAAATACAATTTTCAGCCATCCATAGTTTTACTTTCACAGGACTAAAATTCTGTGCTTCCACAATCCTCATATTATTGGGGAATATGAGTTCAACCTTTCCATTCCTTTTTTCTTCTTCCAGTTCTGCCACATAAAAGGATTCTGTCTGATTTAATTGACACGTCTGAAATCCTTTTTTTAATGAAACAAGTATTTTCTCTCCATTTTGAAATTTGAGATCTTTAACATTTTCAAAATACAGCTTATATCCTGCCTGATTTTTCAAATCTGCCGCAAAAAAATTGTGAGAATAGGATTGCCATTTCAAAACACGGTTTCCTATATTCTTTATCCTGTAATTGATATGCAAACAATTCGAATTAATACTAATGCATTTTGTATACTGATATGCATATCCTCGTATTTCTTCCTGTTCTGAGGAAAACAGAATCTGCTTATCTTTTCTCTGGCAATGAACTTCCAATGGGATAAATGAATATTGCTTATTAAAGCTATATTTTGTGCCGGATTTTTTCATTATCCCACAACCTATTTTCACAAACCAATCTCCTTGCCCAGCCTCATCGAATCCGATTGGCGAAGATGCAGAAAACTCACTGCATATGCCAACCCCCTTATTCTGATATAATATAGGGGTTTTTTCTTCCGAAAGGAACTCTCTGTTGCCATATTTTATTTGTTTCACACACCCGAAATGATCAAATCTCTGATTTTCATTGTCCAATGTGTCTATTTCGTATATCCATCCACCATCTTCCAGAATCATCTTTACCACTCCAAAACAGTATCAATAGCTCTTTTACAAGTAATTCCAATTTTCTTATCCAGAGCTTTCTTCTTTTCTTCATCCATGTAGATTAACATCGTGGACATATCCGCTGAATCAAGATACTTTTTTTCAAAACTGATTACTTCTTCTCCTGCCTTCACTTGGCTTCCCTGTTCTTTTAAAACAAAAAATCCTTTTCCCTGATATTGTACTGTGTCTATTCCTATATGAACCATTATTTCATCGCCATTTTCTGTTTCTACCACAAATGCATGACCGGTGCGAAATATTAATTTTAATATTCCATCTACAGGTGAACTTACTATATTTTCATTTGGTCTGATCGCAACTCCATCCCCCAGAATTTTGTTCGAGAAAACAGGATCATTCACTTCGCTTAAATCTATCGTCTCTCCACTGATCGGTGCCTTACAGCTATTTTTAATTTCCATTTTTCATCTCCCCTTCCGCACATATTGCAGCACCTATTATTCCTGCTTCAGAAAGTGCCGCCCTTTTAAAAATTATATTGTGAAGACCTTCATCCACAATCTCATAATAGTTTTTACACATTTTATCAAAAAAAGGATTATCTATTGTCATACAGCCACCCCCAAATACAAATATCTGTGGGTTCACAATATAACTAATATCCGCACACATCATTGCAAGATCATATGCCATCTGATCTACCAGTGCAGTTCCCCATAGCTCTCCATTTTTCGCAGCTTTGAATACCTCTCCTGCATCTTTTAAGCTTTTTCCTGTAACACTACTGCCTCTTCTGGTTATTGCATTTCCACTTGCATAGCATTCAATTGATCCAGGAAACAGTTTACTTCCAAACGAATCTTTATTTTCTTTTCGAATCAAAATACTTCCTGCTTCTCCAGCATATCCTGATGCTCCTTTTACAATATCTCCATTTAATACAAATCCTCCACCTATACCAGTTGAAACAGTTATATAATATACACTTTTAAAATTGCGTCCTGCACCTATCTTTGCTTCTGCAATTGCAGCAGCATTAGCATCATTTACCACCGTCACAGGAACCTTTATTTTTTGTTTTAAAACAGATGTTAAATTTATTCCTTCCAGTTCTGGAATATTGGAAATATATTTTAAAATTCCTTCTTCATTTACAACTCCCGGAACCCCGATGCCAATGGTAGTTTTCTCGTCTTTTATACATGGACAGTTTTGAATTAATTTAACTATCTGCTTAATGTTATCTTCCAGACTTCCTGTATGAACTGTTCTTTCTTTTTCTAAACATTCAATTTCATACTGCTCATTTAAGACTGCACATCTTATGTTCGTTCCACCTAAATCAATTGCTATTTTTTTCATTTTCCACCTTAAAAGAAAAAAAGGCATCAGCAATAAATAATTGCTAATGCCTTGAACTCAAGTAACACGCTTGATATATAAATATCACATATTTCATTATATGTCAATTCTTCTTCACAATTTTATATTTCTAAAACCATCCCTCAACTTACATTACTGCCAACAACAGTGTTCCCATTGTCATACACAGTAATCCAGCCGCCGCCTTTTTAGTAAGCTTCTCATGAAATACGATTCTTGAAAATGCGATGGTTACCAGAATACTGAGTTTATCGATCGGTACAACCACACTGGCCGGTCCTTCCTGCAATGCCTTGTAGTAGCACATCCAGGACACTCCTATTGCAAGTCCGGACAGTATGATAAAAAATAGTTCTTTTTTATCAATGGCTGCCACCTGATTCTGCTTTTGTTTCAGGAAGACAATAAGCCATGCCATTGCAAGCACAACGCTTGTACGAATTGCAGTCCCCAGGTTAGAATCCACACCGGAAATTCCTATTTTCCCAAGGATTGCAGTCAGACTGGCAAACACTGCAGACAGTACTGCATATAGAAGCCAATGCGTTTCCGTCTGGCCTGTATCTGCCCTTTGGCTGTTCTTACGGGTGATCATCAGCATCGTGCCCAGACCTATGAGCACAACTGAAAATAATTTTCCTGCTGTGACTCCTTCATGAAGGAAAATCAATGCCAGTAATATGGTCAATACCGTACTGGACTTATCAATGGGAACAACTTTGTTGATGTCTCCCTTTTGAAGTGCTCGAAAGTAGCACATCCAGGACGCTCCTGTTGCAAGTCCGGACAGTACCAAAAACAGCACTGTCTTTCCATCAATATTCACGATTCCCCATATGGTTCCGGTACTCAGCACCATCAGCCAGGAAAATAAAAGCACCACGATCGTACGAATCGCGGTGGCCACATCTGAATCTGTTCTCCGGATTCCACATTTTGCGAGAATCGCTGTGATTCCCGCAAAAAATGAAGATCCAATAGCATATACTATCCACATATTATTTTACTGCAATCGCCTCTACTTCACAAAGAACTCCTTTCGGAAGATCTTTTACTGCCACGCAGCTTCTTGCTGGTTTGGATGTGAAATATTTTGCATATACTTCGTTGAATGCAGCAAAATCTGCAATCTCAGCCAGGAAACAGGTCGTCTTTACAACTTTATCATAACCACTTCCTGCTGCTTCCAGAATAGCTCCTACATTTTTGCAGCTCTGCTCAGCCTGTGCTGCAATTCCTTCTGCAATATTACCTGTTGCCGGATCCACCGGAATCTGACCAGAGGTGTAGATTACTCCGTTTACTTCATAGGCCTGAGAATACGGTCCGATTGCGCCTGGTGCTTTTTCTGTTGCGATAATGTTCATTGGAAAATTCCTCCTTCTGTCCTATGGATGTAGGTTTATTTTACTCCCTCACTGTCTTTTCTGCAAGAACCGTCTTGCATCCATTCTTGGCTTTTACTATACTGAATCTATATTGAGTTGAATCAAAAGGAGATTTTACATATGAAAGAGATCAAAAATGTTTCCATTATTGGCATGGGTGCCTTAGGTGTCATGTACGGAAGTCACCTGGCACACCACATGGGCTTTGATCATGTGACCTATATAATGGATGAAAAGCGTTATGAAAAATATAAGGGAAGTACCGTCACCTGCAACGGCGAAGAACTATCCTTCACCTGTGTGCCTGCCTCCCAGGCTGTCCCTGCTGATCTGGTCATTGTGGCAGTCAAATCCACAGGACTCACCGAAGCACTGGACACCATGAAAAATTGTATCGGTCCGGATACCGTGATCCTGTCCGTTATGAACGGCATTTCCAGTGAAGAAATCATTGGCGAGCGCTAGAGCAGAGCATATGATCTATGCTGTAGCTCAGGGCATGGATGCCATGAAATTCGGTGCAGAACTTACCTATTCCAAGATGGGTGTTCTCTGTATCGGTGCCCGCCTGGAAAGTCAGCAGGAAGGTCTTGACCGCGTCTGCTGCCTTTTTGATAGAACAGAGCTTCCTTATGTACGGGAAAAGGATATCCTTCACCGACTCTGGAGCAAATTCATGTTAAATGTCGGTGTGAACCAGACCTGTATGGTATATTCCTGCACTTACGGAGATGTATGGCGTCCCGGCAAGGAACGTGATACCATGATTGGCGCTATGCGCGAGGTAATCGCTGTCGCCAATGCAGAGGGCATTGATTTGTCCGAATCCGACCTGGAAGAATACGACCGGATCATCCGCACGCTCCGTGCAGACGGAACACCATCCATGGGACAGGACCGCATTGCCAGACGACACTCCGAAGTAGAAATGTTTGCAGGCACAGTCATCCGCCGGGGCCAGAAAGCAGGAATTCCCACACCGGTCAATCAGTGGCTCTATGACCAGGTGCAGGAAATCGAGAAATCATATTAGTTATTTACCATCTCTCCCGGAATTCTCTCTCATCTTTCAATGGGATCTTCTGTTCCTGCATCTCATCAATTCGGATAAACCTCTGGTGATACAGATGCAGGATCAATTCATTGATCTGGTCCGGGCTTCCCTGTACTTCCATTTCCACACTGCCATCCTCCAGATTTCTGACCCAGCCGGTGAGTCCCAGCAGACTGGCTTTATAGGTGGCATGGTACCGGAATCCTACCCCCTGTACACGTCCATAGAACAAAATATGTTTTCGGATCATTTCACTCATCTGTGAGACCTCCTTCTGCCGCTGCTATCTCTTCCATAACAATTATCACATACCTGGAATGGCGAACCGAGCGGAAGCAGCTTTCCACAATATCTGCATCTGGCAATATAGGTCTGCTTTCCCTTTGTCAGATACTTCATGATCTGCATCTCAGTCTTTGCCCTCTGATCCCCCAGCCAGTCTTCATCAATGACCTTCTGCATCCGATGAGAAAACTGATAATACAGATCCAGCTGCTTATAATAAGTCTCATACTGTTGGATCCCTCCCTTTTTCTCCCGGTGAAGGACAGGTTTTTCCAGTGAAACATCTGCTGTGTAGGTGCAACAATACTGAAGCCACAGCTCTACCACCTTCTTATCCTTAACATCAATGGGACAGGTGATCATCTTATAGAGAATATGCTTATCCTGAAAACCATCTATCATCTGTTTACAGCTTTTTGCCTGATCATAAAGATACAATGCTTCATCAATATTTTCCTTGATAAATGGCTCCGTTGGTGTCACTTCGTGCCAGATACGCAAGAGTTCATCCAACGGTGCATCAATATCCAGCAGGATCTGCGGAAAGCCAAGGTTTACCTGCGTCAGCGGATCTTCCTCGGCCGCATAATGATCCCTGACATAAGCTAGCTCTGCTTCCCCCATGGCGGTTACATAGCCTGTATCATAGATGCCAAAACGCCCTGCTCTTCCGGCAATCTGTTTAACCTCCTGAGTCCTCAAAGGTCTGCGGCTGATGCCGTCAAATTTTTCTGCCTGCAAAAATACGATCCGTCTCACAGGCAGGTTAAGTCCCATACCGATAGCATCCGTGGCAACCACTACTTTAGTCTTTCCCTTATGGAACAGATGCATCTGTCGACGGCGGATCTCCGGCGGCAGACTTCCATAGATCACACTGGCATTGACTCCTGCCTCCTCCAATCGTCCAGCTACATCCAACACGGATTTTTTAGAAAATGCGATCAGTGCATCGCCTTTCTGTATATCATCCGGGAATACAAAGGGATGCTCCTCGCAGACCAGATCCGTCTTGCGTTCATACCGTTCTGCCTCATAATCATCCCCACACAGCTCGATCAGATGACAGATAGCCTGTTCTGCTGCCGGACTCATACAGATATGAATCTCCGGCGCCCGAAGTCCAAGGATTGCTTTGGTCCATGAATGGCCTCTGTCATGATCTGCCACCAACTGTGCCTCGTCGATCACAGCGATATCATAATTTTCCTCAAAATCCGCCATCTCTATGGTAGATGCCATAACACGGCTTCCTTCTTCCTCCAGACATTCCTGTCCGGTACGCATCGTACAAGGCACTTTATATTTTTTCATCTGCTCATACACTTCCAGTGCGAGCAGACGAAGCGGTCCCAGATAAACACCATTTCTGGCCAGCTTCAAACGTTCCAGGGAACGATAGGTTTTTCCGCTGTTGGTCGGTCCTATGTGCAGAATAAAATGCCGGTGCATCTGACGTACCTCCGGGAATTCCATCTCCGGTCTGGTTGGCACCAGCTCAAAGATCTGCCCCTGTACCATATACTGTCTATATTCTGGATACAATGTGAACAACGTCTCCTGACAGATGGCTCCCGGATGATTCTCCTGCAGCCAGGAAAGAAATATCTCATCCATCCCTTCCTTCTGTTCTTCCAGAAGAATTCCAAGATCCAGGGATACCAGCTTCGGAAGCACTTCCTCCTGAAGTTTTTTCAAAATATCCGCACGGTTTTTCCTGTGCGCATAAACAGAAATATTTTTCAACTGCCTGTGATAGTCCTCCAGCAGACGCACATTCACGCTTCCAGGCTTTGCACTTCGAAGTGTCCGAAATAACGTCTGTACTCTCTTTTGCATCTCAGCTGTACTGATGGAACGCTTTGGCCTTTTCTTTCCTGCCTGCTCATACTGCTCCAGATAAAACTGTACCAGCTTTTTCTTCTGTATCATTCAATTTACTCCCTTTTAAATTTTCCCAAGTTCCCAGAAGGCTACTGCACTGGCTGCTGCCACATTCAAAGAATCCACCCCATGGCTCATGGGGATCTTTACCGTATAATCGCAGCTGGCAATGGTCTGTGATGTCAGCCCTTCTCCCTCAGTTCCCAGCACGATCGCCAGTTTTTCTTCCTTGTGAAGTCCCGGGTCATCAATGTTGACCGTGTCATCCCGAAGTGCCATGGCAACCGTCTGAAAGCCCTGCTCTTTTAAAAATGCCTGTCCTTCCATCGGCCATGTGATCTGCTTATCAAAATAAGTCCATGGAATCTGAAATGCAGTTCCCATGCTGACCCTCAAAGACCTTCGATACAGCGGATCACTGCAGTCTGATGTCAACAGAATGCCATCCATATTAAGTGCTGCAGCTGAGCGGAAGATAGCCCCCACGTTGGTAGGATTGACCACGCTCTCCAGCACCGCAATTCTGCGTGCTCCCTGACACACTTCCTCCGGTGTCCGAAGCCTTGGACGATACATGGCACAGAGCATGGCTCTGTTCAGCATAACTGGAGTCAGCTGCGTCAGAACATCAAAGGATGCCACATAAGCCGGAATCTCCCCACACCTCTTAAGGATCTCTTTTGCCTCTTTTTCAATATGACGGTCCTCCGACAGGAATGATACCGGTACACAACCTGCATCCAGTGCCCGTTCAATAACCCTTGGACTTTCTGCAATGAACATTCCCTTCTCCGGCTCCGCCCGGTTCAAAAGCTGCCCCTCTGATAATCTGGCATATACATCCAGCTCCGGTGCAGTAAAATCTGTAATCTCTATCACATTTGCCATTCTGACTACTCCTTGCCTAAACTGTTCAGAACCACATTCGCATGATTCTGAACAGATACAGTATAACAAAAAAACAGGTCTGGCGGATAGTTTTTTCCGTCAAACCTGTCATCATCTATTCTGCCGGATTCACATGTACCATACAGTGCTTAACATCCGGAAAAGTATGCTCAATCGCATGATGTACATGCTCTGCAATCTGATGAGCTTCATCCAATGTCTGTGTTCCGTCTGCTGCAATCTCCAGATCCACATAGATTTTTGAGCCAAACAACCTGGTCTGTAAAAGATCAACCCTTTTCACGCCTTCTACTGACAACACCGTTCTCCGAATAGATTCCTCTGTCTGTCTGTCGCAGGAACGATCCACCATTTTATCCACTGCATCTCTGAATATATCAATCGATGCTTTCCCGATCAGAAGGCAGATCACCACACTGGCAATTGGATCCAGAATGGGATATCCCATCCTTGCTCCAAAGATACCGACAAACGCTCCTACTGAAGACATAGCGTCCGAACGATGATGCCACGCATCTGCCATCAAAGCACCGGAATTGATCTTCTTAGCTGCTCCTCTTGTATACCAGAACATCCACTCCTTCACAACAATGGAAACAACTGCTGCGATCAGTGCCAGCATTCCCGGTATCTCGATCGCTTTTCCTGATGTACTTTTTACGATATTCTCCAGACCGCTGATTCCAATACCAATTCCTGTGGCCAGCAAAAGACCAGATAGAATGATGGACGAGACACATTCCATCCGCTCATGTCCATATGGGTGCTCCTGATCTGACTGTTTTCCTGACAGACGTACTCCTACGATCACGATCAGTGTACTTCCCACATCCGATGCAGAATGAATCGCATCGGACACCATGGCTCCGGAATGCGCAACGATTCCGGCAATCAGCTTCAAGACCGACAAAATCAGATTTATTGCAATGCTTACAGCTGATACTTTCATTGCAATCTGATTATTGTCCATGGATTCTTGTTTTTTGTTTTCTGTGTGTTCCATAACCAGGACCTCCTTAAACTTTCATCTCAGGTTCTTCTTATGTCACATACATTGTTCGCGTAGTGCGATCTTATCCGCTGTTCTTTTCGTAATGGAAATGCCAAACCCATTCATATGGCTTTGCATTATAACAAAAAAACATACCTGCGGAACATACACTGTCCCGCAGATATGTTTGTGTGATCCATATCCGCTGCCGCTTATGCAGCCCGGCCTTATGCTAAATACGGAAATCTGCCTGTAATCTTATGATCTCCGCTACCATCGCCTGCTCAGTTTGTACTGTTGATCTCGCATCCTGTTTGAATGTAATGCAGTGCAAAGAGAATATAAATATTTTTTCTGATAATACACTATAGTATATCGGTTAGTCAAGCCAAATGTTATTGAATTTTTTTATCATGATGAAACGATATTCTGCAGCCACACACCCTTCTTAACCAGCACAAACCCAATCACACACTTAATCAGATCCGCCAGCTGCACACATGCATAAATCACAAGCACATGAATACCTGTATAACGACTCAGCACAAACGCGATC
>OGEP01002550.1_pt1 | contig 15705 bp, 12 predicted proteins | sample 1570721 | NCBI WGS metagenome assembly OGEP01 (sample SAMEA2582131, study PRJEB24529) | metagenome | biome: Human gut stool | place: China | collected 2011 | reverse complement strand
GGGCGGCTGTTTTCAACCACTCCATCGCTTGCTCAAACGGGAAGTCATTTTCCTCGTCAGAAAACCAGATGCCTAGGAATTCCTGGGCTTCAACCATTCCCTGTTCGGCTGCTTTCTGGAACCACGCCGCAGGATCCGTATTTTCCAAATGAAAGGGGTCATTTCCCCAAAGGAGTTCCCAGCCGATATTGTGCTGTGCTGGTGCATACTCTTGGGCGGCAGCCTGATAGTATTGCAGGAGTGCCTTATTTCTCCATTTCGCTTTTCCCATTCTCTCTTCTAAAGAATCATCATCTAAAAAGTAGTTCCCCATACATCGGATATACATTTCCCCCAAATGATTCTGGGCAGCGGCATATCTCTGGGCGGCTCCCCGCCTAAACCATTTGATTGCCTGGATTTGTGACTCGGCAACAAAAATTCCCCTGGAATAGCACCATCCCAAATAGTCCTGGGCATGGCAGACTCCTTGAGACGCTAAAATTTGAACTTCTTTGAATAACAAAGGGCCTGTCCTGGATTGATTTTCCAGCATCCGTAAGGAAGCAACGGCATCGCCGGCCTGTGCCGCCTTTTGATAAAAATTTTCTGCACAGGCTTTATCGATGGACACGATGCCATATCCGCCTTCGAAATACAATCCCATAATGTAGAGGGCAGCTGCATTATGGGTATTTGCCTCCTGTTGGACAGTATAAAAAGCCTGCTTCTTATCCTTGCCCAAGAAACAAGAAAAGGTATCGGCTATCTGTTGATAATATTTTTCAATTGCCATACAACCTCCTGCAATTTTTGAATCAGCCACGTATGCAGAAATGGTCCAAACGGCGTCCATCTCTGCTCCCATACTGATCTCCATCCCTTCAAATTTTCAGTCTTCTTCATCTTATTTCCCTGCTGTCCTTTTTCCCGATTTCATTATACTATAATTACTGTATGGATTTTGGGACAATTAATCCGTCTCCAATCTTATATTCTCTTCTATCTTTTATAATAACAACAAAAAAGTCACCTATACAGTTTCCTCGATAAGGCAATTGGAGCCGGTTCGAGGAATACCCATCGCTGACTTTTTCTTAAAAAGATGGTATGAAAAATAGGCTGTGGCACATGTATGGTTTTCACACATGCCACAGCCTATTCTCTTCATATCCCCCCTCAATAGTGGGGAAGAACACAGCTCCATGCTGCTGCAAGAGCGTGCCACAAGACCGCCCTTTCCAGCCTCTGGCTTTATCCCATTCACTGCTTCGGGCAGATGGTCTCCTTCCGCCTGAGACGTGAGACGCCAGGCGTGAGACGGAAAAGCGGGGCAAACCCCGCTTTTCCCCTGCGCTCCTACGGCCGATACACCGCTTTCACCCCGGTGATCAGGTCTTTGTTCTCTTTCTTTTCCGGTTCTTTGGTCAGGCTTGCCTTCATCTCCAATGTCTGTTCCTTCCCGCCTTTCTGGAAGGTGCCGGTATAGAGGGCATCGCTGTCCATGTACAGGGTGGCTTCTACCACCAGTCTGTAGGTGCCGTCGGGTGCTGTCTTGCCGCTGTCATCTTTGCCGTCCCAAGCTGCGGTCACTTTGCCAGATTGGGGGGTGGCTTTCGTCAGGGCATCCACTTTGGCCTTATCCAGCTGGGCCAGGCCGGATTTCTTCACCCACACCGGCAGGGCTTGTTCCCGCTTCTTGTAGCCGCCCTGGGCGGTGAATTTGGTGGCGAACAGGGTCCGGATCAGTTTCCCATCCTTATCCTCGATCCAAGCGGCCATCTGGTTGGAGGCCATGCCTTCTTTTTTATTATAGGTATATTCCAGGGTCAGGGGCCCTTTGGCTTGGGCCGCAGCCGATGCCGGTGCCTTCTCTTGGGCTGCCGGCGCCCCTTTCTTTTCGCTGCCGCAGCCGGTGAAGAGGCCCAATGCCGTCACCCCAGCCAGCAGCAGTCCGGTCCATCTACGGTTCATCGAACATTCCTCCTTCAGGAATAAATCCATCCAGCACTCTGTTTTTCTCTCAGGCGCTTTCCAGCTTCACGATCCGTTTCTCCCATCCGCTCTTGTGGTAATAGATCCACTGGAGCAGGTTGCACATCATCCAGCCCATGGGATAGCCCAGGGCGATGGGAATGATGCTGGGGGTCAGATGGCTCACCACCAACAGATACAGCTGCCGGAACAGCACAAAGGAAAAGAGCATGATCACCATGGGGGCCCGGGCATCCCCGATACCCCGGAGCATCCCGGCCAGGATCTGGTTCATGCAGGCAAAGATATCGAACAGGCACACGCAGCGGATGAAGAGCACGCCTTTTTCCACCACTCCTGGTTCTTGGTTGAACAGCCGCACGATATGGGGGGCCAGGAAGAATTCTGGGATCACCAGGCAGGTGGTAGCCGCAAATGCCATGGTCATGGCCACCCGGATGCCTTTGTGGATCCGTTCTGCCTTCCCAGCCCCGGCATTCTGGCCGGTGAAGGTGGTGATGGCCAGGGCGATGCTCTGCATGGGCATGATCACGAACATATCCATCCGGATGTAAATGCCCCACCCGGCAGTATAATCCGCCCCGAAGGCATTCACATAGGACTGGACGAAAATATTGGAAAAGGCTGTCAGATATACGGAAGCGGCCGAGCGCATTCTCTCGCGCCTGGCCGATGCCGGTTACGTCGCACCCGTCACGACGGAGGCGGGCGGGCGCACACAGGAGTGGGTGCTCGTGGCCGACAGTCAGAAGACAACCCTTTTGCGCGCCTTCGAATTTTTTGCGGTAAGCGGCGGCAATTCACTCGTTTCGAGTAAGATGCAGCGCTTGGCCGGCAAAGAAGGCGCCGGCGGAATTTTGGCCGATTGGTGGAAGCAATTTTCTACAACCGAAGCTTTGAACCGTCCGATGGCGCAGCTATTTGCGCTCAACGACGCCGAGCAGGACTTCTCTTCGGAAGAAGCCATCGAAAACAACTCAAGCACAACACAAAAGCCGTGACTCGAATTCTTGCTGTTGAAACGAGCGGCGACTACGCGAGCGCCGCCTTGCTGGCCGACGGCGAAGTCGTCTGCAACATTTTTAAGGAAAAAAATCGCCATACCGAAAGCCTGATCTCGCTTGCCGACGAAGTGCTTTGCGGCAAAAACCTCAAGGTGGCCGACATGGACGCCGTGGCGTTCGGAGCGGGCCCCGGAGCGTTTACGGGGCTTCGCGTGGCCTGCGGGGTGGCGCAGGGCTTGGCCTGGGCGATCGGCAAGCCCACGGTGCAGGTGGGCAATCTTGCCGCCGCCGCGTATGCCCTGTTTGAGTCGCACCCCGAAGTCAAGCGGGTCTGCGTTGTGAACGATGCTCGCATGCACGAGTGCTATACGGCAAGCTTTGAACGTGATCCCGAAGGCGGCATGCCCGATGAAGTGCGTGCCCCTGAACTTGTCAAACCCGAAGACGTCGTGCAGATCCTGAGGCAAGACAACGTGCAGGCGGTTATCGGCACGGCTCTTGCTGCGTACGCCGAGGAAATCCTTGTTCCGGAAGGCGTCGTTGCGATCGAAACCGAACAGGTGAGCGCCAGGCAAATCGTGGAGTTGGCCGCCGTGATGATGAAGGCGGGGCTGGTGACCGATCCGCATCTTGCCGCACCGCTTTACGTGCGCAATCGCGTGGCTCTCACCATTGAACAGCGCCGAGCAGGAGAAAAGCTTTGAGCGAGGTTGCGTTTCGCGCGATGACGCCCGCAGACCTCGAGGCGGTGGCCGACCTCACGCACCGAGCCGATCCCTTCGGCTGGACGCTGAGAAACTTTTCCGACGCACACGCCTCGGGAAATACGCTCACGGTTTTGACCGTAGACGGGGTGACGTCGGGCATTGCCGCCGTGATGCACGTGCTCGACGAGTCGGAACTTCTGGAAATTGCGGTGCAGCCTGCCATGCAGGGAAGAGGCTACGGCAAGGCGCTGTTGGCGCAGGCCATTGCGCTGGCTCGCCGCAACGGCGCCGTGCGTATGTTTCTTGAAGTTCGGGAGAGCAACGCGCGTGCGCGTAAAATGTACACTTCGTTCGGATTTGAGGAAACCGGACGCCGCAAGAACTACTATCCGACCGAAAACGGCCGGGAGGATGCGATTCTGATGACGGCGCAGTTTTCCCGGTCCGTGCCCCACGATTAAGAAGATTGAGAAAGTAACGCATCAATGGCGCTAACGCGGGAACAAAGTCAAATTTGGCAGGCAATGAATGTCGGCGTGCAGTGGGTGCTGCGCGACGGCATTGATCCGCTTGCGCCGGAACCCAAGCCTGCAGCTTCTGCCGCGCCGGCAGAAGTTAAGCCTTCGGCCGTCTCGCCTTCGGCTACGATCCCCGCAGGTTCCGCACCGGCCGCTCCCGCGATGGTGCGCCGCGGTCCGATGGCCACGCGCCTGCGTCGACAGCAGGCCGCCGCCGGCATCCAATCGGCTCCCGCCGCAACGACCGCGAATCCCGCAACTTCTGCGGCTGTCGCTCAAACTCTCAAGCCTGCCGCAGCTGCATCTATTGCGACGCGCCCCGCACTGCGTCCCGTTGCGCCGCCCCGGCCGCAGTCCGGTGCTGCTTCTCAGGTGCAGGCCGACGCTCAGCTCGTTACCGAACTTCGCACCGCACGCTGGGAAGACATCAAGGGAATTGCCGATCGGTGCCGTGTCTGCCCGATGGCGGCTGAGCGCACCAACACCGTGGTGGCCGACGGTGCACCGGGCTGCCCCATCGTGATGGTGGGTGAAGCGCCCGGCCGCGAAGAAGACCTTTCGGGCATTCCTTTTGTCGGCAACAGCGGCAAGCTTTTAACTGAAATTCTCAAGGCGTGTTCTCTCGAGCGCGGCAAGGACGTTGCCATCTGCAACGTTCTCAAGTGCCGTCCGCCCGGGAACCGCGACCCCAAGCCCGATGAAGTGGCCGCTTGCGCGGCCTTCCTCGATCGACAGTTGGACCTCCTGCAGCCCAAGCTTTTGATTCTGATGGGCAAGCATGCGGTCTGGCGGCTTTTGGGCGAGGCAAAGCCGATTTCGCAGATGCGAGGTCACCTTTATGAGGTGCAAATTGCGGGCCGTAAGGTGCCCGCGGTGGTTACCTATCATCCGTCCTATCTGCTGCGCAACCCCGTTGCCAAGGAACTCGGCTGGCACGACATCCTTTTTGCCAAGAAAAACGTGCCGCAGGATTGAACTGATTTTTGACTGACTAGTGAAGTAAATGGAATTCGAACTCTGGTATCTGATTGCGGTCCCGATTCTTTTTGCCGCCGGTTGGTGGCTGCGCGGGGTGGATTTCAAACAGCACAAGAAGGCGACGGAAGGCATTGACGAGCACTACGCCAAGGGCTTGTCGCTTTTGCTGAGCGACGACCCCGTGAAGGCCGACAAGGCGATTGATCTTTTCATCGAGGTCGTGCGCCTGGATCCTGAGACGATCGAGCTGCACCATGCCCTCGGCAACCTCTTTCGCCGTCGCGGACAGTTCGATCGTGCCATTCGCCTGCACAGTTTTCTCGTCAACCGCGCCGAGCTGCCCGAAAAGGAACGTGCTCTGGCGATGGCCGAGCTTGCGCTCGATTATCTGAAGTCCGGCATGTACGACCGCGCGGAATCGGCATACGAACAGCTTGCCGGCTTCAAGGGGCGCGAAGTCGAGGCGCTTGAGGCTTTGATGCACATCTACTGCACCGAACGCGAATGGAAGAAGGCCGTGGAGACGGCCGAGCGCCTGCAAAAGAGCGGCAAGGATCTGCATGTCGAAATCAGTCATTACTACTGCGAACTTGCCAACCTCGCTCGCTGCACCAAGGATGCGGCTCGCGCGTCCGAATTCGTGACGAGTGCTCTGAAGGCCAATCCCGACAATCCGCGTGCGCTTTCCTTGGCCGCCGATCTCGCGCTTGATGCGGGCAAGCCGCAGGACGCGCTTGCCGCCTGGGGCCAAATTGAAAAGGCCAAGCCAGCCTATGCGCCCCTCATTGCCGCCAAGAAGGCCGACGTCATGGCCGAAACCGACAAGGCTGCCGCCATGAAGTATCTCAAGGACGTGTTTGCGCAGTCTGGATCCGTGGATGTGCTGACTGCCGCCGTCGCTCGCATGTCCGTGTGGGCCGATGCGCCTACGGCGGCTGCATTTGCCGGTGAAGCCCTCAAGAACCGTCCGTCGCTGTCGGCCTTCTCGGTTCTGTGCAACTTGCGCGCCAAGGCCGATCCCGATGATGAACAGGCAAAACTTCTGGCGGAGGTTACCACCAAGCAGAGCAAGCACTTTGCGCGTTATCAGTGCACGCATTGCGGCTTTTTGGCGCACACTTTCGCCTGGCAGTGCCCGGGGTGCGAACGTTGGGACAGCTTCCCGCCGCTGCGCGTGGACGAAGCCAAGAAGGCTTCCTACCATTAAGAGTCAAAATTGAGCATTTTTGAAAGCCTTCTTTTTGGCAAAAAAGGCTTTGACCATAAATTCGGAGAGACGAGACATGCAGATTGAAGTTGAAAACAAGCTTACGGAATTGCAGGCCGACACCCTCGTGGTGGGTGTCTGGTGCGGCGGCGAAAACGGCAAGCCCGAACTCACGCCCTCGGCGGTGGCCGTTGACAAGGCCGGCGGCTTGATTTCCGCTCAGATCGAAGCGGGCGACTTCAAGGGCAAGCCCTCCGAAGTCGCCGTTTTCTACGGCGTTGCCGGACTGGACTTCAAGCGCGTGATCGTCGTGGGTCTGGGCATGAAGGACGCCTTCAGCGAAAAGACCTTCATCAACGTGCACCGCAAGGTGGCGCGTTTTGCAAAGAGCGGATCCGTTGCTTTGACTTCCGCAGAATGGACGCTGCCCGAACGCGACGAAGCCTGGGCCGCCCGCAGTGCCGTGCGTGAACTTCTCTTTGCCTCGCACAAGTCCCGCGGGCTGAAGACCAAGGGCAAGGGGCCGCAGGCCGTTGAAAAGATTCTCTGGGTTTCCGAAACGGATGTGGCCTCAAGCCTTCAGGTGGGCTGTGTGTCCGCCGGCGCCATGATCTGGGCGAAGGAACTTCAGGATCTGCCGCCCAACATCTGCGATCCGCAGTTTCTGGCCGAGGCCGCAGAAAGCGTGGTGCGCGAATTCGAAAAGACCGCAGGCAAGTCCGCCAAGGGCAAGCTCACCGTCAAGGTGCTCGACAAGGACGCCATCGACGAGGCCGGCATGGGCGGCGTGATCGGCGTGAGCAAGGGCAGCCAAACCGACCCTGTCTTCATTGAACTCGCCTGGCAGGGCGCGGATGCCTCCAAGGCTCCCGTCGTGCTCGTCGGCAAGGGCGTGACGTTTGACGCGGGCGGCATTTCCCTCAAGCCGAGCCGCACGATGGATCAGATGAAGTTCGACATGTCGGGCGCCGCCGTCGTCATGGCCGCCGTCAAGGCCGCCGCCGAAATGGAACTCAAGGAAAACGTGGTGGCTCTCGTGCCCGCCGTGGAAAACCTGCCTTCGGGCAGCGCTCTGAAACCGGCCGACGTCATCACGACCTTAAGCGGTCTTACGGTTGAAGTGCTCAACACCGACGCCGAAGGCCGACTGATTCTGGCTGACGCCCTGGCCCGCGCCGCCGAACTTGAACCCGAGGTCTGCATTGACGTGGCAACGCTCACCGGTGCCTGCATCGTGGCGCTCGGCACCGACGTCTCCGGTCTTTTCTGCGAGGACGAACCGCTCACGGCCGCTCTGGCCTGCGCTGCCGACAGCGCGCACGACCCGGTCTGGCCGATGCCGATGGGCGGAACCTACAAGAAGGCTTTGGAGAGCTCTGTAGCAGACCTTGCCAACATCAGCTGGACGGCGGGTGCCGGCGCCTGCACGGCTGCTACGTTCCTTGCCGCATTCGCGCCGAAGTGCCCCTGGGCCCACCTTGACGTGGCAGGCACCGCTCAGGCCGCAAGCGGCAAGAGCGGCGGTACTGCGCGTCCCTTGCCGCTCATTCTTGAGTGGTTGCTTTCCCGTGCTCCGGCACCCAAGGCAAATAAGGTAAAGACTGTGAAGGCTAAGGCAGCCGCAAAGACGAAGACGGCTGCAGCGACGGAGAAAAAGGCTGCCGCCAAGACCGTCCGCAAGGCCGCCGCCAAGTAAGTTTTTTCCGACAGACAGAGGTTGAGACACCGCTCGAGACGCCCGCATGCAGCAAATCGATTTTCACTTCAATGTCGCGCAACGCACCATCTATGCCTGCCGTCTGATCAAGAAGGTGCGCAAGATGAGGCTTACCGTTGCCGTCTGGAGCAGCAACGAGGTGCTGTTGCGGCGCGCCTACGACGATCTGTGGCGCTTTGAGGATTTGACCTTCATCGCGCACGCCTGGGCGGGCTCGGCTTTTGAAGCCGATGCGCCCGTGATTTTCGCAAGCGACATCACTCAGTTGAAACCGTCCGACGTCATCATTCTTCTGGACGAATCGGTGCCGCCCGACTGGCAGCATACGCTGGCGCCGTTTAACCGTGTTGTTGACATCGTCTCCACCAATCAGACGGAACTTCTCAATTCCCGCGCCCGCTATCGGCTGTACAAAACCGCCGGCGTGACGCTCAACGCCTACGACCGCAGCGCAGGTTAATAACAAATGAATTCCTATCATTCTCCGCTTTTGAAAGAACGTGTTCCCTACGACTGGGAGGAGCTCAAGCGCGCGGCGCAGGAGCTCAAGAACGGACCGATTCCGGGACAGTCCGAAGAGCAGGTGACGCCTCCGATTGCTCCACAGCCCGAAGAGCCTCGTATGCCGAGCCCCGAACCCATCCGCCGGCAGGAAGCTGCGCCCGTGACGCCCCAGGCCCGTTCTCAGCAGCAAGCCGGAGCTTCCGGCCCCGTTGCCGTCGGTTTGTCCGAAGAGGAGCTCGTTGCCCGTATCGTTCCGAAGGTGCTGGAACGCCTCAATTCGCAGATTGAGATTATCGTGGACGTGACGCTTAAGACCGCTGCTACGCGCATTCGATCTGACCTGCAGAAGGCCGTTGAAAATACCGTGCGCATGACTGTGAAGGAAGAACTCAGAAAACGCTGAGGATTTTCTGTCGTTTGCTGATCTAGTCGCCGCTGTCGGGAGTGCCGGGAGCGGCAATTTTTTGTTTGCCTGATGTTGTTAAAGTGGAAGCACGTCGGTTAGCAGCCCGTTGAATTGAGCGAATCAAGACGACGTTTCCCATTGACAGGAAAGTCGGTCAAACGAAAAGCCGCGCCCCCGACGAATCGAGAACGCGGCTGTTATGCTTCACTGCGGGCGATCAATCAACCCGGTCTTAAAGCTTTGATCAGAATGCGTAGCGTGCGCCGAAGTTGATGTGCCACTTCTGGTCGATGTCGCCACCGAAACCGGTGCCGACGTCAAGGAACGTGTTGAGCGTATCGGTCACGCTGTAGGACACGCCCAGAGAGACTTCGGCCCAGTTGTCGTCAAGCTCGTCACTGATCTTGGCGGAGTTGTTCGAGCCGTTGACAGCGTGCATTGTTGCGTCCACGTTACCCAGGAAGTCGTGGTTGTAGGAGGCCTTCAGGTAGGCTGCACCACGGTTTTCGGCAAACTTCATGCCGCCCATGACGCCCACGCGAGCGACCAAGCTTTCGATTGTTTCGAAATCAACGCTGCGGATGTTGGTCGCATAGTCCGTGGCGCGCAGCCAGCTGTAGGAGAGCTGAATCTGCGGTTCGACGAACATGTTGTAAGCGAGATCGAAGCGGTGGCCGGCTTCAACACCGACGATGGCGCCGGTCATCATGTAGTCGCCCTTTTCAGACCCGGCCGAGTTGGCAACGTTGTATTCATTGTCGATGCGGCCGATCTTGGCCATCAAATCAACGAAGCCGCCGTTGTCACCGTAGTAGGTGCCGTAAAGACCCAGCGTGTAGACGTCGTTGTCGGCGGAACCTGCATTGAGGTCGGTGTCGCCGATCGTGTAGTCAAAGCTCACGCCAACGAGGAAGTTGCTGCTCACGGGAGCGTCAAAGCCCACTTCGATCGTGCTGTAGTCGTATTCGAGGCCGCGGCCGTCAAGACGACCGTTGTTGTAGCGTGCCCAAGCGCCGGCAGCCTGCGGCATGGTGCGCAGCGTGCCCATACGATCGGAAAGGTTGGTGAGCTGGGAGCGCCATACCAGACCGTTCATCAAGGCGAGATCGGTGGTGGAGGTAATCAGGCTGCTCGGGCCGGAGTAGGTGCTCGTGATTTCGTCATCTTTCTTTTCGTGAACGGAAGCGCTTGCCCACAGACCGTCGGATGTGGTGATGCGTTCAGGCGTTGCGTTGTTGTCCAGGCTGATGCCATTGAAGAGCTCTTCGGCCTTGACCGAGCCGCTTGCCAGCTTATCGGTGACCGTACCGGTGTAGTTGAACTTGACAGCAGCATCTTTGCCACCTTTGTCCACATCAAGAAGAGGCTTCTCTTTGGAACCGACAGAATCGAATTCAAATGTCGTCGAACCGTTATTCTGTGTCTCAATGAGTCCGATTTTGAGCGTCTGGGACTCATCGGAAGAGCGAATGGTCAGGTTGCTGTTGTTCACATGGACGCTACCCACATTGCAGCCTTCGCATTGAGCGCCATCTAAAGCGTTTACCTTTTCCGAGGTACCGGAAGACAAGACGATAGTTTCAGCGCGAGCCAGGTCTTGTACGATCAAACGCGATGCCTTACCGAGCTCAATGACACCTTCAACATGCGAATTGCCCTTAAGAATCAGGCTGAAGTCGACATCCTTATTCCAGCGGCCCGAGGAAATGGCGATGGCGCCGTCGGTGGCAATGATGGTGCCTTCATTGGTCACTTTACCGTCCGTGGCGTCGGAAGCCGTGATGCCATAGGCGTTCTTGCCGCTGGCGATGATAGTGCCCTCGTTGGTCATCTCAACGCCGCTGGCATTGTTGCCGCCAAGCGACATCCCAAAACCGCTGTTGATGACGTGAATCGTGCCTTCGTTGGTGATGACGGAACCTTTTTCTGAAGACAGAGCGCTAGCCTGCTTAGGGTTGGAAGTAGCCAACATGCCCGTGCCGCCTTCGACGTAGATCGTGCCGCTGTTTGTGATGGAGGTTTTTGTGCCGGTGCTGGCGTCAGCTGCCATGCCTTTGGCCGCTTCGTAGTTGGTTTCTATACCGTTATTGTTGGAATGGACGTAGATGATTCCATCTTTGGCATTGATGCCCGTTTTGCCGCCGCTTGCGACGATGCCGGCGGCGTACTGACCGAGGTCGGTTTCTTCAATGCGATCGCCGAGAACCCAGATGTTTCCGTTGTTGGTGACCTTGTCATGGTCGCGGGTGCTCAGGAAGGCGGGTGCGTTGCCGCCGGTGATCGTTTTGCCGGATGCGACCATTCCGTTGCCCTCCCAGGACTCCTTACCGGAACTCACGGGGCCGTTAGAGACGTCGGAACGATAGACGATGTTTTCCCCCTCAATAACAGGGAAAGCGGGAAATTCGGCGGCGTTAACCGTTGCGGCCATCACAGCGGCGGCCACGGCGGTCAGGTAAAAGCGGGGCATTTGTTACTCCGTTTGTGGGTTGCGAAAGTCGCGAGTTTGCATGACTTGGTTTTGAGCGTCAAGCCAATAAAGACGGTTTTACTCAATTCGATAACAAACTAAAGGAAATTTTGCTTGCAATGCGCTCTTATATTGAAGGCAAATTGATCTGTGACCAATATGTCCGTTGTGGACAATTAAGAAAGTGTCGGAGTGGTGATGCTTTTGAATGGCCGATGGGGCAGTGGTTTTGATTTGGTGATACTAATTCTATTCAGCTACTCCGGAAGCCAAAGTTTTGAAGGAGATAGTGTTGGATTTCTTGTAGTTAAGTCTCTGATGTTTTTAAGAATATTTGATTTTGTGTAACAGAATGACATGGATATATTCGAATGCTCCGCAGTTTGGATGATTATCGTGAGAATTTGCAATTTCGTCGATTTTGCAGGAACCGGGAGATGTGGAAAGTAGGTCAGAGGATGGGTAGCGGGACAGACAAAAAGACAGCGGACGGAATGTCGCCCGTCTGCCCAACTGAGCACACGCAGATACCTTTGATGTGCTCGCGATGAATAAGTGTCAACAGGTGTGCGGTAGGCTCGGTGTCTTTTGATACACGGACTCGGATTGTGTCCGGGTACGCTCCGAGAAGGCGATCTCACAGCAACCTTGTGTGGTTTTAGGTTGTGCGCAAACAAAAAAAACAGGACGCGAACCGAAATCCGCGCCCTGTTGTTGCCCTTAGCGGTCAGCTGCAGCTCTTAACGATCCGCACCGAAAACCGTGCCGTTTTTGTCGCCCACGGGCTTGGCGTTGCGAGGCGCCTTCACCAACAGGTTGGGCTTGGTGACGGACGGATCGGGCAGCGGTGCAATGTGCTTGCGATCCGAGTGCTTCTTTAAAAGCTCGCTCATTTCACCGAACTCGATGGCGCGCTGCGGGCAGGAGTCCACGCAGACGGGGTTGAGTCCCTTGGCGAGACGATCCTGACAGGCGTCGCACTTGGTCATCTTCTTTGCGACCGTATCGAGCTGCGGCGCGCCGTACGGGCAAGCCTTGGCGCACATTCCGCAGCCGATGCACTTGTCGCGATCAATCAGAACCAGACCGTCTTCCTTGCGCTTGAAGTGAGCCTTGGTGGGACAGACCTTGACGCAGGCGGGATCTTCGCAGTGATTGCAGCTCACCGAGACGTAATACGCAAACGTATCCGTGCGCCATGCGCCGGTGGCGCGGTCCTGTCTCCAGCCGCCTCCCTCAAAGCAAAGGACATGTCGGAAGTTGCGACCGACCGGAAGATTGTTCTTATCTTTGCAGGCGACCTCGCACGTTCTGCAGCCGGTGCAGCGGGAGGCGTCAATCAGAAAGCCGTATTGTTTTGCCATGATGTGCCTCCTTTAGATCTTGCGGACTTCGACGAGATTGGTGTGCTGCGGGTTGGCCTTGGCCAACGGGCTCTTCTTGAGAGATGTAAGCGTGTTGATGGAAGGACCTTTGTCCACGCCTTTGGCGTCGGGCGTGTACCAACCGCCCTGCGGGAACGCCACCACGCCCGGGAAAATGCGAGGCGTGACGTGTACCGGCAGCTGCACGCGGCCGCGGTCGTTGAAGACTTCCACCATGTCGCCGGTCTTGAGCGCACGACCTCTGGCGTCGATCGGGTTCATCAGGAGTTCGTCGGGCTGCACTTCACGCAGCCACGGCACGTTGTGATACGTGGAGTGGGTGCGGCCGTGGCCGTGATAGCCGAAGCACTGCAGCGGATACTTCTTTTGCAGCGGATCGCCCGGCATTTCCCACGTGCGGCAGAACTTGGGCAGAGCCGAAATGACGTCGCCCTTAGGCAAAGTCCAGTCCTTGGCAAGTTTGGCCAGACGTTCGGAATAGATTTCGATCTTGCCCGAGGGGGTCTTCAGGGGGTTCTTCACCGGATCGTCGCGGAAGGCCTTCATGACAACGGTTTTACCCTTGCCCAGACCCGGCACCTTGACGATGCCTTGCTTCCAGAAGGTGTCGAAGTCGGGCATGACGTCCAGATGTTTCTTCCGAGTTTCTTCGTAGCACCAGCGCACCCATTCTTCCTGCGTGCGACCTTCGGTGTACTTGTCTTCGATGCCGAAGCGCTTGGCGATTTGAGAGCAGATCCAGTAGCCGCTGCGCTGTTCCCACTGCGGCTCAACGCATTTCTGCAGAGCGACCATGAAGTTGCTCGTGCCCGTGGCGTAGCCGTCGGCGGCGATGTCGTTGAGTTCCTGCTGCATCACGTCGGGCAGGATGAGGTCAGCCCAGCGGGCGGTGGAGGTCATCTGGTTGTCGACGACGAGGATGAACTCGCACTTCTTTTCGTCAGCCAGAATCTTGGCCGTGCCGTTGTGATCCGAATGCTGGTTCATGTTCACGTTGGAGCATTGCGTCCACAGGAACTTGATGCCCACGTCGAGCTTATCCTTGCCGCGCACGCCGTCGGCCGTGGCGGTCATCTTTTCGCCGTGATCGATCGCGTCGCTCCAAGTAAAGAACGAAATGAGCGTCTTAACCGGATTCTTTCCGGAAGGCAGGCCCACGTCGCCCAGGCCGATGTCGCCCTCGCGGCCGCCGTGGCTCGTGCCGGGAAGACCGATGTTGCCCGTCAGAATCGGCAGCATGGCAATGGCGCGTGCCGTTTGTTCACCGTTGGCCTGACGTTGCGGACCATAGCCTTGGGCAAAGAAAACAGGCTTGGTCTTTGCCATTTCACGGGCCAACCGGATGATGGTTTCCGTCGGAATGCCGGTGATGCGGGAGGCGTATTCCGGAGTCTTTGGCGTCTTGTCTTCGCCTTCGCCCAGAATGTAGCTCTTGTAGTCGCTCTTGGCGGGCGCGCCCTTGGGCAGCGTCTTTTCGTCGTAGCCCACGCAGTATTTGTCGAGGAAGGCCTGATCGACCAGGTTTTCCTTGATCATGACGTAGGCCATGCCTTCAACGAAAGCCGCATCGGTACCCGGACGGATCGGCACCCATTCGTCTTCCTTGCCCAGACACGTGTCCGTATAGATCGGATCGACAATGATCATGCGCGGACGATCCTTGCCCTGACGAGCGCAATCGAGCTCCCAGGCTTGGCCGCCGCCCGACTGGCGCGTGACCATCGTGTTGTTGCCGAAGGACACGTAGAGCTTGGCGTTGCCGACTTCGGTCATCTGAGAGCCGCCGGCGCCGAGCCCGTAGGTGTAGGGGAAGGCGCCGTTGATCTGAGCCGAAGAGTAGGTGCCGTAGCAGCCCAGAGAACCGCCCAACATATTGAGCAGACGATCGGCCGTGCGGCGCGTGGAAACGAGCTGGTAGGAACCGGAGCCGTACTGCAGGTAGATGGCTTCGTTGCCGTATTTCTCGATGGTGTATTTGAGCTGCTTGGCGACGATGTCAAGCGCTTCGTCCCAGGAGATGCGCTCGAACTTGTTTTCGCCGCGCTTGCCCACGCGCTTCATCGGGTACTTGAGGCGTTCGGGAGAGTACAAGCGCTGACGCATGGAGCGGCCTCGCAAGCAGGCGCGGACATGCGGGACAGCCAGAGGCATCTTGGTGGAGTCGGCACCGGTGTTTTCCGGTTCAATGCGGATCACCTGACCGTTTTTGACGATGGCTTTCAACGGGCAGCGGCTGCCGCAATTGACAACGCACGAAGTCCAGCGAACGGTTTCCATATCATCCATGGCCGCTGCAACGGCTTGACTGAGCGGTGTGAGTGAAAAATTAGCCAGTAGACCGGCGGCTGCAACCGATTTCATCAAGTTGCGCCGCGATACGGCTGGGTACTGAAATGTCATTTTTTTTCTCCTGTGAGCGAGCTGCTTTTGGGGAGACAAAATAATCGGGGTCGTGATCGATTGTTTTGTCGGCAGCGGTCTCTGGGGTGCAACGCACCTTATCTCTAAGGTTAATCCATTTCGGGTTCGCGCCAAGCAGAGAGTTCAACCGATCCCACTCATGAAAACACCCATTCGCAAGCAAAAACTGAAAGGTACCGATTGCAGATTCTGAAAAATGGTTAATAATCGCACTCGATCTGCTTTTATGACTGAGGAAAATTTTCACTGATGTTGTCTCGACGCGATTATCTGAAAGCCTTTTGCGCAGCGTATCTTCTTCCCATCGGAGGCACCTTTGCCGCAGAGCCCAAGGAGGCTTGGAGCCGGAAAGCTTTTGCTGGAACTGGGACGTGGGCGCGGAATTTCGAATCTCGATAAAAAAGCCCGGATTAC
>OGEP01002540.1_pt1 | contig 15766 bp, 15 predicted proteins | sample 1570721 | NCBI WGS metagenome assembly OGEP01 (sample SAMEA2582131, study PRJEB24529) | metagenome | biome: Human gut stool | place: China | collected 2011 | reverse complement strand
TCTGATATCCATAATATGCTTCGTCGTTCTGCAGCGCTGCTTCTTTCTTCCGGTTTTCCAGATCCTGCGCATCATAGGTCAGAAGCACCTGTCCGGCCTCTACCGCATCGCCTTCCTGCACCTTACATGCTTCTACTTTGGCTGCTAATGGTGAAAAATAGGTCTTCTGCTGTTCGGTCTTTACCGTACCGCTGGTGTCTATGGTCTGTTTCACGGTTCCTTTCTCGGCACTTCGCACCATGACCACCGGAAGTGCTGCCGGTGTCAGTACCCGGCTTACAATAAATAACACCAGTGCGGCAGCGATCACACCTCCGATGATCCGCTTCTTTCTCTTTTTCTTCTGTTGTGGTGTCAGTTCTGCCTTTACAAGCTCTGTCGTGTTCTCGCTCTGTTCTTTCTTCCTTCTCCAAAATTTATGCATTGTATCTCTCTCCTGTCTGCTTGTTCATAAAGTCTGCTTCTACTTTTCCATCCTTGATCCGGATCACCCGATTCACCTGTGCAGCAATCTCATCGTCATGAGTGATCAGGATCACGGTCCGTCCGCTTCGGTGAAGTTCCTTTAACACTTCCATGATCTCCTGTGTAGAACGGGAATCCAGATTCCCGGTTGGCTCATCTGCCAGTATCACCGGCGGTCTGGCCGCAATGGCTCTGGCAATAGCCACTCGCTGCTGCTGTCCTCCTGACATCTCGCTTGGCTTGTGATCCATCCGATGTTCCAGTCCCACGGCTTTTAACGATTCCACTGCCAGTTCTTCCCTTTCCTTCTTTGAAACACCTCTGTAGATCAATGGCAATTCCACATTTTCCCTGGCAGTCAGATTGGGAATCAGATTAAATCCTTGAAAGATAAATCCAATCTCCACATTTCTCACATCCGACAGTTCATCATCCGTCATATTTGACACGTCTTTACCATTCAAATAATAATTGCCGGACGTTGGAACATCCAGACATCCAAGCATATTCATCAGTGTAGATTTACCAGATCCCGAATGTCCGATAATACCTACCAGTTCTCCCTTGTCGATGCTCAAATCTACATGATCCAGAGCACGCACTTCATTTTCCCCCGGATTATATACTTTGCAAAGATCTCTGACCCTGATCAACGGTTCTATCAATTACTTATGCCTCCTTTTTTGTGCCATTTAATTATTGTATTAAGTGCTTAGTATAATAACATATATGTCTTGTTTTGTAAACAACAATTCAAGTAGCTTTTATACATTACCATACTTTTTTCGCAAAAATACCGACTTTGGAAATTCTTCAGAAATCTTAAGAATGCCTGAAAAAAAGCTCCGGGAAGAATCCCGGAGCTGTCATATTGACCTCTTTTCAGTGTCAATTTTATTTATTTCGTTTCTGTCAAATCCAGCATTTTATACAATTTGTCATAAGCATCATGGATTCCACCCAGCTCATCGATCAGCCCTTCGGAAACTGCCTGTTCACCTACCAGCACACTTCCCACATCTTTGGTCAACTCCCCGGTTTCCAGCATCAACTGCATCAGACGCTCTTTGGAAATCCGACTATGATCTGTGATAAATCCGGCGATCCGGTCCTGAATCTTCTGAAAATATTCAAAGGTCTGTGCCACCCCTATGATCAGACCATTCATCCGGACTGGATGGATCATCATCGTTCCTGTCGGTACAATAAAGGAATAATCCGTGGACACCGCCAGCGGAACTCCAATCGAATGACTGCCTCCCAGAACCAGGGACACAGAGGGCTTACTGATGGATGCAATCATCTCTGCAATGGCAAGTCCGCTCTCCACATCGCCGCCTACCGTATTGATCAGCACCAGCAGCCCCTGGATCTGTGGATTCTCTTCCACTGCCGCCAGCATAGGAATCACATGCTCATATTTGGTTGTCTTACTGTTTGCGGCCAGACATTCATGCCCTTCTACTTCTCCGATGATCGTGAGCAGCTGGATCGGGGAAGATTCCTCTCTCCTTCTTTGCTCCGGCTGTCCGTATTTTTCCAGTTCATCTTGATTTTCTGCCATATAAAAAACCAGCCTTTCTGCCATACTTTTTTCTCAGTATGCCAGAAAAGCCGGTCTTCTATGTATCCTTATAAAATTGTATTTGATTTATACATTTGCAAGAGCCTGTGCCAGATCATCAATGATATCCTGTGGATTCTCAATTCCCACAGACAGACGGATCATGCCAGGGGTCACTCCCGCTTCTCTTAGCTGCTCCTCATTCATCTGTCGATGGGTATGGCTTGCCGGATGAAGTACACAGGTACGGGCATCCGCCACATGAGTCACGATCGCACAAAGCTTCAGGCTGTCCATGAAACGAACTGCATCTTCCTTGGTTCCTTTCAGACTAAAGGAGAGAACACCGCAGGTTCCGTTTGGCATATACTTCTGAGCGACTTCATAATAACGGTCACCTTCCAGCATACCACAGTTTACGAATTCCACTTTCTCATGATTCTTCAGAAATTCTGCAACCTTCTTTGCATTGCTGCAATGCTTTTCCACACGCAGAGGCAATGTCTCAAGCCCCACATTCAGCAGGAAGGAATTCATCGGAGATGGAATACTGCCAAGATCTCTCATAAGCTGTGCGGTTGCCTTGGTGATAAATGCTTTCTTGCCAAACCGTTCTGTATAGACAACACCATGATAGGTCTCGTCCGGAGTAGTCAGACCCGGGAATTTTTCAGCATGAGCATCCCAGTCAAAATTACCGCTGTCCACAATACATCCGCCCAGTGCCATGGCATGTCCATCCATGTATTTACTGGTGGAATGAGTAACGATATCTGCCCCATACTCAAATGGTCTGCAGTTGATGGGTGTTGCAAACGTATTATCTACGATCAGAGGTACGCCATGAGCATGAGCCAGTTTTGCAAACTTCTCAATATCCAGAATTGTCAGAGCCGGATTAGCAATGGTCTCACCTACCACAGCCTTGGTATTCAGACGAAATGCCTTGTCAATCTCTTCTGCCGGAGCATCCGGATCTACGAACGTACACTCCATGCCCATCTTATGGATAGTCGCTGCATACAGATTGAAGGTTCCTCCGTATACTTTTGCAGAACATACAATGTGATCCCCTGCCTGGCACAAATTAGCAATCGTATAGAAGTTCGCTGCCTGACCAGAAGATGTGAGCATGGCAGCCACACCACCCTCCAGTTCACAGATTTTCTCTGCCACCGCATCGTTGGTCGGGTTCTGAAGTCTGCTGTAAAAATATCCATCTTCCTCCAGCGCAAACAATCTGCCCATTTCTTCCGTTGTATCATACTTAAATGTAGTGCTCTGATAGATCGGCAGTACTCTCGGCTCACCTTTCTTTGGTTTCCATCCTGCCTGTACGCAGATAGTATCTGGTCTGAACTCTTTACTCATTCGTAAAATCCTCCTCGATCCTTTTATTTTATATCAGAACTGCCGTGGAGTATCTTCCCCACGGCAGTTTTTTACATCAAATATTTTACTTTGAGTGTTTCCACCATAGATTCATAAAGATCACGACAATCTTCGTATTCCTGCGCTTCGATCTTTCTGATGCAGGGCATCAGATAGTCTTCATACAATGCTCTGTAAATCTGCTCTTTATCCGCTTCTTTTTCCATACGCTTTACGATGGTCGGCGCAATGTCATAATACTCTTCCACAAGCTCATGACCGCCCTTGGCATGCTCCAGATACTCATCTCTATAACGTTTCAGAACATTCAGCTCATAGCAGTCGGTTCCTTTTCCAAGGCCCTCGCACACAGCCGTAGTCACATAACACAGTTTTCTGCGGAAGCCGCCTGCAATTCCCTCATAGGTGGCTTTCCCAAGATTGGTTCCAAATGCCTGATTCCAGTCTGCCAGCAGATGATCTGCAAATTGCTCTGAATACTCACCCGTATATTTCACCGCCGACGGCACCAGATAAATACTCAGCAGAAAATTATAGTCCATCTGCTTCTGGTTCTTATGACCTTTGAACTTCACACCTGCCAGTTCCTCTTTTGCAACCTGTATCAGATGCTCTGTCAGTTCAGTTGTCACACCGTCTGCATCCTCTGCATTGCCGCAGATCATATCCACTGCCTCAAACAGTGGTCTGTTGATACTGCAGAAATCATTGAAAGCACCCTCATACAGGTTCTTTCTGAAATTCTGCATAGGATTATCACACTCCCTGATCAGCTTCTCAAGAACAGCTTTTGCTGTATCCATATACTGATCATACTCTTCCTGCGATACTTTACGGATCTTACTCTTCTGTTTTTCCAGTGCTTCCGCCACAGAAATCTCTTTTCCGCAGAACATGCAGATGATCTGATCCCTGTCTTCCGGAACCTGGATCTTCTCATGGCAGCACGGGCATATTCCTTCTTTAAACATAGATTTTACTCATCCCAGTTGTGGTAGACTGCCTGAACGTCATCATCCTCATCCAGCAGATCCAGTGTACGGTTTAAGAATTTAATATCGTTTTCATCACTCAGAGTCACATAATTCTGCGGAATCATGGTGATCTCAGCCTCAGCCATCGGAATGCCTTCCTTCTCCAGTGTCTCGCGGACTTTTGAGAAATCATCCGGGGAAGTAAGAATCTCGAAGCTGTCCTCTTCCTCTGAGAAATCCTCTGCGCCTGCATCCAGAGCCATCATCATCAGATCGTCAGCATCCATATCACACTCTTCGCGGTCAATGATGATCTGTCCCTTCTGATCGAACATATAGGATACACAGCCACTGGTTCCCAGACTTCCGTTTCCTTTGGTAAATGCGTTACGTACATTGGAAGCAGTACGGTTCTTGTTGTCGGTCAGTGCTTCTACAATAATAGCGATTCCGCTCGGTCCATATCCTTCATATGTAACGTGCTCGTAGTTAACGGCATTCGCATCTCCTGCTGCACGCTTGATACCACGGTCAATCGTATCATTAGGCATGTTATTTGCTTTTGCTTTTGCAATAACATCGCGAAGACGGCTGTTGTTGTTCGGATCTGGACCGCCCTCTTTGACTGCAACGGCAATCTCACGGCCGATAATGGTAAAAACCTTACCCTTTGCAGCGTCGTTTTTCTCCTTTTTATGTTTTATGTTGGCGAACTTTGAATGTCCTGACATAAATATAACTCTCCTTTACTACTCTTTTGTTCCTAAAGATACATTGTAACATCTTGATTTCTTCTTTGCAAGGTCTATGTATCCAACTCCAGGCTGATTTTCAGCGCATCATCGATTTTTTTTATGATAATTCCATCCAGATGACACACTTTATCCCTCAGTCTCTTTTTATCAATAGTACGCAGCTGCTCCAACAGGATCACTGAATCCTTCACCATATGACAGATTTCTGCGTCCAGTTCCACATGGGTAGGAAGCTTCGCCTTATTCATCTTTGAAGTGATCGCCGCACAGATCACAGTTGGGCTGTGACGGTTGCCCACATCATTCTGAATGATAAGGACTGGTCTGATCCCACCCTGCTCGGAACCGATCACCGGTCTGAGATCTGCATAGTAGACATCACCGCGTCTGATCATCAATTTTCTTCACTCCGATCTGTTTTATTTTGCAGTCAGAGTATTTCCTGTCTATTTCTATTCTATTCCAGTATATGAAAAATAATCCTGTGTGGCTACGATCCTGCCGTCTTTCCAGAACCGACGCGGAACCCGTTTTCCAAGGTCGCAGGCAAGTTCATAGTTAAATCTTCCAGACAGGTCTCCCAGATCCTCCATCGTGATCTCCTGTCCGCCGTCAGAGCCGATCAGTGTTACCTGATCTCCTTCTTTCACTTCCGGAATAGCAGATACATCCACCATCATCTGGTCCATGCAGACTCTTCCAAGAATCGGAGCTTTCTGTCCACGGATCAGTACCCAACCCTTATTGGACAGGGATCTTGGATATCCATCGCCGTATCCCACAGGAACCGTTGCCACCTTCATGGTTTTCTCAGCCACAAAGGTACCTCCATAGCTGACAGCCGCGCCAGCCTCCAGCTCTTTGATATAGACAATATGGCTCTTCAGAGACAGTACCGGTGTGATCGGCACTGCAAACTTATTGACTTCATCAGACGGGTACATACCATAGATCGATACCCCTGCACGGACCATATCAAGGTTTGCCTGCTTCAGATCGAAGATACCTGCGCTGTTGGAACAGTGATGGAGCGTAATATTCACGCCTCTGTCCTCCAGAAGTTTGCCAAATGCAAGATAACGGCTTAACTGTACCTCTGCCGGTGTCTTATCTGTTTCATCTGCTCTGGCAAAATGAGTAAACAGTCCTTCTGTGTCCAGATTGGGCAGCTGGCTGATCTCTTTCACAATATCAGCACTCTCAGCATTATCTTTAAACCCAATGCGGGACATACCGGTATCTACTTTAATATGTACATGGACAGTCTTACCCTGGCGAACAGCCTCTTCCGAAAGCTGACGGGCCATGGACAGCTTGAATACTGCCGGACGGATATCGTATTTCACCACTTCTTCATAGGCATCCGGGAATACAAATCCAAGGATCAGGATTGGTTTTTTGATGCCTGCCTTGCGAAGCAGCAGTGCCTCCTCAATGGTTGCCACTGCATATCCCCAGATATAATCATACGCCTCCACCATCTGAGCAATTGGCACTGCGCCATGCCCATAACCATCTGTCTTCACAACAGCTACCATCTTCGTTCCCGGAGTCAGATTATCCTTCATGCTTTTAAAATTATATGCCACTGCATCCAGATTGATCTCTGCACATACTCTCATGTAATGTTTCATTGTCTCATTCTCCTTTTGTCGCCTATATTTTAAATCCGTCTTTCGTCTGTCCGGACTTATGCTTTCTTCATAGCACCGGGCAGATACTCCAGCAGATGCCTTGCCAGAAGACCATATACGCCTTCCTGCTCCATCGCCAGGTCCCCGGCTCTTCCGTGAAGCCACATACCCAAAAGCGCTGCATCTGAAGGATCAACTTTCTGAGCCAGCAGGCCTGTCAGAATTCCCGTCAACACATCGCCGCTTCCTCCGGTGGACATTCCACTGTTGCCTGTAGTGTTCATATAACAAGTTCCATCTAGCAGTGCTGCTGCGGAGGGGGCATCCTTCAGAATGCAGATGCAATGATGTTCTCTTGCAAAAGCAGCAGCCCATCCTGAAATATCTTTACTGATTTCCCGGGATTCCACACCTGTCAGTCGAGAAAATTCCCCTACATGAGGTGTCAGGATCACATCTCCTTCATGCTGTTCCAACCATTCCATATGTTCTGACAAAATATTAAGCGCATCCGCATCGATCACCAGCGGCCCGTGAAATTTCTGAAGCGTCAGCTTCATCATGTGATATGCCCATGGCTTTCTTCCAAGCCCTGGACCAATGACTGCCACTGTCGCCCAGGAAAGTGCTTCTTCCAGTATGTTATCCAGCGCTTCCCGTTCATTCTGCTCAAAAGTAGTCATCACTGCTTCAGGCAGAAGTGTCTGCAGAATCACCCGGTTTTCTTCCGGTGTCAGGATTCTCACCAGACCTGCACCGCTTCGATACGCTGCTCCCGCGCACAAATATGCTGCGCCTGCCATGTTAACGCTTCCCGCTATACACAATGCTTTTCCAAACATTCCTTTATGAGACCTTTTCGGTCTTTCAGGAAGTTTTTCCAGAATCTTCTGATCTACGTTTCTATACTCTTCCATTCTAACTAAATGAGCAAAAGGGTCTGTATACAATAACAGACCCTCGTTCCTTATACTTCTTCCTTTTTGTGTTCATTTTCATAGCTGCTGATTCGATAAGATAACTGCATCAGACTGTCTACCAGATGAACATTTTCCACTACCACATCATCCGGAACTTTCAGATCCAGATGTGCAAAGTTCCACAATGCCTTGATTCCACAGCGAACCAGACGGTCAGCCGTCTCTGCCACACGATCCTTCGGAAGCGTCAGTACTGCAATCTCAATATGCTCACGAGCCACAAAATCTTCCAGCTCATCCATCATCAGTACCGGAATACCACGCACATCAGTTCCTACCAGACTGGGACGAACATCAAAGATTGCCTTTGTGATAAATCCGTTCTTTTCAAAATCATAGTTTGCCAGAGCATGTCCGAAATTACCACCACCAATAATGACCATAGGATGCTTCTTGTCCACACCCAGAATCTTGCCGATCTCATCGTACAGGAATTTCACATTATATCCATATCCCTGCTGTCCAAATCCGCCAAAATTGTTCAGATCCTGCCTGATCTGAGATGCCGTCACCTGCATTTTCGTGCTCAGCTCACCGGAAGAAATGCGCTCGACTCCATTATTCAGCATCTCGCCAAGATATCGGTAATATCTCGGAAGCCGTTTGATTACCGCTTTTGAGATCTGTCTCTCTTCCATTCTGAGTCCTCCTTATTGCTTATATGCCCAAATCTGTCTTTATTATAGAGCCTTGTGTTTTTTTTGTCAAAAAATATTTTGCAGAATATACAAAAAGAACTGTCAAGTCCACCCCAACAGTTCTTCTTGCTTATTTTATATTTGATTCATTATCGATTTTACACTTCCGGGAGCAGATCCGTCATACTCTTCAAACTGATCAACAGTGTAGAAGTATTGTGGAACAATGCGGATGTGGTCGGCTGGAGGATACCTGCAACGCCAAGAATGATCAGACCCATATTGAATCCTACGATCACACGGTAATTCTGATGGATCCGTTTTATCAGTCCATTGCTGATCTGTTTTAACTTCACCAGTTCTTCCAGATTGTCTGCGCTGATGGTCACATCCGCAATCTCTCTGGCAATTTCCGCGCCATCACTGATAGCAATTCCAACATCAGCCGCGGACAATGCCGGTGAATCATTGATACCATCCCCGATCATGATAACCTTTCTTCCAGCAGAGCGTTCCTTATCTACAAAAGATGCCTTGTCTTCTGGCAGGACCTCAGAATAATACTCATCCACGCCTACTTTTGAAGCCACGGCACGAGCGGTACGGTCACTGTCTCCAGTCATCATGACTACTTTGCTGATACCTGCTTTCTTAAGGCCCTGGATTACATCAACAGCTTCCGGACGCAGCGGGTCTTCAATACAGATGATTGCTACCAGCCTGCCTTCCACCGCCAGGTACAAATGAGAATATTCCTCCGGAACTGCATCGAATCTCTCCTGCATGCCCTCCGGGATCACACATTTCTCATCTTCAAATACAAAATGCTGGCTTCCGATCACAGCTTTCTTGCCTTCGATCGTGGTAGAAATGCCATGCGCCACCACATACTCCACCTTTGCATGACGCTCATCATGGGACAGCCCTCTTACTTTCGCTGCTTCTACAACCGCTTTTGCCATAGAGTGTGGAAAATGCTCTTCCATACAAGCTGCCAGACGAAGCAGTTCGTCGGGGTCTTCATCCACGAATGGAACCACATCCACAACCGTCGGTTTTGCCTTGGTCAGTGTACCTGTCTTATCAAAGACGATGGTATCTGCCTCTGCAATGGCTTCCAGATATCTGCCTCCTTTAACGGTCACATCATAGGTTCCTGCCTCTCTGATAGCTGACAGTACTGAGATTGGCATAGCAAGCTTCAGGGCACAGGAAAAATCTACCATCAGTACCGCCAATGCCTTGGTCACATTTCTGGTCAACAGATAGACCAATGCCGTTCCGCCCAGTGTATACGGCACCAGACGATCTGCCAGGAGCTCTGCTTTTCCTTCCATGGAGGATTTCAGTTTCTGAGACTCTTCGATCATAGATACGATCTTATCGTAACGGCTGGCACCATCCACAGCGTTTGCAGCAAAAACGCATTCGCCTTCCTCAACAACAGTACCTGCATAAACTGTCGCACCCGCAATCTTGCGTACCGGCATCGACTCACCGGTCAGGGCCGCCTGGTTGACCATGGCTTCGCCCTCGATGACGGTGCCGTCCAGCGGGATCATGTTGCCGGAGCGGACGACGATCTCGTCGCCGGGGTGGACCTTGGTGAGCGGCATGAGCACTTCGGTACCCTGTGCGCGGACCCAGACCTTATCGACATTCAGGGCCATGCTGCGGGCCAGGTCGTCGAGGCTCTTCTTGCGGGTCCACTCCTCCAGCAGGGAGCCGACGTTGAGCAGGAACATGACGGAGCCTGCGGTGGCGAAATCGCCCCGCAGGATGGAGACACCGATGCTCAAAGCATCCAGCACCTCGACTTCCAGTTTGCGGCGCCACAGGCAGCACACGCCCTTCCAGAGGAACTTGATGGAGCGGAACACGGTGTAGGCGGCGTTGAGCGGGGCGGGCAGGAACAGCTCGCGCAGCACCCGGCCTGCCAGGAGGTTATACATCTTTTCCTGATATTCCTGATTGATGCGGCGGCTGTCGGCGCTGGTGACCAGTGCGTCCAGCTCGGGGTCATCGAAACGGTAGGTGCTCAGGGCGGCGACGGCATCCTTGCGGGAGCCGGTGTAATACACTACCACATCGCCCGTCCGCTCGTAGACCTTGGCCTTGCTCACAGCGTCGTGGTGGTTTAGATAGGCTTCCAGCACATCGGCCCGGTGCAGGGTCATCCGCACATTGCAGACGTGTACCCGCAGGCGGCCGCGGCTCTCATGAAGAATAGTACATTTCATATCAGAATATCCTCTGCGTATTACAAAAAATAACCATAAAAAGAGCCGCCCGCAGGCGGCTCAGAGACTGCAAAATTACTCGTTGGTCTCGGTGGTCTCTGCCTCGGCAGCGTCCTCGATGACCTCAGCCTCAGCCTTGGCAGCGCGGGCCTCGTTGATGGCCTTTGCATCCTCGAGGATGTCACTGGCCTGCTCCTGGACCTTGCTGACGGTCTCCATGGTGGAGTCCTTCATGCGCAGGACAGCAGCGGTGGTCTGGGTGTAGACCTTCTTGGCATCGCTGCTGGACAGCAGCTTGAAACCAGCGGAACCGAACAGGGTGCCGGCAGCGAACAGAGCGATCTTCTTCATATCGAACATAGTAGTATACCTTCCTTTTTATCGTATTCCCTCATGTACCCCAAAGGGCATGGGATAAGTGTTTCTGCCGTTATTATAACGCGGTTTTTGGAAAATTCAAGGGATTTTGACGATGTTTATATCTGCTAACATTTTACGATAAGTAGTTAGAAATGTCTATCTTTACGTGTTTTTTGGTACAAACTACAGTTTGTATTTTCAAACAAACTCCAAGGTACCGAAGAAATATAACAAAGAGTCTTGCGCTGAGAGGTGCATTCATTGTACAATAAAAAGGTATGCGATAAAATCGACAGGGCCGGGACGTTCCGGCCTGTAAAAATAAGTGAGGCTGGATATGGAAAAGAAAGATATTCGTGTGCTGGCGCTCGACCTCGACGGCACCCTGACCAATGACCAGAAGGTCGTCACCCCCGCCACCCGCGCAGCGCTGGACGCCGCTGCTGCCAAGGGTGTGACCATCGTGCTGGCCTCGGGCCGTCCCACGGCAGGCGTCATGCCGCTGGCAAAGGAGCTGGGACTGGATAAAAAGGGCGGCTGCATCCTCTCGTATAACGGCGGTGCCATCATCGACTGCGCCACCGGCGAGACGCTCTACCGCAAGCAGCTGGATGCAAAGTATGTGCCGCAGCTCTGTGCCTTCGCCAGGGAGCAGGGCGTGGTCATCATTACCTATAATAAGCAGGGCGTCGTCACCGAAAGCCCCGAGGACAAGTGGGCGCTGAAGGAGTGCTTTACCTGCAAGCTGCCCATGCAGAAGGTGGAGGACCTCGCCGCCTATGTGGATTATCCCATCTGCAAGATGCTCATTACCCTCGACCCCGTGCCGCTGGGGGTCGCCAAGGACGTGAGCCTCAGCAGTCTGCTGGAAAGCAGGGGGCTGACCCGCGACAACCTCATGGCCTGCGGCGACGGCCTCAATGACTGCTCTATGATACGCTTTGCCGGCGTGGGCGTGGCCATGCAGAATGCAGAGCCCCCCGTCAAGGAGGCGGCGGACTATGTGACCGTCGCCGACAACAACCACGACGGCGTGGCTGAGGCCATTGAGAAGTTCATTTTTTGAAAGGATACCAGACGCAAATGCCGCGCAATTTAGTTTTATTTGATTTGGAGTGGAACATCGGCTATCAGCCGTTTATCTTTAATTATCACGGCGTCCAGCAGACGTTCCGGGGGGAGATCATTGAGATCGGCGCCGTCAAGATCGACGAGGACGCCAACGTGCTGGATACCTTCTCCATCCACCTGCGTCCCCGCATCTTCCGCTGCCTGCAGCACCACATCGCCAAAGTCACCGGTCTGACGCAGGAGGACCTCGACAAGGGCGAACCCATCATCCAGGGCCTCCGCCGCTTTATGAAGTGGTGCGGCCCGGACGCCGAGTTCGCCGAGTGGGGCATGGATGACGTGCCGGTGCTCAAGCAGAACCTTTTCCTCTGCAATCTCGACGAGAGCCGCCCGACGGTCTGGTACGACCTGCAGCAGCTCTTTCTGCGGGAGTACCCCCGCAAGGAAGGCGAGGGGATGAAGCTGGAAAATGTCGTCACCCGGATGGGCATCCCGCTGGAACGCCCCTTCCACGACGCTCTGTCCGACACCCTCTACACCGCCGACCTCTGCCGTATGCTCGACCTGCGGGCCGGACTGGCCGCTTACCCCAGCGAGGAGGACACCCTGCGCCAGAGCCTTTGCCCCACGCCGGGCGACTACCGGGATTTCAGGGTCTTCCGGGGCTATCTGGACCAGTCTATGTGGAAGCTGGACCCCGTCATCGGCACGATGGCCTGCCCGGTCTGCGGCACGGCCCTGCAGCCGGATGACGTCTGGCTGAAAAAAGGGAGCAGCGGCTGGTATACGCTGTCCCAGTGTCCCGTCTGTAAGGGCCGGGGCGGCGAGGCAGGCCGGGGCGTGTTCCAGAAATACCGGATGTCGCGCCGGGACGGCCTGCACTGGGCCTTCGCCCGCTGCGTCCAGATGCCGGACGATGCAAGCCTGGTCCGCTGGAAGAAGCAGAAGGCCCAGTATCTGGAGCGTCAGCGCCTCAAGGCCGAACGGCAGGCCGCCGAAGCAGAGGCCGCCCGGCACATCTTCTGAGGCAGAAGAATAAAATAGCGTGCAGGAAAGAACGACGCTGTTTCGTATTGTAAGGAGAGACAGGAAGAATAAGGCAAAAATGCTCAGATTTTGTTCATATCCCGGTCATAGATGCTGGATATACTAAGAAGGAACATCAGGCAGAAACGAAAGGGATGGTACGAGCACGATGGAAACGATGCTCATCGACGGGCTCCACCAGCTGGGTACGCTGGAATTCTGGGAGGCATTGTTAGAGGGCTTTGAAGGGCTGGGGCCGTTGGTCCCTATCCTGCTGGCGATGGTGGAATCCATTTTTCCGCCGCTGCCCCTCATCGCCATCGTGGCCCTCAATATCGCGGCCCACGGCGGATTTCTTGGCTTCGTCTACAGCTGGCTCGGTGTGGCCGCAGGCGGCACGGTGGTGTTCCTGTTCTGGCGGCGGGTGGTCAAGCGCTTTTTCTGGAAGCTGGCCTCTCGCTCCGAACAGCTGAAAAAGGCCCAGCAGTGGGTCAGCCATGTGGACACCGCCACCCTCTTCATGCTGGCGGTCCTGCCCTTCACGCCCACGTCGTTCCTGCATCTGGCCTTCGGCATCTCGGACTTTGACGAGAAACGCTATCTGCTCACCCTTCTGGCGGGCAAGGCCGTTATGGTGGCCATGATGGCTCTCTTCGGCCAGTCGCTGGTCAGCGCGCTGAAAAATCCGGTGTATCTCATCCTCGCCCTCGCCATCTGGGCCGGGATGTACTGGGTGAGCAGAAAATTCTGTAAGAAGCACGATTTGGATCGATAAAATTGCGAAGCGCTTGACTTTTTTGCTGAGAGTGCATATAATAAAAGCAATGAAGGAAGAATCATCTTCATGGTTTTTCACCAATGAGCAAACAGAAGCCCCACGGTATTGCAGTACCGCGGGGCTTCTGTTTTGCGGGGATCAGTGCTTACCGGCCTTAAGCTGTTCGTCAAGCCACTTGTCAATGCAGTGAGCAACTACATTGGCTGCGACGGACAGAATGAAGGAAAAGAATGTCTCCATAGGTTTTTCACCCCCTTCCCCAATTTAATGGAGTCGGAAGGCCGACACCTACAGGATACCATAAAATTCGACGAAACACAAGAAAAGCCGCTGTACAGCTACAAAACTGCACAGCGGCTTTCTATATATAAAGTTTAGTTCTCGGCCAGATTACCGGTATAGAGCTGGTAATACTTGCCCTTCTTGGCGATGAGCTCGTCGTGGCTGCCGCGCTCGATGATGCGGCCCTGCTCCAGGACCACGATGCAGTCTGCGTTGCGGACAGTGGAGAGGCGGTGGGCGATGACGAAGCTGGTGCGGCCGTACATCAGGCCGTCCATGCCGCGCTGCACCAGAGCCTCGGTGCGGGTATCGATGGAGGAAGTAGCCTCATCGAGGATGAGCACCGGCGGGTCGGCGACGGCTGCACGGGCAATGGCCAGAAGCTGACGCTGGCCCTGCGACAGGTTCGCACCGTCGCCGGTCAGCATGGTGTTGTAGCCCTCGGGCAGGCGCTTGATGAAGCCGTCGGCGTTGGCCAGACGGGCTGCGGCGATGCACTCCTCGTCGGTGGCTTCCAGACGGCCATAGCGGATGTTCTCCATGACCGTGCCGGTGAACAGGTGGGTATCCTGCAGCACGATGCCCAGAGAGCGGCGGAGGTCGGCTTTCTTGATTTTATGGATGTTGATGCCGTCGTACCGGATCTTGCCGTCCTGGATGTCGTAGAAGCGGTTGATCAGGTTGGTGATGGTGGTCTTGCCGGCGCCGGTGGAGCCGACGAAGGCGATCTTCTGGCCCGGACGGCCATAGAGGTTGATGTCGTGCAGGACGGTCTTGTTCGGTACATAGCCGAAATCGACGTCCGTAAAGGTGATGTCGCCTTCCAGCTTGTGGTAGGTGGTGGTGCCGTCGTGGTGGGGGTGCTTCCAGGCCCAGATGCCGGTGCGCTCGTTGGTCTCCACGAGGTTGTCGTCCTTGTCGTACTTGGCGTTGATGAGGGTGACATAACCCTCATCGGTCTCGCTGGGCTCATCCATCATCTTGAAGATGCGCTCTGCACCGGCCAGTGCCATGATGATGCTGTTGGCCTGCATGGACACCTGGCTGATGGGCATATTGAAGCTCTTGTTCAGGGACAGGAACGCCATGACAGTACCCAGCGTGACGCCGCCCATGCCGGTGACGGCCATGGCTGCACCCACCAGAGCGCAGATGGCGTAGCTGATATTGCCCAGCTGAGCGTTGACGGGCATCATGATGTTGGCGAAGCTGTTGGCCTGCTTGGCGCTGTCCTTGAGCTTGTCGTTCAGCTCGCGGAAGCCCTCGAGGGCCTTCTGCTCGTGGGTGAAGACCTTGACGACCTTCTGGCCTTCCATCATCTCTTCGATGTAGCCGTTCACTTTGCCGAGGTCGCGCTGCTGTGCGATGAAGTACTTGCCGCTCTGCTGGGTGATCTTCTTGGAGCAGAAGAGCATCAGGGCCACCATCAGCATGGTGACGATGGTGAGCTGCCAGCTCAGCATGCACATGCTGGCAAAGACGGAAACGATGGTGATGGCGCTGGACACCAGCTGCGGGATGCTCTGGCTGAGCATCTGGCGGAGGGTATCCACGTCGTTGGTGTAGACGGACATGATGTCGCCGTGGGGATGGGTGTCAAAGTAGCT